>CAJDTR010000006.1_pt1 | contig 51017 bp, 55 predicted proteins | sample 7389891 | NCBI WGS metagenome assembly CAJDTR01 (sample SAMEA7055657, study PRJEB34461) | soil metagenome | biome: terrestrial ecosystem; feature: Peninsula; material: soil | place: Antarctica | collected 2016 | reverse complement strand
TTCGAAGGAAGAAGGCGGTCGTCATACGCCGTTCTTCAAGGGCTACCGGCCGCAGTTCTACTTCCGCACGACGGACGTGACGGGTGCGTGCGAGTTGCCAGAAGGCGTGGAGATGGTGATGCCGGGCGACAACGTGAAGATGGTGGTGACGCTGATTCATCCGATCGCGATGGAAGAAGGTCTGCGATTCGCGATCCGCGAAGGCGGCCGTACCGTAGGCGCCGGCGTGGTAGCGAAGATTCTGAAGTAGGGTTATTGCAGCGAAGAACTCCGCAGCAATAACTCCCGGCATTCGAGCGACAGAGCCCCTCAATGCCGGGGAACGCGCGAGGTGCGCTCTTTTGAACAGTCCGGCATGGATGCCGGTTTTGATCTTCGCCGTCAGGGAGGACGGCAAAAGCCAATCTCCGGCATGGATGCCGGTTTGATCTTCGTCGTCATGGAAGGCGGCATAAGTACAGGTAAACGGCAATGGCGGACCAGAAGATTCGTATTCGGCTCAAGGCTTTCGATCATCGATTGATCGATCGTTCCGCGAGCGAGATCGTCGAGACGGCCAAGCGCACCGGTGCGCAGGTGCTCGGTCCGATTCCGCTGCCGACCAAAATCGAGCGGGTCACCATCCTCACGTCGCCGCATGGCGACAAGGACGCGCGTGACCAATACGAGACGCGCATTCACAAGCGCGTGCTGGACATCGTCGACCCGAACGACAAAACCGTGGACGCGCTGATGAAGCTCGATCTCGCGGCTGGCGTCGACGTCCAGATCAAGTTGCACTAAGCACGAAAGTAACGGGATACGATGATGAGTATCGGGTTGGTAGGTCGTAAATGCGGCATGAGCCGCGTCTTTACCGAAGATGGTCGTTCGGTGCCGGTGACGCTGATTGAAGCGACGCCGAACCGCGTGACCCAGGTCAAGACGGTTGAAATCGATGGCTACAGCGCCGTCCAGGTCACGTCGGGCAAAAAGCGCGCGGCGTTGATCAACAAACCATTGGCTGGACACTACGCGAAAGCGAAGGTCGAGGCCGGTCGCGGCTTGTGGGAATTCCGGGTCGAAGCGGACGAGCTCGGCAAATTTGCAGTGGGCGGCGAGCTCAAGGCGGACGAGATTTTCTCGATCGGCCAGAAGGTCGACGTCGCCGGCGTGACCAAGGGCAAGGGCTTCCAGGGCACGATCAAGCGCTGGAACTTCGCGATGGGCGACGCAACGCACGGCAATTCGCTGTCGCATCGTTCGCCCGGCTCGATCGGCCAGCGCCAGACGCCGGGCCGCGTGTTTCCGGGCAAGAAGATGTCCGGCCAGATGGGCAACGTGAATCGGTCGGCGATGAACCTCGAAGTCGTCAAGATCGACACCGAGCGTCATCTGATTGCGATCAAGGGTGCGGTTCCGGGTGCTCCGGGCGGCCACGTGATTATCCGTCCTGCCGTAAAGACGAAGTAAGGAGGCCACCATGGAACTCAATGTTGTTGGCGCCAAGCCCGTCACTCTTTCCGAAGAGGTGTTCGGCAAGGAATTTCGCGAGGACCTCGTGCATCAGGTGGTCGTCGCGTACCGCAATGCGGGTCGTTCCGGCACCAAGGCGCAGAAGACGCGCTCGGAAGTGAACGGCACGACAAAGAAGTCGAAGAAACAAAAGGGCGGTGGCGCGCGCCACGGTGCGCTCAAGGCGCCGATCTTCCGCGGTGGTGGCGTCACGTTCGCAGCCAAGCCGCGCAGCTTCGCGCAAAAGGTCAACCGCAAGATGTTCCGCGGGGCGATGATTTCGATTTTGTCCGAACTCAATCGGCAGGGACGCATCTCGCTGGTGGAATCGTTTGGTATCGATCAGCCCAAAACGCAACTGATGACCAGCAAGCTCGCCGAGCTTGAGGCAACCGGTCGCGTGGTGCTGGTTGCGGAGAACGCGTCGGAGGCATTGTTCCTTGCCGCACGCAACGTCCCGTATGTTCACGTCGTCGATGTGGCGGCACTCGATCCGGTCAGCCTCGTCGGTGCGGACAAGGTCGTCATGACCGTCGAATCGGTCAAGCGCATCGAGGAGTGGCTGGCATGAAAGACATGAACGAGCGTCTTCTCTCCGTGCTGCGTGCACCGCATATCTCTGAAAAGAGTGCGCGCCTGCAGGAACACAACCAATACGTGTTCGTGGTCTCGCCGACTGCGAACAAGGCCGATGTGAAGGCGGCTGTCGAAGGACTGTTCAGTGTCGAAGTGCAGTCGGTGAACCTGGTCAATGTCAAAGGCAAGGCCCGGGCTTTCCGCAATCGCGCCGGCACGCGCAGCAACAAGCGCAAGGCATATGTGCGTCTCGCCGATGGTCAGACCATCGATGTTTCGGCCAAGGCGTAAGGTGATCGACCCATGGCATTGATTACAGTAAAACCTACTTCTGCTGGACGCCGCGCCGTCGTGCGCGTGTTCACTCCTGGCCTGCACAAGGGCGACCCGTACGGTCCGCTCGTTGAGTCGCAGTCCAACACGGGCGGACGCAACCATTACGGCCGCATCACCACGCGGCACAAGGGTGGCGGTTCCAAGCAGAACTACCGCATCATCGACTTCAAGCGCGACAAGGAAGGCATTGCCTGCCGCATCGAGCGGATCGAGTACGATCCAAACCGAACCGCGCACATCGCACTGCTGCTGTTCGTCGACGGTGAGCGTCGCTACATCATCGCGCCCAAGGGTTCGAAGATCGGCGACCAGCTCATGGCCGGCCCGGATTCCCCGATCAAATCGGGCAATTCTCTGCCGCTGCGCAATATCCCGATCGGCTCGACCGTGCATTGCATCGAGATGAAGCCGGGCAAGGGCGCGCAGATGGCCCGTTCGGCTGGTGCCTCGGCACAACTCGTCGCGCGTGAGCAAGGCTACGCAACGCTGCGTCTTCGCTCCGGCGAAATGCGCAAGGTGCCGGCCGAGTGTCGCGCCACGATTGGTGAGGTCGGCAACTCCGAACACAGTCTGGAGAAGCTCGGCAAAGCAGGTGCGAGTCGCTGGCGCGGTGTGCGCCCGACCGTCCGCGGCGCCGCGATGAATCCGGTCGACCACCCGCATGGTGGTGGTGAGGCCAAGGCTGGCCAGGGCAACCCGCATCCGGTGTCCCCGTGGGGGCAGCCGTCGAAGGGTTACAAGACACGCAAGAACAAGCGTACGACGCAGTTCATCGTCCGCGACCGTCGGGGTTAATACATGGCACGTTCACTCAAGAAAGGCCCGTTCGTCGACCATCACCTGCAGAAGAAGGTGGAAGCGGCGAGCGCTGCAAACAACAAGCGTCCGATCAAGACATGGTCGCGTCGTTCAATGATCATCCCGGAAATGGTCGGCCTCACCTTGGCCATCCACAACGGTCGCCAGCATGTGCCTGTGTTGGTCAACGAAAACATGGTCGGCCACAAGCTCGGCGAGTTCGCGGTAACGCGTACTTTCAAGGGGCATTCGGGCGACAAGAAGTCCAAAGAAGCCAGCAAGTAACGGATGAGCACGATGGAAGCCAAAGCGATTCTGCGCAGCGCGCGCATCTCACCGCAGAAAGCCCGTCTGGTCGCTGACCAGGTGCGTGGACTTGCGGTCGGTCGAGCGACCAACCTGCTCACGTTCAGTGACAAGAAGGCCGCACAGCTGATCAAGAAAGTGCTGCTGTCGGCGGTCGCGAACGCCGAAAACAACCTCGGTGCGGACGTGGACGAACTCAAAGTCGCCCGCATCTTCGTCGACGAGGCCCCGACCTTGAAGCGCATGCATGCACGCGCAAAGGGTCGTGGTTCACGCATCACCAAGCGCACCAGCCACATTACTGTGGTTGTCGGCGAATAAGGCACGGGGACGAAAGACGATGGGTCACAAAGTTCATCCCACGGGTATCCGCCTTGGCATCAGCAAGGACTGGAACTCCAAGTGGTTCGCAGGCAAACGCGACTACGCTCAGTATCTGGGCGCTGACCTCAAGGTGCGTGAACTTCTGAAGAAGAAGCTCGCCCAGGCCGGCATCTCGAAAATATTGATCGAGCGCCCCGCCAAGACCGCACGCGTGACGATCCACACGGCCCGTCCGGGTGTCGTCATCGGCAAGAAGGGCGAGGACATCGAGAAGCTGCGCAAGGAAGTCTCCGCGGTGATGGGTGTTCCCGCCCACATCAACGTGACCGAGGTGCGCAAGCCGGAACTGGATGCGCAGCTCGTCGCCGAGTCGATCGCGCAGCAGTTGGAGCGACGCATCATGTTTCGCCGTGCCATGAAGCGCTCGGTGCAGAACGCGATGCGCCTGGGAGCACTCGGCATCAAGGTCAATGTCGGTGGCCGCCTCAACGGCGCCGAGATCGCGCGTTCGGAGTGGTATCGCGAAGGTCGCGTGCCACTGCATACGCTGCGTGCGGACATCGACTACGGTTTCGCCGAGGCGAAGACCACGTATGGAATCATCGGCGTGAAGGTGTGGGTCTTCAAGGGTGAGATCTTCGACCTGCACGCGTCACAGCAGGCGGCAACGGCGGAAGCTGCGGAAGAACGTCCGCAACGCCGCGCGCCCAAGGCAGGAGCGTAAGTCATGCTGCAACCCAAGCGCACCAAATACCGCAAGGTTCAAAAATCCCGCAACCGCGGTCTGGCCTATGTCTCCAACAAGGTCAGCTTCGGTGAGTTCGGTTTGCGTGCGACCACGCACGGCCATTTGACCGCGCGTCAGATCGAATCGGCACGTCGTTGCATCACGCGCTACGTCAAGCGCGGCGGCAAGTTGTGGATCCGCGTGTTCCCGGACAAGCCGATCTCGAAGAAGCCGATCGAAGTTCGCATGGGCAATGGCAAGGGCAACGTCGAGTTCTGGGTGGCGCCCGTTCAACCGGGCCGCATGTTGTACGAGATTGAAGGCGTCGCTGAAATCGAGGCGCGCGAGGCGTTCCGCCTGGCCGCAGCCAAGCTTTCGGTGCAAACCCAATTCGTGACTCGGACGGTGTTGTGATGGAACTCAAGGAACTCCGCCAGAAAAATCCGCTGCAGCTGGGCGAGCATCTCGTCGAACTGCGCCGCGAACAGTTCAACCTGCGCATGCAAAAAGGTGCCGGGCAGCAGACGCAGACGCATCAATTTGGTCGCGTCCGACGCGAAATCGCGCAGGTCAAGCACCTGCTCGGCGCGAAGAAGCAGGGACAGTAAGCCATGAACGAAATCGTGAAAACCGCGCGCACCGTCGAAGGTCGCGTCGTCAGCAACAAGATGGCCAAGACCGTGACGGTCCTGCTCGAGCGCCAGGTGCAGCATCCGCTGTACGGCAAGATCGTGCGCCGTTCGACCAAGGTGCATGCGCATGACGAAGCGGGCGAGTGCAAGGAAGGTGATGTCGTGCGCATCGCCGAATGTCGCCCGCTGTCGAAAACCAAGAACTGGCGTGTCGTGAAAGTTCTCACGCGCGTTGAAGCCTGATACGTGCATAGCAGAAGGAGCCGATAACATGATCCAGATGCAAAGCACGCTGGCAGCAGCGGACAACAGCGGTGCGCGCGAACTGATGTGCATCAAGGTGCTTGGCGGTTCCAAGCGCCGTTATGCCGGCATCGGCGATGTGATCAAGGTGTCCGTGCGCGAAGCGATTCCGCGCGGCAAGGTCAAGAAGGGCGAGGTTTATGACGCCGTCGTCGTGCGCACCCGCAAGGGCGTGCGTCGTGCGGATGGTTCCCTGATCCGCTTTGACGGCAATGCGGCCGTCCTGCTCAACAACAAGCTCGAGCCGATCGGCACCCGCATTTTCGGGCCGGTCACGCGCGAGCTGCGCAGCGAACGTTTCATGAAGATCGTTTCGCTTGCGCCAGAAGTCTTGTAACGAGGTTGATGTCATGAACCGTATCCGCAAAGGTGACCACGTTCTCGTGATTGCCGGCAAGAACAAGGGTCAGAAGGGCGAGGTGATGCGCGTCGCGGGCGAATCCGTGGTCGTGCAGAACATCAACCTGATCAAGCGTCACACCAAGCCCAATCCGCAGGCCAATCAGCCCGGCGGTATCGTCGAGCGTGAGGCTGCGATCCATATTTCCAACGTAATGCTGTTCAACACTGCCTCCGGCAAGGGTGAACGCGTGGGATTCAAGACGCTCGAAGATGGGCGCAAGGTCCGCGTGTTTCGTCCGTCCGGCGAAGTGATTGACGCCTGAGGTCTGCTGCGATGACACGCCTTGAAAAAATCTACAAAGAACAGGTCACGCCGAAGCTGATGGAACGCTTCAGCTACACCAATCCCATGCAGGTGCCGCGGCTGTCCAAGATCACGCTGAACATGGGCGTGGGCGAGGCAGTGGGCAACAAGAAGATCCTCGAGAATGCAGTCGGCGACATGGCGAAGATCGCCGGTCAAAAACCGATCATCACGCTTTCTCGCAAGGCACACGCCACGTTCAAGATCCGTGAGAACTGGCCGATCGGTTGCAAGGTCACCTTGCGCCGCACGCGCATGTATGAATTCTTTGATCGCCTGATCAACATCTCGCTGCCGCGCGTGCGTGACTTCCGCGGCATCTCGGGACGTTCGTTCGATGGGCGCGGCAATTTCAACATGGGTCTGAAGGAACAGATCATCTTCCCCGAGATCGACTTCGACCAGATCGATGCGCTGCGGGGCATGGACATTGCCATCACGACGACCGCACGCACCGACGAGGAAGCCAAGGCATTGCTTGAAGCCTTTCGTTTCCCCTTCCGCAACTGATTGGGAACAAGACATGGCAAAGCGTTCAATGATCAACCGCGAAGTCAAGCGGACCAAGCTTGTCAAGCGGCATGCAGCCAAGCGCGCCGAACTCAAGAAGATCGTCGTCAGCTCGACCGCTTCCTATGACGACAAGGCCGCTGCTGTGGTCAAGTTGCAGAAGTTGCCGCGCGATTCCAGCCCGGCGCGTCAACGCAACCGCTGCCTGCTGACCGGGCGCTCGCGCGGTGTCTATGCGAAGTTCGGTCTCGGTCGCCACAAGTTGCGTGAAGCAACCATGCGCGGCGACGTGCCTGGTTTGCGCAAGGCGAGCTGGTAACACGCGGGTTTGTCCGCAGGAGTCGGGCCAATTCCGGTATCGCACTCCACAAGTAAATTGATTATTCGCATTTCGCGGATATCGGTGCACTCAAAGGTAATTATCAATGAGCATGACTGATCCCATCGCCGACATGTTTACGCGCATCCGTAATGCGCAAGCCACGGGCAAGCGCTCGGTGGCCATGCCGGCCTCGCGCGTCAAGCACGCGCTCGCAAATCTGCTCAAAGACGAAGGCTACGTAAGCGACGTGCAGACCAGTGTGGTCGACGGCAAGCCCAAGCTCGAGATTGCCCTCAAGTATTACGAAGGCAAGCCGGTCATCGCGCGCATCGAGCGAATCAGCCGTTCCGGCTTGCGCGTCTATCGTGGCAAGGAAGAACTGCCAAAGATCCTCAATGGGCTGGGCATTTCCATCGTGTCCACGTCGTCCGGGATCATGACCGACGCACAGGCCCGCAAGAAGGGTCTTGGCGGCGAAGTCATCGGTCTGGTTGCCTGATCCTGGAGAAACAGACATGTCACGCGTAGGAAAAAAACCCGTTGCACTGCCCAAGGGCGTCGAGTGCCAGGTGCAGGCTGAAGCGATCATCGTGAAAGGTCCGAAGGGCACCCTCAAGATTGCAACGCCTTCGGGCGTCGACGTTGCCGTCAATGGCAGCGAAATCAATCTGACGGCGCGTACCGGCAACGATCACAAGATGGCGGGTACCGCCCGCTCGCTGATCCAGAACATGGTTCAGGGCGTCAGCGAAGGCTATCAGCGCAAGCTTGAACTGGTCGGGGTCGGTTATCGTGCCGCACTGGCCGGCAAGGACCTGAACCTTACTTTGGGATTCTCGCATCCGGTCGTGTTCAAGACGCCCGATGGCATCACCATCGAGGTGCCGGTGCAAACCGAGATCCTGATCAAGGGCAACGACAAGCAGCGCGTTGGCCAAGTCGCGGCGAAGATCCGTTCGTTCCGTCCGCCGGAACCGTACAAGGGCAAGGGCGTGCGCTACTCGGGCGAAAAAATCACTTTGAAGGAAGCCAAGAAGGCGTAACGCGGATTCCTCCGCGAGAGTCAGGCCCACGGCCAGGCTCTTTGACAAACCTTCAGTTTCCGGGAGAACTACAATGGTAAAGAACATCGCAAGACTGCGCCGCGCCAAGACCACTCGCTCGCATATTCGCACGCTCGGCGTGCCGCGTTTGAGCGTGCATCGAAGCGCACAGCATATCTACGCGCAGGTGCAGAGCGCCGATGGCGACAAGGTGATCGCTGCTGCGTCGACCGTGCAGAAGAGCATTGCGGAAGGCCTCAAGGGCACCAAGAACAAGGCGGCTGCGGTTGCTGTTGGCAAGGCGGTTGCCGAGCTGGCGCTCAAGGCCGGAATCGAGAAAGTGGCATTCGATCGTTCGGGTTTTCGTTACCACGGTCGCATCCAGGCGCTGGCGGATGCTGCGCGCGAGGCGGGGTTGAAGTTTTAAGAGCGGGAAAGAGGGAATCGCAAAAGCGGCACGTCGATACTCGCACTTCCCGGTTGGAATTATTTTTAGGAACCACACAACTACAAGCGGCCTCGCCGCAAGCAGAAGTCCGCACCGTTTTTTACGGGCGGCATGACAGGTGAAACATGGCGAACAATAGTAATGAACGTGAAAGCGCCGACGGCCTCCTTGAGAAGCTGATCGCCGTGAATCGCGTGGCGAAGACCGTCAAGGGCGGCCGTCAAATGAGTTTCACGGCATTGACCGTGGTCGGCGACGGCGATGGCAAGGTCGGCTTCGGTTATGGCAAGGCGCGCGAGGTGCCGGTCGCGATCTCCAAGGCGATGGAGCGCGCGCGCAGGGCAATGGTGAAGATCGAGCTCAACAACGGCACGCTGTTTCATGCGGTCAAGGCCAACCATGGCGCTGCGAAGGTCTACATGCAGCCAGCATCGGAAGGTACGGGCGTGATTGCCGGCGGCGCGATGCGCGCAGTGCTTGAGGTTGTCGGTGTCAAGAACGTGCTTGCCAAGGCGGTCGGTTCACGCAATCCGATCAATCTGGTCCGTGCGACGATCAATGGCTTGCAGGCGATGGTGTCGCCGGAGCGCATTGCTTCCAAACGCGGCAAGTCCGTCGAAGAGGTGCTCGGCAATGGCTAAGAACTCCACAACAGGCAAGACCATTCGCGTGCGCTTGTTCAAGAGCATCAACGGATGCCAGGGGCGTCATCGTCTGAGCGTTCGTGCGCTGGGTCTGCGCAAGCTCAACGATGTTCGCGAATTGAACGATTCGCCGTCGGTGCGCGGTCTTATCAACAAGGTCAGCTACCTGGTCCGCGTCGAAGACAAGGCCTGAGTCGGAACTTTTGCAGGAGTCAATGTCCATGCGTCTCAATACACTCAAGCCCGCCGATGGCGCCCGCAAGGAACGCGTCCGTGTCGGTCGTGGTATCGGTTCGGGCCTTGGCAAGACGTGCGGCCGCGGTCACAAGGGTCAGTTCGCGCGATCAGGCAAGGGCAAGGTCAAGGCCGGATTCGAAGGCGGCCAGATGCCGTTGCAGCGGCGCCTTCCCAAGGTCGGCTTCCGTTCGAAGAAGGCTCAACGGGTCAGCGAAATTCTGCTGTATCAGCTCGATGCCTTGAAAGGCGATGTCATCGATTTCAACGTGCTCAAGGCGGCTGGTCTGATCCAGACGCGTTCCGAGTGCGCCAAGATCGTCAAGAAAGGCGAGATCAAGCGCGCCGTGAAACTCAATGGCATCGCGGTTACCGCAGGCGCCAAGGCGGCCATTGAGGCTGCCGGCGGCAGCGTGGAGTAAACGAGTGGCGTCTTCGCAGTCCAATCCCCTCGCGGCGTTCGGCAAACTGACCGAACTCAAGCAGCGTCTGCTGTTTGTGGTCGGCGCGCTGGTCGTCTACCGGCTCGGCTCTTTCATCCCGCTGCCGGGTGTCGATCCGGCGCGGATGACCGAATTGATGGGCAAGGCCGGCGGCCTGCTGGACATGTTCAACATGTTCTCGGGCGGCGCGCTGGCGCGCATGTCGGTTTTTGCGCTGGGCGTGATTCCGTACATCTCGGCGTCAATCATCGTGCAGATGTTCGGATCTGTGATTCCGAGTTGGCAGGCGCTCAAGAAAGAAGGCGAGTCCGGTCGCCGCAAGCTGACCACCTATACACGCATGGGCACTCTGGCGCTGGGTATCTTCCAGTCGTTCGGCGTGGCGACGATGTTGCAGTTGCAACAAGGCATCGTCTATGCGCCAGGCCCGAGTTTCGTGCTGACCACCATTGTCGGACTCACCTCGGGCACGATGTTCCTGATGTGGCTGGGCGAGCAGATTACCGAGCGCGGTATCGGCAATGGAATTTCATTGCTGATTTTCGCCGGCATCGTCGCCGGTCTGCCCAGCGCTGTCGTACATACGCTTGGTATGGCCCAGAGTGGTGAAATGCCGATCCTGCGTGTGCTGATCGTATTTGCGCTGGTGCTCGTCGTAACGGCTTTCGTGGTGTTTGTGGAACGCGGCCAGCGCCGCATCACGGTGAACTATGCGCGGCGCCAGGGGGGTGCCGGCAAGGCATACATGAATCAGAGTTCGCACTTGCCGTTGAAGATCAACATGTCGGGTGTTATCCCGCCGATCTTCGCGTCTTCGTTGCTGATGTTCCCCGCCACGGCTGCCACCTGGTTCAACAATTCCAATGACATCCACTGGCTGCAGGTACTGACCGCGTCGCTGTCGCCTGGCGAGCCGTTGCACATGCTGATTTACGGTGTGTTGATCATCATCTTCGCGTACTTCTATACGGCGTTGACGTTCAACTCACAGGAAACGGCGGACAACCTCAAACGCTCCGGCGCGCTGATTCCGGGCCTGCGTCCGGGCAAGGCGACCGCCGACTACATCGATGGCGTTTTGACCCGGTTGACCGGGGCTGGCGCGCTGTACCTGGTCGCCGTCTGCCTGGTCCCGGATATTCTGCGCAATTCATGGCATGTGCCGTTTTATTTCGGGGGCACGTCGCTGCTGATCGTGGTTGTGGTGGTGATGGATTTCACGGCCCAGATTCAGGCGCATCTCGTTTCCCATCAATACGAAAGCCTGCTCAAGAAGGCGAATTTGCGCGGCCGTTGAGCGGTAGAAATCATGCGCCGGCTCGAGGCTTTCAGGGGTTCCCTGACAGCTGAGATCCGGATATAATGTCAAGTTCCCTGCGCACCAAGCACGTTTCTCTGGAGATCATCAAGCATGGCACGCATTGCGGGTGTCAATTTGCCGGTTCAAAAGCATGTCGTTATTGGCCTGCAGAGTATTTTCGGCGTCGGTCGTTCGCGATCGAAGAAAGTTTGCGCCGAAGCCGGCGTCAACCCGACGGTCAAGATCAAGGATCTGTCCGAGGCCGAGGTCGACAAGCTGCGCCAGGAGATCGCCAAGTTTGGCGTCGAAGGAGACTTGCGCCGCGAGATCGGCATGTCGATCAAGCGTCTGATCGATCTCGGAACCTATCGCGGCCTGCGCCACCGTCGCGGCTTGCCGTTGCGCGGTCAGCGCACTCGTACCAACGCGCGCACCCGCAAGGGCCCGCGTCGCGCCATCAGGAAATAATTCTACCCATGAACAAGCCGGTTGCAGTCAAGGCAAAGAAGAAGATCAAGCGCGTGGTGACGGATGCCGTCGCCCATGTGCAGGCTTCGTTCAACAACACCGTTGTGACGATTACCGATCGTCAGGGCAATGCGCTTTCCTGGGCTACGGCCGGGGGCGCGGGTTTTCGTGGATCGCGCAAATCAACGCCGTTCGCGGCGCAGGTCGCCGCCGACAAGGCTGCGCGTGCTGCAGCCGATTACGGCGTGAAGACCGTTGAAGTCCGCATCAAGGGCCCGGGCCCGGGTCGTGAATCGGCCGTCCGCTCGCTGAACAATGCCGGCTTCAAAGTAACCAACATCATCGACGTGACGCCGATTCCGCACAACGGCTGTCGTCCGCCGAAAAAGCGCAGGGTTTGAATCATGGCCAGATATATCGGACCCACCTGCAAGCTGGCGCGCCGCGAAGGCGCCGACTTGAGTCTCAAGAGTCCTGCGCGCGCGCTCGATTCCAAATGCAAGCTGGAGCAGAAGCCCGGTCAGCACGGTGCCGCCAGCGGTGCCAAGCGCGGTCGTCTGTCGGATTACGGCGTGCAGCTGCGTGAAAAGCAGAAGGTAAAGCGCATCTACGGCATGCTCGAGCGCCAGTTCCATTCGTATTACCAGAAGGCTTCCGGCCAGAAGGGCAATACCGGTGAGAACCTGCTGCGCATGCTCGAGTCGCGTCTGGACAATATCGTCTATCGGATGGGCTTTGCGGTGACTCGCGCGGCCGCGCGTCAGCTCGTCTCGCACGCTGCGATCCGGGTCAATGGGAAGAAGGTCAATCTTCCGTCGTACCAGGTGCGTCCGGGTGACGAAATCAGCTTGAGCGAACGCGCCAAGAGCCAGTTGCGCGTGCAGGAAGCGCTGACTGTCTCGCAGGAGATGGACCTGGTTCCGGCATGGATGGAAGTGGATGCGAAGAAGGCGAGCGGGCTGTTGAAGACGTTGCCGGAGCGCTCCGATCTGCCTTCCGATATCAATGAAAGCCTGATCATCGAGCTGTACTCGAAGTAAGAACACCGCGTCGTTGGTTTTTCGCGACACACACACCACATAGGGTCCCTTGTGGATTCCTGGAGTCAACGTCTTATGGCGGGATCGTCTATCAATGTGCTGCGTCCGCGCGGCATCCATGTCGAGCGTCTTGGCGCCGACCGTGCGCGTGTGGTGGTAGAACCACTGGAACGCGGCTTTGGCCACACACTCGGCAACGCGCTGCGTCGCGTTCTGCTGTCGTCGATTCCGGGCAGCGCCATTGTCGAGGTCGAAATCGACGGCGTGCTGCACGAATACACGACACTCGAGGGCTTGCAGGAAGATGTCATCGAGGTTCTGCTGAACCTCAAGGATGTCGCGATCCGCATGCACGGCCACGACGAAACCACGCTCACGCTCAGCAAGAAGGGCAAGGGCGTCGTTACGGCGGGGGACATCAAAGTCGATCATTCGGTCGAGATCGTCAATCCCGATCACGTGATTTGCCATCTCACGAAAGACATCGCGCTCAACATGCGCCTGAAGATCGCCCGCGGCGTCGGCTATCAGCCGGCCAGCACGCGGCGTTTGCCGGATGAGGAAGCGCGGCCGATCGGGCGTTTGCAACTCGACGCCTCGTTCTGCCCGGTTCGTCGGGTTGCCTACAACGTCGAAAGCGCGCGTCTCGAACAGCGCACCGATCTCGACAAGCTCGTGCTCGACGTGGAGACCAACGGCGCGATCGATGCCGAGGAAGCGGTGCGCAAGGCGGCCGAGATTCTGCAGGACCAGATCAGCGTGTTCGGTGATTTCAGCCGTCGCGAAACGACGGATGCAAAGGCCGACAAGAGCGGCGTGGATCCGGTGTTGCTGCGACCGATCGACGATCTCGAACTGACGGTGCGCTCGGCCAACTGCCTCAAGGCCGAAAGCATCTATTACATCGGCGATCTGGTGCAGAAGACCGAAGTCGAATTGCTGAAAACGCCGAATCTCGGCAAGAAATCGCTGACCGAGATCAAGGATGTGCTGTATCAGCGCGGCCTGCAGCTCGGCATGAAACTCGAAAGCTGGCCGCCACCGGGCCTCGTGCACGGCATGCAACTGGGTTGAGGTAATTTTTGTTTCGTTTGTTGCGGCAATCCTTGGCCGCACTTTTCAACCAAGAGCGCCGTCCTGTGACGGACTTGGAAAACCTGGAATATCACCATGCGCCACCAGAAATCCGGACGTAAGCTCAATCGCACCAGCAGCCATCGCGAAGCGATGTTCAAGAACATGGCGGCGTCTTTGTTCAAGCATGAACTGATTCGCACCACGTTGCCGAAGGCAAAGGAATTGCGCCGCGTAGCGGAGCCGTTGATCACGTTGGCCAAGACCGATGGCGTCGCCAATCGCCGCCTCGCGTTTGCGCGCCTGCGCGACAAGGAAGCCGTCGGCAAGCTGTTCGTCGAACTCGGGCCGCGCTTCCGCGAGCGCAAGGGCGGTTACCTACGCCTGCTCAAGTGCGGGTTCCGGGTTGGCGACAATGCGCCGATGGCGTATGTGGAACTCGTCGATCGTCCGCGCAAAGACGTCGACCAGGCTGCGGATTGACCGCAGGCTCGCCAGTTTCTGCAAAGCCCCGGCATGCCCGGGGCTTTTCGTTTGTGGGTACCGAGGGTCGCGGGCGTGGCGGGTGGCGGCGCGCGGACATGCCCCAATGGATTCTGGGTATCGCGCTGGGAGTGCTTTATGTCGCAGCGCTCGTCGTGTTTCGTCACCACGGCATGTACACCGATGAAGTCGATCACTTTTCCCAGATTACATTGTTCCTGCGTGGTGACTTCCGCATCCTCGAAAATTATTTGACGACCATCCCGGGCTATCACGCGCTGGTTGCCGCGATCCTGTGGACTTGCGGAGCAGACTCGCTCAATGCCGCGCGGCTGGTCAATGCAGCATTCGGTCTCGTCGCGGCCGCCGGATTTCATGCCCTGCGACGGCGGCTTTGGCCTGGAACCGAAACAGTCGCTACAGCGCAGTTCCTTGTCGTACCGTTCCTCGTCCCGCTTTTCTTTCTGGTCTACACGGACATCCTTGCGCTTGCCTTGATCCTGTGGGCGACGGTGTTCAGTCTCTCCGGACGCCACTGGTTATCCGTATTGCTGCTGTCGGCGCTCGTTTGCGTGCGACAGCACGAGGTGATTTGGGCCGGATTTCTTGCGGTGGTGGTTGCCTGGCCGCTATGGATCGAGCGCGGAATTGGAGCCTGGCGCGCGCTAGCGAGGACGATGCTGCCCTACGCCTTGCCACTGGCAGGATTCCTGGGTTTCTGGTGGTGGAACGGTGCGATTTCCCTGTCGCAAGAGCAAGCGGCGTTGCATCCATTGAGCCTGCACGCCGGAAACGTGTATTTGGCGCTGATACTCGCTGGCGGTTTGCTGCCATTGCATGTGCTCGTCGGCCTGCGGCAGTTCGGGATGGCCGTGCAGCGTCGACCCTGGTTGCTTGCGTTGCCGGTGCTCATATTTGCCGGCTTCTGGTGGGGATTTCATGCCGATAATCCTTACAACACCGTCGATCCCTGGTACTACATACGTAACGGCTTTCTGCTCGCGGTCCAGACCCACCCCGCTGTGCGCGCATTGGTTGGCATGCTCGCCGCGTTCACGGCCTGCGGATTGGCGTTTACCCGTTTGAAGCCGGCGCAGGCGAACTGGCTCTATCCTTTCGCAGCGCTGTTTCTCGCCGCCTCCTGGTTGATCGAACAGCGCTATGTGCTGGTGCCGTTTGTACTATGGCTCGCATTCCGCGAACAACGGTCGCGCACAATCGAGTACGTGACGCTGGCACTTTGGCTGGTTCTTGCGGTCTGCGTTCTCTACGGCATCATCATCGGCCGGTTTTTCCTGTAGCTTTCTTTAGCTTTCATATTTTCAAGCCAATTTTTTTGGCGTCTGTTATCGAGTGACAAACCCATGAATCCCAACCCGTTCGCTTGGTCGTTCCGCGCGCAATTCGTGACTGGCGCACTCGCCTGCATTGCTCTGCTCGCCTATGCGCTCTTTGCACAATTTCAGATGGGCGTTGAGCCGTGCCCAAAATGCATTTTTCAGCGCATCGCGTTCATGGCGATGGTGGTGTTCTTCCTTGCCGGCGCGCTGCACAACCCTCACGTGGTCGGCCGGCGGATTTATGCGATCCTGGTAGCGATCGCCGCCGTGGTCGGCGCCGTGATTGCGTTACGTCATCTATACGTGCAGCTCGGGCCGCACGACCCATTGATGGAAGGCTGCGGCCCCGGACTCAATTATCTGGTCGATTCGTTTCCGCTCGCCGAAGCGATCAAGAAGGCGTTCATGGCGTCGGGCGATTGCGGCGAAATCAACTGGACCCTTCTCGGCATCACGATGCCCGGCTGGACCTTGATTTGCTTCGTGCTGCTGGGCGGTGGCGCGTTGTGGGCCGGATTTCGCAAACAGGCGCTCCCGGCACTGTGCTGATGTCCGGCGGACGCGGAGCACGCGGCGGAGGCGCGTGAGCGTCGCGCGCGATGCTATGGCATTATTGCTAGCGCAGTGAAACAAGTCAGCCCATGATGAGATCCATTGATTTCAGCGTCATGCCTGTCCGCGAAGCGCCCGATTGGACGCCATCGTCGTGGCAGCGTCACGCCCACACGCAGCAGCCGATCTATGCGGATCGAGCCGAACTCGATCGCGCATTGGCGCAGTTGCACGAACTGCCGCCGCTGGTGACCTCGTGGGAAATTCTCGCGCTGAAATCCCTGCTTGCCGACGCAGCCGAAGGACGTCGCTTCGTGCTGCAAGGGGGTGATTGCGCCGAGAGTTTCGACGATTGCAGTTCGCCGCTGATCTCCAACAGGCTCAAGGTCATGTTGCAGATGAGCCTGGTGCTCGTGCATGGCCTGAAACTTCCTGTGGTGCGTGTGGGCCGTTTTGCCGGCCAATATGCAAAGCCGCGGTCGACCGATACGGAAACGCGCGATGGGGTCGTTTTGCCGTGCTATCGCGGTGATCTTGTCAATGGCGCCGCGTTTACCGCGCAGGCGCGCCGCGCCGATCCGCAGCGGTTGATCCGCGGTCACGCGCGCTCGGCAATGACGATGAATTTCGTGCGCGCGCTGATCGACGGTGGCTTTGCCGACCTGCATCATCCGGAATACTGGGATCTGGGTTGGGTCGAACATTCGCCATTGCAGAGCGAATACCGAAGGATGGTCGACGCGATCGGCAATTCCTTGCGTTTCATGGAAACGCTGGCGGGTGAGTCGATCGGAAGTTTCCAGCGCGTTGATTTCTACACGTCGCACGAAGCGTTGGTGCTGAACTATGAGCAGGCACTGACACGCCAGGTTCCGCGCCAATGGGGCTGGTTCAATCTGTCCACGCATTTTCCCTGGATCGGCATGCGGACGGCGGGAATCGATGGTGCACATGTGGAATATTTCCGCGGTCTGAGGAATCCGATTGCGGTCAAGATCGGCCCCTCCGTCACTCCGGATCAATTACTGCGCCTGATGGACGTGCTCGATCCGGATCGTGACCCGGGGCGGCTCACGCTGATCCATCGCATGGGCGCGTCGAACATCGAAAGTGCGCTGCCGCCGTTGCTCACCGCGGTGAAGGCGGCCGGCCGCAAACCGCTGTGGGTCTGCGATCCGATGCATGGCAACACCGAAACGCTCGGCAACGGTGTCAAGACGCGGCGCTTCGAAAACATCCGTACTGAAGTCGAGCGTGCGTTCGATGTGCATGCCGCGCTCGGAACGCGCCTCGGCGGCATGCATCTGGAACTCACCGGCGAGAACGTGACCGAGTGTCTCGGCGGCGCGCGTGATCTGGTCGAATCCGATCTCGCTCGCGCGTACAAATCACAGGTTGATCCGCGTCTCAACTACGAGCAATCGCTGGAAATCGCGATGCGGATCGTGCAAAAGCGCGGTGACGTGCTTCCCGACTAGTGGACTGAAACGCTCACCTCATTGGTCGAACACCTGCCCGCCATACCAGAACAGGTCGATTCCAAGGTATCGTTGCCAGCTTGGCTTCCGCCGCGGAGATCGTCATGCATCCTGGTTTGCGTCGTCTTGTTCTTGTGGCTGCCCTTGGCGTGATCGCGCCAGTTTCCCTGGCGTATGCGGGCACGCCAAACGGCGTCGCCGATGCGCAACTCAACGGGCTACAGTGGCGCCTGCTAGGCCCGTTTCGCGGCGGTTGGGCCACCATGGCAGCCGGCATACCGGACCAGCCCAATACGTTCTACTTCGGCGCGGCCGGCGGCGGCGTGTGGAAGACGGCTGATGCCGGCACCACGTGGCAATCGATGTCGAACGGGCTCGATGATGCCGCAATCGGTGCCCTCGCGATCGCGCCGTCGAACCCCGATGTGATCTACGCCGGCAGCGGTCATCCGGAACCGCGTTACGACATCGCCGCTGGCAACGGCCTGTACAAATCCACCGATGGCGGTGTGCACTGGCAGCATGCCGGACTTGTGGCGACGCGTCACATCGGCGCGATTCTCGTCGATGCGAAAAATCCAGACGTCGTTCTGGTTGGTGCGCTCGGCCACATCTTCGGCCCCAATCCCGAACGCGGCGTGTTCCGCAGCATCGATGGCGGCAGAAGCTGGACGAAGACCTTGTTCGTCGACGACAACACCGGTGTCGTCGATCTTGCAGCCGACCCTGCGCAGCCGAACATCGTATTTGCCGCTGCGTGGCAGGCGCGTAACTGGCCGTGGCTGAGCTACTTCACGCCGATCGATGGCGCGGGCAGCGCAATTTATCAATCGAGCGATGGCGGTGTGACCTGGAAGCGCCTCGATGGCGAAGGCTGGCCGGCAGGCAAGCTCGGCCGCATTGGCCTTGCGGTCACCCATTTGAAAAACAACGCGACGCGCATTTACGCCTCGATCGATTCGGAAAAACACGGTGGGCTATACCGCTCGGATGACGGCGGTGTGCACTGGCAGCGCATCAACGACGCCAAGGCGGTCAGTTCCTGGTACGAAAGTCGCATGACCGTGGCACCAGGCGATCCGGACACGCTGTACACGGTCGGCCAGTCGATCCACAAGTCCACGGACGCCGGCCAGACCTTCACGATCCTCAAGGGCGCGCCCGGCGGCGACGACTACCATCATGTGTGGATCAATCCCAAATATCCGGATCACATGATCACCGCCAGCGACCAGGGCGCCGTGGTCAGCGTCGACGGCGGCGTGCACTGGAGCGACTGGTACAACCAGCCAACCGGCCAGTTCTATCACCTCGCCACGGACAATCGCTTCCCGTACTGGATTTATTCCGGCCAGCAGGATTCGGGTACGGTCGGCATTGCCAGCCGCAGCGACTACGGCGCACTCTCGTTTCGCGACTGGCATCCGGTTGGCGGTGACGAGCGCGATTACGACATTCCCGATCCCCTCGATGCAAACATCATCTATGGCTCCGGCCTCGGTGGGCGCATCTCGCGCTGGGACGCGCGTACGGGCGAGGTGCAGAACGTTTCGCCGTGGCCTGTGTCGAGTTACGGTGCACGCGGCACGGACGTGAAGTATCGCTACACCTGGTTCACGCCGATTGCGTTTTCCGCGCAGGCACCCTACGCGCTGTATTCCGGCTCGCAGAGGCTGTTCCGTTCGACCGATCAAGGGCGTCATTGGGACACGATCAGTCCGGATCTGACCGGCCAGCGCGATGACGCGAAAGGATGCGATGGCGATGTGCCCATCGAGCGCGCGAGGGCGTGCGGATACGGCGTGATCTTCAGCATCGCGCCATCGCCGCACAACAACGACGAGATCTGGATTGGCACCGACAACGGTCTCGTGCAACTGACGCGCGATGGCGGCAACAGCTGGAACGCCATCACCCCCAAAGGCGTGCCGGACTGGGCCAAGATCAGTTCGCTGGACGTGTCCTCGCTCGACCCCGGCACCGCCTACGCTGCGATCGACAATCATCGTCAGGACGATTTCCGCCCACGCGCCATGCGCACGCATGACTACGGCAAGACCTGGAATATGATTACGAATGGCCTTCCAGACGGCCATTTCGTCAGCGTCGTGCGCGCCGATCCGGTGCGCCGCGGCCTGCTCTATGCCGGCACCGACGCGGGCGTGTTCGTTTCGTTCGACGATGGCGATCAGTGGCAACCGTTGCAGCGCAATCTCCCCGTCGCGTGGGCGCGCGATCTGCTCGTTCATGACAACGATCTGATCGTCGCGACGCAAGGTCGCGCGATCTGGGTACTCGATGATGTGAGTGTGCTGCGCCAGCTGGACGCGGCCGCCAAAGCGACCACGCGCCTGTTCGCGCCTGCGCCCGCGTTCCGCGTGCGCAATGATCAGAACAAGGACACACCGTCGCCGGCGGAAACCGCGCTCGGCAAGAATCCGCCGAATGGCGCGATCATCGACTACACACTGGCGCATTCAGCAAATCAGGTCACCGTGGAAATCCGCGATGCAGCCGGTCACGTCGTGCGCCGCTTCGACAGCAACGACGCCACGCCGTCACCAAAAGCGGAAGCCTACTTCTCCGACGTCTGGCTGAAACCCGCGACGAAGCTCGCCAAAGATGCGGGTGCGCATCGATTCGTGTGGAACCTGCGCCTGTCGCGTCCGAAGGCCGCGCAATACAACTACTCGATTGCCGCAGTTCTGGGCGACAGCGCGCCAATCGCGCCGGCGGGCGCGCTGGTCCTGCCCGGCGACTACCAAGTCGTACTCGACGTCGACGGCCACGAGTTCCGCCAGCCGCTGACCATCAAATCTGATCCGCGCGTGCAGACCACACGTGCCGATCTCGATCAGGCGCTGCAATTTTCACGGTCGATCGAAACCGAACTCGCGCGCGTGTGGCAGGCCTACGGCGAAGTCGACGCCGTGCAAAAGCAGCTCGATGCACTGACGAAAAAGGAGGGTGCCGCCGCGCAGTCAGCGACCAGGGAAGCGATCGCCGCGTTCGTCGTGAAACTCGAACCCTTGCGTGAAGGCAAAGGCGAAGCCGCACCGAACCTCGGCGCGATCAGCGAGGTGCTCGCTGCGCTTGCCAGCGACATTGAAGGCGCGGATCGAGCGCCAACCACTCCGCAGGAGCATGTCCTGGCCGATTACCGCGCACGCCTCGATCGCGCAATCGCGCAATGGCAGGCGCTGCGCGAACACGATCTTGCGGTCCTCGATGCGCAACTGAAGCGCGCCGGCTTGCATGAGATCCATGTTCCGACGGTGGACGAGATCCGCAATGACGGACCAGCCGAGTCGAAGGACTTGCCGTAGCGGGCATAGAAGCAACGGCGCAGTCAATGGGTGCACGGACGCTTCACATGTCGCTGCATCCTAAGGCGGAAAGCCGTGTGAGTACGTATTTATTACTCATGACGCCATTGCGGAATATACGCCATTGAGTGGGCTCGCCCAACAATTTGGTCGCTAAGTCGGCCGTGATAGCCGTGGTACAGCTCCCCCGCAGTAACGTCGTTGGATATCGTTGTCCGACGTGCGGACGTTCCATCTGGATGAAGGACACTCATCATGGCAAAGCCGCCAACCCGCACGAAGAAAGCCGCTTCCCCATCCGCTCGCAAAGCCGGCCCGAAAGTCCCCAAGCCATTACCTGACAAGGGCGCGGATACCCGCGGCAACGGCGGCGAACTCCACCAGACAGCCGGCGGAACGCATCCCAACCTCACTACCAACCAGGGTGTCGTCGTTCCGGACAACCAAAACTCGCTGCGAGCAAATCCGCGCGGGCCGACATTGCTGGAAGATTTCATCCTGCGCGAGAAGATCACGCACTTCGACCACGAGCGCATTCCGGAGCGCATCGTGCATGCACGCGGGTCGGCGGCGCACGGTACGTTCGAGCTGACCCGTTCGCTGGCGAAGTACACGACGGCGAAAATCATCACCGAGGTCGGCGTGAAGACGCCGCTGTTTGCGCGCTTCTCCACCGTGGCCGGTGGCGCCGGTTCGGTCGACACGCCGCGTGATGTGCGGGGCTTTGCGGTGAAGTTTTATACGAAGGAGGGTAACTGGGATCTGGTCGGCAACAACATCCCGGTGTTCTTCATCCAGGACGCGATGAAGTTTCCGGACCTCGTGCACGCAGTGAAAATGGAACCGGACCGCGGTTTTCCCCAAGCGGCGTCGGCGCACGACACATTCTGGGATTTCATCTCACTGACACCCGAGGCGATGCACACGATCGTGTGGGCAATGTCCGACCGCGGCATCCCGCGTTCGCTGCGCATGATGGAGGGCTTCGGCATCCACAGCTTTCGCCTGCTCGATGCTAAGGGGAAATCGACGTTCGTGAAGTTCCACTGGCGCCCCAAGCTCGGCTTACAGTCGACGTTGTGGGACGAAGCGGTGAAGCTTGCCGGCGCCGATCCGGATTTTCATCGTCGCGATCTGTTCGAGGCGATCCAGGCCGGGCAGTTTCCCGAGTGGGAGTTGTCGGTGCAATTGTTCACCGGGGAAGAGGCCGATGCGTTCCCGTTCGATCATCTGGACGCGACCAAGCTGATTCCCGAGGAGCTGGTGCCGCTGACGGTGATAGGCCGCATGGTGCTCGATCGTTGGCCGGATAATTTCTTTGCCGAAACCGAGCAGGTCGCGTTCTGTCCGTCACATCTGGTGCCGGGCATCGACTTCTCCAATGATCCGTTGTTGCAGGGACGCTTGTTCTCGTATCTCGATACGCAGCTTTCACGCCTCGGTTCGCCAAATTTCCACCAGCTTCCGATCAACGCACCGAAGTGTCCGTACGCGAACCAGCAGCGCGACGCGCACATGCAGATGCAGGTGCCCAAGGGGCGGGTGAACTACGAACCCAATTCGCTCGATCCAGCGTCGGCGCGTGAGAATCCCGCGTCAGGCTTTCGCAGCGCCAACGTGAGCGAAAGCGGCGAGCGCGGCCGCCTACGCGCGGAGACGTTTGCTGACCACTACAGTCAACCACGGCTGTTCTTCCGCAGCCAGACTCGATCGGAACAGGCGCACATCGCCGCCGCATTCACGTTCGAACTGTCGAAGGTGGCGACCGAGCACGTGCGCGAGGCCATCGTCGGCCACCTGCGTCACGTCGACGAATCGCTCGCGCAGCGAGTCGCCGATGGCCTGGCGATGGACACGTTGCCGCCCGCGCCGAAAGCCGCCGTCCCGCCCATCGACATGCCACTTTCGCCGCCGCTGCAGATCATCGGCAAGATGAAGGACACGTTGCAGGGTCGCGCGGTCGGCATTCTGATTGCGGACGGTTCCGACGGTGCCGTCGTTGAGGCCGTGCGCAAGGCAGCCAGCAGTGCAGGCGCGAGCGTCAGGATCGTCGCGCCAAAAGTTGGTGGGGTGAGGCTTGCAAACGGCAGGAAATTGGCTGCGAATGGCCAGCTCGCCGGCACGCCTTCGATCGTATTCGACGCCGTCGCGGTGATCCTGTCGGAGGAGGGCGCAAGGGTGCTGGCGAAGGAAGCGGCAGCGATCGACTTCGTGCGTGACGCGTTCGGTCACTTGAAAGCGATCGGCGTCGATGCGGGCGGCCGCGCGTTGCTCAAGGCAGCGGGCGTTAAGTCCGATGCCGGCATCGTGGACGCCAGCGATTCCAAGACCTTTATCGCGGCCGCGAAGACGCGTCAGTGGAAACGCGAGGCGTCGCTGCGCAAGTTGCCTTGAGCGTTTTGAATCAGCGGTAAAAAAGAATAGTCTGCGATGGCGCCTCTGCTTGGGATTCCTAGCGCGCGATCCATGCGAATAGGGTGCGGTGCAGCTATCCATCACCCGAAGAAGCCGCTGGTTCAATCGAAGCCAAGCGCGCGTGAGAGCGCGCATGCAACGCCGCCTGCCGCAACAGCCGCTTGCGATCGTTCGGTCAAAGGCTTCTTGCGCAGACGGATCGACTTCGGTGTGACTTCGACCCGTTCCTCTTCCTCAATGGATGGGAGTGCCTGTTCCAGTGCCATCTTGATCGCCGGAGTCCGTTGCACGGTCACGCTCTTGCCGCCGGCGCGCACAGGGTCATCTGCCTGGCGGGCGGTGGAGAACCACCTCCAGGTTTCTGAGAAGTCCTGTTTGGATGTAACCTGCCGATGAAATCGACCTGCGTCAGAACCGTGTTTCGGATCGCATTGTGCAAGAACGATCTGCTCGACATGGCGGACGGAACTCTCGGCGCGACGGGTTTCGCGTTGCATCAGACGGGCACTGGCGGAATCAGGAGTTGGCGAAACCATCGAGGGCGCGCCATGTTTTTTTTGCGGATAGTTCTCGTGCTGCTGCTGGCAGCGATTCCCTGGTCGGGTTCGCGTGCCTTGGCAACGCCGCCAGCCATCGATTTCCACACGATCAGTAGCGGGGGTCAATCCCTGCAAAACAGTTGCTTTCGTCTGTCGGGCACCGTTGGGCAAGCGGCGCCGGGCTACTCGAGTGGCCTCACCCTTTCGGTCGTCGCCGGATTCTGGGCGGCGGCGCCGACAATGGGGTTGGACGAGATTTACTTTAACGGTTTCGAGGCTTGCTGATCATGAAACGCAATCAACTGTGGATGAGCGTCGCGTGTGCTGTGATGTTGGCCGTGGCGATGAATTTGCAAGCAGCGGTACAGACCACCGCGTTTACCTACCAGGGCCAGCTCACGGGTGGAACCCTGCCACCCGGTCAGCCGTATCAATTCACCTTTACCCTGTACGACGCGGCTACAAACGGTAGCGTGGTCGGGACACCGATCCAGCAGGCGATTGCGGTTGCCGCGGGTGGGCTGTTCACCACCGATCTTGATTTCGGGCAAAGTTTCAACGGCCAGCAGCTCTGGCTTGAGATCAAGGTTGGGACGACCATCGGCACCGAACAGATACTGTCGGCGCGTCAGCAAATCAGTGCGGTGCCGGTCGCGCAATACGCATTGAATTCGCCGGTACGTTTGATGTTCCTGTCATCCGCCTCACAGGCAACGGTAACGACGGATCCCAGCGGTGCCAGTCAAACGGTGGCGGTGCTGCCCTTGTCGGGTAGCGTAAGTTCGGCGTACGAGACGACCAACGTTGGCGGCAATATTAATCTGACCCCCAACGGTTCTACTCCACAGCCGCCCCAGATTGTGCCGGTGAACGGTCAGTTTGGATCCATAAGCGCACAGATATTTCTGACCACCAACATGTCGTTCATCGAACCCGTAACCATCCAGGCGCAGCTGTATACGGGCAACCTGTCCAGTGGTTTGATGTTCCCGACACCGCTCACGTGCTTTCTCGCACCGTCGCTGATTGGATTCCTTCCCGCCGGCACCACAGCCAGCTGTATGGTCAACGGCGCAGCAATCCCCGTTATCGCCGGCAGTACCGCTGTCGTGGTTGTCAGCGCAACGGCGTATGGAAGTCCGGTTTCCAACTCCATTCCGATGAACATTTCGGTCAGCGTGGGCCCGTGACGTGAACTCCGACGGCCGCAGGTGATTCGCGCGCGGTCCTCGGAGTGGCCAAAGACGGCAACGGATGCGCGAGGCTTCGCTGCGCAGGCTGTCGGGATCGTTCCAGTGGCGGCAACGGTGCAGAACTATAAGCGTCCTGCCGCAGCCATTCTTGCCGATGATAAAAAAACGCCGACGGGACACGTCGGCGTTTTTCTGATCTTGCTGCGGTTATCAACCGCCTGCGGGTGGCGCCTGCACCGCCGGCAACAGGTCGGAATCGACGAAGCGCACGCGCGGTGAACTGAAGCGGTAATCCTCTGGATGGAACGCCGTCATCGTGCCGGCCATGCAGTCCACATCGGTCGACGGCACCAAGGCTAGCAACGCATCCGGCGCGGCTGTGGCGGGATCGGTCGCGAACGGATCGAGAGCGGGCGGCAGGTTCGAGTTCAATTCGACTGAGCCGGCCAGGTGCAATTGGCCACCTGCGTTGACGATACCGTGCGCAAGGCAGATCACGCCGGGGGAGGGCAGCGGCTCGGGTTGGTAGGTGAGCGTCCAGTCCTGCACGGCCGGCAAGCCATGCGCGTTCAGCACGAAATCAAACGTGCTGCCGATCCAGAAATACATCATGCGACCCAGATCCGGCGACGCCACTGGTTCACCCGTCGTCGCATCCAGCGGACCGAAGTTGGTGTGTGCGACATGCGACGAGCCGGCTTGTCCGTCTGGCCCGGTGAGGCTGCCGTCGTCGGCGCTGCAGGTTGCCGACGCTGCCGGTGGCTGGAGCTTGACGCCATGACCGGGCGCGTTGGCGGCATTGCTCGGACCGCCGGAGTCCGGCGGCATGTTGTCGGAAGGCGGCCCGCCGTGGTTACCGCTATTGCCTCGGTCACCATCGTGTTTACCGCCGGCCAAAGCGGCGGAACTGGCAAGGGCGGTTGCCAGCAGGACAGCAAAGCTTGTGAGGTGGACGTTGCGCATTTTTCACTCCTCGAAACAGTTCCGCGAACTCCCCGAGCAGCGAGTATGCGGCCTTGCAAAGAGGTCGTTGTGATGCGCTGATCACGTTGTCGCAAACAATTCGTGGACGGTTCTGGCGTTGTGCCAATCTGCGCGAGACACACGTCACACTTTTGCGTCACGCTGTAGCGATCGCGCAGCGCATACGCGGCAACTTAGCGCTGACGAAGCGCGCCGCAAATACGTCGCCCTCCGATCTTTACGCTGCGCTACGCGACGCCCGCTTGCGATCGTTCTCGGTCAAGTGCTTCTTGCGCAGGCGGATCGCCTTCGGCGTGACTTCGACCAGTTCGTCTTCCTCGATGAACTCGAGTGCCTGTTCCAGCGACATCTTGATTGCCGGAGTCAGTTGCACGGTCTCGTCCTTGCCCGCGGCGCGCACGTTGGTCATCTGCTTGGCGCGCAAGGCGTTGACGGTGAGGTCGTTGTCCTTGGAATGGATGCCGACCAGCTGACCTTCATAAATGATGTCGCCTTCGCTGACCAGCAGGCGCCCGCGTTCTTGCAGGCTGACCAGCGAATATGCCGGCGAAGGGCCTTGGCCGTTGGAGATCATCACGCCGTTCTGGCGCTTGGCGATCGCGCCTTCGGATTTCGGGCCGTAATGGTCGAAAACGTGGAACAGCAGGCCAGTGCCGGCGGTGACGGTGCGGAACTCGGTCTGAAAACCAATCAGTCCGCGCGCTGGGATCATGTAGTCGAGGCGCACGCGACCCTTGCCGTCCGGTTCCATGCCGGTCAGTTGGCCGCGGCGTGCGCCAAGGCGCTCCATCACGCCACCCTGGTATTGCTCTTCCATGTCGACGACGAGTTGCTCGAACGGTTCGCTCAGCACGCCATCGATTTCCTTGAGGATGACCTCGGCGCGCGACACTGCCAGTTCGTAGCCTTCGCGGCGCATGGTTTCGATCAGGACGGAAAGATGCAGTTCGCCGCGGCCGGAGATCTTGAACTTGTCCGGATCCTCGGTTTCCTCAGCCTTCATCGCGACGTTGTGCAACATCTCGCGCATCAGGCGCTCGCGGATCTGGCGCGAGGTCAGAAACTTGCCGCCACTGTGCTCCTTGGTGCCGGCAAACGGCGAGTTGTTGACCTGAAAAGTCATGCTGATGGTCGGCTCGTCGACGTGCAGCACCGGCAATTGCTCCGGCGCTTCCGGCGCGCAGATCGTGTCGGAAATGCTCAAGCCTTCGATACCGTTGATGGCAATGATGTCGCCCGCTTCCGCTTCGGCCACTTCGCGCCGTTCCAGGCCCATGAAGCCGAGCACCTGCAGCACCTTGGCGTTGCGCTTCTTGCCGTCGCGATCGACGACTGCGACCTGCATGTTGGTGCGCACCTTGCCGCGCTGGATGCGACCAATGCCGATCAGGCCGACATAGTTGCTGTAGTCGAGCTGGCTGATGCGCATCTGGAACGGACCGTCCGGATCCACCTGCGGCGGCGACACGTTCTTCATGATCGATTCGTACAGCGGGGTCATGTCGCCCGAGCGCACGTCGGGATCCAGGCCGGCGTAACCGTGCAGAGCGGACGCATAGACGACCGGAAAATCAAGCTGCTCGTCGGTTGCGCCGAGGCGATCGAACAGGTCGAAGGTCTGGTTGAGCACCCAATCCGGGCGCGCGCCGGGGCGATCGACCTTGTTGATCACCACGATCGGCTTGAAGCCCATCTGAAATGCTTTCTGGGTCACGAATCGCGTTTGCGGCATCGGACCGTCCATCGCGTCGACCAGGATCAGCACCGTGTCGACCATTGATAGCACGCGCTCGACCTCGCCGCCGAAGTCGGCGTGTCCGGGCGTGTCCACAATGTTGATGCGGTTTCCGCGCCAGGTGATCGCGGTGTTCTTCGAAAGGATCGTGATGCCGCGTTCCTTTTCCTGGTCATTGGAATCCATCACGCGCTCGGCCAGCACGGTGCGCTCGCTGAACGTGCCAGATTGCTTCAGCAGGCAATCGACAAGCGTCGTTTTGCCGTGGTCGACGTGGGCGACGATCGCGATATTGCGGAGTTTTTCGATGGACATCGGATAACCTGCGGCCGTGAGGGGTGGCCGTATGAGGAGAGTGCGGCGCGAGCCGGCAGTTAGCCGGTCATTATAGCCTGAGTGCGTCAATGGCGTCGTGTGGGCCGCTGGCGCGATTCCGAGCCGACGGGCAATCGGTTAGGCTTGTGTCCCTTGAAATCGCAAGAGCCGTCGATCGGGGAGGTCGTGGTGGGAGCGCCGGCAGGCGCGATGCGGTTGACGTTCCACCTGGAAAAGCATCGCGGCTTGCGCCGCTCCCATACATCTCAGCCGATTCCCGAACATCATTCGCACCCGGAGAAAGCATGTCGACCCTGCCCGAACTCACCGCCGAAATCGCCACTGCGCACGGCACGATCCATCTGCGCTTGTTTGCCGACAAGACGCCAGTCACCGTTGCGAATTTCGTCAATCTCGCGCAGCGCGGCTACTACAACGGCCTCACGTTTCACCGCGTGATTCCGGACTTCATGATCCAGGGCGGTTGCCCGCACGGAAGCGGTACTGGCGGCCCGGGCTACAAGTTCGAGGACGAAATCGTCAGCGGCCTCAAGCACGATCGGGGCGGCATTCTGTCAATGGCAAACGCAGGCCCCGGCACGAACGGCAGCCAGTTTTTCGTCACCCACGGCGCGACTCCGTGGCTCGACGGCAAGCACACGGTGTTTGGTGTCGTGGTGGATGCGACAGACAAGGCGATTGTCGACAAGGTGCGCAACGGCGATGCAATAGAATCGATCACGATCAAGGGCGATTCCGCACCATTGCTGGCAAAGGAAAGCGCGCGTACCGCAACATGGAATTCAGCTCTGGATGCCGCCGGTTTCAAGGCGCGCTGAGGATTCGCCATCCCTGGGCAATCCCGAAAAATGCTCCTGCGTTTTCGGGATACCGCCCATCCCTGGGCATCGCCGGAAAATGCTCCTGCATTTCCGGCGTTCGGGCCATCCATGGCCTTCAAAAGTCGGCCCGCGCAAAGCGGGGCGACCGCAGCCATTGGGCTGGCCGTGAATTACACGCGTCTGCGGGCGAAGAGACGATAGATCGCAAGCAGGATGATCGCTCCGATCACACCACCGATGAAACCGGCCGGTTCGATGGTGCCGGTCGCGGTGCTGGTGTGGAAGACAATGCTTCCAAGCCAGCCGCCAAGAAACATGCCGGCGATGCCGAGGAGTGCGGTGATGATGAAGCCGCCCGGGTCGCGGCCCGGCATCAGGAACTTCGCAACGATGCCGACGATGAGGCCGACGATAAACATCCACAACCAGTGCATACAACCTCCTTCACAGCGACGATTGACTCACTCTAGCGCAGCGACGTAACCGCTGGCTTGCTGCGTTGCATCGCGGCAGTTCAGCGCATTCCAGGGAAGATGATGTTGCGTCGCGGTGTGGTATTATTTCGAGGTTTTTCGGACCGCTTTTCCGTTATCTTCGAGGATTCCCATGCCCACTCTCGCCGCTCGCATGAGTCGCGCCAAACCCAGCGCAATCATGGCCGTGGCCGACAAGGCCAGGCAGCTCAAGGCGGCCGGTCGCGACATCATCAGCTTCTCGATCGGGGTGCCCAATTTCCTGCCGGGCGAGCATGTCTATGCGGCCGCGCGCGACGCACTCGCAAAGGACAGCGGCCAATACGGCTCCAATCGCGGCGCCGATACACTGCTCGATGCGTTCCTCAAACATCTTGAAGGCAGCGGGCTCACCGGCTACATGCGCAAGAACATTTCGACCGGCATTGGCGCCAAGCAGGTGCTCTACAATCTCGCCGAAGTGCTGCTTGACCCGGGCGACACAATCGCGTTCCCGGTGCCGTACTGGACCAGCTACGTCGATATTGCCGAGATCGTCCAGGCGAAGATCCGGCTGATGCAATGCCCAGCCGCGCAGAACTACAAGCTGACGCCGGCGCAACTGGACGCGGCGCTGCCCGGCGTCAAGGTATTCCTGTTCAACAATCCGTCGAACCCAACCGGCATGGTCTACACCCGGGACGAGATTGCGGGACTCGCCGATGTGCTGGTGAAGCATCCGGATGTGTGGATCATCTGCGACGACATCTACAACCGCATGGTGTTCGACAATGTTGGCTATCACAACTTCGTCAACGCGCGGCCGGAATTGCGCGATCGCGTGATCCAAGTCGATTCGATCTCGAAAAGCTACGGCATGCCGGGCTGGCGCGTCGGCTTCATTGCAGGGCCAGAGGTCGTCGCGCAAGCGATCACGACGATGAATTCGAACCACATCACCAACATCCCGGAAATTGTCACTGCGGCTGCCGTAGCGGCACTCGACGGTCCGCAGGACATCACCACGCAAAAATGCGCCGAATTTCAGGCCCGGCGCGATCAGGTAATGGCGGTGATGGATTCGATTCCAGGGCTCGTGTGCCCAAGACCGCAAGGCGCGTTCTACGTATTTCCGGATATTTCCTTCGCATTCGGCAAGCGCCACGGCGACCACTCGATAAGCAACGATGTTCAGTTCTGCGCCGTTCTGCTCGACGTGAAAGGCGTCGCGTGCGTGCCGGGTTCAGCGTTTGGTGACCCCAGGGCTTTGCGCATTTCCTATACCTGCCCGAGTGTGCAACTGGCTGATGGATTGAACCGTTTGCGGGAATTCTTTGCCGAGCTGGTTTGAGTCGGGATTCGCGAATCCGCAATCGGGGATAGTCGAGGCGGCGAAATGCCAACCCCATTTCCGACTTGCTGATCTCCCCAAGCGAGCTTCTCGCTTCCCGATTCCGCTGCCAGCGCTTCCCTGTCGCATTTAGCCCATTTTGATTCCCGCTTCCCATTTCCCGGAGTTGCCTTGATGAAAGCCCCCGTACGTGTTGCCGTCACCGGCGCTGCAGGCCAGATCGGTTACGCCCTGTTGTTCCGTATTGCCGCTGGCGACATGCTCGGCCCGGATCAGCCAGTGATCCTGCATCTGCTGGAAATCACGCCCGCGCTGCCAGCGCTGCAGGGCGTCGTGATGGAGCTCAACGACTGCGCGTTTCCCACCCTTGCCGGTGTCGTTGCTACCGATGACGTCAACGTTGCGTTCAAGGATGTCGACTACGCGCTGCTGGTCGGCGCGCGGCCGCGCGGCGCGGGCATGGAACGCAAGGATCTGCTCGAAGCGAACGGCGCGATCTTCGCGCCACAAGGCAAGGCGTTGAACGCGCATGCCAAGCGCGATGTGAAGGTACTCGTCGTGGGTAATCCGGCCAACACGAACGCGCTGATCGCGCAACAGAATGCGCCGTCACTCGATCCGGCTTGTTTTACGGCGATGGTGCGTCTGGATCACAACCGGGCTTTGAGCCAGCTCGCCGAAAAAACTCGTGCGCACACGACCGATATCAAGCGCATGACGATCTGGGGCAACCACTCGTCGACGCAGTACCCGGACATCCATCACGCGACCGTGAACGGCAAGGCGGCGACCGAACTGGTGGACCAAGCCTGGTACAAGGACACCTTCATCCCCACGGTGCAGCAGCGCGGCGCTGCGATCATCAAGGCGCGTGGCGCGTCGTCGGCCGCATCGGCGGCCTCTGCGGCGATTGACCACATGCGCACATGGGCGCTCGGCACCGCCGAAGGCGACTGGGTCTCGATGGGAATTGCGTCCGACGGCTCGTATGGAATCGCGCCAGGGGTGATCTACGGCTATCCGGTTACTGTCAAGAATGGTAAATACATGATCGAGCAAGGTCTCGACATCAACGCGTTTTCGCGCGAGCGGATGGATGCGACCGAAAAGGAACTGCGCGAGGAGCGCGCCGGGGTCGAACATCTGTTCGCCAAAGGTTGAGCCACGGGTGTCGATGGCGCCGGCGGACGCCGCGCCATCGATGGAGTCGCATCCGCAGCCACTTTTCGCCTGTAATGTGGCCGCCAGTTGGCAATATCCACACGTGAACGCGGTCTGCTTGTTTCTGCTCGTCGAAGCGAGGCGCTGACGTACCATCGTTGTCGGTGCATTGCGGCTGTCGACGCTCCGACAGAAGCAATACTTTGGGCGTGCGAAAGCGCCGGAAGGCGCGATTCCTTCGGATTTCGCGCCGGCCAAACCTACGCAAGTCGCAATCGCAAGCGCATATCCGCGCCTGTTGCGTTCGGCCCGCAAAGCGGTACGCTTCTTGCTAGCGTTATCAATGGTTGCATGCGTTGCAAGCCCGCATGGTGCACTGCCAGCGCCCATTTCCCCTGGGATTTCATGATTCCTTCGTCCATCTGCACGCCGGCATCCGATTCGACGAAGTTCGAATGGATGATGCGTCTGATCCAGACGACGACACCGGCCGAGGTCGCCAGCGCGATCGTCGGCCTGCTCAAATCGCATGGCGGATGTCGTGCAGCGGTGGTGCTGTGGTCGGCCGATGCCCCTGAAATATTCCAGAGCAGCGCAGGCGACCGACCGGAGCGTCACGATCTGCAGCGTGCGCGTGCACTGCTGCGCAGCGAGGAAGCCCTCGCAATCGACGGGCGCCATGTGGCGTTGCGCCTGCATCAGGAAGAACGCGCCGTGCTGCTGCTGCACCTGGAGCGCGAGCAATCGCCGCACACGCTGATCGATTCGATGCGTGACTGCCTGCATCTGGCCGGCTGGCATCTGGGTCGCGCGCTGCAACTGGCTGATCTGCATCAGTCGCACACCCAGCTCGAGCGTTCGGAAACCTTGCAGCGTGCGTTGTTCGCGATTTCCGAGCTTGCAAGTTCCGATCGTGACCTGCCGGAAATGCTGCGTGGCGTCCACGCTATCGTCAGCACCCTCATGTACGCCGAAAATTTTTTCATCGTGCGTCACGATCCGGAGCGCGACAGTCTGCGTTTTCTCTACTACGCCGACGTTGAAGACACCGAGGCACCCGGCACTGAGGAAAGCCCGATGTGCGATCGGGAACATACGATGACTTGGCATCTGATCGTCGGCGGCAAGGCGCTGATGGGAAGCAGCGAAGAACTGCAGCAGCAGATTGTGGGTCCCTTGGTATTGAGCGGTCCCGAAAGCGTCGACTGGCTTGGCGTGCCCATGTTGCGCGAAGGCAAGGTGCACGGCGCACTGGTCGTGCAGAGTTACCAGCAGGGGATTGCGTTTACATTCCAGGATCAGGTGTTGCTGGAATTTGTCGGCAGCCACATCCTGACCGCGCTGGAACGCAAGCAGAGCAAGGATGAGCTGGAACAACGCGTACGCTCGCGCACGCTTGAACTTGCCGAAGCCAATCGCGGACTGCGCCAGGAAGTGCTTGAGCGCGAACGCGCCGAGCGTCTGCAGGCGGCGCTGTTTCATATCGCGGAGCTGGCCACCGCGGACATCGACGAGAGCGAATTTTACGAGCGTTTGCACAGTGTGGTTGGCGAGTTGCTCAACGCGGAGAATTTTTTCATCGCGCTGCTTTCCGACGATCGGTGCATCCTGGAATTTGCCTATTTCGTCGATGCGGGTGCACGTCGCAATGCGTCGCGCAAACTCGGTCGGGGCCTGAGCGAATACGTGTTGCGCAGTGGCCGTCCGCTGCTTGGCTTGAACGCGCAGATCGAGCAACTGGCGCGCGACGGCGAGATCGAAATGCATCGCATCGGGCGACCCTCGGTGTGCTGGCTCGGAGTTCCTCTGCGAGTCGCCGATGAAGTGATCGGTCTGGTCGTGGTGCAAAGTTATACGGAAGCGGTGATCTACACCGCGCCTGATCAGGAGCTGCTTAGTTTTGCGGCGCTGCAGATCGCCAACAGTATCCATCGCCGACGTTCAGCCGTCTCGCTGCATCGCGCGTATGCAGAACTGGAGCAACGCGTCGAAGAGCGCACACTGGAATTGCGCGAACAGATCCTGCGCCGCGAATCCATCCAGGACCAGCTCAAGCATCAGGTCATGCACGATGCGCTGACCGGTCTGCCCAATCGTGGCTTCCTGCGTGATCGGCTCGAACGCGTCCTGGGTGCGCTGCAGCGCGAACCGGGGCGACGCTGCGCGTTGCTGTATCTGGATATCGATCGCTTCAAGGTGATCAACGACAGCCTCGGCCACTTGGCCGGCGATGAAATGCTCAAGGAGGTTGCGCGCCGTCTGATCAACTGCGTGCGCGATCCGGATATGGTTGCGCGCCTTGCGGGTGACGAGTTTGCGATCCTGCTGGAGCGCGTCAGCAATGCGGGTGATGCGCAAAACGTCGCCGAGCGCGTGCTCGAAACGTTGGCCCAGTCGATGCTGGTTGGTGGCAAGGACATCGAGCCGTCCGCCAGTATCGGCATCGCGATCGCTGACGGAAGCTATATTGCCGCCGACGAAGTGCTGCGCGATGCGGATTTGGCGTTGTATCGGGCCAAGGATTTGGGGCGCAAACGTTTCGAACTATTCGACGAAACGCTGGCCAACAACCGTGTCGACGTGCTGACGATGGAAGGCGAGCTACGCCGCGCATTGCAACACGGCGAGTTCGAACCTTATTTCCAGCCCGTGTGTCGCCTTGATGGCGGTGCAGTGGTCGGATACGAAGCACTGTTGCGCTGGAATCATCCTCGTGACGGATTGCTCGGTCCCGACGCGTTCATCAAGATTGCGCAGGACAGCGGCCACATGGAGGCGATTGACTGGCGCATGTTCGAATCGAGCTGCCTGCTGATGGCGCAGCTTGGCGATCACGACAAATTCCTGACGATCAACGTCTCAGACCTGCATCTGCGGCGTGCGGATTTCGATCAACGCCTGATGCGATTGATCGAACGTGCGGGGTTATCGCCGGCGCGCATGATCATTGAAGTCACCGAAGGTTCCCTGCTCGAGGATCCGCAACGCGTGCGCGCGACGCTCGATCGTTTGCGCCGCGTCGGCATCGGTGCAGCGCTGGATGATTTCGGTACGGGCTATTCGTCGCTTAGTTATCTGCACTCGCTGCCGCTGCGCATGCTGAAGATCGATCGCGCGTTCGTGCATGCACTCGACGAGGGCATGCAGACAACGACCACCGTAGTGGCGGCGATTCTCGCGCTGGCACGCGCCCTCAACATCCAGGTCATCGCTGAAGGCATCGAGACCCCGACCCAGCGTGCGGCGTTGTTGCGGATGGGTTGCGAATTCGGCCAGGGTTATCTGCTCGGTCGGCCTGCGCCGGTTGCCCAATGGAGATCGAGGGAGTCGGCTGCCGCAGCCAGTGTCGTGTGAGCCATCGAGTCGTTTGAACGCGAGAATGCGCACGACGATGGCGTGCAATGCGTTCGACGAGCGTCAACGATGTCGCCGATGAGGGCGTCGGATCGGCTAAAATCGGGCGTCTGACTGGAGTATCCATGAACTCGTTGCCGTCTCCTGGCGCGCGCTTTCGCGCTGCCGTCGCCGAAGAACAGCCGTTGCAGGTTGTCGGCGCAATCACCGCGTACGCGGCGCGCATGGCGCAGCGCACCGGTTTCAAGGCCCTCTATCTTTCCGGCGGCGGCGTGGCCGCGAACTCCCTCGGCATGCCGGATCTCGGCATCAGCACGATGGAAGACGTGTTGACCGACGCTCGCCGCATTGTCGAAGCGACGCAGATCCCGCTTCTTGTCGACATCGATACGGGATGGGGCGGAGCGTTCAACATCGGCCGCACGATTCGATCTTTCGAGCGCATCGGCGCCGCTGCCGTGCACATGGAAGACCAGGTCGGACAGAAGCGCTGCGGCCATCGTCCGGGCAAGGAGGTCGTACCGAAGAGTGAAATGGTGGATCGCGTGAAGGCGGCGGTGGATGCGCGCACCGACGCAGGCTTCGTCATCATGGCGCGCACCGATGCCGCTGCAGTGGAAGGAATCGATGCTGCGATGGATCGAGCAGTCGCCTATGTTGAAGCTGGTGCCGACATGATCTTTCCCGAAGCGATGAAGACTTTGGAGGAGTACCGTCGCTTCAAGGCGGCGGTGAAGGTTCCTGTACTCGCCAACCTCACCGAGTTCGGCTCCACGCCGTTCTTCACCACCGACGAGTTGCGCGACGCCGGCGTGGACATCGCGCTTTACTGTTGCGGCGCGTATCGCGCGATGAACAAGGCCGCGCTCAACTTCTACCAGACCGTGCGCCGCGACGGCACGCAGAAGGCCGCGGTACCGACCATGCAGACGCGTGCGGAGCTATACGATTTTCTCGGCTATCACGCGTACGAACAAAAGCTCGACACGCTTTTCGCGCAAGGCGCCATTCCCACCAAGGATAATTCATGAGCGAACCTGCGGCCGCATTCAAACCCAAGAAATCCGTTGCGCTGTCCGGCGTCACCGCCGGCAATACCGCGCTGTGCACGGTCGGGCGCAGCGGCAACGATCTGCATTACCGCGGTTACGACATCCTCGATATCGCGACAACCAGCGAGTTCGAGGAAATCGCTTACTTGCTCGTGCATGGAAAATTGCCCAACCGTGCGGAACTGGCTGCCTACAAAGCAAAACTCAAATCGCTGCGCGGAATTCCAGCGTCGGTAAAGGCCGTGGTCGAACAACTGCCGGCGTCGGCACATCCGATGGATGTGATGCGCACTGCTGTGTCGGCGCTCGGTTGCGCGATGCCGGAAAAGGACGACCACAACCATGCGGGAGCGCGCGACATTGCCGACCGCCTGATGGCATCGCTCGGCTCGATTCTGCTTTACTGGTACCACTACGCGGTCAATGGCAAGCGTATCGAGGTGGACACCGATGACGACTCGATTGGCGGCCACTTCCTGCATTTGCTGCATGGAGAGGCGCCCAGCGGATTGTGGGTGCGCGCGATGCACACCTCGCTGATCCTGTATGCCGAGCACGAGTTCAATGCATCGACGTTTGCGGCGCGTGTCATCGCCGGCACCGGCAGTGACATGTATTCGGCGATTGCCGGCGCGATCGGCGCGTTGCGCGGCCCGAAGCACGGCGGCGCGAACGAAGCCGCGTTCGAGATCCAGAAACGCTACAACTCAGCCGACGAGGCCGAAGCGGATATCCGCGCGCGCGTAGACGCCAGGGAGGTCGTGATCGGATTCGGCCATCCGGTTTACACGGTCAGCGATCCGCGCAACAAGGTGATCAAGGAAGTCGCACGCGAACTGTCTGCGGTACAGAACAACATGCAGATGTTCGATATTGCCGAGCGCCTGGAGTCGACGATGTGGAACGTCAAGAAAATGTTTCCCAATCTTGACTGGTTCAGCGCCGTCAGCTACCACATGATGGGCGTGCCAACCGCGATGTTCACGCCGCTGTTCGTGATTGCGCGCACTTCGGGCTGGAGCGCGCATGTGATCGAGCAGCGCGTCGACGGCAAGATCATCCGTCCAAGCGCGAATTACACCGGGCCGGAAGACCTCACGTTCGTGCCGATCGACAAGCGCGTGCCGTGAAACACGGTAGACGTGCAATGCGCGACCGACACCCTGAGGCTGCCGGTCGCCTTGCGCGAGTCTGGCTTACGCGTGCTCGCTACGCTCCGCTGCCATCACCTTGCGCACCTCGACATTGTCTTCCATGTGTTGCATGAAGCCCTCGATGTTGCCAAGGCCAGACAGATCAACACCGAACTTGCGTGCCCAGCGCAGGGTGACGAAGAGATAGGGATCGGCGATCGAACGCTCGCCGACAAGCCAGTCGCGACCGACGAGCTGAGCGTCGATCTTTTCGAAGTAATCGCGCAACTTTGTGCGCGCTGCATCCTTGGTTTTGTCGACTGCAGCCGGATTGTCGAGGTACGCCGTTGCCCCGAACAGCGGAGCGAACGCCGGATGTACATCGGCATTGACGAAGGCGAGCCAGCGATTGATCTCGGCGCGACTTTTCGGCGTGCCGTCACCGCCAAGGCGCGATTGGGGATTGAGATCGGCCAGGTAGTTGAGAATGGCCGCATTCTGGGTCAGCACGAAATCGCCGTCTTCGAGTACCGGCACGGCGCCGTTCGGATTGAGTTTCAGATACGCCGGCGACTTGAGCTCATCGTGCGACATCCGCTTCGCCTCGTATGGCTTGCCGATCCATTCCAGCACGATGTGATCGGCTAACGAGCACGTGCCAGGCATGTAGTAAAGCTTCATGATGCGAACTCCACGCGAATAATGCTTTTATGTTGCGGCGTGCGTTCGCGATTCAAGTAACGCGATTGTCGGCGCAACCTATGGGCTACAGCGTGGCAGCCAGCCGCGTACCCTGATCGATTGCACGCTTGGCATCGAGCTCGGCGGCCACGTCCGCGCCGCCGATAAGGTGGCTCGTGGTCGCGTCCGAAGCGAATTGCGCATGCAGGGTGCGGTTGGACTGCTGGCCCGCGCAGATCACGATCGTGTCGACCCCGAGCGTTTGTTCTTCGTCGCCGATGCGGATGTGCAAGCCGTCCTCATCGATGCGTTCGTAGGCGACCCCGCCGAGCACGGTCACGCGCTTGGCCGCGAGGGTCGCGCGATGCACCCAGCCGGTTGTCTTGTTGAGGCGTTTGCCGGGTTTGCCAGGCGTGCGTTGCAGCAGCCAGACTTGGCGTGCCGGCGCTTCAGGCGCGGCTTTGACGAGGCCGGCGCGCGCGGCCAGCGTGGTGTCAATGCCCCATTCGTGCGTCCAGCGTGCGATGTCGGTAGTGGGCGAGGGCGCTCTCTCGACCAGAAACTCCGCCACATCGAAACCGATACCACCGGCACCGATGATTGCGACTCGCCCCCCCACGGGTGCGTTGCCGGCAAGCACATCGGCGTAGCTGAGTACGTTTGGCCGCTCGCTTCCGGGAATCGCGACGATGCGCGGCGTGACGCCGGTGGCGAACACGACCTCATCAAAGCGGCCTTCGTGCAGCAAGGCCGCGGTTGCCAGTGTCGAAAGGCGCAGCTCCACGCCGAGTTGGTCGATGCGTCGGCCGTAGTAGCGCAGCGTCTCGGAAAATTCCTCCTTTCCTGGAATGCGTTTGGCCATGTTGAACTGGCCGCCGATTTCGTGCGCCTGCTCGAACAGCGTGACCGCGTGGCCGCGCATGGCCAACGTCGTCGCGCAGGCGAGGCCGGCGGGCCCGGAACCGACGACGGCGATACGTTTTTTCAGTGCAGCCGGACGAATCACCAGCTCGGTTTCGAAACAGGCGCGTGGATTGACCAGACAGGTCGCGCGCTTGTTCTCGAACACATGATCGAGGCAGGCCTGATTGCACGCGATGCAGGTGTTGATATCGGCAGCGCGATCATCGCGCGCCTTTGCCACCCAATCCGGATCGGCGAGGAATGGCCGCGCCATTGAAATCATGTCCGCCTCGCCCTGGCCGAGAATGCGTTCCGCGACATCCGGCATGTTGATGCGGTTGGTGGTAATCAGCGGAATCGCAACTTCGGCTTTCATGCGCCGCGTGACCCACGCGAACGCCGCGCGCGGGACGCTGGTGACGATGGTCGGAATGCGCGCCTCGTGCCAGCCGATGCCGGTGTTGAGCAGGGTTGCGCCGGCGGCTTCGATCTTCTTCGCCAGCATCACGATTTCATCCCAGCTCTGGCCGTTCTCCACCAGATCGAGCATCGACAGGCGGTAGATGATGATGAAATTCGTCCCAACCGCGGCGCGTATGCGCTGCACAATCTCGACCGCGAAGCGCTGGCGTTTGTCGACCGAGCCGCCCCACGCGTCACTGCGCTGGTTGGTGCGTTCGGTCAAGAACTCGTTGATGAGATAGCCTTCGGAACCCATTATTTCAACGCCGTCGTAACCAGCGTCTTGCGCGCGGCGCGCACAGTTGGCGAAATCGCCAATCGTGCGTTCGATCGCGCGAATCGACAGCGCACGCGGCGTGAACGGGGTGATCGGCGACTTGATGCGTGAAGGGGCGACCGACAGCGGGTGATACGCGTAGCGACCCGCATGCAGGATCTGCAGGCAAATCCGTCCGCCCTCGGCGTGCACCGCGGCGGTGATCTTGCGATGAGGCGCGACCTGCCATGGCATCGACAGGCGGCTCGCGAACGGTGACAGCCAGCCCTCAATGCTTGGCGCGAAACCGCCCGTCACCATCAGACCCACGCCGCCGCGCGCGCGCTCGGCGAAGTAGGCGGCGAGTTTGTCGAAGTCGCGCGCGCGATCTTCGAGTCCGGTGTGCATCGAGCCCATCAGCACGCGATTGGGCAGCGTGACGAAGCCGAGGTCGAGCGGGGCGAACAGATTCGGATAGCGCACGCGGCAATTCCGGCATTCAAACGATCGTACGAAGATGCCCGGTTGCGCGCCACGCGGCAAGTGAGTCGCCGTAACGCATCTGGCACAATGCGCGCCCTCGCGACCGCCGTCCGCGCGCGCGCTGCTTTTTCCCAACTACGGAACTGCCATGTCCCAGCCCGACATCCGTTCGGCCGTCCGCCCTGATCCCGACCAACCAATGGTCGACATCGCCAATTACGTCGCCGACTATCAGATCGAATCGGTGGAAGCGTTCGACACGGCACGCTACATGCTGCTCGATTCGCTGGCTTGCGCGATGCTGGCCATGAAGTTTCCCGAATGCGTCAAGCACCTGGGTCCGCTGGTGCCGGGCGCGGTGCTGCCAGGCGGGACCAAGGTGCCGGGTACGGACTGGGAGCTCGATCCGGTGCAGGCTGCCTACAACATTGGCGTACAGGTGCGCTGGCTCGATTTCAACGACACCTGGTTGGCGGCGGAATGGGGCCATCCGTCGGACAACCTTGGTGCGATTCTCGCCGTCGCCGATTACCTTTCACGCAAGGCCGAGCGCGAAGGTGGCAAGCCGTTGACTGTTCGCGACGTGCTTGGGTTTGCAATCAAGGCGCACGAAATCCAGGGCTGCTATGCGCTGAAGAACTCCTTCAATCGCGCAGGGCTCGATCACGTGATCCTCGTCCGACTCGCCTCGACCGCGGTGGCGACGCAGATGCTCGGTGGCGGCAAGAACCAGATCGTCAACGCGATTTCCAATAGTTGGATCGACAACGGCGCGCTGCGCACGTATCGCCATGCGCCCAACACAGGCCCGCGCAAAAGCTGGGCTGCCGGGGATGCCTGCCGCCGCGCGGTCACGCATGCCTTGAACGCGGTCAAGGGCTGCGTCGGCTACCCGTCGGCACTTACGGCTAAAACCTGGGGGTTTTACGACGTTGCGTTCAATGGCAAACCGTTTGAATTCGAGCGACCGTTCGGCAGTTACGTGATGGAGAACGTGCTGCTCAAGATCAGCTATCCGGCCGAGTTCCATGCGCAGACCGCGGTCGAGTGTGCAATACAGTTGCACCCGCAGGTGGCCAGCCGCCTCGAAACAATTGACCGGATCGTGATCGAAACCCAGGAAGCGGGCGTGCGCATCATCGACAAGACGGGGCCGCTGGCCAACTACGCGGATCGCGATCATTGCATCCAGTACATGATCGCGGTGCCGCTGATCTTCGGTCGCCTGACCGCGGACGATTACGCCGACGCGATCGCTGCCGACCCGCGCATTGATGCGCTGCGCGCGCGCATGCACGTGCGCGAGAACCCGCAATTCACGAAAGATTACTTCGATCCACAAAAACGCTACATCGGCAATTCCATACAGGTATTTTTCAAGGATGGAAGCTCGACCGAAAAGCTCGTCATCGACTATCCGATCGGACATCGCAAACGTCGTGCTGAAGGCATTCCAGTGCTACTGCGCAAGTTCCAGGCCGCGTTGGCGGGGCATCTGCCGGCGAGCCGCGTCGAGCGGATCGTGGCTGCAAGCCGTGACCCGGAAGGCCTTGACGCCATGCCTATTCATCGGTTTATGGACCTGTTTGCGCTTTGACTGACTGCGCCCTTAACGGCATATTCACAAAATGCTGGCTCCGACCGGCTGATATGGCTACACTCGCGCCGCAGCCCACAACCCGGTTTTGTTAAGTGCACGTTTCCCCCGCGTCATTTTGGCGTAGACTAGGAAGAGTGTGAGCGTCCGTTGGGGTTGGGTGGACGTCTGGCGATACCAAAAAACGTAGAGAGGAGACTCTGAATGAAACGTAATGCCCTTAGTGCACTCATCGCCCTGGCGCTGGTCGGCGGCAGTGCCGCTGCCTCCGCGCAGGATTTCGGTAATTGGTATATCGCACCGCGCATCGGTGCCGATATTCCGGACAGCAACCGCAAGACGGATGCCTCCGTCTGGGGCGGCATCGGCGTCGGCGTGTGGGTCAATCCGCACCTCGCGGTCGATTTCGAATACAGCATCAACAATGCAAAGTTCAAGAACAACTCCTGGCGCGCTGGCCATGAGTGGGAAAGCGTCGGTCTTGGCGTCAGCGGTCGCTGGTTCTTCGGTGACGAAGGTTCGCAATGGCGTCCATACATCATGGCCGGTGTCGGTGCGCTGCGTCATGCGGCCTATTCGGGCTTCCTGCTGCAAGAGCAGGGCTACCACGAGAATGGCTGGGATCCGATGGCCACCCTCGGCGGCGGCGTGCAATTCAACATGTCCGATCGCCTTGCGATTCGCGGCGAAATCGCGGCGCGTTATGACCGCGACAACAACACCCAAGGCAACCTGGCCGACGCGCTCGGTTATACGATTCCCCATCACACCGGCTTCACCGATGGCATCGTCAGTGTTGGGCTCGTCTACAACTTCGGCGGTAGCACGACCACGGTCACCCAGACCGTGTCGGAGACCACGCCGCCGCCAGCTGACTGCCATTCGATGGACGACGACCATGACGGCGTCAACAACTGTGACGACAAGTGCCCGGATACGGCAGCCGGCACGATTGTTGGTCCGGACGGTTGCCCGCAGAAGGTCGTTATCGATCTGCGCGGCGTGAACTTCAAGTTCGATCGTCCGAAGCGTGGTGAGCACAACATCGAGCCGACGCTGCAGGTTCCGACGTCCGACTCGATCGCGATCCTCGACCAGGCCATCGACGCGCTCAAGCGTTACCCGGAAATCAAGGTTGAACTCGACGGCCACACCGACTCGATCGGTACCGACGCGTACAACCAGAAGTTGTCCGAGCGCCGCGCGCAGATCGTCAGCGACTACCTGACCTCGCATGGTATCGACTCCAGCCGCATCACTGCGGTCAAGGGTTTCGGCGAAACACAGCCGATCGATACGAACGCGACCAAGGAAGGCCGTGCGCGCAACCGCCGCACTGAGCTCAAGGTCGAGAACCCGGGTCAGTAAGACTTGAGGTTGCAACAACGCTAACGAAAAAGCCCGGCGAAAGCCGGGCTTTTTCTTTGCAGAATCAAGCAACAAAATTGGTGAACACCTACTTCTTGTATCAGCGGTTGTCCGCGAAATCAGGGTAAATCAAGGCGCGCCGCAGCGACGGCATTGCAGGAGCGGTAGCCACGTCGCCACCGCGACATGCCGCACTCTTCGATTCGTCACAGAGCGAGGATAGGAGTCAGTTCCGGGGCAATCGCCTTGACCATCGCATTGGCCACGCTTACGTTGCCAGCGATCAGGTTGCCGCTTTCAGGCATGCCATCGCGACCGGAAAAATCGCAGTAACGCCCGCCCGCTTCGCGCACCAGTGCGCAGGCGGCGGCCATGTCCCAGGGCTTCAAGCCGATTTCGTAAAAACCGTCAAGTCGTCCGGCCGCAACGTAGGCAAGATCCAGTGCAGCCGAGCCGGTGCGACGGATGTCTTCCGCTTCGGCCAGCAACGCGCGCGTCATGCCGAGTTGTGCTTCAAGGTGGCGGCGTTGGCGGAACGGGAAACCGGTGACCAGCAACGCGCCGCCAAGCCCCTCTCGTTTGCCGACGCGAATGCGCCGATCGTTGAGAAACGCGCCATTGCCCTTGTCGGCGGTGAACAGTTCGCCGCGCAGGGGATCGTAGACAACACCCAGGGTCGGTTCACCTTTTTCGAGCAAACCGATCGACACACAGAAATGCGGCACGCCGCGCAGATAATTGTGGGTGCCATCGAGCGGATCGATGACCCACACATTGCGCGACTTGCCGGACGCGCCCGATTCCTCGGCGAGCATCGCATCGCGCGGAAATGCACGTTTGAGTTCGCGTATGATTTCCGCCTCGGCCAGCTTGTCGACTTCAGATACGTAATCGAGGCGCTGCTTCTCGATCACTTCGAGACTGTCCAGGCGATTCATGTAGCGCAGGACGATCTGGCCAGCGGCGCGCGCGGCGCGCACCGCGACATTGACGGCGGGTCTTGGCATGCTGATTTCGCTGCGGCTGGAAAAGAACGGAACGCGTCGCAAGTGAACGCGCGGGGATCGGCGCTGTTGCCGGTGGGCGATCGTCCGCCCGATCGACAAGCGACCGATCCCGAGGGCGCGCAGGGTAGCAGATCGACGCACCTGGACCAAACCGGTGCTTTGCGCAGAATTGCCTCGGACCGCCATCGATGCTTGAGAAAATGACCCAATCCTCCGCGCCCGACCCGCTCGACCGTATCCGCTTCGTGCTCGTCAGTACTTCGCATCCGGGCAATATAGGTTCCGCTGCGCGCGCGATTCGCACGATGGGCATGACGCGCCTGTCACTGGTCACGCCGCACGCGTTCCCACACCCCGAGGCGATTGCGCTCGCGGCCGGCGCAGATGCCGTGCTGGATCAAGCCGTGATCAGTGCGAGCCTGCCCGCCGCGATTGGTGATTGCCGGTTCGTCCTCGGCGCCACTGCACGTCGCCGCGGCGTCGCCATCGACTGCATGACGCCGCGGGAAGCGGCGCAGCGTGTCCTGGCCGCAGTCGCGCTCGGGCAGGAGGTAGCGCTGGTGTTCGGCAATGAGCGCGTCGGGCTCGACAATGATGAGCTCAAGCATTGTCATGCCGCCATCACCATACCGAGCGACCCGACGTATTCCTCGCTGAATCTTGCCCAAGCGGTGCAGGTGGTTGCCTACGAGCTGCGCACGGCATACCTGGCCGCTTTCCAATCGATGAAGGCGCCGAGCACCCAAGCGACTGCAAGCGCGGAGCAGATGGAAGGGTTTTTCGAACACCTGGAGCGCACCCTGGACGAGATCGACTTCCACAAGGGGCGCTCGTCGCGCACGATCCTGCAGCGGCTGCGCCGGTTCTTCCTGCGCGCGCAACCCGACCCGCGGGAGTTGCGCGTGTTGCGCGGCATCCTCGCCGATGCAAGCCGGATGGCGCGGATTGCGCGCGAAAAAACGTAACGTCGCTGCAGCGGTTTCAGTCTCCGGCGCGCGCGATCAGCAACTTGTCCACACGCGTGCCATCGAGGTCGACAACCTCGAAACGGAAGCCTTTCCAGGTGAAGTGCTCGCCCGGTTGCGGGATGCGGCCGAAGTTCGCGACGACCATGCCCGCTGCGGTGCGGAAATCGTGGTCTTCCTCGTTCGGCAATTCGCTCAAGGCGAGCAGCTCGCGCAGGTCGTCGGTGCCGACGCCGCCGTCGACCAGCCAGCTACCGTCGTCGCGCTGCACGATCGGGTGCTGGCGCGTTTCCGCGTGCGGCGTCGCAGACTTTCCGACCACGGCGGACAACAAATCGTTGAGCGAAACCAGACCGTCGATGTCGCCGTACTCGTCGACCACCAGCGCGAGCGGGGTTTCGGCATCGCGAAATTCTTCCAGCAGGTCGAGCGCGCGCGCTGTTGTCGGCACGTACAACGGTTTGGCGAGTTCGGCAAACAGATCATTCACGGCGCCATGTCCGATACGTCCGATCACGCGCTTGACCTCGAGCACCCCGACGATTTCCTGTTCGTTGCCGCGATAGACCGGATAGCGCGAATACGGCGTTTCGCGCATCACGGCAAGGTTTTCATCCGTGGATGCCGTTGCATCCAGCCATGCGATGCGCATGCGCGGCGTCATCACGCTGTCGACGGTGCGATCGCCGAGCCGCAGTACGCGGTTGACCATGTTTCGCTCGTCCGAATCGATCACGCCCTGGTCTGCGCCCTCGGCTACGAGCAAGCGGATTTCCTCTTCGCTGACGCGCTCGCGACTCGCCCCATCCATGCGCAGGGCGCGCAGGAGCAGCCGAGTCAGCGCGATCAACACGAAGGCGAACGGCGTTGCCAGCCATGTCATGAAACGCATCGGCGCGGCCACCGCAACCGCGAATTTTTCCGGATCAACCAACGCCATGCGCTTGGGCGCCAGTTCGCCCAGCAGCATGTTGAGGAAGGTAATGCCCGCGATGCTCAGGGACACCCCGATTCCGACGCTGTAACGATCCAGCCCGGGCACGTCCAGCGCATCGAACGCAACGCCAATGCGTTCACCGATGTTCGCGCCGAGCGCCGCACCGGCACTGATCTGCAAAAGGGTTATGAATACCTGAACGGTAGCAAGGAAGCGTTCGGGCTGCTGCACTAGCGCAAGCGCAAGCTGTGCGCCCCGGCTGTCGCGCGCAAGCTGCTTGAGGCGGCTGTGGCGCGCGGTCATCAAAGCCATCTCGCTGAGCGCGAAAAAGCCGTTGAAAACGGCCAGCAGGACGACCAGCAGGAATTCGATCAGCATCCGATGGTTTTCTGTTGCAAAAGTTTTCCGGCAACCAGGCGCTGCCCGCAGCCGCTCCATGGAATCGAGCGACGCTGAGTGTAGCAAGGGCCATGCCGCCCGAGTTGAAGACTGGCGGAACGGACACGGCGAAGGGCCCTGCGCGTGATTCGCGCCAATCTGACGCCCGGCGCTTGGCTGATTGGGCAGATTCGCTGTAAAAAAGCCCTGTCGCTTGGTCGCCTTTCACGCCCATTTCCGCGCAGATACACGCTTCGACAACGCGAGCGACCTCGCTGCGGCGTCGTTGCGGTAACATTCTGTGTTTTCCCGGCCCGCCTTGCGCGGGGGTTGTCCGGATCGCGGGGCACGTCGACTAGGGGCGCAATCGATGTTTTCGTTGCAGACGATTTTCGGCAAAGGCGACAAGTTTTACGGATTGCTTGAAGCGAGCGCGGACGCTGCGCGCGAATCTGCGAGCGCGCTCGCGCGCATGTTCCGTGCACATCCGTTGACACCCGCGCTGGATGAATTCGAACTGGTCAACACCTTCGTCACCGCCCTGGATCGCGAGGACATCGAGGCACTGTCCGCTGCGCTCAACAAGATCACCAAATCGATCTCCAAGTTTGCCGAACGCTATTCGCTTGCCGCCGACCGCCTGGGGGATGTCGACTTTGCCTTGCGTGCGACGCTGCTCGAAAAAGCTGCCGAGGTCATCGCCCAGATGGTCGCGCAATTGCGACGCATGAATCTGGAGACGATGAAGTCGCTCAATGATCGGCTGCAATCCATCGAAAACGAAGCAGACCGGTTGATGACCGATCTGTATCGCGATCTGTATGACGGTCGCCACGAACCCATCCGGATTCTGTTGCTCAAGGATTTGTTCGAGCTGCTGGAAAAAGCAATCGACCGCTGTCGAGACGCGGGCAACGTCGTGTACCGGATTGTCCTCAAGAATTCCTGAAAGTGAAAAATTACCGTAGCCGGCGCTTGCGACATACCAAGGATTGTTGATGGAACTCGCTCTCGTGTTGCTGGTGGTGCTGATCGCGCTGGCCTTCGAATACATCAACGGCTTCCACGACACCGCCAATTCGATAGCGACGGTGGTGGCGACCAAGGTGATGACTCCAGGTCAGGCCGTGCTGCTGGCCGCGTCGACCAACCTGATTGGAGCGCTGGCCGGCACAGCGGTGGCGAAGACGATCGCCACCGGTCTGATCGACACGAATGTCGTTTCGGTAACGCCCGTCGTGCTCATCTGCGCGTTGCTGGGCGCGATCGTGTGGAATCTCATCACCTGGTGGTGGGGTCTGCCATCAAGTTCATCGCACGCGTTGGTGGGCGGTCTGTGTGGTGCCGCGCTCGCCGCTGCACATGGCAATTGGGGTTCGATCATCTGGGCCCAGGGCGGCTTGCATTGGTGGGGAGACAAGGGTGTGTTGCCCAAGGTGGTGCTGCCGATGGTCACCTCGCCGGTGGCAGGTTTCATCATCGGGTTGTTGCTGATGGGTTTGCTGTTCTCATTGATGGAATTTCTTGGATCGCGCAGCGGTCCGCTGCAGAGGTTTGGCCGCACGCGATTCGCCAACGCGTTTTTCGGCAAGGCGCAATTGGTTTCCGCGAGTGCGATGGGCTTGTCCCACGGTCTCAACGATGCGCAGAAAACGATGGGCATCATCGCGCTCGCGCTGGCCGGTGCGACTGCCGCTGGCACGCTCGATCACCTGCCGGCGTGGTTGCATTTCCTGCGTGTCGACGAAGACGCGAACCGCCAATTCGACATCGCGATCTGGATCAAGGTGCTGTGCGCCCTGGTGATGGCGGCGGGTACCGCGGTAGGCGGCTGGCGCATCATCAAGACGCTCGGCCACAAGTTGGTCAAGTTGCACCCGATCAATGGCTTTGCTGCCGAAACCGCGTCTGCGACGGTGATCTTGACTGCCTCCCACTTCGGCATTCCGGTGTCGACCACGCACAACATCTCGGCGGCGATCCTCGGTGTCGGCGTCGCCAAACGTGCCAATGCGATTCGCTGGACCATCGTCGAGCGCATGGTGTGGGCGTGGATCCTGACCTTGCCAGTCACCGGAGCGATCGCTTGGGCGCTGGTCGAAGCGGCGGAAATGTTCGGCTGGATGACGTAATCCGCATCAGAGTTTGATGTGTTGCTCTTCCGATTCGGGCGTCGTGCCTGCAGGCTGATTCCGGGGCTTCAGAACGTGTCACCGCCACTCGAAATCGCCTGTTCCATGCGGTCGCCGAGCGTGCCCAATTCCGCAATCACCCGATCGATTTCGGCATCCGACAGTTCCGTATACGGCCGGTTCTCGCACAGATGAAGATACGGCGAACCTGCGAGGTCGCTGACTGCAAGGTAGCCGGTGCGCTGCTCCCAGTTGAAACGCAGGCAGCGCACGCCATCCATGCCGGTGTAGGGGCCGATCGGGGTCGAGATGCGCAGGTATTTCGCGCCATCATCGTCATCCATCTCGGCCAGATATACGCCTTGATGACGCCCATCGGGTACGGTTATATCGAAACTGATCAGATACGGATCATTCGTGCGCAACGCATGCCGGCTGCCGACATGGGAGCGAATCTGTTCGAAACTCTGCACGGCGTTCTCCGAGGGTCCGGAGCCTATGCTAGCTTGCGTTGCCGATGAAGTCAGTGAACGCCGATATTTCGCCTGAATATGTCGCGATCCACGCCGCGATCAGGGCGATTCCGTGTGGTCAGGTTGCCAGCTATGGGGAAATCGCGCGGCGAGCCGGACTGCCGCGGCGTGCGCGTCTGGTCGGACACGTGCTGGGCCAGGCCCCACCTGGCATCGACTTGCCGTGGTATCGCGTGTTGCGTTCCGATGGGCGCATCGCGTTTCCGGTGGGCAGCCGGGCCTTTCGCGAACAAGTGCGCAAGCTAGCGGCGGAAGGCGTATTGAGCCGCAATGGACGCGTCGATCTGAGTCGTCACGCAGCACCACGAAATCTCGACCAGATGCTGTGGGGACTGCCGTCGTTCATGCCGGACAGGCCCAAGCCTGGCGCGAAACGACTCAAGCCTGAGGTGCGTTGAATCGTCTTCTTCGCGGCATGGTTGGCTGGGTCATGGCGGGACGCGGATTGGAGGGCGGTTGATCATCCTTGTGGGAGCGCCGGCAGGCACGATGCCCTGCTATAACAAGGAGAGTATCGCGTCCTTGCGCTGCTTCGTCCGGCCTTCGTGCTCGTTTCGATCTCGTCCGTATTGAAACGCGTTCCCACAGGCCGCATCCTGCGCCCTTCATGCACGCTCTGCGCGTGTCGCCGTACTCGCCCAGGAGCGTCATGCATATCGATATTCCGCCGGTAACCCGCGCCTTGCTGATCGCAAACATCGCGATCTATTTGCTGCAAATGCTGCTGGGTGACATGCAGCCGCCGTATCCGTTGACGGCGCATTTCGCGCTTTGGCCGCTCGGCGTGTCGCCCTACAGCGATATCGCAGGTTTCGAGCCGTGGCAACTTGTCACCTACGCATTTCTGCACGGCAGCTTCACCCACATCGCATTCAACATGTTCGCGCTGTGGATGTTCGGCGGTGCGATCGAGAACACGCTCGGAGCGCGCCCGTTCGCCATCTATTATTTCGTGTGCGTGATCGGCGCCGCGCTGGCGCAGCTTGCGGTCATGCATTTTTTCCCTACCGGTTTCTTCCCGACGCTCGGTGCCTCCGGCGGCATCTTCGGCCTGCTGCTGGCCTACGGCATGATGTATCCGCACCAGCGCATCATGTTGCTGTTTCCGCCCATCCCGATGCCCGCCTGGCTGTTCGTGACCGCTTACGGCGCGATCGAATTGTTCCTTGGAGTCACCGGCACGCAGGCCGGAGTGGCGCATTTCGCGCATCTGGGTGGCATGGCGATTGGCTTTGTGCTGATCCAGTACTGGCGTGGCAAACTTCCGCTCAAGCCGCGGCGTACGTTGACGCGCTGAAGTGCGCGCATTCGGACTGCGCAGGCAAACTGCCGTAGCGAACAGCGCTGCTGACCCGAAGAACCGGCCGCACGAGCAGCTCGTCAATCGAGATTTTCCAGAACCGAGGAATCGAACGAGGCTCGCTGTTCCGTACCGCGCCCCGGCGAGCCGAACGTTGGCGCGAGGTCCATGTCCAGCCTCAGTCCCAAGCCCCTATGTCTCCAACCACGCTCGCCGACTGGCTCGACCACCAGCAACGCATCCATCCGCATGAGGTTGACCTCGGTCTGGATCGTGTGCGTGCCGTCTGGCAGCGCCTGGGCGCACCGGCGCTGGCGCCCGTCGTGATTACGGTCGGCGGCACCAATGGTAAGGGTTCGACCGTCGCTTTCCTCGAAGCGATGCTGGCAGCAGACGGCAAGCGCGTCGGCGCGTTCACCTCGCCGCATCTGCTGCGCTACAACGAGCGCGTGCGCGTTGTCGGCGATAATGTCGATGACGCAACGTTGATCGACGCGTTCGAGCACATCGAAGCGGTGCGTGACGACATCGCGTTGACCTATTTCGAATACGGTACATTGGCGGCGTTGTGGATTTTTTCGC
>CAJDTR010000005.1_pt1 | contig 63505 bp, 53 predicted proteins | sample 7389891 | NCBI WGS metagenome assembly CAJDTR01 (sample SAMEA7055657, study PRJEB34461) | soil metagenome | biome: terrestrial ecosystem; feature: Peninsula; material: soil | place: Antarctica | collected 2016 | reverse complement strand
TGCCAGCGGCTCTCGACCGGAAGATTCTCGATCTGCCGGCGCAAACCGTCGATATCGAGCGCCTGGCCAAGTTCGAAAAACACCGAGGCGACACGCTCGATGGGTTGCCTGCTTTCGAGTGCCACCTCGACGATATCGAGAGCGGCGCCGAGAACCGGGACCTTTGCCAGACGCTGCGCGAGCGCGGCCGGCACATCGAGTCCCTGCCATTTTTCCGCGTCCACATCGTAATCGGCGCGGCTGGTGGCAGTCAGGACACCGGGCAGCGCAGTGCGCAATTGCGCGACACCCGGCGCATAACGTTCGACCACACCGGCAATGCCGAGGCCGGCACTGCGATGGTTGAGCAGCCAGCGGGTAAGGTTGCGCAGCAAATCCCATATCTTCAACAGCGCATCGACCTGCACGGCCTCATCGACCGCTCCGTCGAGTGCCTCGATGTCCGCCCAGATGGCGCGCGCATCCATGATCTCGCGCACTGCCGAATACGCCTTGGCAATCGCGGCCGGCGTCTGACCAGTGTCCTCCTGCATGCGCAACACGAACGTCGCGTCCATGCGATTGACGATCGAATTGGTGACCACGGTCGCGATGATTTCGCGCTTCAGACGATGGCGCTGCATGTGATCGGCGTAGCGCTCGCGCAGCGGTTGCGGGAAGTAACGCACCAGTTCCTTGGACAGATACGGATCTTCAGGAACATCCGAGTCGAGCAATTGCTGGAACAACTTGATCTTCGAATACGAAAGCAACACCGCAAGCTCGGGCCGGGTCAGGCCCTGGTGGCGCAGCTTGCGTTCGGCAAGATCGGCATCCGAGGGGAGCGATTCGATCTGCCGATCAAGCAAGCCTTCCGCTTCGAGCGTGCGGATGAAATGTGCGTTCGATCCCAAGCGATGTACCGACATGTGCTCCATGACCGTGATCGCCTGGTTCTGGCGGTAGTTGTCCGCCAGCACCAGCCGCTCGACCTCGTCGGTCATTGCCGCAAGCTGCGCGTTTCGATGCTCGATCGTCAACTCACCCCGATGGACCGCGTCGTTGAGCAGGATCTTGATGTTGACCTCGTGATCGGAGGTGTCGACACCGGCCGAGTTGTCGATGAAGTCGGTATTGAGCAGCACCCGATGCTGCGCCGCCTCGATGCGGCCTTTCTGGGTGAAGCCGAGATTGCCGCCCTCGCCGACCACCTTGCAGCGCAGGTCGCTGCCATTGACGCGCAGCGCATTGTTCGCGCGGTCGCCAACATCGGCACTGGTCTCGCTTTCGGCCTTGACGTAGGTGCCGATGCCACCATTCCAGAACAGATCCGTCGGCGCCTTGAGGATTGCCGTCATCAGTTCAGTGGGTGTCATCTGGCCGCTTGCTTCGTCGACGCCGAGCGCACGGCAGGCTTGCGGCGAGACCGCAATCGTCTTCGCGCTGCGCGGGAACACGCCACCGCCGGTCGAGATCAACTTCGTGTCGTAATCGGCCCATGAGGAGCGCGGAAGCGCAAACAGGCGCTCGCGCTCCGCAAACGAGGCCACAACATCCGGATCAGGATCGAGAAAGATATGGCGATGATCGAATGCCGCGACGAGCCGGATGTGCCTGGACAGCAACATGCCGTTGCCGAAAACGTCGCCGGACATGTCGCCAATGCCGACGCAGGTGAAGTCTTTGCTCTGGCAGTCGCGGCCGAGCGCTCGGAAATGGCGCTTGACCGATTCCCACGCTCCTTTCGCCGTGATCCCCATTTTCTTGTGGTCATAGCCCGCCGATCCGCCGGACGCAAACGCATCGCCAAGCCAATAACCATGTTCGGCGCTGATCGAATTGGCGATGTCGGAGAACGACGCGGTGCCCTTGTCGGCAGCCACGACAAGATACGGATCATCGCCATCGTGGCGCACCACGTCGGCTGGATGTACGACCTTGCCCTCAACGAGGTTGTCGGTGATGTCGAGCAGGCCATTGATGAAGATTTTGTAGCAAGCGATGCCCTCGGCGAGTACGGCGTCGCGCTCACCGCTAGCTGGGGGGTGCTTGACGAAAAATCCGCCCTTGGAACCCACCGGCACGATGACCGTGTTCTTGACCATCTGCGCCTTGACCAGGCCAAGTACTTCGGTGCGGAAATCCTCGCGCCGGTCGGACCAGCGCAGGCCGCCGCGCGCGACGGGACCAAATCGCAGGTGCACGCCTTCGACGCGCGGGCTATAGACCCAGATCTCGCGATAAGGACGTGGCTTGGGTAATTCCGGAACCTTTGCCGAATCGAACTTGAAGCTTACATAGGCGGCCGGCACACCGGCTCTGGCCTGAAAATAATTGGTGCGCAAGGTTGCGCCGATCACGCCGAGGTAGGCGCGCATGATGCGATCTTCATCGAGACTGGCAACATTTTCGAGCAACGCCTTGATCGACTTTGCGACGACCTCGATCTGACGCACACGCGGCGCCGTCCGCACTGCAATGAGCTCATCGATAAATTGAGGATGAGCTTTGGTGACCGCAACAGGCACCAGCGCCCGCATTTCGCAGGCCAACGCAGTTCCAGCCGCGCCAATGGCGGCCTTGTCGGGATTCTCGCGATGCGGATCGAAACCGGCTTCGAATAATTCGATCAGCAGGCCGGCTATCGCTGGATAGCAGTTGAGCGTGTCCTCCATGTAAGTCTGCGAGAAAGTAACCCCGGTCTGCAAAAGGTATTTGCAATAGCCGCGCAACACGCTTACCTGACGCCAGCCCAGGCGCGCGGACAGGATCAGGTTGTTGAATCCATCGCTTTCGGCACGCCCGCGCCAGATAGCCTCGAAGCCGCGCTCGAAGCGCTCGCGTACGTCCTCCAGCGCGAACGACAACGCCGTTTTGGGCTTGACTTCAAAATCATGGATGGTCAGTTCGCGTCCGTTCTTGGTGAGCGTGTAGACATGCTCGGCGAGCACGCGCACACCCATGTTCTCCAGCATCGGCAATGCTTCGGAAAGCGGAATCGGTGCACCGAAGTGAATCACCTTGAAGCGCAGATCGCCGTCGGGCGCTTCGTACAGCGCCATGTGGATGTCATCGTCGCTGCGCAAATTCGCCATCGCGCGCACGTCGCCTGCGGCGACCTGGGGCGCGACATCTTCGACATAACCGGCAGGCAGGCTGCGCGCCTCACTTGCGAGTTCGCTGCCCTGCGGTTCGCCGAGCTCGCGCACAAGCTGCTCGCGAAGTTCGTCGTGCCAGTTGCGAACAGTCTGCACAATGCGGCTTTCCAGCTCGGCCGTATCGTAATCGGCGTGATCGCCAGGCCGGGGTCGGATCACAAGATGCAGATTTGCCAGTGGTGATTCGCCGACATGGATTGACGAATCGACGCGTTCGCCATGCAACGCACTTTTCAAGACCGCTTCGATGCGCTCGCGCACCTGGGTGTTGAAGCGGTCGCGCGGCAAGTACACCAGACACGAATAAAAACGGCCGTACTTGTCGCGGCGCACGAACAGGCGCGTGCGCGGTCGTTCGCGCAAGGCGAGGATGCCGATCGCGGTAGTGGACAATTCCTCGTCGCTGCATTGAAACAATTCATCGCGCGGCAGCAGCTCGAGAACATGGCGCAAGGCCTTGCCCGAATGCGATTCGCGACGCAGGCCCGACCGCTGCATCACGGCCTCGACCTTGCGCCGCACCAGCGGCACGTCTTGCGGTCGAGCCATGTACGCATTTGTCGTGAACAAGCCGAGAAAACGTTCCTCGGCAATTGGCACGCCGGCCGCGTCGAAGCTCAGCACCCCGATGTAATCCATGTAACCCGGCCGATGCACGCCGGCGCGTGCATTGGTCTTGGTCAGGATGATCGCGTCCATGGATCCTGACTGCGGCAGGTTCTTGGCCACCAGGCTGCGCAGCGAACGCGGTGCTATCGATCGTTCCAGGCCGCGCAGGATGCCGAGACCGGAACCCTCGACCGCTTGCAGCACCTCGTCGCTGCCGCTTTTTACGACGCGATACTCGCGGCAACCAAGAAACGTGAAATTGTCGTCGGCCGCCCAGCGCAGAAAATCCTGCGCCTCGGCAATGCCGGCGGCGTCCACAGGCATCGGTCGACGCGCGAGATCGTCGGCCAGCGTCAACATGCGCTCGCGCATCTCCTTCCAGTCGACCACGCTGGCGCGTACGTCGTCGAGCGCGGTGAGAATTGTTTGGGTGAGACGTTGCAGTTTTCCCGCATCGGCGACGCGTTCGACCTCGAAATGCATGATCGATTCCGGTGCGCCGATGAGGCTTGCCGTGGTATCGATACCCGTCAGGCGGCCTTGGGGGTCGCGTGCGATGCGCAACACCGGATGGATGACCGCGTGAACTTCCAGCCCTTCCTGGGCGATGGCCATACCCACGGAATCGACGAGGAAGGGCATGTCGTCGGTAACCACCTGCACCAGCGTGCGCGTGGAACTGAAGCCATCGTGCACAAGATCCGGATTGAACACCCTGACCTTGGCGCTGCCCGGTTCGCGCTCATGCACGAAGGCCGCCACGCCCCTCACCACAGCGCTCCATGCAGCGGCATCGCGAACCGCAAGTTCCTCGGCGGTGACATGACGCAGAAATTCGCTCGCAAGCACCAGCGCGTCGTGTAATTTGGTGGCGTGGAGCTCGCTCGACAGATGGGCGAGAATTGGATCGACGAGCGTGCCGGACACGGCGCCTTGAGCGGTCATGTGGAGGTCCGAAGGAAGAAAATAGCGATGCGCAAAGGATACGCCCCGGGGTCCGTGGAATCCATACACTGGGCCGAGCGTACGCTGAAAACGCAGGTTTCTCGGCCGCCTGACGCATGGGGAGTTGCGCGCACAGTGGGCGCGCGAACTTGCCTCTCCATTTTTCAGTCTCGCAGCAGAGGCCGTGATGCGCACTTTCCGACAGGCGACCCGGATGCCCGCGTCTGTGTTGAAACGCCTTGCGGCCCGTTTTGTAATGTCGCCTTTGGAACGCGTTTGAAGATTCCGGCAAATAATCCGCACGGAAAACTTTTGCGTTGAACCAGGCATTTTGCACGCTGGTTCCTTGCGCGCACACCGCGCCTTGGTGCGCGATGCATTTGCATTTTGCGACAATGGCAGTTCAGCGGATGACAATTTCTATACCGACCGGTATAGTCACGCCGCTTGCGAGCCCACACAGACCACGCGTCCAGTAGTTGCTGGGGCTGGGGTGGACCTGCTCCATACGGCGCATCCGTGCGGCGACATCGATAGCCGCCTTCCGTTCAAGACATCGCCGAACAAAAAGGAAGATTCCACGATGATGGGGCACAACGCATTGATCCGCCTGTTCGGTTTCGTGCTGTTCGCAATGGTCGCAGGTGGCTGCGGGAAATCGACGTCACCGCCGCCGCAGATGCCGCCACCCGAAGTGGGTGTGGTAATCGCTCACGCCACCGCGGTGCCGCTCGTGCAGGAACTGGTTGGCCGACTTTCGGCCGTGCGCAGCGCCGATGTGCGCGCGCGCGTCGCAGGCGTCCTGCAGAAGCGGGTCTACACCGAAGGCAGTGACGTTAAGCAAGGCCAGGTCATGTTCAAGATCGATCCTGCACCGCTGCAGGCGACCTTGAACGCGCAACTGGCGAACCTCGCCGCCGCACGAGCGACCTACACCAACAATCATATCGCGGCCGAGCGTGCACGGTCGGTTGGTACCAAAGGCTTCATTTCCAAAGCGGATGTCGATACCGCCAACGCCGCAGAGCGCACTGCGGCAGCTACGGTCAAGCAGGCGCAGGCAAACGTGGAATCGGCAAAGATCAATCTGGGCTATGCCGACGTGACCGCACCCATCGCCGGACGCGCCGGCCAGCAGCAGGTGACCGAAGGTGCGTTGGTCGGCCAGGGCGATGCGACCTTGCTCACCACGATCGACCAGATCGACTCGCTATACATCAACTTCAGCCAGGCAGTCGGCACGCTCGATGCGGAGCGTCAGGGCGCTGCGAACGGCCACGTACAATTGTTCGACCAGGACAAGGCCAAGGTGGAATTGCTGCTCCCCGATGGCAGCACGTACGCGCACGCCGGCAGCCTCGACTTTTCGGCCACCCGCGTGGATCCCACGACGGGCGCGGTCACGCTGCGCGGCGTGGTGCCCAATCCCGACCACGCCCTGCTACCCGGCATGTATGTGACCGTTCGTTTGACCCGCGGCGAGCTGACGCATGCATGGCTGGTGTCGCAACTTGCGGTTCAGCGCGACAGCCAGGGCGCATTCGTGTTCGTGGTTGGCCCGGATGACAAGGTGGTGCAAAAGTGGATCAAGGCCGACTCGCTGCGTGGCGAAAACTGGATCGTGATGGATGGGCTGGCTGACGGTGACCAGATCGTCGTCTCGGGCGTACAGAAGGTAAAACCCGGTGAATCGGCGAAGCCTACTCCGTGGAAGGGCGGTGCACAGGACGCTGCGGGAAACTCAGGTGCGCCCGGCGCAGCGACCACGCCCGCTCCGCCGAAAGTGAAGTAACCGGACCCCGACATGCCTAATTTCTTCATCGATCGGCCGATCTTCGCCTGGGTCGTCGCTATCCTGATCACGTTGGGAGGCGCGATTGCGATCCGTGGTCTTGGCGTTGAATCGTATCCGGCGATTGCCCCACCGCAGGTCGTGGTCAGCGCGTTTTACCAGGGCGCTGACGCGGCGACCGTCGAGAAGACCGTGACCCAGGTCATCGAGCAACAGCTTAACGGCATCGATCACCTCGTATCCTTCAGTTCATCGTCGAGCGGCAACGGCAGTTCCTCGGTCAGTTTGACCTTTGCCCCGGGCACCGACCCCGACACCGCCCAGGTGCAGACGCAGAACAAGGTCGCCCTTGCTACCCCGCGGTTGCCCGCCGAAGTCGCCCAGCAGGGTGTCATCGTCTCCAAGGTCAATGCCGGTTTCCTGATGGTCGGCATGCTCAAGTCCGACGACGGGCGACTTGATTCGGCTGCGCTGAACAACCTGCTCGCCTCGCGCGTTCTGGATCAGATCCAGCGCGTCCCGGGCGTCGGCAGCGCGACCCAGTTCGGTTCCGAATACGCGATGCGAATCTGGCTCAATCCGGACAAACTGCATGGCTACAACCTCTCCGCCGCGCAAACGCTCAATGCCGTGCGCGGGCAGAACGTGCAGATTGCCGCAGGATCTCTCGGCGCAGCACCAGCGACCAAGGACAACGCCTTCACCGCGACGGTAACCGCCGAAAGCCGGTTCTCGTCGGCAGAGCAGTTCGAGAATATCGAGTTGCGCACAAACAGCGATGGTACGACGGTGCGCCTGAAGGACGTCGCTCGCGTCGAGCTTGGCCCTTACACCTACGGCCACAATGTGAGCTACAACAACCAGCCAGTCGCCGGTTTCGCCGTGCAACTGAGCTCCGGCGCGAATGCGCTCGGCGTCGCCCAAGCCGTAAAGGCCAAGCTGACCGAAATGCAGCCCAGCTTCCCGCAGGGCGTCTCATGGTTTGTGCCGTACGACACCAGTGACTTCATCACGCTGTCGGTCGAAGAAGTTGTGAAGACACTGATCGAGGCGATCGTTCTGGTGTTCCTGGTGATGCTGATATTTCTGCAGAACCTGCGCGCGACGGTGATCGCCGTACTGGTGATTCCGGTTGCGCTGATGGGCGGCTTTCTCGGCATGTGGGCGGTCGGTTTCACGATCAACCAGCTCAGTCTTTTTGGCATGGTTCTCGCGATCGGCATCGTTGTCGACGATGCGATCGTCGTGATCGAGAACGTCGAACGCATCATGACCGAGGAAGGGCTCTCGCCGAAGGACGCGACGCGCAAGGCGATGGGCCAGATAAGCGGTGCGGTGGTCGCAATCGCAGTCGTGCTGATGGCCGTGTTCATCCCGAGCGCGATGCAAGCGGGCAGCGTTGGCGAGATCTACCGGCAATTCGTGCTGACGATCGCAATCTCCACCGGTTTTTCCGCGTTCCTTGCGCTCGCCTTCACGCCTGCGTTGTGCGCGACGCTGCTCAAGCCTGTGCACGAAGAGCACAAGAACATCGTGTTCCGCAAGTTCAACGACGTGTTCACCTGGGCGCAAAGCACCTATACCAGCCACATCCGCAGTGCAATTCGCCACGCACCGCGCTGGATGATTGCGTTCCTGATCGTATCGGTATTCTGCGGATTCATGTTCGTGCGCCTGCCCGGAAGTTTCCTGCCTGAGGAAGACCAGGGCTACGCCCTCGGAATCATCCAGCTTCCGGCCGGCGCGTCACTCGACCGTACCGAAGCGGTCATGAAGCAGCTCACCGACATCGCACGCAAGAATCCGGCGGTCGATGGCGTGGTCGCGGTTTCCGGATTCAGCTTCGTCGGTCAAGGCGAGAACGTCGGCCTCGCGTTTTTCCGTTTGAAGAAATGGAAGGACCGGTCGATTGGAGCCAAAGACGTTATCCAGCAACTCAATGGCGCGATGTTCATGGGCATCAAGGATGCGCAGGCATTCGTCGTGAACCTGCCGACCGTGCAGGGCCTCGGTCAGTTCGGCGGCTTCGACATGTACCTGCAGGACCGTGGTGGCGCCGGCCATGAGGCGCTTGTGAACGCGCAGAACATCCTGCTCGGCAAGGCCGCGCAGGAAAAGAACGTGTTGACCGGCGTGCGCCCGAACGGCCTGCCCGATACGCCGCAGCTTTCCATGCACGTGGACCGCGTGCAGGCGCAATCGATGGGGCTGTCACTGAACGACGTCTACACGGCTATCCAGTTGATGCTTGCGCCAGTCTATGCAAACGATTTCTTTTACCAAGGACGCGTGCTGCGCGTGAACATGCAGGCTGACGCACCGTTCCGCATGAATCCCGACGCACTGAACCACTTTTATGTTCCGAGTTCAAAAGCCACATCGGCCAGCGCTGTGTCGGCCCCGATGATCCCGCTATCCAATATCGTGAAGACTCAATGGACGATGGGTTCGCCGAGCCTGGTGCGCTACAACGGTTATTCGGCGATCGAAATCGTCGGCTCACCTGTCCCCGGGAAGAGTTCCGGCGAAGCGATGACCGCCATGCAGGACATCATCAACAAGGACCTGCCGAAGGGCTTCGGTTACGACTGGGCCGGCCAGTCACTGCAGGAAATCATCTCCGGCAACCAGGCGCCGATGCTGTTCGCACTTTCGATCCTGGTCGTGTTCCTGTGCCTCGCCGCACTTTACGAGAGTTGGTCGATTCCCATCGCCGTACTGCTGGTCGTGCCGCTCGGCGTGCTCGGTGCGGTGCTGGCGACCTGGGGGCGCGGTCTCACCAACGATGTGTACTTCAAGATCGGATTGATCACGATCATCGGCCTGGCTGCGAAAAACGCGATCCTGATCGTCGAGTTTGCGGTGGCCGAACAGCGAGCCGGCCGCAATCTCGCCATAGCCGTCGTCGATGCGGCGCGCCTGCGCCTGCGCCCAATCCTGATGACCTCGTTCGCGTTCATCCTCGGTGTGTTCCCGCTCGCGATCTCTACCGGTGCCGGCGCCAATGCGCGCCATGCGATTGGCACCGGCGTGATCGGCGGAATGATCTTTGCGACCTTCCTCGGCGTGCTGCTGATCCCGGTGTTCTACGTGATCATCCGGCGCATGCTCGGCGACAAGCTCGACGCGCCCGAGATAAGCGCGCCTACCGCTTCGCCGCACGACTGAAAACGCGAACGCAGGACGGATCTCTGGTACACCGCCGCCATCTGAAGAGAGCGCATTCAGCGGCCAACCCTACAATTGTGGGGATGAACCGATTGCCGCTGTTCACATCGCTGATGTTGGCGACCATGACGTTGGCGCCGGCCGCTTACAGCCGCACGGTCTACCGCTGCCTGCGCGATGGCACAGTCAGTCTGGCGACGGCGCCTGAGTTCGGATCCAGGTGCACCGCCAAACAGCTCGACGACAATGCTGCGGCGCTGCCAAATCTGTGGGGTTCGATGGGCGTGTTCCATGGCACGCTCTACCAGCGTAATCAAGACGGCAAGACCATCTACAGCACGCGCAACCTGCCCGGCTCGACCAGGGTGCTCGCGTTCACGGTTGCGACACCGGTCAGCTCCCCGGCACATCCCGGACTTGGCAAAATCGGTGTGCCGCGTCTGCGTGAATTCAAACGCGAGTTCAAGGCGGCTGCAAAAAAAACCGGCGTCGACGAAGCCTGGTTGCGCGCGATTGCGCATGCTGAAAGCGCATACGATGCCAACGCCGTTTCGACGAAAGGCGCCAAAGGCATCATGCAGTTGATGCCGGAAGTGATCGGCGACTATGGCGTCACGGATCCGTTTTCGGCCGCGCAATCCATCATGGCTGGCGCACGCCTTCTCAAAGCGCTGGGCACGCTATACGAAGGGGATCTCATGCGGGTCGCCGCGGCCTACAACGCCGGTTCCGGTGCGGTCGCGCAATACGCCGGTGTGCCGCCGTATGTCGAGACGCAGGAATACGTCGCGAAGGTGCAGGCGCTGTACGCGCGTTACCGCAAGGCGATGGGACTCGCACCGGTGCCCTCGCAACTGGAACCAGCGCAGTGAGGAGGATCCCCGACATCATTGCGTGCGGCGCGACCCGTTAGAATTGCGGTTTGTCCACCGGCCTGCCGCCATGAGCGCGATCGAACAACGCATCCTCGACAAGACCTGGTTTTACCGCTTCACCCTGCCGAGCGGAAACGTGACATCGACCTATGATGATGGCGCACTCGACGCAATCCACGAAACACGACTGGCAATGTTGCAGGAGGTTATCGACAGGCGCTTCGGCGGATCGCTTGGCGGACAAACCGCCATCGATATCGCCTGTCACCAGGGGTGGTTCGCGACCAAACTTGCGCAATGGAATGCCGATGATGTGCTCGCCATCGATGCGCGCTCCGAACACGTTGCTGACACCACCCTGATCCGCGACGCGCTGAATCTTTCGAAGCTGCGGGTCGAGCAATCCGACGTGCATGCGCTGCAACCGGAAAAGCTCGGCCATTTTGATCTGGTGCTGATGCTCGGCCTGATCTATCACCTTGAAAATCCAGTCGGTGCATTGCGCCAGGCATATGCGCTAACGCGCAACGCTTGCGTCGTGGAGACGCAGATCGTGCCCGGCATGAGCGGCATGGTCGACTACGGCAGCTATCGCTTCGTGCGTCCGCTGAAGGGTTCGTTCGGCATCATCGACGAAACCGACGATACTCACGGTCCCGAAGCCAGCACGACCGGCATCTGCCTGGTGCCGAGTCTGGAAGCGCTGTTATGGATCATGCGCAAGATCGGCTTCGCGCGCGTCGAGGTGATCGCGCCGCCTGCCGATGCATACGAACAGTTGCTGCATGGCAAACGCGTGATGGTGGTCGGCTACATCGATTGAGCGCCGCAGACGCGAATAGCGATGCAGCACCATGCGACGGCCATGTCGCAAAGGGCCACACAATCGCGTTTATCTGAGTACGGCCCACACCTCAGGGGCCTGGAGCTGCGCTCATGTTCCCGTGTCGTGTCCTGCGCGCATTCGCTTTCTCGCTCATACCGCTGCTTGCATGCGCGCTGCCGTGTACTGCCGCCATCGTCATCGACCTTTCCTACGTCAATCAACAGGCGGTGGAGTTTCAGCGCTTCAAGAATTTTGTCGACGCCGCCGTAGCCGGCAACCCGGATTACGGCTTCAGCGCGGCGGATGCGGCCTACATGTACAAGCTGACAGGCCAGTCGCAATACGCGACGCTTGCGGTGCAAACCGTCGAAGCCCAGGTAAGCGCCGCCGAAGCCGCGATCGCTGCCCACAATGCGCCCGATGTCGCCGGTGACCAATATCTTTATTCCGGTGAAATGATCGAGGATCTGGCGCTCACCTACGACTGGTGCGGCAATTTCGTATCAGCATCACAGCACACGCGCTGGGGCGCTTATGCCGAGCAGACGGTCTGGAATATCTGGAATCACGATCAGGCGCAGTGGGGCTCCCCAGCGCAATCGTTTCCGTGGCCGGGCTGGGGCACGGATGATCCGGCCAACAACTACTACTACAGCTTCCTGCGCGCGACCATGTATTGGGGCCTCGCCTCGAACAGCTCGACCTGGAAGGACTTGCTGCAAAACGAGAAGTGGCCCGCGCAAGAAACGTACACCTCAAGTATCACCGGGGGCGGCAGCCAGGAAGGTACCGGCTACGGACTCTCGCACGGCACTCTTTTCATGTTGTACCGCATCTGGCGCGACTCGACCGGCGCGGATGTCGGCAATGCGACCCCGCACCTGGGCAGCAGCATCGCCTGGTGGATCCACGCAACCGTGCCCACACGCGATCGCGTCGCGCCGATCGGCGATCAGGCGCGCGTCTCGGAGCCAGTGATCTATGACTATCACCGCCACCTTATGCTCGAAGCACGCAAGGTAAGCAACGATGCAACCGCGCAGGCGAATGCCTCGTGGTGGTTGCACTCGATCTCCGATCAGGACATGCAGAGCAGCTTCAACGATCGACACAATTTGCTGCCCGCTGGCCCTGCAGGCACGCCACCGGCTTCGTTGACATACTACGCACCCGGTACCGGGCAGTTGTTCTCGCGTACCGGCTGGGACACCGGCGCGATGTGGCTGCAGTTTTCGGCTGGTCCCTACGTGCAAAGCCACGCTCATCAGGATCAAGGCTCGTTCACCCTATACCAGGACACCTGGCTCGCGGTCACCGAGAATATCTGGACACAAAGCGGCATCCAGCAAGGCACCGACACCAACAATCTCGTGCGCTTCGAACAGGCCGGCTCGATCGTGCCGCAGCATGAGGGCACGACCTCGACGGTGACCGTCACCCCTGGCGCCAACGGCGCCGTGCATGCGGTCGCGGACCTTACGCCTGCCTACGACGGCGATCCGGCCGTCACATCGTGGCAACGCACGATGGATTTTGCGAACTGGAAACTGACGGTCAGCGACGCGTTTGCGCTCGGCTCCGGTACGCAGGCGATATTCCAGATCAATACACCCGTGCAGCCGCTCATCAATGGCAAGACTGCAACAGCCGGCAACTTGAAGATCACCGTCATCGCGCCTGCGAACGCTACGTTGACGGCGGTCGACTGGACCACCCGCAGCGACGCGAACGAAACCTACAATTCAGGCTGGCGTCTTGACGTGAGCGGCGGCATAACCGGCTATGTGGTCGAGCTGAGTGCTGGCGACACAATTTTCGCGAATGGCTTTGATTGATGATGATGCAGGGCGGATTGATCCAGTCCACCCGATCCGCCTCAATCAGCGCACACCCGTCTCGTTGCGCGCGATCACCAGTCGCTGAATCTCGCTCGTTCCCTCGTAGATTTCGGTGATCTTCGCATCGCGGAAATAGCGTTCCAGCGGCATCTCTTTCGAATAACCCATGCCGCCGTGGATCTGCACTGCGGCGTGGGTTACGAACATCGCCGTTTCGGAAGCGAACAGCTTGGCGACTGACGCTTCGGTACTGAAACGTCCGCCGTTCTTTTCGGTTTGCGTCTTCGCAAAAGCCGCGCGCAAGGTCAGCAGCATCGCCGCATCGAGCCGACATTTCATGTCGGCGATCTTGGCCTGGATCATCTGGAACGAGCCAATGGGCTGGCCAAATGCCTTGCGCTCGCGCACCCATGCAAGGCTCGCTTCATACGCCGCGCGGGCAAGGCCCACCGATTGCGAGGCGATGCCGATGCGCCCCGCGTCGAGCACGCCCATGGCGATGCCAAAGCCCTTTCCTTCTTGACCAAGCAGATCGCTGGCCGGACACACGTAATCGGCAAATTCGATCTCGCAGGTTGCCGACGCACGGATGCCAAGCTTGGGCTCGGTTTTGCCCGCAACAAACCCTTCGCGTGCAGTGTCGATGATGAAAGCGGATACCCCTTTCGCGCCGACGCCCGGGGTCGTGATCGCGAACAACACGATGTATTTGGCGACGGGACCGGACGTGATCCAGCTCTTCTTGCCGCTGATGACGTAGTCGCCATTCTCATTCTTCGTCGCTCGCGTATGCATGGCGGATGCGTCGGAACCCGATTGCGGCTCGGTCAGCGCATAGGCACCGATCGCCTCGCCGGTTGCGATTGCGCGTACGTATTTCTGCTTTTGCTCCTCGGTGCCGTATTTGAGGATGCCATTGCAGTACAACGAATTGTTGACCGACATGATGGTCGAATGGGCGCAATCGGCTTGGGCGATCTCCATCATCGCCAGCGCGTACGCAACCGTGTCCATGCCGGCACCGCCGTATTCGTGCGGCACCTCGATGCCCATCAACCCGAGTTGTCCCATCTCGCGAATATTGGAAAGTGGAAACTCGCCAGACCTGTCGAATTCGGCCGCCACTGGGGCGATGCGTTTCTGCGCGAAGTCACGCGCGATAGCCTGGATCGACAGCTGGTCGTCGCTGTAGCGAAAATCCATCTAGGAACTCCTGAAGATTCACGGCAGTCGCCGCGCTCCGCTGCGGAAGAAATGTGAGAGCGATGATCTTCTATTTTAGCGGCTTCGCTTGCTCAGCGTACGAGGGTGGCGAAATCGCAGGGTTTGCCGCGCAGGCGTTGATCGAGCAGCCAGGGTAACAAGGCACTCTCAGCGTACGCGCGCGGCCAGATCACGTGTTTTTCGCCCGCGTATTCGGTATAGCGCGGTTTGCCACCCATCGCGCGCAGCGCGCGTACGACTGCACGTGAGCCGAGCATCGCACCATCGTAGCCCGTCTCGATGTCGGTATCGTCATCCTCGGCGCCATGAAAAATCCACTGGGGCACGTCGCGGATCGAGCCCAGACCCGCCAGTTCGGTCATGCCGGACATTGGCACACCGGCGGCAAAACACGTCGGGTAGGTCTTTAGCGCATCCCACACCCCGGTGCCGCCATCGGAGACGCCCGTCAGCACAATGCGCCGCGGATCGATCGGCCAATGTTTCATGGCGTCTCCAACGACAGCGGCCACGCGAGACGGCGGCCAATACGCGTCCGTGGTCTGCGGCGCGACGTAGACCAGCGGAATGTGCGCTGCGCGCGCCGCGTCGACCAGCTCGAACGAACCGTTGCCATCGCCAGCAAGCTGCGATTCGTTGTCGACGCCGTCCTGCCAATCGCCATGCAGAAACACGATCAGTGGCAGCAATTCGTTGTTGCGCCGATCTCGCGTTTCAATCGCGCGATAAGGAACGTGCGCGGCATCGTTGGTCCAGAACTTTGCCAACTCCGCATCGTCGAGTGCCCGCACAGGCAGCGCAAAGGCAACAAGGGCGAGCGCCGAACAGACGACCTTCGCGCGCAGGTTGAAACCAGTTTTGGGCATCGAGCAAGAATACCCTCTGCATGGATTGGCGTTTGCGCCGGTTCTCAGTCGTGCGCGTCCGAGCGACGGCGCCCGCGCGCATAGAACGCCAGTCCGACACCGATGATCAGGACGCAACCACCAACAACCTTGATCAGAAACAGACCGCGATCACTGCTGCCATCCGGCGGCACGACCGAGGTGACGATCGCCAGCAACGTGGCGGCAAATCCAAGCACGCTTGCCAGCCAGCAACCGAAACTGCCACCTGGAACCAGCATGATCCCGTCATTGTTCCCTCCAGCACGACGCCGCAGTATCGGCAGCGCGGCAAAGATATACAGCAGTGGCACGAAGGTGAGGATCAGCGTCATGTCGATCAGCACCAGGAACGCCTCGTGTATGGTCGCCCCGGATATGGCGGCGAGCAGCACCAGCGTCGTAATGGTCGCCTGTACCAGCAAGGCGACATAGGGAGTTGCGAATCTGGGATGCAGCGCTGCCAGCGGCTTGGGTAGATAACGATCGACGCCCACCACAAACGGAAGACGCGCCGTGCCGGTAATCCATGCGCCCAGCGCGCCCAGACTCCCCAGCGCGGCCAGTGCGGCGGTCAGCGGTCCAAACATCGGCATCCCCAACCGCGCGCCCAAAGCCGACAAGGCCTGCGCGAGACCGCCGATAAGATCGATTTGCGCAGGTGGCAGCGCAATCAACAGGGCCGTCGTGCCCGCGATGTACATCGCTGCAATCAGCACGACGGAAATCAGGATTGCGCGCGGAATCTGTTGCTTCGGGTTCTTGATTTCGCCGCCCAGAATCGGACCCAGCTCAAGTCCGGAATAGGCGAATGCAATGGTCGCCAGGGTCGCAAGCGCGGGCATCGAACGCAAATCCGGCGTTAGGGCTGAGGCGCTGATTGATGTGGCAGCGCCGAACCGATGCCAGGCGACACCGGCGCCCACCAGCAGCAGCGCAGCGACCAGCCAGGTGGCCACGCCGCCCACGTTCTGCAGCCACTTCGCACGTTGCAATCCGATGATGTTGAGTGCAGTCGCGCCCCACAAAGCGATGAGACAATACACGGCGTTATACGCAAATTGGTCGGCATGAGCCAGCCATCGATCACCGCCGACGTACACCGAAATCCCCGCCGCGAACAACAACAGCGAGGGGAAAAAGACCAGGTTTGCAGTCCAGTACGACCAACCGGCGATGAAGCCGTGCATGTCGCCGAAGGCGGTCTTCGTCCACACATAGAGGCCGCCTTCACCGGGCAGGCGCGAACTCAATTCCAGCACGCACAGCGCAATAGGCACGAAAAAAATGATCGCCCCCAGCACCCACAACGCCAGGCTTGACGGGCCTATTTTCGCGGCGACCGACAACCAGCGCAATCCGACGATCGCTGCCGTATTCAATAACACCAGGTCCCGCGTACGCAGGATGCGGTGCAGTTTTTGATGGTCGCCTTCGGTCGTGATGGGAGGCTCCACTTTCGTCAGGGCACGATCTAGCCGCACCGGTCAGGAACCCTGGACGGCGCGGCAACGTACTGTGAAACGCGCTCCCGTACAAGCTGGGTGCGTGCCTGCCAGGATCGCTGCATTGACGAAAGTTTGTGGCGACGCTACTGTGCGCATCCATCTTTCGATCAAGATGAAAGGATAAATATTGGATCTGGCCGCCACTTCGGCGCTGCTGCGGTTGCTTTCGGACCCGACGCGCGTGCGCCTGCTCGCGTTGCTCGAACGCGAAGAACTCACTGTCGCCGAGCTTTCCGCCGTATTGCGCCTTGCGCAACCGCGGGTGTCGACGCACCTGGCCAAGCTCAAGGAGGCCGAGCTCGTGCGTGACCGGCGTGCCGGCGTTTCGTCGTATTACCGCTACAACGGTGAACTCGACGCGAAGGAGCGCGCGCTTCTGCAGGCTCTCAAGGACAACGTCGACGACGCAATGTTGCGCGAAGACGAACGTCGATTGCCTGCCGCACTGGCCAAGCGCGCACGTGCCGAAGGCTGGGCGGACACGGTTGCTGGCGATATGGAAAGACACTATTCGCCCGGCCGCACCTGGGAAACGCTCGCCCGAGGCATGACTCAACTGGTCGAAACCGGCGATGTGCTCGATGTCGCATCCGGCGACGGCGTGCTCGCCGAACTGCTCGCACCACGCGCGCGCTCGATCGTTTGCGTCGATGCCAGCCAGCGGGTCGTCGATGCAGCGCGGCAGCGATTGCGTGCATTCGGCAACGTCGAGGTGAGGGTCGGCGACATGCACGCACTGGAGTTTCCGCCGGCGCGTTTTGATCTGGTGCTGCTGATGCACGCCCTGACCTACAGCGACAAGCCGGCGATGGTGATCGCGGAAGCCGCGCGTGTCGTGCGCCGCGGGGGTCGCGTGCTGGCGGCGACGCTCGGACGCCACGCGCACCGGACCGCGGTCGAGCCATTCGAGCACCGCAATCTCGGCTTCTCGATCGACCAGTTACGCGATTTTGCGCGCAAGGCCAAACTCGATGTGGTCGCCTGCGAGCGTCTCACGCGCGAGCGACGCTCGCCGAATTTTGAAGTATTGAGTTTGCTGGCGAGAAAACCATGAGTTTGCAATTGCCGTATTTGAATCCCACGCGCGCGAAGTCGCTGCTCGATGCGCTTGCGCAGCGCATCCTCGTCATCGATGGCGCGATGGGCACCATGGTGCAGAGCTACCAGCTCGAGGAAAGCGATTATCGCGGCAATCGATTTGCGCACGGCTTCGATGCGCAGCAGGAACCCAAGCGCGATGCGGAGAGAAATCCCGGACACGATCTCAAGGGCAACAACGATCTGCTGACGCTGACGCGCCCCGATGTGATCGGCGCCATCCACACCGAATATCTCGACGCAGGCGCAGACCTTGTCGAAACCAATACCTTCAATTCGACCTCGATCAGCCAAGCCGACTATCACCTTGAACACATCGTCTATGAATTGAACAAGGAAGGCGCGCGTCTCGCCCGCGCTTGCTGCGACACGATCGAGCTGAAAAGCCCAGACAAACCGCGTTTCGTGATCGGCGTACTCGGACCAACCAGCCGCACCGCATCGATCAGTCCGGACGTCAACGATTCCGGTTTTCGCAACACGAATTTCGACGAGCTGCGCGTCGCCTATCGCGAAGCTACCGCGGGTCTCATCGACGGCGGCGCCGACATCCTCATGGTCGAGACGATCTTCGACACCTTGAACGCGAAAGCTGCACTGTTTGCCATCGAGGAGATCTTCGACGAACGCGGCGGCCGCTTGCCCGTGATGATTTCCGGCACGATCACCGACCGCTCCGGGCGGACCCTGTCGGGCCAGACCACTGAAGCGTTTTACACCTCGGTGGCGCACGGGCGGCCGCTGTCGGTCGGACTCAACTGCGCGCTCGGTGCAAAGGAACTGCGTCAATATGTGGATGTGCTCGCGCAGATTGCGGACAGCTACGTCAGCGCGCACCCAAATGCCGGATTGCCGAATGCATTCGGTGAATACGATGAGACCCCTGCAGACATGGCCGAGATGATTGGCGAGTTCGCCCGTAGCGGCCTGGTCAATATGGTTGGTGGCTGCTGCGGCACGACACCGGCACATATTCGTGCGATCGCGACGGTTGTTGCAGGCATCGCGCCGCGAACCCTGCGCGGTCTCGACGAGTTCGTGCGCGCCGCATGAGCGCCGTGCGCTTTACCCGCCTCTCGGGCCTTGAGCCGCTGCTCATCACGCCCGAACTTCTTTTCGTCAACATTGGCGAACGCACAAACGTCACCGGCAGCGCGCAGTTCAAGAAGCTGATCAAGGAAGACCGCTACGACGAAGCGGTCGCGGTCGCACGACAGCAGGTCGAAAGCGGCGCTCAGATACTCGATGTGAACATGGACGAGGGGCTGATCGACTCGGAAGCGGCAATGGTGCGCTTCTTGAACCTGATCGCATCCGAGCCGGATATCGCACGCGTTCCCATCATGGTCGATTCGTCGAAATGGAGCGTGATAGAAGCCGGCCTGCGCTGCCTGCAGGGCAAGGGCATTGTCAACTCGATTTCGCTCAAGGAAGGCGAAGACACTTTTGTCGAGCACGCGAAAAAAGTGCTGCGCTACGGCGCGGCCGCAGTGGTGATGGCGTTCGACGAGGACGGCCAAGCCGACTCGTGTCTGCGCAAGGTCGCCATTTGCACGCGCGCCTACAGGATTCTGACTGAGCGCGTGGGCTTTCCGCCAGAGGACATCATCTTCGATCCGAATATCTTTGCCATCGCGACGGGCATCGAGGAGCACGACAATTACGCGGTCGACTTCATCGAGGCGACGCGCATCATCAGGCGCGAGCTGCCGCATTGCCATGTATCGGGCGGCGTATCCAATGTGTCGTTCTCTTTTCGCGGCAACGAGAGCGTGCGCCAGGCTATTCATGCGGTGTTTCTCTACCACGCGATTGCGGCAGGCATGGACATGGGCATCGTCAATGCCGGCGCGCTGCCGATCATCGACGATCTCGACCCGGAGCTACGCGAGCGCGTCGAGGATATTGTTCTCAACCGCCGCCGTGACGGCACCGAGCGTCTGCTGGAAATCGCCGAGCGTTACCGTTCCCGCAAGGGCGAGGTCGTTGTCGAGAATCTCGCTTGGCGCGCGCTGCCAGTTCGCGACCGCCTGGCGCATTCGCTGGTGCATGGCATCGATGCGTTTGCGGAAGTCGACGCCGAAGAAGCGCGACAGTTGAGTTCGCGGCCACTCGACGTGATCGAAGGTCCGCTAATGGATGGCATGAACATCGTCGGCGACCTGTTCGGCGCCGGCAAGATGTTCCTGCCGCAAGTGGTCAAGTCCGCGCGCGTGATGAAAAAAGCGGTGGCGCATCTGCTGCCTTTCATCGAGGCCGAAAAACTGCGCACCGGCGATACCGCAAAATCGAACGGCAAGATCGTAATGGCGACAGTAAAGGGCGATGTGCATGACATCGGCAAGAACATCGTCGGAGTGGTGCTCCGCTGCAACAACTTCGAGGTGATTGATTTGGGCGTGATGGTGCCGGCGCAAAAGATTCTCGATACCGCGATCGCCGAGAAGGCCGACATGATCGGTTTGTCCGGACTGATAACACCCTCTCTGGAAGAGATGAGCCACGTTGCGCGCGAGATGCAGCGCCAGGAATTTCATTTGCCACTGCTGATCGGTGGTGCGACGACCTCGCGCGCGCACACCGCTCTGAAGATCGAACCTCACTACAAATCGCCTTGCGTGTGGGTGAAGGATGCATCGCGCGCGGTAGGCGTCGCGCAGACACTGGTGTCCAAAGACCTGATAGACGCGTACATGGCGAAGATTCGCGCGGAGTACGCCGAGATTCGCGAGCGACACAAGAATCGCGGCAGCGCCAAGCGGTTGGTAACGCTGGACAAGGCACGCGCACAGCGTTTCGATGGCAACTGGGCAACCTACGTGCCGCCCGCTCCTGTGAAGCCCGGCATCAGCGTGTTCGACGACTATCCGCTTGCCGAATTAGTCGACTACATCGACTGGACGCCGTTCTTCAGTGCGTGGGAATTGTCCGGTCACTATCCGGCCATTCTCGACGACGCGGTCGTGGGGACGCACGCACGCGAGCTGTACAAGGACGCGCGAGCGATGCTCGACAAGGTCGTTTCAGAGAAATGGCTGACCGCGCGCGCAGTGATTGGATTGTGGCCCGCCAACAGCGTCGGCGATGATGTCGAGCTGTATGCGGACGACGGACGCCCGTTTGCCACTGTGCACGGACTGCGTCAGCAAGTCGACAAACCCGTCGAGCGCCCGGATTTTTGTCTATCCGATTTCATTGCACCCCAGGACTCGGGCGTGCGCGACTGGATCGGCGGATTCGCCGTCACCACCGGCCTCGGCATCGAACCGCACATCGAACGTTTCCTCAAGGACAATGACGACTACTCGGCGATCATCCTCAAGGCGCTCGCCGACCGTCTCGCCGAGGCGTTTGCCGAGCGCCTGCATCAGCGCGTGCGGCGCGAACTATGGGGCTATGCGGCCGATGAGACGCTTGCGAACGATGAGTTGATCGACGAAAAATATCAAGGCATCCGTCCGGCTCCCGGCTACCCGGCCTGTCCCGACCACACCGAGAAGACCACCCTGTTTCACCTGCTCGATGCAACAAAAAATGCCGGCATCGAACTTACCGAAGGATTTTCGATGTATCCGGCAGCTGCGGTTTCAGGTTGGTATTTCTCGCACCCGCGCAGCCAGTATTTCGTGGTTGGACGCGTGAGCAAAGAGCAGGTCGAGGACTACGCGAAACGCAAGGCTTGGACACTCGTAGAAGCCGAGCGCTGGCTGGCGTCGAACCTCGATTACGACCCGGAATGAGACGTCCCGGAACGCCCACCAGTTCGCGGTCGCCGCGCTGCGCAAACGCCAGGTTTGAGGTGCATGCCCGCGTGCTTGGCCCTCGCGCGATGCGAGTCAGCTTTCCTCGGAACCACCCGGACTCACGACTTCGGGTTGCCGATGGCGCAGGTGTACGGAGACGTTGTACAGCGACACGAACATCGGGAACGCATTGAGGATGATTCCGACCGAGTCGTTCTTGCCCCAGATGAAATAGGACAATGTCATCGCGCTGCCGACGATCGACAAATACCAGAACGTCATTGGCACGACCACGCGCTTGAGTCTCTTCGTCGCGTAAAGTTGCACGAACCAGCGCGCGGTAAACAGAAACGCGCCCGTCAACCCGATCAGCTTCCATGGCGTGATGGTGATGCCGTTGAATATGGTCAGTACTTCATTCATGGATGATCACTCGATGCGCAACGGAGCGCAGGATGCGTCGGCGCGTCTTTCGGGGTGGTTTCGCAAGTCGGAACGCAGCCACGATGGCAGGATCATGCTGCTGCGAGTCGGCTTCGCCTTGATCAGGCGTCTCCGGCCTGCCTCGCGCAATCAGCGCGCACGCTTGGCCAACCATTCGTGGATGGCTCCTGGCACTTCGCGCTGGGCGCGACCGGAGACATAAATTCCGATATGGCCACCGCGAAATGCGACCTGCGTGTAATCGTCGGTTCCGACATGTTCGCCGAGAACGCGTGATGACGACGGTGGCACCAGGTGATCCTGTTCGGCAAACACGTTCAGCACCGGCATCGTGATGTTGCCAAGATGCACTTCGTGATCGCCGATCATCAGCCCCCCCTTGACCAGCTTGTTGCCCTGGTAGAAATCCTTGGTGAACTGACGAAACGCCTCGCCCGCCTGGTCGGGAGAATCAAAAATCCATTTTTCCATGCGCAGGAAGTTCTCAAGCTCGGCCTTGTCGTCGAGAATATCGACAAGTCCGATGTATTTTTGCTGGTTGAGTCGCACGGGTTTTAGCATCAGATAGCACAAATTCATCATGTCCGCTGGCACGTTCCCCAGTGTGTCGACGAACAAATCGACATCCATATCGCGCACCCAGTTCGACAGCATGTTTTCTGGCGTGTGGAAATCGACTGGAGTGACCATCGTGATCAGGTTCTTCACTTTCTCCGGATGCGTCGCGGCGAAGCATAAAGAAAAGGCGCCACCCTGGCAGATGCCGAGCAGGTTGATCTTCTTCACGCCACACCGTTTGGCGACCGCATCGACCGAGCGACCGATATAACCATTGATATAGTCGTCCAGCGTGAGCCAGCGGTCGGCGCCATCCGGATAGCCCCAATCGATCAGATAGACGTCTTCACCTTTGGCGAGAAGGTTCTTTACCAGCGAACGATCGTCCTGCAAATCGACCATGTATGGACGATTGACCAGGGCGTACACGATGAGGATTGGTACTTTCGCGGTGGGCGGCTTTTCGCCCCTGAAGCGATAGACGACAAGCTTGTCCTCGCGGTAGATCGCTTCCTTTTCGGTCACGCCGAAATCAACTTCTTCGACCGAGCGCAGAGTCTGCAGGGCAGCCGTGAGCTTGCGTTGTGTCTTCAGCGCCTCATCGAGCGCGTTTGCCGGTTCGATCCTGATCGGGCCCATCGTACGTCCTCGTTGTCAGCGCTTGGGGCGCTTGGGAGCCACCCGCTTCTTGGCTGGAGCGCGTGTGCTGCCGGTTGAAGTGGTGGCGAATTTTCCGATCCGAGACGAGAAACCGGCTGCATGCGCCGCGGCAGATTTGGCTGCCGTTGGAGCCGATTTCACGCCACGCTTTTTCGTCGGCTGCGCTGCCGCCTTGGCGACGCCGCGCGGTTTGCGCGTCGACCGTGCGGACGCAGGTGTGCGTGCTGCGGTTGCGCCGGCTTTTCCCGTCCGAACGAATGACGCCTTGAGTGCGGCAAATTCATCGCGTAATCGGGTCAGTTCGTCGGTTACGCTGGCGTCCGCGGCGCGTGCGCGAACTTCTCGACGCAACGCCTGCAGGCGTTCGCCGATGCTGTTGATCTCGCTGCGCGTCGGCATCCCAAGATCGGTGGCGACGCGTTGGATCTCGTGCTGGGTTTGCGAACGCACACGCATCTGCGCGTTGACCAGCGCACCGTAGACCTCTCGAAATTCCGGCGACAGCGCAATCTCCGCATAACCCTCCTCTGCCGCGTCCACCCACAGGTCATACAACGCGCGCATCGATTCGATCTGCCGGCCCGGTTCCTCGTGTTCGGCAAGCTTGGCTTCAAAGCGTGCGAACCCGCGCTGCGCCGCCTCCAGCATCAACGCGCTGTAGCGACGCATCTGCTCCTGATACTCAAGCCAGGCCGTCGCAGTTTTCTGCGCGTGCTCCTGCTGCTCACGATGCAAACCGAACGCTGGCAGGTTCATCCATGCCTTCAGATCAGCCGTGTCCGGCGGCGGCGATCGTAGTGCATTCAACGCGCCCATCATGTGCGCAAAACCTTCGCCACCCTGCCCCGGCATCGCGCGCCATGCGCGCACTGCGGGATGTTCGAACAATCCCGTATCGCCGCCCATCGCCGCCAAACCCTGGCGCAACGCTTCGGTCCACGACGGCCCACTGCCGCCTTGCGCGTTTCCCGCGCTGGCCGCGAGCATCGACTGCATGAAAGCGGCGTAATTCTTCGCACCTTCGAGCAGCCGTTCGGCGGTCTCATTGTGCGCACCGGAATTGGCGCAGAACAGTGGTGCGCGCTGCAAACCTGGCCAGCCCGCCCACTCAGGCGATGAGTGCGCCGCCTCACCGCTGCGTGCTATTTCCTGCCATGCTGCCAACCCTTGGCGCGACAATGCCTGCCACTGGTCAAGCCAATCGATGTGGGATGAATCAGCCACGGCGTATCCTCGTCAAGGCGGTTGTTCCACACATGATAGCGCGGCCCGATTGCAACTCGGCGACGCTCACGAATAATCACCCGCGCGCACCGCGCGCACCGCGGTTGATCGGTTGCGTGTATAGACATACACCGTCGCGGGCGGAACATTCAGCCACGCCCTGCCGGCGCGGCGCACGCCAAGATCCAATTCGTCAACCAATTCGCGCGGTAGTGGGCTGGCAGGTCCGTAAGTGAACTGCACCAGCGGCCCGTGCGCCCCCAGCACGGAAAATGCGGCTTCGAGAATGTCCTTCTGCAGCGCGCGCGGCATCGCCAGGAACCCCAACCCGCTGATCACCGCGTCAACCCGTTCGGCGCCCGCGAATCCGGTTTGCGCCACGATGCGGGAAAGATCGCACGCGTCCCCGTGGATGACATGGGACGCCGGAAACTGCTTCTGCAAAAGGCGCGCGAGATCCTTGTTGAGCTCGATCACCAGCAAATCCTTCTCGGCAATGCCATGTTCGAGCAGCGCACGGGTAAACACCCCGGTGCCGGCACCCAGCTCAATCACCCGCTGCGTGCCCTTCGGCAGTTGTGCAATCATCTGCCGCGCAAGTTTGCGGCTCGACGGCGAAAACGCCGCCATCGCGCGTGGGTTCTTGAGCCACTGGCGAAAGAAGGTCCAAGCCGCAGTTGCGTGGGGCGTCGCGTTCGTGTCGGATCGCCCAATATCGTCGGTCATGCGCCAGCCAATCGTAAACAAGCGCGCCATCATAACGCGTCGACGCCAGCGAACTTCGGCAGTGCGACTGCGACAGAGGCGTTGCGCAGGAATCGATCGGTGGTCACCCACAAAAAAGAAACCCCGCGGCGATCAGGGGAAATCGTCGCGGGGCGGAGACGTTGACGGCGGGGAAGGGGAGGGTTCGCCGCCAACGCTGACTCTTGGATCAGCGGTGGTTGTAACCGTCCCGATCGTAATAGCTCGCGCGATGGCCGTAACTGCCCCGATCATCGCCCCTGTGGTTGTAGTAGTTCTGCCTGTCCCAACCGCCATAGCGGCGATGGTGTCCACCCCGACCGTAGTAACTGTTGGAGTAGTACACGGCCCCGTAGACAGGATAAGTGTCGTAGGCAGGATAGTAAGACGAACTGTAATAGGCCGGGCCGTAGTACACCGGCGCTGCGTAAGACGAGTAACCGCCGTAGTAGCCGCCACCATAACCGTAGCCGCCACCGCCGTAATAACCGCCACCGTACCCGTAACCGCCACCACCGTAGCCAATACTTATACCCGGCAGGCCAATGTTGATGCCCAGCCCAAACCTGCCGTGCGCAAACGCCGCAGGTGCCAGCGCCAAGCCCGCAGATACGAGCAACCCGAACACCCCAAAACGAATTGTTTTATTCATGAAAACATTCCTCCGAGATCGTGCAGCATGCTGCGGCTGCAGGGCTGAATCGCGTCTGAGTATTTTCGCGCCAAGCGTTAAGAAATCGCTCGGTCCAAAGGTCGCAAACGCAGTTCATAACAGCGATGAATGCGCGGCCGGCGCGAGAAATCGAACGGTATTGTGATTGGCGTGATGTCGCGAACATCGAAAACGTTTTCGACGGCTTCGTCCAAACTGAAACGACGCGAATTATTCGAGAACACGATCAACCCATCAGCAGCCAGCCGCGCCTCGCACAAAGCCAACAACTGCGCGTGATCACGCTGTACGTCAAAGTCCTCGGCGCGCTTGGAGTTGGAGAACGTCGGTGGGTCGACAAAGATCAAATCGTAAGTGCCGCGATCATGATGTAACCATTCCAGGACGTCGGCCTGCACCAGTTCGTGCGCCTTGCCGGTAAACCCATTCAAGATGAAATTCTGCGCAGCCCATTCCAGATAGGTGGCAGACAAATCGACACTGGTTGTGCTGCGCGCGCCCCCAGCGGCGGCGTGCACGCTCGCGGTCGCGGTGTAGCAAAAGAGATTGAGAAATCGTCGGCCAGGCGCAAGTTCACGCAGCCTCGCGCGCACCGGTCGGTGATCAAGAAACAACCCTGTGTCGAGATAGTCGAACAAGTTCACACGCAGTTTCAGCCCCCCCTCCTCGACCACGAGAAATTCGTTTCGTTGGTCGAAGCGCCCATATTTGGAACCGCCCTTTGCGCGATAGCGTGTTTTCAGCGCGATCCGCTCGCGTGGCACATCCAGCGCAACCGCTGCCGCCTGCACCAGGTCGCGCAGTCGATCGCGCGCGGTGTGTTCCGGAATGTCGGCCGGTGGCGCGTATTCCTGCACGTGCAACCAGGTTTGCGGAAACAGCCCGCCGACGCCGGTGGCTGAGCCGGCGCACGAAGTCGCGGTGTAGACATCGATTGCAGCGGCGTATTCCGGAATATCCGCGTCGTAAATCCGATAGCAGGAAATGCCTTCGCGATCGAACCTTTTGCGCAGGTGCTTGCGGTTTTTGCCGATGCGGTTTGCCACAGACTGGCCACCTTCCGACAAGGGTCGCGCGATGTGCTTCCGCGGTGCGGCGGGGGTCAGATCGAAGATCAGCAGACGGCATTCCAGCGCGCCGTTGTACAGCACGTAACGCTTCTGCGCACGCAGTCCGAGCATGTGCCCGAGTTCATCATCCGACACGATGATGCCGGCGTGCCAGCCACTGAATTCGGCACGCAAGCGCTGCCCCAGCGCGTGATACAACGGCGCCAACCCAGCGTCCGTGCCGAGCCGTTCGCCGTAAGGTGGATTGCAGATCACCAGCCCGGACGCAGCCATTTCCGCAGGATTTTTCAAATGCTCGGCCGATTGCCGCGCAAGATGCACAAAGCCGGCGACACCGGCTGCCTGTGCATTGCGCTTGCCCTCATTCAGCACATTCGAATCGTGGTCGTAACCGAAGAAGATCGGCTGCAGGGCCCGCAGCCCCGTCGTCGCACGATCGCGCGCCTCAACCAGCAATGCCTCCCAGATTTCCGCGTCGTGCTGGCGCCAGCCGAGGAAACCGAAATAGTCGCGCTTGAGACCCGGGGCAACATCGGCGGCCATCAGCGCACCTTCAATCAGCAACGTTGCCGCCCCGCACATCGGGTCGAGCAACGCGCCGCCCGCCGCATGCACTTCTGGCCAGCCCGCACGCAGCAGCATCGCGCAGGCGAGATTTTCCTTCAGCGGCGCCTCGCCCTGCCCTTGCCGCCAACCGCGGCGGTGCAGCGGCGTTCCGGAAAGATCCAGCGAAAGCGTTGCCTGATTGCGATACAAACGGACGTTTATGCGGATGGATGGCTGCGCGACATCGATATTCGGTCGTTCGCCGGTGCGTTCGCGAAACTGGTCGACGATCGCATCCTTGCTGCGCAATGCGATGTACTGGGTATGCGTGAGCGCACTTGCGCCCGACACCGCATCGACGGCGAACGTACTCTCAAGTGCAAGGTGTTCTGCCCAGTCGATGCCCTGCACGCCGGCATACAGTGCGTCCGCATCGGCGGCATCGAATTGGGCGATGCGCAGCAGGATGCGGCTAGCAAGACGCGACCAGAGGCAGGCGCGATAGGCCAGCTCCAGCGGGCCGCTGAAATGCACGCCGGCCAGCGCTTCATGCGCATCGGTGGCGCCGAGCGCGCGCAGCTCGTCGCGCAACAGCAATTCAAGTCCTTTCGGACAGGTTGCGAACAAGGCCAACATGTCAGCCCAGGCTCACGAGGAACTCGCGGAACATGTCCGCGCAATATCCGACGTGTTTGCCGAGGCGATGATCGTCATCGACCAGATGCAGGTTCGCACCGCGCTCGCGTGCGAACGCGATCGTCGCATCAACCGCACAGATCTCGTCGTGCCAGCCGTGGATCAGCATAATGGGTACGGCGGCCGCCATGAACGCGCGTGGATAGCGCCCGATTGCGGCCGGCAACGCGAGCAGGTACAACCCGTCGCAGGCACGTTCGATCGATGCAAAACCCGACACGAATGCGCCCATGCTGGAGCCGGCAAACACGACGCGTCCGCTGGCCGGTGCATGGTCGAGCGCACGTGCGATGCGCGCGTCGATCGCACTCGGATCCCCTCGCGCGTCGATATCGCGGTAGTCGGGCCGCACGCTGGTCCAGCCGAGCGCAGTGGCGACCAGCGCGAGCGCGCTGACCTTGGTCGCATCCGGCCCGCTATCCAGGCCGTGAGACAGAATGACCGTGCCTTTCATGGCTGAGCGCCGTCGCATCCGAAAACAGAGCGTGATGCTAGCATTGCCACGACGGCGCGAGCCGCAACCGATACGCTCGTCCCTACGTGGATACCAAAAGATGATGGCGGCACTCGCGATTGATAACTGGCCTTTGCCCTATGAAGAACGCCTGACAACGCGGCCCCCTTCCGCGGTCGATCTTGTCGTGGTCCATTGCACAGAACTTCCGGACCTGAAAACAGCGCGCGAGTACGGCGAGCGTATCCACTATCCGACGACCCAAACCGGCAACAGCGGGCACTACTACATCGATCTGGATGGCAAGGTGTTCCGTTTTGTCGCCGATACGCGCGTGGCCAATCACACCTTCGGCTATAACCCCCGCTCGATCGGCATCGAGTTGGTCAATATCGGCCGCTACCCGCATTGGGGGGACAGCCGCTTTCAGGCGTTCACGGTGCCGTACACGGCCGCGCAAATCGAGTCACTGCGCGCATTGCTGCGCCAGTTGAGCAATGACCACGCAAACCTGCACTGGATTGCGGGGCATGAGGATCTCGATCGTCGCCTTGAGCCGGCCAGCGACAATCCTTCAACGATGTTGCCGCGGCGACAGGACCCTGGTCCGCTGTTTCCCTGGGCCGAAGTACTGAAGGGTAGCGTGCTGCAGCGCCTCTCACCTTGAGTGTAGCTTGGCTTGGTGGGAGCGCCGCAAGGCGCGATGCTTTTTCCCCGGGAATATCCAACCCGAGGCAGCCGCCGCCGTTCCCACCGCAGCGAATGCGCGCTCGCTAGCAGCAGAGCCAGATCGGGCGTGGCGGTTATACTTGCGCGCCTTTTTTTCAACTGCACGCTCATGAGCATGACCCCCGTCGACGAACTGCTGTCCCTGCTCCAGCTTGATCGCATCGAGGAAAATTTCTTCCGTGGCGAAAGCCGTGACATTGGCACGCGTTATGTCTTCGGTGGCCAGGTGCTCGGCCAGGCGCTATCGGCCGCGCAGCAGACGGTCGAGGGTGCGCGCAATGCGCATTCTCTGCACGCCTATTTCTTGCGTGCGGGCGATATCGAGCAGCCGATCCTGTATCACGTCGAGCGCACGCGTGATGGCGGCAGTTTTTCGATGCGACGTGTGACTGCGATCCAGCACGGCCAGCCGATCTTCATCTTCACCGCCTCGTTCCAGCTCGACGAACCTGGAGTCGAACACCAATTGCCGATGCCGAGCGTGCCCAAGCCGGACGATCTGGCGCCAACTGTCGCATTGCCTAGCGAGGAACTGGCGAAACTGCCGCTCAAGCTGCAACGCTGGTTCGGGCGCGCTGGGCCGTTCGAGTTTCGCCACATTTATCCTCGTGACGAACTCAACCCGCCCAAGCGGCCGCCGTTCCAGCAAGTATGGTTCCGTTTGTCGCAGAAAATTCCGGACAATCCGCCGCTGCATCGCGCGCTGCTCGCCTACGCCTCAGATTTTCATCTGATTGGGACCACGATGTTTCCACACGGCATATCGTTCCTGCAGCGCAATGTCCAGGTCGCCAGCCTCGATCACGCGATGTGGTTCCATCGTGCGTTTCATGTTGACCAGTGGCTGCTGTATTCGTGCGACAGTCCGACTGCGCAGGGTGCGCGCGGGCTCGCCCGTGGAATGATTTTCAGCGAAGATGGACAGCTGATTGCCTCGACCGCGCAGGAAGGCTTGATCCGCCTCAAGCCGGAAAAGTCGTAGCATTGCCGCATGCGCCAGATTTACACCTCGCCACGAATCGAAAACGTCGAGCGCGTGGTCGCGCTGATGGCCGAACACGGCATCCAGACCTCGATCGCCAATCGCCGCGGCTACCACGGCGCGGACTGGAAACGCTTCAGTTACTCCACTTCAGGGGACCGCGATGCGTGGCCGCAGGTTTCCGTCGTGCGGTCGCAGGATCAGACGCTCGCACGCCAGGTTTTGCGCGATGCCGGTCTGGAGCCTGCAACCCGCTTCGCGGACGAGCTAGCCGCGTCGCGCAACGCAGGTGATCCGCGTGCCCATCGCCGCGCTTCCCTACGCGTGAAACTGGTGGTGCTGGCGCTGATCGCAGGTGTCGCCCTGCTGATCGCGATCACCCAGCTCTCGAACTGAACCCAGACTGCGCGCATGCGGTGTGTGAGCGCCGTCTTGCGGACCTGAAGCACGCTTGCGAGATAGACTAGACCGATGCGTTCGGATGTCGTCCGTCTGTTCCAGACTCTGCCCCACCCGTGCGGTTATTTTGCCGAGCGGACGGCGCAGAACATTGTCATCGATCCAAGCGCGCCACAGCTGCCGGGCATCTACGATCTTGCCGTGCAGCGCGGTTATCGACGAGCCGGCGGCCATGTCTATCACCCGCAATGCAGCGCATGCCACGCATGCGTCGCGTGCCGCGTCCCGGCTGCCCGCTTCCGACCGGATCGCAGCCAGCGTCGCTGCATCGCGCGCAACGCCGACCTCAGCGTGCGCATCGCGAGTGCGATCTATACGGACGAATATTTCGCGCTCTATCAGCGTTACCTGCACGCGCGCCATCCGCAAGGCGGCATGGACGACGCGCGTCCCGAGGATTTTGCGCGCTTTCTATACACCGCGTGGAGCCCGACCCGCTTCATTGAATTCCGCCACGGTGGCCGTCTGCTCGCCGTTGCGGTAACCGATTTCTGCGCGAGCGGACTGTCGGCCGTCTACACGTATTTCGATCCGGACGCAGCCGACCGCGGACTTGGAACGTTCGCTATCCTCAGCCAATTGCAGCTCGCGCGCGAGCGTGAACTGGAGCATGTCTACCTCGGCTTCTGGATCGATGGCCACCGCAAGATGCACTACAAGACGCGCTATCGACCACTCGAAGTTCTACGCGGGGGCGCCTGGGTCGAGCATGAAGCACTCGAACCGCACTCGTCCTGACCGTTCGGCCGGGCACAGACAAGAAGTGGCGGGGCCTGTTTGGTTTCACGACCAGCTCAGAAGAATAGGCTGTCGCGTCGGCGCACGGAGTTGGCGGACAATTCACGCTCAACCACCGGGCGCAGCTCTTTTTCCAATGTCTCAGCCTGCACGGTCTGGCCTGCAGTACGCAGGTCGAGCGCCAGTGACAGGCCGACCCGCGCGGTTTGCGGATGCAGCGCGCCGGCCGTGTCGCGCAGTTGCTTCCACACGGCTTCCTCGTCACGCAGCGCGGCCGGCGTGTCGCCGCGTCGACGCGCGATCGACGCACGCAGCACGCCGGCGCCAGCGCGTACCCAAACATCACCTGTCGCATCCGCAGATTCGATACGGGCGAGCAGGGGCTCGGCCTGGACGAAGTCACCATTCATCACGAACCATTGCGCCAGCGCGAGCGACGTGTACGGTGCGTCGATGGCACCGGGGTCATCCTTTGTTGCCCAGCCGACGCCGGCCTGATCCAGCAGCGTGCGCGCTTCGTCGTCAGCGTGACCGAGTTCGAGCAAGGCCATTGCCAGCATGGTCTTGGCGTGGAGCACGCGCGGGTCGTGCGCGTCGTAGCGCTGGCTGCGCAGTTCGACGATCGTGCGCAGCAGCGGAAGCGCGCTGTCGGCTTCGCCGATCAGCAGGTAGCGACGCGCGATTTCCAGCAGCACATTGAGGGACTCGCCGCTGTCTTTTCCGTTCAAGTGCTCCTCGTCGGCCAATGCGCTCTGCAACAGCGGAAGAGCCGCGTCGTAGCGTCCGGCGTCGTCGAAGATGTGCGCCTGGCGCAGCAGGTAGACCGCACCGAACTCACTGTGCTCGCCTTCGATTGCGCGGGTGATCCTCAACGCGTGCTCGATGGCATCGCTGGCGCCTGCGTAGTCACCACTGCGGTCGAGAACCAGCGCGTAGCGGCTTAGGGTCATGCTTTGGCCGATGCTTTCGTTGTCACGCCCTGCCAGCGCCTTTTCGCAGTACTGCTTGCTTGCCAGCGTGTCGCCACGATTGAACGTGATGATGCACAGGTTGTGCAGCGCGGACGACAACCGATTGTCCTCACCCGACGGCAGGCGCTGGTTCATCTGCAGCGACTTTTCCGCAGCCACCTGCGCACCCGCGAATTGGCCGGCACGGTTCAGTGCGAGCGACAGCACCATCCACGCGTTCGCGATCGGCTGCGATCCAGGCGCAGTCAGGCGTTCGCTCAGTTCAAGCGATTCGCGCGCGGCGCGTTCGGCATCACTTGCCGGAAACTCGCCATTCGCCATGATGTTCGCCAGCGCTTCCAGGCAGCGCGCGGCGGCAAGCGGCTGGTCGACTGACGGCAAGAGATTGAGATCCGTCGCCTCACGCATCAGCTTCGCTGCCTTGGTGGTCGCATTCATGTGTCGATACGCGTTGCCGACCGCTTCGAGCAAGCGTGCGCGGATGCGTGGCTGGTCGTGGAGTTCCTTTTCGATGCGCGCAGTGCCGGCGTCCAGCACTTCCCGCGCAGTCAGGTTGTGGAGCGCGCCCCTGCTCAGATTGCTGTCCGACGCCGCGAACACCGACACCAGAAATTCAGCGACGCGATCCGACGTCGCCGCCTGCACGCGCGCCTCGTGCTCGGCCAGCAGCGTGCGCCAGGTGAACCCGCTCACGAGCGCGGCCAGCACGACGGCTGCCGCCAGCGGCCAGCGATTGCGCCAGATAAAGCGTTGCGCACCATACGCCCGGTCACCCCGACGTGCCAGCACCGGCTGTGCGGCAAGATGGCGGCGCAAGTCGTCGGCAAATTCCCCGACCGAGGCGTAGCGCTGTGCCGGTTCGCGGCGCAGCGCCTTCAACACAATCGCATCGATGTCGGCCGGGATGCCCCTCATCGGTCCGCGTAGCAACCGTTGCGTGGCTTGCGTCGCATCCGGCGTGCGATGCATGTTCCGACTCGGCGGGGTGATGTCGCCGGAGACGATCGCGTTCGAGCGCGCGTGGTCGGAGCCGATGTGGTCAAACGGACGCACGCCGGCGACGAGTTCGTAGAGCACGATGCCGAGAGAATAGATGTCGGTCGCAGTACCAAGCGCGCTACCCTCGATCTGCTCGGGACTCGCGTAGGCGAGTGTCATCGCGTGCAGCACGGTCGTCGCGGGCGTCGCGCCGACGTTCGCATCGAGCAGGCGCGCAATGCCGAAATCCAGCAGTTTCGCCTCGCCGGTCGCGGTGACCAGGATGTTGGCCGGTTTCAGGTCACGATGAATCACCAGGTGTGCATGCGCGTACTCGACCGCCGCGCAGACCTTCAGAAACAGTTCGATGCGCGCGCGCAAGCCGAGCGCGCGCGCTGCGCACCAGCGGTCGATGCGGTCGCCATCAACGTACTCCATCGCAAGGAACGGTTCGCCGTCCGCGCCTCGGCCAGCATCGACCAGATGCGCGATGTTCGGATGACTCAGCGCGGCGAGGATGCGTCCTTCGGCGACGAAGCGCGCGAGCTCCGCGTCGCCGTGCGTGCCGGTACCGCGCAGCAGCTTGAGTGCGACGCGCTGGCGAGTGGTGCCATCATCGCGCTCGGCCAGCCAGACTTGGCCCATGCCGCCTTCGCCGAGGCGTTCGAGCAGGCGGTACTGATGTGGAGCGACCGCTTCGATGCGTGCATTAGCGAGCAGCTCCTGCGCGAGTGCGCCGACATCGGGAAGTTTGCCGTCGGGGCTGCTGATCTCGGCTGAAGCGATCAGCCATTCAACCTCGCGACGTAGGTCGATATCGTCCCCACACGCCACGTGGAGGCGCAAAATGCGTGCGCTGGCCGGGTGCTCCAATACGTCGTGCACGATCGCTTGCGCGCGCTGGTAGCGCTCGTCCGCCGCCGACGCCATCAGGCCAGCTCGCGCTGCAACCACGCGCGCGCCATGCGCCAATCGCGCACGACGGTTGGCCGCGCGATGTCGAGTACATCGGCGATGTGTTCCAGTTCCAGCCCGGCAAAAAACTTGAGATCGACTACGCGTGCCTGACGCGGATTGATCTGGGTGAGGCGTTCGAGCGCACCGTCCAGCCCGATCAGATCGGCTTGCGCTTCTGGCAGATCAATCTCGTCGATGGCGATGCGTTGATCCGAACTCGGCCGTTTCTGCGCGTTGCGGCGGCGCGCATGGTCAACCAGCACGCGCCGCATCGCCTGCGCAGCGAGACCGATGAACTGCGCACGATTGGCCGGGTCGAGACTGCGCTGTCCGAGCAGGCGCAGGCAGGCTTCGTTGACCAACGCGGTCGTCTGCAAGGTGTGGCCATCACGCTCACCGCGCAGCGCATTTGCCGCGAGCGCCTTCAATTGGGCGTAAACGACTGGCGTCACGCGATCCAGCGCGCTGGCGTCGCCGCGCTGGCAGCGCGCCAGCAGCTCGGGGATCTCGTCAGGCGGGGGTAGCACGGGCATGACTGGCTGTGATGGTGGCGCAATGGGCCGAGCATAGCAATCATCCGCGCCGGCGCAATTGTGCGCGTCGATCAGCGGCTGCGGCTGGCCGCAGCTCTACCGCCGTCGTGGTCTGGACGACTGACTGCATCGGATCCGGAGCCAGGGCCGGCCGCCCTGACCACGAGGGTTGCGCATCCGGATGATCCTCCAGGCCACCCTCTTGCGCGTTGTGACCAGAAGCGGATGCCATGCGACTGTAGATATGCATCGCACGAGCGGGATTGTTGACCCGGTTCGGGATACGACGAGAGGAAGCAACGACATGTGTGCACAGACTATTCTGACCAGGTGCCCGGTGCTGCTGGGTGGTTCACGCGAACGGGTAAGCGTGCGGGCTCGTGCTGTGCTCAAGTGTTGTCTATGCCTGTGCTTCATGTCGTTGGTCGGTTGCACAGTCCAACTAACCAGCACGCAATGGATCGAAGCGCCTATCGTTGCGGACGGCAGCCTCGTCGCTGGCTCGACCTATGTCAGCGACAATCAGGCTGGCGGCCTGCATGTCAGTGCTTCCGACGTGGCCTACGTCAAGTTTTCGCTGGCGACACTGCCAGCAGGCAGCACGCCTACATTCTCCGTGCCGGATTCAACGGCCACCATCACTTCGACGAACTATCCATTGACGGCAGACAAGGTGGCGCATGCGCGCGTGGTTCTTTACGTCGACCACGTACAAACGCCCGGACGCATCCGTATCTCAGCCTTGGCCTGGAGCCCACACGGTATCGCAGTAGATTGCTGGCCCAGTGAAGCGTCCCCACCGCGTTGCTTGCAAGAAGGGGTTTCCGGTACCGGCATGGATGCCGACAACCCAACCCAGGAACTGTATGTGCGGGCGCCGGGGTTCTACACCTTCGATGTCACCGCCGCGACGAAACAGTGGATCGGTACGCTGGCAACCGCCGGCCTGCCAAACAGCGGCATCGAGATCAGCAGCGTACAGAACGATGACGGGAGTTATGGTGACTTTACGTTTGTCAGCAAGGAGACCGCGGTTGGACAGACCAGCGTTCGCCACGACGCTGCACTGCTGGTGACGCTTGACGATGCTGTGGGCTTTTCAATGAGCGCCGTGAACAACACCAGCGTGAAGGAAGATGCGCCGACCACCAATTTCTCGGCAGCACCGGACCTGACGCTCAACGGCACGACCGGCCAGCGGGCGTATGCGCTCGAAGATTTGGGTCCTGTGAACCACACCTTCGCCCTCTGGACGATCATCCAGGACGGCGTTTTACTCAAGACATCGATCGTCTCTTACGTGAACGCGCAACCGGCGGACACGCAGACCATCGCTCCGGAAATGCGCGTCTATCGGACTGCTGCGTTTGACGCATCATCACTGACCTGGAATACCTGGAGTCCGCCGTCAGGCAGCACGGCTCCCGTCGCCGTTGCGCCGCTTCGGGCCGATCTCGGCAACCAGGTGCCGATCGTCGACATCGGTCACGACTACGCCCAGATCGTCGCAGACACATTCAACGCCGACCCGGGCAACTCGAGCCTGCCGCACTACTACGCCTCGGCAACAACAAACTTCCTCGCACCCATTACGCTGGACGCACTCGCGACCTCAGGCGTCGTGACCGGCCATCAACCACGCGTGATCGGAGCGTACCGTCCCGGCCCTGGCAATCAATCGAATTTTGGCAGAGGAAAGTTGTTTGTAGATTTCCACGATGACGATTCCATGTGGTCATTGTGCGTCGTGTCGTCCCAGTCCGGCTGTCCAAGCCAAGGCACCATGCCGGCGTTGAGGGCGAGAATCGGCCAAGCCTTTCCCGACTTTTTTGTCAATGTGTCTCGGCCATTGGATTCCACGAGCCACATCGCTCTGTACATACCGGTCAGTCTGCGCAACCCCGATGCCGGTGCGGCTGCCATTTTCCCAACCATGGATTTGGCAGCCGACAATATCTCGGCACCACTGGGAGTCCCCATCGGAGGCGCCAAAGCCAATCGCAACGTGGGCGCCTATACGGTGAGCGCCAGTGTCCCGGGCCACAATTTCCGGCTGGATATCCCGTTCGAAAACTTGCCGCTGCCGACCCCAACACTTGCAGGTCCGGCGGAAGTGAATATCCCGTCGGGGCAGACTGCGGTGACCTCCTCGGCATTTACGCTTGGCGTAACCGACCCCGTGAACGACAACATCGACGACACGACGAAGTGGGATTTCACAAGCTCGGTCGCCAGCGACGTGATGCCCACCGAGATTCAGCAGACCCAAGGCAACGTGGGATTTGCAGTCACCTTCAATTCATCCGGCCCACGCACGCTCACCGTCACCAGCAAGGGCGACAACACGATCAAGGCAACCGTGAATGTCGCGGTGATCCGGACGTTCACAGACTATCCGAGCGAGTGCACCGGTGCGCTGAACTTCAACAGCCCGTTCGCGGATGATTTCGCCGGGAACAGTCTGGATCCCAGTCGTTGGACGGCACACGCCAACGGCGGAACCATCACGGTCGCCGCCAACTCGGTGGCGCTGGGCGGATCGCCCTTCCCCTACGTCACCTCGGCAGATTCACCGATACCCGCAGCGGGACCGTTCTCGGTGCGCTGGATCGCCGAATACAACGCGCTGCAAAACTTTGGCACTGGCAGTTTGGCGGTCACGGCCAGTTTGCCGACGAATGGCGCCTCGAGCTGGAGCGACGTCGCCGACGCCTGGCAGGACGGCACCAGCTATCGCATCCAGGTGCAGACCGCACCCATAACCCACGTCAACGCCTACAGCGAACCTCCGTCGGCGCAGACGCTGCACGACGTGGAATATTGCTGGCTCCCAGGCACCACCGAAGTGTGGGTGGATGGCGTGATGAAACTGCAGACTGCACGTGACCCGAGCGTGCCACGGCCGACCGCGTTGTGGTTCGGCAATCCAACCAACGTTGCGGGAAGTTGGAGTCCATTCACCCTGTACTACGTGCAGGTGCGTGCGCTCAATGACGAGATCTTCAAAAACGGCTTCGACGGGTAGTAGCGCGGCTTCAATACAGACGAGTCGGCTTCCTCCTGTCGCTCCGGGACAAGGAAATCGGGATACTCGCTGCGCGCTCGCCATGCGCCCCCATCCAAACAACGTCGACGTTCCGATGATTCTCCGACTCGCCCATTTGCGCTTCATGCTGGGTACCTGAACCTAATCCGGCAAAGGGGGAATGCCGTGTATCATCCAAAAATGTTTCTCACCCATATCTGCGCCGGTGTACGTCACCGATCGCAACAACACCAGTAGCAACTTCGCGATCCACAAATATGCGCCGAACCGTTCGGGCTAAACGCAGCAGGACGATGTGGCCAACACCGAGTTGAATTATCCCGAAGGCGTGGCGGCGGACGGCGATTGGAACACCTTCAACCTCTACCACGTGGAAGTGCGCAACCTGGACAAAATCTTAGTTGATGGTCGGGACGGTGCTCCGGCGGAATATTAGCCATCGACGTCGCGGCCATGCCCCAGAATCAAATTAAAAAAATCACTGGTCCTGGCGATAAAGTGATCGACGCAGCAGTGCGACCCCGATGCCAGCGAGCCTGACGCTCGCTGGCATCGTCAGACAAATCCGATTTCATGCTCACCATGCATTGAAATCACGAGCTTCACCATCGCGGCGGGCAGCATGATTTCGAGTTCGAGCGGCTCGCCTTGCGGTCCGTTGCCGCTTAAAGTCATCTCGAACAGTACACCGGAAGCATCGACCTCCGAACAGACGATATGTTTGCCGCCGGGCGCATCGCGCAGATATGGTTTTATCGCGTCGCCGAGCGCTTCAAGCGCCTGCGGAAACAGGAATACCGCGTAGTTGACTGGATCGATCATGCCACCCCTCTGTTTCACAGTTCGATCGAAAGCGACGCTGCGGCGCGACAGGCTTTCGCGATCGCCGATTCCAAGGTGGCAGCGCGCGCGAGTGTAACCGCCATGCGTCGCTCCCCCTGCACCTCGGGCTTTCCGAACAAACGCAGCATGGTGTCGGGTTCGTCCAGCGCTTCGGCGACGCCGTGATAGCGCGGTTTGTTGCCATGGCCTTCGGCGAGCACCGCGCACGACGCGGATGGGCCGAACTGGCGAATCACTGGAATCGGCAGGCCGAGGATTGCGCGCGCGTGCAGCGCGAACTCGGACAGGTCCTGTGAAATCAGCGTAACCAAGCCGGTATCGTGCGGACGTGGACTGACTTCCGAGAACACCACGGCGTCGCCCTTGACGAAAAACTCGACGCCAAACACGCCGCGTCCACCGAGTGCTTCAGTAACGCCGGCGGCTTGGCGCTGCGCCTCGACGAGCGCGGCTTCACTCATCGCTTGCGGCTGCCATGATTCGCGATAGTCGCCGTGTTCCTGGCGATGCCCGATCGGCGCGCAAAAGCTCGTTCCGCCAACATGGCGCACGGTCAGCAGCGTGATCTCGTAATCGAAATCGACGAAGCCCTCAACAATGCAACGCCCCTGCCCTGCGCGACCGCCGGATTGGGCGTAGTCCCACGTCGCATCGACTTCGCTCGCATCGCGCACCGTGCTCTGGCCCTTGCCCGAACTGCTCATGACCGGCTTGATCACGCACGGCAATCCGATCGCAGCGACTGCGGCGACGTATTCCGCATGTGTGTCGACAAAGCGGTAGGGCGAAGTCGGCAGGCCCAGTTCCTCGGCAGCCAGGCGACGTATGCCTTCGCGGTTCATCGTCAACCAGGCCGCGCGCGCGGTAGGTATCACGGTTAGTCCGCCCTGCTCCAACTCGACCAGAGTCTGGGTGTGTATCGCCTCGATTTCCGGCACAACAAAATCGGGCTTTTCAATCTCGATCACACGCCGCAGCTCCGCCCCGTCTAGCATGTTGATCACGTGCGAACGATGCGCCACCTGCATCGCCGGCGCATTCGCGTAACGATCCACCGCAATCACCTCGACCGCAAACCGCTGCAACTCGATGGCGACTTCCTTGCCGAGTTCGCCGGAGCCGAGCAACAGCACGCGGATAGCGGTGTTGGTATGCGGCGTGCCAAAAGGAATCATGTGCGAAGTTCGCGGATCAGGGGCCGGCGATTGTAGTGGACGCGACCGCACCGCCGGCAGTTGTATCCGTCGGCGAACCATTTTGCGAATCGGGAAACATTGCGGGTAGACGGCGCACACGGGGTACGCGATCCACATTGTCGGATGGCGCGAGCACGCCGTTTGCGTCGTTGTCGCAAAAGCAGTCGACCGCGGCAGATCGCCGCGGCCGATGCTGTCAAGGCTACTTCAGGACCAGTTCGCGGACCAACCGCCCGCCCAGCACGTCACGCATGGCGCCACGATCCATCGTGGCCTTGTTCTGCTCATCGTTGCTGCCGAGCACCTTGGCGCTGATCGCTTCCGACTGGTCGGTTTTGTCGAGCGCGGCCATGTTCGGATAGCTGACGGTAAGGACCAGATTGTAGTCGTCCGGCGAACGCGCCTGGGTCTGGGCGACCGCATACCGTGTCACGATTCCAGCTTTCTTCAATGCCTCCATCTCTGCCTTGTACGGGCCATCCAGGAATTTCATGTAGTTGTCGAACTGGCCCGGTTTGATCCGGATGAAGCTGACATCGGTGACCACTCCTTCGGTGTAAGGTTTGGCCTCCTGCGCAATGACCGAGCCAATCAGACCGCACCCGAGCAACGCCACAAGCAATAATGTGATCCGTTTCACAAAACTTCCCCTTGACAGAATTGCCACCCCATGATGGCCCGGCGAAGCTACGCTCGCCTATCTCGGCTGTCAATGAACATCCTGGGCAAATGCGGCGGACGCAGGTCGGACCAAATATGCTTCTTGCAACATCTCCGCTTTCGACCAAATTACGCACTGGATCTACCGCGCGCGCGCGGAGTTGCCGACAATGGCGCCCTACCCCACCGGATCTGTGCATGCATCCCGCCTTTCACGGCAAGCTTTGGCTTGCCGGCCTGCTTTTCATGCCCCTGCTCGGACAGGCCAGGCCGCCCGAGAATCAATGGTTCACTGTGCTTCTCGACGGGCGCAAGATAGGCTCGTTCGAATCGACGCGAGAGGCTCGTGGCGTGCAGATCGTGACCGTGCAGAAACTCGATATCGTTCTCGACCGTGCCGGTTCGCACGTGGCACTGAGCAACGCGGAATCATCGACCGAAACGGCCGATGGCAAACCGCTCGCATTCCGCAGCGTGTCGCAACTGTCCGGCAGCGAAACGATCATCGAAGGACAACTCCGTGGAGGCACGGTAGATGTCACCACGCAGAGCGCCGGCACCCGTCAGGGTCGACAGATGCCGTGGCCACGTGGCGCATTGCTGCCGGAAGGCTTGCGCCTTGCCGGCATGCGCGCGGGCCTGAAACCGCGAACGCGCTATCGGACGATAGCGTTCCAGTCCTCCAGTCTGGATGCGGCAGAGGTCAGCAACGTAGTCGGCGCACCGGAACGGGTAGAGCTGCCCGGCGGCAAGCGCTATCTCAACCCGATCGAACAAACCATTGCGTTTAAAGGCGCGCCGATGCGCAGTCGCACCTGGGTCGATGCCGATCAGACCGTCTACAAGCTGACGATGCCAATGATGGGTGTCGATCTGGTTCTGCTCGCCTGCGACCGGGCCTGCGCGACCGCGCCAAACCAGGGCAGCGATGTGTTCCAGCGCACGCTGATGCGATCGCCACGTGCGCTCAGCCGCGACGAACTTGCCGGCGCTATGCGCTACACCCTGGCACCACGCGGTCACGGCGCGCCGCTGGCACTACCGGAGACCGACGAGCAGCACGTCGATCGCTCGGGCGACGAACGTATCGTGACCATCCACCGTGCGGTCATTTCGCAAGCTCAGAGCAAGCCCGCGCCGGAGGACTATCTGCCGAACGACTGGCTGCAGAGCACGGCGCCGGAAATCGTGCGGCTGGCCAAGCAGGCCGTCGCCGACGAAAAGCTGCCGCGCGAGCGCATGCAACGCATCGAAACGTTCGTACGCGGCTACATCCGTGCCAAAACACTCAATGTCGGCTATGCCTCGGCGCTCGAAGTCGCCCGCAAGCCGGAAGGCGACTGCACCGAACATGCCGTGTTGGTCGCCGCGCTCGGTCGCGCGCTCGGCATCGCGACGCAGGTCGTGGACGGGCTTGCGTACGTGCCGGATTTTTCCGGCGAGGAGCACGTGTTCGTGCCGCACGCGTGGGTACAGGCGTGGATCGACGGCCGTTGGCAAAGTTTCGACGCCGCCCTCAGCGGCTTCGACGCTGGCCATATTGCGCTCGCAATCGGTGACGGCGATCCTTGGCGTTTTTATGCGGGACTAGACATGCTCGGACGTATCGATCTGCGCACGGTCGAGCCGGTTGCCGCGCCGACCTCGCGGCCGGAGTAGACGCGAAACTACGCTGAGCTTCAACGCCATTCAGTTGAGCGCGGGTCCGGTTCAGCGGACATGCTGCCCTGCATGCTAGCGTTGCAGTCCACCTGTCATGTTGATTGATTCTGGAGATTGCCTGATGTCGATTCGCCTGTTCTCATGCGCCCTAGCGTTCGGCTTCGCAACCGCGTACGCCGCACCACAGCAGACGCCGACGCCATCCAACCCTGCGTCCACAGCTGCGGACATCGACGTCGACGCCATGGCGCGCGCGAAGGATGTTGGCGGAAAGGATGCAACTGCGCCTGTCGTGGATGGCGCTGCCGTTGACGCCGGTGCAGAAGTGTCGACGCAAACCGACACGGATGGCAGCGCACCGGCAGCATCTTCCACGCAATCTGCGGCCGGCGCAGCGTCGGAAACTCCAGCTTCGGCGGCGGAGGCAAGCGATCCCGCGCAGGTGCCCCTTTCTCCCATCGCGCCGATCCCCGCGGCGAGCGGTGCCGAGCAGCGCCTTGCCGCAGGTTGCGAAGAACGCGCGAAAAGCCTGCTCGACGCGGCCCAAAAAGGCGACTACGCCACCGCAACCAGGGATTTCGACGCGAAGATGCGCGCAGGATTGCCGCCAGCGAAGTTCAAGCAGGCGTGGGAATCTCTCGCCCGGTTTGGCGCATTGTCCGCACGCGGCCAGTCGCATCCCGCGACAAGCAATGGCTATATCGCAGTGACGATTCCCTTGATCTTCGAGAAGGCAAACCTGTACGCGCAGATTGCCTGCGGCAGTGACGGCCGCATCGCCGGCTTCTACGTCAAACCGCTGGACGTACCCGCAAAGTGAGCGTCCGACTTCGCGGTGGTCCGGATTGCAACTGCGATCGCAAGTGAGCGGGACATCGACCGCTCCACCAAAACGCTGCGATATGCATGAACGTCGTGCGATCCTGCGCATGGCCCAGTCGCTCGGTGTCCCGTTGGATTACGCACGATCGTCCGGGCTGCGTGCGATGCGCGAACCACAGCTGCTTGTGTCCATCGGCGAGGATATTCACGCGCGCACGCAATGGCTGGCGCCGCGCGCCGCCCGTTCATTTGCTCGCATGCGTGCCGCGGCAACCGGAGACGATGTAGATCTGCAGATCGTCTCCGCATACCGTTCGGCCGCGTATCAAATGGGAATCCTGCAGCGCAAACTGGAGCGTGGACAATCGATTGACGAAATCCTGCGCGTGAGCGCGGCGCCGGGATACAGCGAACATCACAGCGGACGTGCGATCGACCTGACTTCCCCCGGTTTTGTCGCGCTTGAGGAATCGTTCGAGAATTCCGCCGCCTTTGCGTGGCTATCCGCCCACGCATCGCGTTACGGATTCGGGTTGTCGTATCCGCGCGGCAATCCGCATGCAATCGCGTACGAACCGTGGCACTGGTGCTGGCACGCGCTACCACGAGAAGCGCGCGCCGCGTAAATCAGCCTGCCAACGTCGGCCTCAAGGCAACCATCAACGAACAACCGCATCGCGCCACACATGCGCGCCCAGCGAAAACCATCCCAAAATCAATGCGACGCCGCCGAACGGCGTGATCGCGCCGACAATGTGCGGTGCGCCCAAGGCGAGCGCATACAGGCTCGCACTGAAGGCCACGCTGCCGATGACGAATGCAAATACGGCACAGCGCAACGCGCGCGTCGCCGCGTCACGCGCGAGAACACCCGCTCCTAACAACGCGAGCGCGTGCCAGAATTGGTACTCGACAGCCGTATGCCAGATTCCCAGCCCGCGCTCGTCAAGCACGCCATGCAGGGCATGCGCGCCAAAGGCGCCGAGCATGACGGCCAAGGCTCCCGCTACCGACGCGGCCGTCAACGCAAACCGCGAGAGGCTCTTATCTTGTGTCAAGGCAGTACCACCGGGCAGGTTTGAGGGCAGCGATGCCGCGCAGCGTCTTGAAAACAAACGCGCCTAGGTTGCAAATCGCTTTGCACATTCCACATTGGCGAGCCACGGCGTTGACTATTTGCCGGATCCAGGCGGTTTGCGTCCTGCGGTCGCCTTGGCGCTTTGGGCCTGCTTGCTTGCCTGCGGTGGCTTCAACAGATCCTCGATAGTCTTGTTGATGCTCGCGTACTTGTACGCCGGCAGCACAAAAGTCCAGCCGGAAAAACGCGCGTTGAGATCGGCAACTTCCTTGTTCAATCCGACCAGCCGATTCTCGCGATCCTTCACTGGATCGCTGACAACGAGTGGCTTGATCGGCGCATCGGTTGCCTTTGCGTCTTTCGTCTCGCCTGATTTGGCGATGGACGCGCTCTCGAAATCGGCCTTGGCTTTCGCCTGCGCCGCCGCGATGTCCTTCTCGGCTTGCGTGGTGTCGAGCGAAGCGGCGAATTTCGCGTAGTCCTTTGCGTCCTTTTCCCAGACGGTCGCGTCAATAACGAGACCGTCGAACATCGCGTAGCGCGCCTTCAGCGCCTTGTCGTCGGGTGGCGCGTCTTTTGCCGGCACGACATCGTCGAAACGCAATGCTGCGAGCGTCGATGCCAGACCGTTTATGGAATATTCCGCGCCGGGTTCGCGACCTTTCGGGATAGGGTCGAGCGTGAAGTTCGCATCACCCGGCGCGTTCTTGGCGACGCGCACGTGCGTGCCGTCGGGATGATCGATCGTTACCATCTGGATGCGGTCGGCCGCGATGTCCACGAGATCCTTCTTCAACCAATCCACTGGATTTTTCTCGACCGAGAACGTGCCCGAGGCGAGCCAGCTCTGCGCTTCGCCGGCGCGGCGCACGAAGGTGCCACCGCCGCGCGGGTTTGTGTTGCCGACGATCAATTGCAGGGGTTGCGCAAGTCCGTCGATTTGGACAAGCACCCCTTTGGCATCCTTGCCCGCGACATCCTCCACGCCGAGTGTTGGGTACTTGTCCTTGTTCTCGGTTTTCTGCTCGACAAGCTTCGCGTCGGCCAGTTTGAGCAGGAACTCGCGCAGCTTGCCGGTATCGACCGGATAACCATCCTTCTCGACCATGCCCCAGCCATTGGCACCGCGTACCAGCGTTGCGATCGTCTTGTTGTCAGCGCCCGTGACGACGATCTTGCTGATGTCATTGAGATGATCGCGCAACGTCGGCGCGAGATACGCCGATGTTGCGCCGCCATCGCTGACCGGTTTTTGCACATGATTCAACGCAATGGCCGCGACAAGCGCCAACAAGGCGGCGACGCACAATCCGATCAGGGTCCTGGAGTTCATGCGTGATCTCCTTGTGCACGGCGGCGGCGTTGATTGCGCCACCACGCGAACGCAAGCGCGGCCAGCGTGACAAGCATGGGCATCAACACGATATCGAGAAATTTGAGTTTCGTTCCGAGGCGTTCGATCTCTGCATCAAGCTGGCGCCGCACCTGACGCAATTCCTTGCGGATTTCAAGTTTGCGCTTGAGGAAATTGTCGAGTTCGCCCTTTTGTTCCGGCGACAGGATCTGTGCTTGATCCTGACTCTTCGCGCTCTGCAACGCGGTCAACTTGCGTTCGGTATCAGACAGTTCCTGCTGCAACTCCTGCTCTTTCGCACGGAAGCGCTCATCAGCGGCTCGCTTGAGCGCTTCGACCGTGGTGAACGGCCGCTGCGACGTCGCGCGGCCACGGATCGAGATGAGATCGCTGGAGCCAGCCATGTTGTCGAGCGCATTGACCGCAAAATCACCGTTGTTGGCGAACGCGTTCATCACTTGCTGACCGAGAAATGATCGCATCTGCACCCACAAGCGGTCGCTCAGGATATCGGTATCGGCGACCAGGATGATCTGTCCGTTGGCGTCCTTCGACACCTGCAGGGAGCCGCCTTCCTTGCGCTCCGGAAATGCTGTCTTGAAGGGTCCGGTGAGGCGCGCCGCAATCACGTAGGGTGCGCCAGCAGGCTGGAAGCCGTTCAGCAGGGTACTCGGATCGCGCAACATGCGAAGACGATCGGTCGGAACAGCCATCGCGTCCGAAGTGGTCTGGATCAATGGGGTCAGCTTCTCGCCCTTGGCATCCTTGGATAGCTCAAAGAATCCTGCACTCGACACATTGACGGTTTCGAGATTGGCGGTAATCACGTCATCCGGGCTGAGGTCGGCGCGAGTCAATCCCAGAATCGCCGGATGACGCACCGGCGCCGCCCCTTCACCCGTGCTGATCGGCAATGCGCGCGCGCGATCGAGGACGACTTTTTTCGGGTCGTACTCGATACCCCAGGCTTTGAACAACCTGGGCAAATCCGAGGATTTGTCGGCCATCATGGCGGCCATCGGATTGGAGGGATCTGCGCCGCTGTCGTCGAGCTCGGCATCCGGGTCGACAAATGCAAGCAGGTGTCCGCCGCGCAGCACGAACTGATCGATCGCGTATTGTGCGTCGTCACCAAGTTTTTTCGGATGCACCACCACGAGCACGTCGATGTCCTTGTCGATCGACTTCAGCGTCGCGGCGTCGAGAGTGCGCATGTCGAACAACTGGCTCCACTGCTGGTCGACCGCCCAGGCAGGGCGCATCTGGCGCGAGGCCGGGTCGAGGCCGGCCGCAATCGGCAAGCCCGACAACAATCCGACGACCGGTTTCTTGGTCGTCGTCAACTCGTGGATCAGTTTTGCCACGTCGTATTCGAGAAATGCTTCCTTGTCTGGCTGCAGAAACGGGATCGCCGACTGACCATTGGTCGAGTTGGTGCCGGCAAGTCCGAAAAACACCTTGTCACCCGCCGCCGAAACCGGCACGGCTTGCAGCCCGAAACTGGTCGCCCGATCCTCGTCCTCTGAAAACGGCAACGGGTCCACGACTTCGAGTTTGATCTTGCCGCCCGAACGCGCAGCCATTTCCTGCAGCATTTCATGTACACGCGTGTAATACGTGCGCAATTGCGGCAAATCCTGGGTGCCCTTGTCGGAAAAGAACAACGTCAGGTTGATCGGCTCGTCGATCGATTTGATGATGTTCTTCGTGCCGTTCGACAGCGTGTACAGGTGGCTCTGCGTTAAATCCACGCGTGCGCCGCGAAACGCTACGTTGACCAGCAGCATTACAGCGACAAACAACACGGCAAGCACGATCAGTGCGGTACCGGAAAGCGCCTTGCGATTGAAATTCATCTCGGTTCCCTCCTCAGGCCGCTTTCTTGAGATCGATGACGATTACCGTTGCGTATAGCCAAACCGCGATCATCAATCCGAAATAAATCAGATCGCGCAGGTCGATCACGCCCTTGCTGATCGAGGCGAAATGGGTCAGGAAACTCAAAGCCGCGAACGCGTCGACCACGCCTTGTGGTGCCAGCGCGTGGATGAAGTCGAGTACCAGCGGAAACCCCGCGAGCAGCAGCAGGAAGCAGACCACCACAGTCAGGATGAAGGCGACGACCTGGTTGCGCGTCGCGGCCGATATGCACGAACCAATGGCGAGAAACGCCCCGGCCATCAGCAGCGAACCCAGATAGCTGGCGAATATCACGCCGTTGTCCGGGTTGCCGAGATAGTTGACGGTAAGCCAGATTGGAAAGGTCAATACAAGAGCGATTGCAATGAAAGCCCACGCGGCGAGAAATTTCCCGGCTACCGCCTGCCACATCGTGACCGGCAAGGTGAGCAGCAATTCAATCGTGCCGCTCTTGCGCTCCTCAGCCCACAGACGCATCGATACCGCAGGCACCAGGAAAAGATACAGCCACGGATGAAAGTTGAAAAACGGCTGCAGATCGGCCTGGCCGCGTTCGTAGAAATTGCCCAGATAAAACGTGAAGGCGCCCGAAAGCAGCAGGAAAATCACGATGAACACATACGCGACCGGCGTCGCGAAGTAGCTGCGCAGTTCGCGCTTGAAGATGGTCAGCGTGGCGCTCATGTTCGTGCCTCCTGGCCAACGGCTTCCTGCGTGATGGTGCGGAACACTTCGTCAAGGCGACCCGCCTCAAGCGCCAGCTCGCGCACGGCAATGCCCTGCGCGTTCAATGCCTCGCCCACCGCGATAAAAATGGAACGTCCTGGTTTCGGGAACGCAGTGATGCGGTTGTCCTGTGGGTCGACCTCGATCGCCGCGATGTCGGGGATGCGTGCGAGAGCTGCCCTCGCCTCATTGACGTTCACTGCCGTCAACGACACGGCCTGGTGATAGCGCGATCGCGCTTCCAGTTCGCCTGGGCTGGCGTCGGCGAGTATGCGTCCCGCTGCGATGATGATCGCCCGACTGCAGACCGCGTGAACTTCCTCGAGCATGTGCGTCGAGATAATGATCGTCTTGTCGCGTGCCATCGAGTTGATCAGGATGCGCACTTCCTGCTTCTGGTTCGGATCAAGGCCATCGGTCGGCTCGTCGAGGATCAGAACTCTCGGGTCATGCAGGATCGCGCCAGCGAGGCCAACACGACGCTTGAAACCTTTGGACAAGGTATCGATCGGTTGTTCCAGTACGCTGTTGAGATGCAGGCGCTCGATGGCGTCGTCGATGCGCTTGTCGCGTAGGTCACCCTTCAACGCACGTACGTCGCCAATGAAATCGAGGAACTCGCGCACGCTCATCTCGCCGTAGCTGGGCGCGCCTTCTGGCAGGTAACCAAGTGCGCGCTTGGCTTCAAGCGGCTGCTTCTCGATATCGAAACCCGCGACCGTCGCGCTGCCCGAGGTCGGACTGAGAAATCCCGCGAGCATCTTCATCGTGGTCGACTTGCCGGCCCCGTTGGGCCCGAGGAAGCCAAGCACCTGGCCGGGTTCGACCTTGAAGCTGATCGCATCCACGGCGGTGAATTCGCCGTAGCGTTTGGTGAGTTGTCGGGTTTCGATCATTCGTTTTCGCCTTCTCGAAATGCAAGAAGATCCGCCGGTCAGTGCAGCCGTGCGGCGTGGTGTTCAATTCTGGATAGCACCTGAGGGGTTTCGCGCACCGGGCGGGCCGGAAATGCCGCGGCTGCGCTATGCCGAAAATTCAGGGCCTCGCGAAAGATACCGCAAAGTCTTAACAAAAGTTCCCGAAGCTAGGTGAGCTGGAAAGGCGGCGGGTAGTGTCGCCCCGCACGCAGGGGTCGAAAACACGGCGCTTCGCGATAAAACGCTGGCGACCCACCTTCGGCGTGCCAACCCGGTATTCCAACCAGAGGCAACGGACGCGAGTGCTGCGGATCGAGGAGCAACACGTTCTCGCGAATCGCCTGTGCAATCCGCCCTTCGGCCTGCGCCCAGTGGGCGATAAGCGAACCGTGGCCGGCGCATCGCGATGCGATCTCACCGGCGTCTACCTGCACCGCAATCGTTTTTGCGGTGGACAACGCGGAGCTGCCGGTGAACTGACGTTCGAGCAACGCATGCCCGAACACGGTGACCGCGATGCGCGTCCCCCAGGCGGCGCGTTCGTGCAGGAATAAACCGGTCCAGTCGTGTGCGTCCCACAATGTGAGCAAGGCTGCGTCGGCGCACCACACGATTGCGCCAGCCTCATCGAACTGGGTCATCGCGCATTGCCCGCGCGTGCGCACTTTTGGCCCGACCTCGGCAATGTCGGCCGCCTGTCGCGCGTTGAGGGCAAGCTTCAATTGTGGATGTCGCAACCAGACCAGCGCGTTGAACAGGTCATGCCAATTGCGCTCGCGTGTCGCGATGACACCGCTTTCAGCGATGCGTTGTTCGTAATGCAGGCCATCGGCGAGCAACACTGCATTCTGCGTGGCAAATCGGACATGCACCGCAAGTTCGTCGACGCCGCTATCGAATGCGGCCGTCAGTTCTTCGGCTGCAGGCCACTGCGCGGTGGCAAGGAAATCGCGATACGCAAGGTATCCGTGTAGAAGTGGATGCTCGAAGGCGCGCGCGTCCGCCGCTACGCGATCGAGTGTTGGAGCGGCCATGGCGCGGTCGGCTGGGTTGCTGGCGTCGCGTCAGACAGCCAGGCGCCCGATCAGATCGTGCTCATCGGCATGGATGATGTCGACGTCAACGAACTGGCCGGGTTTGAGTTTCTGGCCGTCGTCTATGCGCACGATGCCATCGATTTCCGGCGCATCCGATTTGGAGCGCGCGAGCGCGCCGTCCTCATCGACTTCGTCGACAATCACCTGCTGGCGCGTGCCGATCTTGCGCCCCAGACGTGCGGCGGAAATTTCCGCCTGCGTCTCCATGAAGCGTTCGAGGCGCTCTTCGCGAAGGGAATCGGGCACTGGATCGGGCAAGTCGTTGGCCTTTGCGCCAGCCACCGGGCTTCGTGCAGGAACGCGAGAAGTTGCTCGAATTCGGCTTCGGTTTCGCCTGGAAAGCCGACGATGAAGGTGCTGCGGATGGTCAGGTCCGGACAGATTGCGCGCCAGTTGGCGATGCGCTGCAGCGTCTTGTCGACCGCGCCTGGTCGCTTCATCATTTTTAGAATGCGCGGGCTGGCATGCTGGAACGGGATATCGAGATACGGCAGGATTTTCCCAGCGGCCATCAGTGGAATCACGTCGTCGACATGCGGATACGGATACACGTAGTGCAGGCGCGTCCACGCGCCAAGTTCGGCGAGGCCTTCACACAGACCAATCATGCGCGTCTGGTACGGCATGCCCCGCCACTCTCGCGCCACGTATTTCATGTCGACGCCGTAAGCGCTGGTGTCCTGCGAGACGACCAGCAACTCCTTCACGCCGCCCTTGACCAGCTTTTCCGCTTCGATCAACACCTCGTCGATCGGCCGCGACACCAGGTCGCCGCGCATCGAGGGAATGATGCAAAACGTGCAACGGTGATTGCAACCTTCGGAAATTTTCAGGTACGCATAATGCTTCGGCGTCAGCTTGATGCCTTGCGGCGGCACCAGATCGAGGAACGGATCGTGTTTCGGCGGCAATACCGCGTGCACCGCATTCATCACACTCGCGTAATCCTGCGGACCGCTGATCGAGAGCACGTCAGGATGCGCCGCACGGATCAGCTCGGCTCGCTTGCCGAGGCATCCGGTCACGATGACCTTGCCGTTTTCCTGCAGCGCCTCACCGATGGCATCCAGCGACTCGGTCACTGCCGCATCGATAAAACCACACGTGTTGACAACGACGACATCCGCCGCGCCATAGCTCGGCACGATGTCGTAACCCTCGACGCGCAGCTGGGTGAGAATGCGTTCTGAATCAACAAGCGCCTTCGGACAGCCGAGACTGACGAAACCGACTTTGGGATTGCGGCGTGACATGGGGAACCGGTGTCGGGTAATTGTGCGATTGTAGCGTGACGACGAGCGGCGAAGGCAGCGCTACCACCCCGTTCCTGCAACAACCAAAGTGCATAGCCGCAGCCACGCCGCCTACCCAGCGAATGGTCGCCGGCGATTGACAGGCGCGGCAGGACGCTTAGGCTTGATACTCCTGTTTCTGCCTGGAGACGCTCCCTTGGGCCAGCGCATCAACCTCAACACCTCGCGCATGCAGTGTATCGGAGCGTATCTGGCGAAACCGGCGGGCGCTGCGAGAGGCGGCATCGTCGTCGTGCAGGAAATCTTCGGCATCAATGCGTACGTGCGCAGCGTGGCCGATCGTTTCGCCGAACACGGCTATGCCGCGATCGCACCGGCGTTCTTCGATCACGTCGAAACCGGCGTGGAACTCGGTTACGACGAAGCGGGCTACGCGCGCGGGAAAAAGCTCGCGGGGGAGATACCGTTCGACCTCGCGATAGAAGACGTGGCCAGCGCGGCGGAATCAATAGCCTCGTCCGGCAAGATCGGCTGTGTCGGTTACTGCTGGGGCGGGACAGTCGCGTTGCTCGCAGCGACCCGCCTCGGCATGCCCAGCGTCAGCTATTACGGTGCGCGCAACGTGAAATTTCTCGATGAACCGCCGACTGCTCCGCTTTTATTCCATTTTGGAGAACGCGACAAATCCATTCCACCCGAAGCGGTCGAACGACATCGCGCCGCGCTGCCGGAAGCTCAAATTCACACGTATCCCGCAGGACATGCATTCGATCGCAAGGTTGACGGAAAAGCCTATGACGCCACCAGCGCGGACCTTGCGTTCAAGCGCACGCTGGGGTTCTTCGATCGCCATTTGGCGAGTGCCTGACAAGTGACATTTTTGCTTGACGCGCGCCTTGCGGCGGACACGCATCTCGTCGGCGAGCTGTCGCTGTCGCAGTTGCTGCTGATGGACGACGCTCGTTTTCCGTGGGTTATCGTGGTTCCGCGAATTTCGGGTGCGCGCGAGTTGATTGACCTCGACGAAGCCGATCGGCGCATGCTTTTGACGGAAGTGTGCGAGGCCGGACGCGCGCTCGAGTCCATGCTTCGCCCGGACAAGCTCAACATTGCCGCACTCGGCAACGTGGTGGCGCAACTGCATGTGCATGTGATTGCGCGCTACACCGGCGATGCCGCGTGGCCGCAGCCGGTTTGGGGTCACGCCGGCGAACGGGTGCCCTATCAGGACAGCGAGCGCAACGCGCTCATTGCGCAGCTTCGCAGCCTGCTGGTTCCTGCGCACGTGTGATGAGCGATCGCGGGAACGCAAGCGTATTCACCCTCGAACCGCTCGGCGAAACCACCTTGCTGCTGCGTTTTGGCGACCGCATCGACATCGAAACCAATGCGCGCGTCCACGCGGCAGCCGCAACGCTGCGCTCCGCGAACCTGCCCGGCATCGTCGACATCGTTGCCGCGTACGCTTCGCTCGCCTTGATCTATGTGCCGGCATTGTGGATCGGTGAAACCCGCTTGCCGTGGCGACGGCTCACAGAAGCGGTGCGCGCGCTGCTGGATACGCCACCAGCATTTGCTGAACAAGTCGCCACAACAACAGAAATTCCTGTCTGCTACGGCCACGCGGGCGGACCCGATCTGGAGGCAGTTGCACATCATTGCGGCCTCTCCATCGAGGCGGTGATCACTCGTCATGCTGGCGCTGACTATCGCGTCGCAATGCTCGGCTTCGCGCCTGGATTTGCCTATCTGATCGGCTTGGATCCAATGCTGCAAACGCCGCGTCGCGCGAATCCGCGCCAGCGTGTGCCGCGCGGTTCAGTCGCGATCGGCGGCCTGCAGACCGGCGTTTATGCGGACGATTTACCCGGTGGCTGGCAGGTGATTGGACGCACGCCGCTGCTGCTGTTCAATGCGACGCGCACACCGGCCTGCCTGCTCGCAGCCGGCGATCATGTGCGTTTTCGCGCCATCGGCGTGGATGAATTTGCTGCGCTGGAACGACGGATAGCGCCGTGAGCATCAGCGTCATCAAAGGTGGTCTGCTGACCACCCTGCAGGACGGTGGTCGCATCGGTCACGCTGCGCTCGGCGTCGGCGCGGCCGGTCCGATGGACGCGGTCGCGTTTCGCCTCGCGAACGCATTGGTCGGCAATCCTTGCAACTTGGCCGCACTCGAAATGACGCTGATCGGTCCGCGTCTGCGCTTCGCTGCCGAGGCAGTGATCGCGATGACCGGAGCCGAGTTTGACGTGTCGCTCGATGGCGAGCGACTGCCCACCTGGCAACCGCGGCGCGTGGCGGCCGGATGCGTCCTCGATTGCGGCCGCGCAGGACGCGGAGCGCGCGCCTATCTCGCAGTCGCTGGCGGATTCCTGGCCACGCCGGTGCTCGGCAGCACAGCCACTGACGTGAACGCGCATCTGGGGCCCTTCGACGGCCGACCTGTGCGCAGCGGCGACACTTTGAGCGTCTCTGCGGACGCGCAGTCGAACATCGCGTTTCTTCCCGCCGGCGCACACCCATCACGTCTGCCCGCCACTCCACAAGGAAGCGCGGTGGGCTCATGGTGGCTCGACCCGCGCCGGTGGTTCCATCCCGAACCATTGCAGTCGATTCATCTGCTTCGCGGCACCCATTTCGATGCGCTCGCCGAACGCTCGCGCGCTGCGTTGTTCGCGAATAATTTTCGCATCAGCGCCGATTCCAATCGCGTCGGATTCCGTCTCGACGGACCCAGTCTAACGCTCGCGCAGCCGCTTGAACTCATCAGCGAAGCGGTGGCGTTCGGCACAGTGCAACTCCCACCCGGCGGGCGACCGATCACGCTGATGGCCGAGCATCCGACGACTGGCGGCTATCCCCGCATCGGTCAGATCGCAGCGATCGATTTGGAGCGGCTGGCGCAACGCCGCCCCGGCGAGTGCGTGCGCTTCATGGAAATTGGTTTCGACGACGCGCAAACGCGCTATCTTGCGCGCGAGCGCGAACTCGCGCACTTGATCGACGCGATTGCCCAACGGCTGGCCGGATGACGAACTCGATCGACCTCAATTGCGACCTCGGCGAATCGTTTGGCGCTTGGACAATGGGCGACGATGCCGGCGTGCTCGCGCATGTCTCGTCCGCCAACATCGCCTGCGGTTTTCACGCCGGCGATCCACGCACCATGCAGCGCACCGTCGATCTCGCGGTGCGCGCGGGCGCAGCGCTTGGCGCACATGTATCGCTACCCGATCTGCAAGGATTCGGGCGCCGGGAAATGCGCATCAGCACAGACGAAGCCTACGCAATGACGCTGTATCAAGTCGGTGCGTTGGCCGCCTTCGCGCAGGCAGCGGGCGCACGCCTTCGTCACGTCAAACCGCACGGCGCGCTCTACATCATGGCCGCGCGCGATGCAGCGCTTGCCGACGCGATTGCATATGCAGTGCATGACTTTGATGCTGCGTTGATCCTCGTCGGCCTTGCCGGCAGCGAGCTTCCGAGGGCTGGCGAACGCGCCGGATTGAAGATCGCGCGCGAGGCATTTTGCGACCGCCGCTACGAGTGCGATGGCACTCTCACAAGGCGCAGCGAGTCCGGCGCTGTAATCGGGGATGTCGACGCCGCAGTCGCGCAAGCACTCGATATCGCCCTGCGCGGCGAAATCACGCTACGTGATGGAACACGCTTCACCCTTTGCGCCGACACGATCTGTGTGCATGGCGACCGTGCCGATGCGGCCGTCTTTGCACAATCCCTGCGTGCTGCACTCGATGGCGCCGGAATTCACGTGGCGCCATGCCATGCGTAGTCCGCTGTCACGCCGTGTTGTGGGGACCGAACGACGCGCAATGAATGCGGCCGTTCCAATCGCCCGATGGACGTTGTGCGCGGCACAGAGGCGGCAATGAACTATTGGCCATTGCTGGGCGTTGCTGTCGTCGTCATCGGATTCGTGTGGCGCAAAAATCCCGCCCTCGTGGTGGTCATCGCCGGCGTGGTCAGCGCGCTCTGCGCCGGCATGGGCATCGGCGATTTGTTCGCCCTGCTCGGAAAATCCTTCGTCGACAATCGCGCGTTGCTGCTGATGGTACTGACCTTGCCGGTGATTGGATTGCTCGAACACATGGGCCTGCGCGAGCGTGCGCGCGAGTGGATCATCGGATTCAACGGCCTGACCCTGACGAAATTCCTGATGAGTTATCTCGGCCTGCGCCAGATCCTTTCGATGCTCGGACTGACCAATGTAGCCGGACACGCGCAAACCGTGCGCCCGCTGGTCGCACCCATGAGTGAAGCGGCGGCCGAACGCAGCGTCGGCGAGCTGGACTCGACGACGAGCGAGCGTGTGCGCGCGCTAGCTGCTGCGACCGACAACATCGGCTTGTTCTTTGGCGAAGACGTTTTCATCGCGTTGGGCGCGGTGTTGTTGATCCAGGGTTTCTATGCCCAACACGGCATCAATCTGGAGCCGCTGGCAATCGCGTTGTGGGCGATCCCTACGGCGATTGCCGCGTTCGTGATTCACAGCCTGCGCGTGCTGGTCTTCCAGCGTCGCCTGGCGCGTCGCGCAGCCTCGCTGGACCATGTGTCCGTTGCGTCCGATGCTGCGGATTGAATACGTCTACTGGCTGCTCGGCGCATTCGTGCTGTACTGCGCGGTGCTGAACCTGCGCGAACGGCGTTTCGCCGCGACCGGCTTCTGGGCCATCGCCGCGTGTCCATTCCTGTTCGGCGACGCCATCACGGCAGCGCTGAGCGTTGGCGTGCGCTGGCCCGCGCAGGCGATGGGTGTCGGCGTGCTTGCGCTCGGCGTCCTGGCGGCGCGCGGTAGCTTGCGCATCGTCAGCGAGAATGCCGAGGCGCTGGCGGCGCGACGGGAATCGGCGCGACGCCTTGGCAACCGCTTGTTCGGCCCGGCGCTGGCGATCCCGTTGGTCACGCTCGCTCTGGTACTCGGCGGAGCTTACCTGCAGTGGCGTGGAACCCCTCTGATAATACCGACGCAATCGACCTTGACCGCACTGGGCGTAGCCTGCGTGGCCGCCTTCATGGCGGCATTGCGCGTCACCCATGCGTCGCCCTCGCGCGGTCTTGCCGAAGGGCGGCGCCTGCTCGACGCACTGGGCTGGGCGATCCTGCTGCCGATGCTGCTTGCCACCCTCGGCAGCGTGTTTGCCGCAACTGGCGTCGGCGACGCGATTGCGGCAATTGTCAGCGCACTGATTCCCATCGACAACAAATTCGCTTGCCTCGCAGCCTTCGCACTCGGAATGGTGCTGTTCACCGTCATCATGGGCAATGCGTTTGCGGCATTTCCCGTGTTGATGGTCGGCATCGGACTGCCGCTGCTGGTGTTGCGCCACGGCGCGCACCCTGCCGTGCTCGGCTCGCTCGGCATGCTTACCGGCTACTGCGGTACGCTGCTGACGCCGATGGCGGCGAATTTCAACATCGTCCCGGCCGTCTTGCTCGAACTGCCGGACCAGTACGGCGTGATACGCGCACAGGCACCGACAGCATTGATCCTGCTGGCAGTAAATTTCGGCTTGATGTGGTTGCTGGTGTTTCGTTAGTGCCACCAACAAACAATCCTGTTGCTGCGCCAATGACCCTGCCCGCACCCATGCCAACGAAAAACAAAACCGTATTGCTCACCGGCTTCGAGCCGTTCGGCGGCGAGCCGATCAATCCGTCACAGGAAATCGCGCGCGCGCTTGATGGCGAAACCATTCGCGGCCATCGCGTAGTGACCGCGATCCTGCCGGTGGCGTTTGCCGCCACCCTGCCGATGCTGGAAAGCCTGCTTACAGCGCACCGGCCTGTGCTCGTGGTAGCGCTTGGCCAGGCTGGCGGACGCGGCGAGCTCTCGCTGGAACGCGTAGCGCTCAACCTGATTGATGCGCGCATCCCGGATAACGCCGGTGTGCAGCCGATCGACGCGCCGATCCTCGACGCTGCGCCGCCCGCCTATTTTTCCAGTCTGCCGCTCAAGGCCATCGAGCAGCACCTGCGGGCGCTCGGCATCCCCGTATCGGCGTCGCTGAGCGCCGGGACCTTCGTTTGCAACCAGGCGTTTTTCACGCTGGCGCATCTGCTCGCGACCGGGCACGCGGGTGTGCGCGGCGGTTTCATCCATGTGCCATGGTTGCCTGCGCAGGTGGCGAGCCATCCGGGCCAACCGAGCATGGCGCTCGACACAATGATTGCCGGCGTGCGCGCAGCGCTCGATTGCGCGCTGGCCAATCTGCGCGACGTGCGCATTGCCGGTGGCGCGATTTCCTGAGCGTCGCACTACCGGTACCTGTCGATTCATGCCGCCAAACGCTACCCTTCATTTTTTCGGAACAACAGCCGCCATGTCCAATATTCTCATCGCAGAAGATTTCGAGGTCCTTGCGGATCGACCTTGGATCCTCGTCGGCGCAAAGGGCACCCTCACTCTCGAGTGCAAGGAAGTTCGTCGGCTGCGCAGTCCGTCGCCGCGGACGGCGCCTTCCTTCGCTGTCGTCTGGCGCGATCGCGGCGCAGCGCGGGCGCTTCCGCAGGGCAACTACAGCACCGATCTCGGTGCCCGTGGCACAGCCGAACTTTTCGTCGTGCCGATCGGACCCGACGGCGAGGGTATGTGCTACGAGGCAATTTTCAACTGAGTACATGCGGACGCGGCGGCGTCCAGCCTAGAAAATGATAAACGCCGCGTTCCTCGATCAAGCGGAAGCCGAGTCGCGCATACAGGCGCCGCGCGCGATTTTCCGGCTCGACATGCAAAGTCAGCTCCTTGTCCGCGGCGGCCGCTTCCACCATCAGTCGTGCCAGCAGCAGACTGCCGAGGCCGCGGCCGCGTTGGGCAGCATCCAGCGCAATGTCCATCAGGCGAATTTCATGCACGCCGCGATGCACGTACAAGCGACCGATAAGCGTGTGCTCGCGTTCCACCACGAGGAATTCAGCTCCGAGGTAAGTGCTGCGGTAATACGCATGCTGGCGCTGAAACTGGTCAAGCAGGAACGCCTCCTTTGCTGCAGCGGACCACGGCACGGGCGCCAGTTCGTCGGCCCGAACCTGCGCGTAAAGCTCGCCCAGCCACGGCAGATCCTCGGGCGTTTCGCTGCGCAGCGTGATTGCTGCCGGCAACGCAGGCTCTGGGCCGGCAACCTCAGGGTGGCTCATCGCTAGTCCTGTCGCGGTGGCGGCCCAGACGCTGGGCCTGATGCGTCACGCCGGGGAGGGTCGAACGCACCCACTTGGTACCCCCTGCATGCACGGCCGCGTCGGGCAGCGGCAAGCAGTACTCGGCCTGATAACAGTCAGGTGCGCGGCGGGAAAACGCCCTGCAGTGCAATGCAGAAGCTCAAGGTGAGATACGGCTGCAAATTGTTGTGCGGAACGCTGCCGCCAACCGGCGTCACCACCACGTTGTACATCGGCCCCAGGTTCGCGTTGCTTGCCTGATACAGATTGGCGCCGACCGAGCGGCCAAACGCTTCGCCCACCGCTTGCGGATCTTCGCCAGGCTGGTTCGATGCCATCAGCGAATGGCCATGAGACGGCATTTCCGATTCGAGCAGGGTCACCGTATCGCTTCCGCTCGTCTCACCAAGATCGTGCAACGACAAGCCTGGCCCCTGCCCCGGATGCATGGGCACGTTGCCCTGCATGTCCGGTAGCGCGAAGGTCGATCGCCCGTCGCCCCCGTACGTCGTACCGAGTAGCGAAAACAACGCGGTATTTTGCGAAATGGGAAGTAGCTGCCCATTGCAAAACGCCCAGCCTTTGGGTGCGAAGTTGAACGGGAAAATCCTGATCTCGGCGACAAACGGGTCCATGGCGGTCTCTTACGGCGAAGGGTAAATGCCGAACAGGGAAATGATGAAATCCAGGCACAGGTAGGGCTGGAAGTTGTTGTGCGGCTGACTGCCGCCGGTGGGCGTGATTGATTGCGCGTTGAACGGCGTATTCGCTGTGGTCGCGATATAGGGCGTGTAGTTCGGCGTGGTGGCAACGATATTGTCTTTCGCGTTGGTGGTGTTGGCGTTGTTGTTGCTGGCGAGGAACGCGTGGTTGTGCGCAGGGAGCTGCTGGATGGTCAGCGTCACTGTTTCCACACCACCGGTTTCGGCCAGGGTGAATCCGGCGCCCTGGTGCAAGGGCAGGCGGCCGCGCAAGTCGGGCAAGGCAAACGTCGACTGGCCGTCGCCGCCGTAGGTGGTGCCGATCAAATTGAACAGGGTGTCGTTCTCGGAAATTGCCAGCAGTTGTCCTTCGCAGAACATCCAGCCAGCCGGCGCGAAGTTTCCAGCGAAGATGCGGATTTCACCCACGTACGGTTGAGCCACAGGCTTCTCCTAGTTCGGGCTCGGGAAAATGCCCTGCAACGCAATGCAGAAGCTGAGCGTGAGGTACGGCTGCATGTTGACATGTGCCTGACTGCCACCGGCGTTTGAAATCGTAGTCGGGTCCATCAAGCCCACAGCCGCCGGCGGTGTATACGTCTGCGATAACGGACTGGCGAGGAAATTACCGGCGGGTATCGACACGTTGCTGCTGTCCGATTTCGGCGAGGCTTGCGCAGCATGCAGATGCATCGGCATTTCGCTGACGCTCAATGTATGCGTCTGTTCCCCGCCGCGCTCGCCCAAAGTATGGCTATTGCCAAAATGCATCGGCACGCGTCCTTGCAGATTAGGCAGCGCGAAATTCACGCGTCCGTCGCCCCCGTAAGTGGTTCCAAGCAGTGAAAACAAGGCCTGGTTCTGGTTGATCGGCAGGATCTGCCCGTTGCACAAGGCCCAGCCCTGCGGCGCGAAGCCAAAGCTCATCAGCCTGATTTCAGAAAGGAACGGTTCCGCCATTTCATGCCCCTTGAACGCTATCGTTTGCGGCTGCAAGCCGCGCCGTGCCAGTGAGGCCGGTCACGGCGTTATGCCGCAACTGTTGGTGGCAACGCCAGTGATGGTTCCAATGGTGGGACCGACCGTGGCAACCGCCGGATTCTGCGCGACCACATAATTGAAAACCGTCGGATCGGTCTGCGGTCCGGCAGTCAGACCTTCCAGGTTGTAGAGCGCCGTATTCGCCTGACGAAGTTGCAAACCATAGAAACCCCCTCCTCCACCACCGCTGGTATTGCCGCTGATGCGTGCGCAAACCGTGCTCTTGACCCGCGACTGCACGCGGATCGCATCCAGCGCGGTGCCACCGGCCGCAACATTCGCGGTGTTGCCGGTCACGGCAATCTTGAGCGCCCCACCCGGATTGACGCTGGTCCCCGGTTGCGACGACTCGCCAAGGATCGCGTAGGCATTGTCGATTGCGCTGACCGTATTGTTGGCCACGTTCACGTTCATTGTTGCGTAACCGGCAAGATCGCTGCCGGAATTGAACAGGCGGATGCCGACCTGGTTTCCACCCACGCCAACGCCGGACACGGTGTTGTTCTTGACATCGCCGGTAGCCGTGCCCGGGCCACCGCTGCTGAATACGTTGATTAGCGTGCTGGGTAGCCCGGACACGGCGTTGTTGGCCACGTTGAAGGTGAGCGCGGAGGTCACCGCGCGCGTGACCTCGATGCCCTGATTACCTTGGTTGACTACACCCGCTGTGATCGTGTTGCCGGTGAAGGTCGCACTCAGGGTCGAGCCGTCGCCGGCATCGCCCCGCAAGGCGATGGTGCGATTGCCGTGCAGGAACGAATTCTTGACCGTGCCGGTGAGATTGCCGGTGGTGTTGGTCTGGAAAAACACGCCCTGGTTGCCGGAAGCGGCACTGTTGTCGATCACGGTCGAGGCGTCGATCACGATCGCACCGGCCACACTTGAATTGTGGATGCGCACGTTGTCTTCGGTCGACCCGCTTACTTCGATGCGCGTGGCGGTGGCTGCCGGATCGCTGAGCTCGTTGATGAGGATGCCGGCCTGCTCACCGGTGTTGTTGGTGTTGTTCTGCACCAGCAGGTCGGCCAATACGAGTTTGGGCACGCCCTGCCCCTTGATGCCGCTGTTGACGTTGTTCTTGATCCACATCGAGGACAGCGTCGCGCCGGCCGCGGTCAGCGAGATCGCGTCGCCGCTGGTGTGCTGGATGATGCCGCCGCTGCAAGCAGTATTGCCGCTGTTGCAGGTGCTCGTCGTGCCATCGCCCAGCACGGTCAACGCACTGGTTTTGTTGAGCACGATGCCGTTGACCGGTCCCGTGGCTGCGGTGCCGGCATCGATGCGGCGGAAGGTCAGCGTGCTCGCCGTGACATTGCTCAGGCTCAGCGCCGCTGCCGAGGTGGTCGCGATCGTCACGTCATTCTTGACGATGGCGCCGGTCAGCGAACCGGCGTTGGTCAGTCCGATCGTGGCGGCAGTATTGATATCGAGCGAACTGATCGTCACGCCGTTGCCGCCAAGCGTCACCGTGCCGGTGAGTTTCGGCTTGCTGGTGGCGCCGGTATTGCTGATCGCCAACGGCAGGGCGACGCCCTGCCCCCACAAGGTCGTGTTGGCCTTGAGTGTTATGGCGCCTGGCGTCGTTGTCGGTGCGACGGCGCTTTCGACAAAGATCGCGTCGCCCGCCGCATGCGCGGCACTCGCGGCGACCAGCGAGTTGAACGGCGTTGCCGAACGGCCATCGCCGGCGCCGGCTGCGCCATTGACGTACCACACGACCTGACCCAGCGAGATCGCGACCGTGGCCGGCGAGCTCATTACACCATTGCCGTCGGTAATCGTGTAGGTGAAGCTGTCGTTGCCCGAATAGCCCGCGGTCGGCGTGAAGATGAACCCGCCGCCGACAAACGAAGTCAAGGTGCCATGCGCCGGCGCCGCAAGAATGGCCGCCACGATGGGTGCCGGACCGGCGTCGTTGGCGGTGATCAGGGTGGCGGAGCCGACGTACGGCGTCGCCGGAGTCGCAGTCGCTACATAGAGCTGTGTATTGCCGAACGTCGCGTACGCATCGTTGCCAGCAACCGGCAGTACCTTGAAATTGTTGATGGCCAGCGTGCCGGTGCACTGATTCGCATCGGTGGCGGTGACGGCGACCGTCACGCCGTTGGTAGTGGTCGTTGGCGAGCCAGACACGATGCCATCGGCGGCGCCGATGACGAGGCCCGCGGGCAGCCCGGTCGCGGTCCACACCGGTGCGCCTGCGCTCCCGGTCTGGGTGAAGGTTTGCGCGCCGTATGCGGTCTGATAGAGGCCGTCCGGCAGTGTTCCGGAAACCGTGATGACCGGGCAGCTGACGGTCAGCGTGAAACTCTGCAGCGCATCGCTGGCAACACCATTGGCGGCCTTGATGGATAGCGGCCACGTGCCGGCCGAGCCTGGTTGCGGTGTACCGGCCAGCGCAGCCGTCCCGTCGCCGTTGTCGACAAAGGTGATGCCGCCCGGCAGGGCGCCGGTTTCACTTACGGCTGGGGTCGGGAAACCGCTGCTGGTAACAGTAAAACTGTTGGGAGTGCCGATCGGGAACGTTGCGCTGGCAGCGCTGCTGATCACCGGCGCCTGGTTGACCGTCAAGGTGAAGTTCTGCATCGCATCGGCACCGACCCCGTTGCTAGCGGTAAAGACCAGCGGGTAGCTGCCGCCGCTACCGGCGACCGGGGTGCCGGAGAGCACGCCGGTGACGGCATTGAAACTGACGCCACTGGGCAAACTTCCGCTCATGCCCAGCATCGGTGTCGGACTGCCGTTTGCAGTGACGGTGAAACTGCCGGCCACGCCTACCGTGAAGGTCACCGCGCTTGCGCTGGTGAAGGCCGGCGGTTCGGTGACGGCCAAGGTAAACGCCTGGGTTGCTGCCACGCCGATGCCGTTGCTTGCACTGAGCATGATCGGATACGAGCCCGAGGTCGTCGGCGTGCCTGACAGCACACCCGCCGTGGACAAGGTGATG
>CAJDTR010000003.1_pt1 | contig 64709 bp, 64 predicted proteins | sample 7389891 | NCBI WGS metagenome assembly CAJDTR01 (sample SAMEA7055657, study PRJEB34461) | soil metagenome | biome: terrestrial ecosystem; feature: Peninsula; material: soil | place: Antarctica | collected 2016 | reverse complement strand
AATGTCGAAGAACTCGTCGAGTTGTTGCTGAACGTGCTCGATTGCACCGTCAGCGAACCATAATTGACGAGTGGGGTTTGCGTGGACGTGTTGTTCTTCATGGTCACGCGATCGAGCGTCAGGCTGCCAAAATTCTCGAGTGCGTGCACATCGCCCGTCACCCCATGCTGAAAGGTCAGTCGCGTCAATACAACATGGGCGCTCCCGAATACCTGAAAGAAAGGTGAGGTGTTGCCGCCATCGAGCGTGATGGTGCCGCCGCCATCGATGGTGACCGCGTTCGCGATCTGCTTGTAGCTGGTGAACACAATCGTCGCGGTGCCGCAATTGAACGTGATCGTGCCGCCGCCGCTCCCATCGACCGTGGAGAGCACGCTGGCAAACCCGCTTTCATTGCAATTGCCGGGTCCGACGACGCCGTTCGCAGCGTTGGCGCGCTGCATGTGGGCTGCCGCGCAAAGAAAAATGATTCCGAAACAAAGCAATCGCGCGAATGCACACATATTCCTGGTCTCCTCTTCATGGGCCATTGAGACGCAGCCAACGACAGCGTCCCTCAACGAACAAAACGCAAAAGAGCCTGACAATGCGACACGCAGCGCAAGGGGACGCTCAATCTCCCTTGCGCTCCTCCGCTTTGGCCTGAATCCACAAGGCATCCTGCGCCGCCAGCGACATGCCGGCAAGCGTTGCGCCGGATGCAGCGGCGATCACCTCCATGCGCCGGAAACGCCGTTCGAACTTGGCATTGGCGTGACGCAGCGCACGCGATACATCTACCTTGGCGTGGCGCGCCAGATTGGCACACACGAACAACACATCGCCAATCTCGTCCGTCAGGCGATCTGCATCGCTGTCGGCGGCGAACTCGGCACGGACCTCCTCGATCTCCTCGTGCAGCTTGTCGAAGACCGGATTGACGTCAGGCCAGTCGAAGCCGACCCGCGCGGCCTTGTTCTGCAATTTCAACGCGCGCTGCCATTCGGGCAGGCCGCGAGCGATACCGGCCAGCGCGCTCACGTCCGCCTCGCCCCTGGCGGCGCGTTCGCCAGCTTTGAGCGATTCCCAATGCGCAAGTTGCGCAGCCGCGTCGGGACTCTTTTGCGCATCGGCAAATACATGCGGATGGCGCCGGATCATCTTGTCGCAGATCGCCGTGAGCACCTCGGCAAAAGCGAAGTGGCCGGCTTCCTCGGCCATGCGCGAATGAAACACCACCTGCAGCAGCAAGTCGCCCAGTTCATCGCGCAGATCCGCGTAATCGCGGCGATCGATCGCGTCGGCAACCTCGTACGCTTCCTCGATCGTGTAAGGCGCGATGGTGTCAAACGTTTGCTCGACATCCCACGGACAACCGTTCTGCCGATCGCGCAGGCGCGCCATGATCGCGAGCAGGTCACTTATGGTTGGGTTGGCGGCGGCGATCGTCATGGCTGCATTTCAAGGCAATCAGATTGAGGTTTCTGTTGTTTCCATCGAATCCGGGTTCTCAAGCAAACAACGCCGACCAATCCGCATCGCGATCCCCGACTGCGACGAAATCCGGGTTGATGAGCGAATCGCGCGTGTTGTAACGCAGCGGTCGGGCACTGAAATCAAGCACCGCGCCGCCGGCCTGTTCGAGCACGCATTGGCCGGCTGCAGTGTCCCATTCCGAGGTCGGCCCAAGGCGTAGATAAAGATCCGCCTGTGCCGCAGCAATGCGCACAAATTTCAATGACGAACCAAGCGGCATCTTGGCGCAATGCCCGAGACGTGCAAGCAACTCCGTTTCATGTTCCGAGGCATGCGAGCGGCTGCCGGCGACGGTGAGAGATTTCGATCGCTGGCGCGTACCGATGCGCCGCGCTTTCGCGCTTGTCGCATCGGCAAGCCATGCGCCGCCGCCGTCCCACGCACAGGCAAGCTCGCCGGTGACCGGCGTCTGCACGACCCCGATAACCGGTCGATGATCGTCGACCAGCGCGATGTTGACGGTGAATTCGCCATTGCGCTTGACGAACTCGCGCGTGCCATCGAGAGGATCCACCAGCCAGTAGCGTGTCCAGCGCGAGCGCTCGTGCCATTCGATCGCCGCGGACTCTTCCGACAGCACGGGAAGCTTTGGCTCCAACTCGCCTAGTGCGGCGACGATAAGGCGATGCGCAGCCATATCGGCTGCGGTAAGCGGCGAGCGATCGTCCTTGTGTTCGACCGCGAATTCCGATTCGTAGACTTTGAGAATCGCCGCCGCCGCACGCACTGCAATTTCCCCCGCGGCGCGTGCAAGACGTTCCAGATCAAGGCTCATGGCTGCGGCCGGTAGCGCCCGGCCAGCCACTCGCGCGCCATGAACAAGGCGGCGATCGAGCGGCCGTCGGTCACTTCAGGATGGCCGAGCAGCGTATGCAGTTCGGACAGCTTCCATGCCACCACGTCGAGTTCTTCCGGCTCGTCGCCGGTCAGGCGTTCCGGATGAAGATCGCGCGCCAGCACCACGTGCGTCATCGCCGTCATGTACGCCGGCGACACCGACAGCCGTCCAATGATATGCAGATCGCGCGCGCCGAACCCTACCTCTTCCTTGAGTTCGCGATTGGCGCCCTGCTGTGCCGTTTCGTCGCCGTCGAGGCGCCCCTTCGGCAAGCCCAGTTCATAGCCGTCAATACCGACCGCGTACTCGCGCACGAGCAACACGGTGTCGTCGTCGCGCATGGGCACGATGATGACCGCGCCAAGTCCCGAGCTTTTCAGCCGCTCGAACGTGCGCAATTGGCCGTTGGAGAATTCGAGATCCACTTCCTCGGCGCGCAGGAAGCGGCTCGTTTCTATCGCGCGTGTGGCATGGATTTGTGGGGGTTTTCGCATACGTCAATTGTAGCGCTGACGGCAGCTGCGGAAGCAGCAAGCGCAGGATAGTTTTTTGTGGGAGCGGGAGGATTTTTTGTGAGAGCGGCGGCAGCCGCGATGCCTGCGCGGGAACGTGCAAGAAGCATCGCGCCTTCCGGCGCTCCCACAAAAGAAAACCCGGGCTTCGTGCACGCTCCCACAGGCGCGGGAAGATTTCTTGTGGGAGCGGCGGCAGCCGCGATGTGTGCGCGGGAACGTGCAAGAAGCATCGCGCCTTCCGGCGCTCCCACAACAGTAAACCAGGGCGCGTCGTGCACGAAAAAGCATCGCCCCTTGGGCGCTCCCGCAAAAGCAAACTAGCGCCCCTCGTGGACGTTCGCAAACAATGCCAGCGCTTGCGCATGCAATGCCGGTGTGCCGGCCAGCGCGCTGCGCGTTTCAAGGTCGATCGCACGACCATCGAGAGCGCTAAATTCGCCACCGGCCTCGCGCACGATGACCACCAGTGCGGCGATGTCGAGAATGTTGAGATCCGATTCGATGACCAGGTCAATCGCGCCGCGCGCGAGCAGGTGGTAGTGCAGGAAATCGCCGTAGCCGCGAATGCGCCCGACGCGACCGATGAGCTCGGCGAGCACGCTCCATCCGCCTGGGGAGGCTGCCAGCGATTTGAGATTGCCGGTCGAAATTGCGGTCTGCGCGGCGAACTCGCGTGTGTCCGCAACGCGGATGCGCGCGCCATTCAAGAACGCGCCGCCGCCTCGCACCGCCCACGCGCGCTCGCCGTATTCGCCCGCTGCGGAAACACCGAGCACCAATTCCCCCGCATGCATCAGCGCGATTTGCGTGGAGAACATCGGGTAGCCGCGCACGAAGGCCTTGGTGCCGTCGATGGGATCGATCAACCAGATGAATTCGCTGTCGCCTTCGCGGCCCTCCTCTTCGCCATAAAAGGCATGCTCCGGAAACGCTTCGCGCAACACACGCTTGATTGCCGCTTCCGCTTCGCGATCGACCTCGGTCACCGGTGTCGCGTCCGTCTTTATCTCGACCGAAAAATCCTGCGCGCGAAAACGCGGGCCGATCAGCGCTTGCGCTGCATCCGCTGCGCGCTGCGCGACGGCCAGCGCCTGCGCGAGAAAGTTCGCGGCGAGCGCGCCGCTCACAACACTTTCAACAATTGCCCGTGCACGACCAGCTTGACCGAGCCATCCGCTTGCGGCTGTCCGACATAGCGCAAGGTCTCGACGACCTGCTGGTTTCCATTGCGGGCGCGCAGGATCGCTTGTGCGTCGAACGCGTCGAGGCGCGCGTTGAACGTCCCGTTGATCTCGAGGTCGCCACTGCCATCGTCATGTGCCGTACCCGCAATGCTGCCGTCGGGCTGCGAGGCAAAGTCGGCGAGAATGTCGGAGAAGCGCGCCTCGGCCTGACCGGAAACGCCCGCATTGCTCCAGCGCGCATTGCCGGTCGCGTCGCTTAGCCGAGCTTGCGCCAGCGTTGCATGCGCAACGACGCCCTCAACCGTTCCAAGCAGTTTCAATGAACCGATATCCAGCGCTGGCGCGAGCAAGGCAGCCGGTACGCTAAATCGAAGATCACGCGTGGACAAGGTGCCATCGCTGTCGCGCATGACCATACCGGCCGCATCGATGTCGGCGCCCTTGATGCGCAGGTCGGCGACTACGCGACGCTGCAGCAACAGCGGCGCCTTCTGCGCATGCCAGTCCAGTTCACCCATGTCGCGCCCAAACACGCTGACGCCGTCGGCATGGCCATCCCACACGCTGCCGCGCACGCCGGTCAGCACTACGGGTCCCATGTATTTGGCACCGTAGCGGTAAGCGATCTCGGCCGGCAACGTCCACGCGAAAATACCCAGCACGGTCAGCCCGAGCACGATCAACACGATGAGGATCTTGAGAATTCGCATCACGGCATCCAGGGATTCACGGCGCGTCCTGCAAGGTCACGCGGGCGTTCACGAGACCGACACCGTCGGCGCGGTCGGCGGAAAGATCGATGGCCTGGACACCGTAGATTTTCGACAAGCCTTCGATCCATTGCACCAGCGCATCGAAATTCGCCCCTTCGAAACTGACCCGCACGCTGCGCGCACCGATCGGCTCGACGCGCTTCAACGCGGTTTCGAGAGCTGCTCCGCGCGCCGTCGCGTCGGCGAGTGCGAGCAGCGATTTACCCTGGCGATCGCCACGTGAATGGGTGCCGGCCGCGCGCATCTGCGCGACTTCGGCGGCGCCCAGGCGCACGTAGGCAAGATCTCGATGCTGGTTTTCGACGTTGCGCTGCAACTCGACTTGCTTGAGCGCAAGCGGATGCCATAGCAGCGCCCATGCGAGCAGAAACGCCGCGACAATGCCGCCGAATGTCAGCATGCGCCGCTCATTGGACGCGCGCGCTTGCCACCATGCCGCAATCACCGCTTGCCTCCCTGACCAGTGCCCGACTCAATGCGGATGCGCCCATCGACACCGTCGACGCCGGGATTCGCGGCTGTCACAGCCGCCTGCAGGCCCGGCACCGTGGTCAGGCGTTCGCGCACGCCGTCGAGCGCGGCCACATCCGGCGCCCGCAGCGCCAGTTCGAGAATGCCGTTGCGATATTCCATGCCACGCGTCTGGATCCGCGTCGTGCTGCCAAGCACCGGCGCAATCTGCGCCAGCATGCGTAACAGCCCGCTTGCATCGCTGCCGCCACGCAGACGTTCGAGACGCCCGCGCATCAATTGCTCCGGACTCACACGCGCAAGCTGCGCCGAATCAATATCGGTAAACGCACTGCGCACCGCTGCTTGCGCCAAGGTGTCCATGCGCGCCGATGCGCGCGAAAGACGCAGCACATCGGCCCCCAGATCGAGCAGCGCGAGAATCACCACAGCCGCCGCCAGCATCGCTGCGATGCGCCACCAGCGTGCGCCACGCGCCTGGCGGTGCGACACGCCGAACTCCCCATCGAGCAGATTGATCGGGATCGCAGCGGTCGACGCGTCGAATGCGCCTGCAAGCCACGCCAGCGAATCACGCTGGCGTTCCTCGTATCGGGTGATCGGCGTTGCCAGCGCAAGCGCCGCCGCGGCGCGAAAATCGTGCACCGCGAGCGGCTGCAAATCGCCCGCCGCGTGAGCCTGTTCCAACCATGCGGACAGTTCCGGTACGCTGCAGGCAAACGCTGACCACGCTGCCAGACGCACGATCGCGCGCTCGCCCTCGATCAACACAGTCGTGCTGCCCACTGCCAGCGGCAACGCCAGCGATTCGGGCAGCAGACTATCGGCGCGGATGCCCGCGTCGCTTAGCCGGGCCAGCCAAGCGCGCATTTTATCCTTCGCAACAACCGCGACACCGATGTGCTCGCCACGCGCCTGCGACGCAGCGAAATGCAGTTCCTCTACCGGGCTCAACAACTGATCCTCAACGGCATAAGGCAGCGCCTGCAGCAGTTGCGCTCGGTTGCGTGCGCTCAGCTTGACCTCACCCAGCAGCACGTCTTCGGCCGGCACCAGCACGATGATGACTTCGGCAGCGGCCATCATCGCCGCCGGCGGTGCGCCGGTTTCGCTTGGCGCGACGCGACCGCTGCCGTCCAGGCTGCGCCAGGTCAGGCCGCCATCGGAGTCAAGGCGCAGCAGAAGGCGATCGGGCATGCGGTGTCGGGACAAGGGCGAAATTGCGTCGATTGTAGTCGAGATCGGCGCTTGGCCGGAGACGTCAGTCGAGCGTTGCATCGCTGGAATGGTCCACGCCAATCGGTGCCGGCGCGACCAGCGCATCATCGCTGCCACGGCTGCGTTCAAGCACCGCGATCGGTCGATTCTGCACGCGTTCGATCAGGCTGTAGAACGTGAAAGGCACATCGTCGAGCACGATGTCGCCGCGGGCGAGGAAATACGTGCTTGTCGTCGTGATCCAACTGTCCAAATTGGGATCCAGCACCACGCCGCTCAGTTGCCCCAGCTGCGTTTTGAACTGTGTCGTGGACCAATGGGCAGCGCCGTTCTGCCAAAGGTTTTCCGCGACCGCCTGGCTAAGACCAAGACTTTGCAGCACCGGCACGCCGGCGGTGTCGATATTGATCATCGTGCCGGGCGGCAACGCGCAGACGTGGGGCGCGAGTCTGGCGTAAATGTCGCCGCTCACCCCTTGCACCAGGCGCAGTTCCGAAACATGAGCAAACACGTCGCCACGCGGACGATACGCGACCGGCAGTGCCAGATAGCGGTTGGCATCGCTTGCGTGCGGATCGAGCCAGGCGTGCACCGCTTCATCCAGGCGCGGATCGATCGACAATGCCTTGAGCAATTTTTGAAAAACCGGTCGCCATAATCCCGGATTGCCGCGCGCAACCGACAGGTTATTGAGATTGAAGCAACCGTTGAGGTCATGCATGGTGGCGCTGATAACGCCGCCAGGCACCGGTTGTGGCGGCAATGGCAGCGCCCACGGACTGGCGTTGGTATCCAGTCCGCCGCCCAGGGTGGGATCCTGCAAAACTTGCGCGGCGTAAATCTCCAGGCCCTGCGCATACGCTTCGGCCTGCTCGGCGCGCAGCGCATTGCGCGTGCGTGCAAGCGCGAGTTCGCCGCGATCGAGCAGGGCGGCGACGAGAATCACCGCAAGCGCGACAACCAGCAACGCCACCAGCAGTGCGACGCCGCGCTGGCGCGACGGCATGGCGATCATCGTAAGCCTCGCGCGTCGGGCGGATTCGTTGGCACGCGCGTGTTGTGTTCGGGCGTCGGCCCCGTTTGGGTTGGGGAAGGCAACGCCGACGGCGGCAAGGTCGAGGGCAATTCGAGCACGCGCCGGACCTCGCCCAGATCGGCAAACGTGATGCGGAATTCGACTGCGCGGGGCAGCGTTTGCAAATGCTCGCTCAGCGGAGCTGGTGGCCAGGTGTCGCGCCACGCGCCAGTGCTGCGATCCAGATAGCGCACATGCCATTGCCCGACGGACTCGACCAGAATTCGCGTCGCCGCCACTGAGTTGGGCGCGCGATCCAGCACCGCGTAGCGCGCGCGACGTAATTTGCCGTTGTCGATGGCATACACCACGCGTTCGAGATTGCTGCGCGGCTCGGCGCGCGGATTGGCGAAGCCCAGCCGGGTGAACTCGATGCTGTCGGGAGCGCCAATCAATGCCGGCTCGGGTTCGCCTGCATTGCCAAGCACGGAACGCGAGACGCTCTGGCGCAGATCGCGTTCGAGTAACGATATCGCGCGCGTGATGGCCGCGAAGCGATCCTGCTGCGCCGCCAACGCGCCGCGAACGCGCGCGATCTGCGCAAGTCCGCCGTACGCCGCGGCGGCAAGCGCGGCGAACACGACGAGTGCAACCAGCAGCTCGATCAGGGTAAAGCCTCCGGCGATACGGGAATCGGGAATCGGATTGCGCAAGCCGGATGCCGATTTCATGGCAATGCCGATCCGGCAAAGCCGCTTATGGTTGCCGACGGCGCATGCGTTTCGCCCAGGAACACGCTGATATCGATGCGCCGGATTTCCGCGTTCGGGGTCGCCTGCACATCGCGTGTCCAGCGCCAGTCGCGACCGGCCAATTGCATGCGCCCGTCGCTGCGTCCTGTGGCCGGAAATGCGCTGGCCAGGCGCGTGTCGGTCAACACGTCGGCGGCAACCCAGGCGGCCAGCGTGCGTTCGCGCAGTGCGTCGAAACTTTGCACCTGGATACTCGCGGTGCGCGTCAGCGCGAGCAATGCCAGGGCGACCACGGCCAGCGCAATCAGCACCTCGATGAGGCTGAAACCGCGCGAATACCCCGGTTCGAGACCACGCATCCCGGTACTCGAAACGCGCCCGTGCATCGCAATCATGGCGGTCCTTCGATGCGCTCGGCCTTCAGGCTGCCATCGTCCGCCCCCGTGATGCGATAACGCATCGGAGCGTCGCCAAGCGCAAGCGTCAACGCGAACGGGGTCAGTTCGCCCGACGAAAAACACACCAGTTGCGGCAAGTCGTGGCCCGGCGCCGCAAGTTCCAGCGGCCGCCCCTCGCGCGACAATTCGATGCGCACCCCGGCCGGCCACGCGCGCGGGCGCAATTCCCCGCCCTTCGCCAACACGCGCCAGGCATCTCCATCCAGACGGCTAAACGTATAGCCGTCCGTGCCGATGACAGTGCCGATTTCGCGACCGCTCAACTCCGCCTGACTGCAGGCTTGGCCAAGCAATGCCTGGAAACGCTCGGAGGTGTTCGCCAACTGGCGTTCCGGGGTGCCGCCGACCGCCAGCGTCAATGCGGCGACCAATACAGCGCTGATCACGACAACCACGAGCAGTTCGATCAAGGTGAAGCCGCCGAGACGTCGATTCTCGTCGCGAGCCGCGGTTTGGCTGCAGCCCCTGGCGCGCGATCGGTTGTTCGCTGCCGATTTCACGTCGCCGCGACCGCGCCGCTATTGATCCCAATTGCCGATGTCAGCCGCTTCACCGTCGCCGCCCGGTTTGTTGTCGGCGCCATAACTGTAGACGTCGATCTCACCATGCTGACCGGGATGCTGATACAGGTACGGCTTGCTCCACGGGTCTTTCGCGAGGCGGTCGAGGTATGGCCCCTTCCAGTTTGGTGCTTCCGGCTGGCCGGACGGCTTGGTGACCAGCGCGTCCAGACCCTGTTCAGTGGTCGGATACGCGTAGTTGTCGAGTTTGTACAAGCTGAGCGCAGTCACGATGCCCTGGATATCCTGTTTGGCGCGCGTAACGCGGGCCTCGCCCGGGCGTTCCATGACGCGCGGCACCACGATAGCGGCGAGGATGCCGAGGATCACGACCACGACCAGGATTTCGATCAGCGTGAACCCGGGCGTCTTGTGAGAGCGCCACCGGCGCATGGGCGCAAGGATTTCCGCGGAGTTCGTGCTCATCATGTGCGTCGTACTTGTGCAGAGGTGGCGATGGCCCGGATCATACAGCCATGTCCCTGTCCGATTCCGAACGTCTTGCTGCGCGTGATCTGGCCGTCGTGTGGCATCCATGCACGCAGATGCACGATCACCAAACCCTGCCGATGTTGCCAATTGCGAGCGCGCAAGGCGCGTGGCTGACCGGTCACGACGGCAAACGCTACCTCGATGCGGTCAGTTCGTGGTGGACCTGCCTGCTCGGCCATCGCCATCCGCGTATCGTCGCGGCGCTGAAGGATCAGCTCGACAGGCTCGACCACGTGATGCTCGCCGGCTTTACCCACGAACCCGCGATCGAACTGGCCGAGGAACTGGTGCGCATCACGCCGAGCGGACTCGAACGCGTGTTTTACGCCGACAACGGATCGAGTGCGGTCGAAGTCGCGCTGAAGCTGAGTTTCCACTACTGGAAAAATATCGGGCGCGGCGAGCGCACACGCTTCATCGCCTTGACGGGCGGCTATCACGGCGAAACGCTGGGTGCATTGTCGGTGACCGATGTCGCGTTGTATCGCAGCACCTACGCGCCGCTGCTGCTGCATCCGATCTTCGCGCCCTCCCCCGATGCCTACCAGCGCGCACCCGGCGAGAGCGCCGCCGACTGCGCGCAACGCCGGCTCGGCGAACTGCGTGACATTCTCCAATGCCATGCACACGAAGTCTGCGCCATCATCGTCGAGCCGCTGGTGCAGTGCGCCGGCGGCATGCGCATGTACGACGCGTCGTACCTCAGCGGGCTGCGCGCGCTATGCGATGAGTTCGACATTCATCTGATTGCCGACGAAATCGCCGTTGGCTTCGGCCGCAGCGGTACTCTTTTTGCGTGCGAGCAAGGCCATATCGCGCCGGATTTCCTGTGCCTGTCGAAGGGTCTCACCGGGGGCACCTTGCCACTGTCGGCAGTGCTGACGACAGCCCAGGTCTACGATGCGTTCTACGCGGACTATTCTGCCGGCAAGGCGTTCCTCCATTCCCACAGCTACACCGGCAACCCGCTCGCCTGCAGCGCCGCGCTGGCCACCTTGTCGGTATTGCGCGACGAGCCGGTGCTCGAACGCAATCGCATCCTGTCGGCGCATCTTGCCGCGCGGATAGCGCCACTCATCGATCATCCGCACGTCGCCGACGTGCGCCAGACCGGCATGATCGCCGCAATCGAACTGGTGCGCGACAAGCCGACGCGCGATCCGTTTCCCGCCAGCGAACGCCGCGGCTTGCGCGTCTATCGCCACGCGCTCGAACACGGGGCGGTGCTGCGTCCACTGGGCAACGTCGTTTATTTCATGCCGCCGTATTGCATCACGCCGGACGAAATCAATTTCATGGTCGATACGGCAGTCGAAGGCATCGAACGTGCGGTCACTTGATCCCGCTTCCCCGCCCTCTGCATTCTGGAGGAGCGCCGGCCGCCATGCTGTTTTGCGTGGCGACCTCAAAGCATCGCGCCTTCCGGCGCTCCCACAACACGAAACAACGCGAACTCAAGATTCTGTGGGAGCGGCGGCAGCTGCGATGCTGTTGGCGTGGTGACCGCAAAGCATCGCGCCTTCCGGCGCTTCCATAACACGAAACAACGCGAACTCAAGATTCTGTGGGAGCGGCGGCAGCCGCGATGCTGTTGGCGTGGGGACCGCAAAGCATCGCGCCTTCCGGCGCTTCCATAACCAATCTAAACTGAGTGCATGCGCATTCCCCGCATCTACGTACCGCAACTGCTGACGCCTGGCTGCGAAGTTGAGCTTGCACCGCAAACGGGTGAACACATCGCGCGCGTACTGCGCCTCGAATGCGGCCATCCACTGCGCCTGTTCAACGGTGATGGACGCGAATTTTCCGGGGAAATCGTCTCGCTGACCAAGCGTGTGGTGATGGCACGCGTGCTGCAGCCGATGTCCTTGCCGGATCGCGAGAGTCCGCTGCGCATTACGCTCGGTCAAGGCATCGCGCGCGGCGAAAAAATGGACTTGATCCTGCAGAAAGCTACCGAGCTCGGCGTCGCGCGGATCGTACCGCTGATCACCGTGCGCACCGAAGTCAAACTTGACGCGCAACGCGCCGAACGCCGCTTTGCGCATTGGCACGCGGTGATCGTATCGGCATGCGAGCAGTGCGGGCGCACTCGCCTGCCGCATCTGGGCAAACCGATCCGTCTGGCCGACTGGGCCGCTGCACTCGACGAATCCGCCGGCGTGCGTTTGTCACTCGATCCGCACGGCGATATCGCGGTGCGCGAGTTGCCGCCAGGCGAAAACGCAACGTTGGCGGTGGGACCCGAAGGCGGTCTTTCCGATCAGGATCTGGCCGTTCTCGCGCAAGCGGGTTTTCGCGGTCTGCGCCTCGGGCCACGCATACTGCGCACCGAAACCGCTGGACTGGCCGCGCTGGCGGCGCTACAGGCGATCCACGGCGATCTCTGAGCCCGATCGCCGTTCACGCCCGCAAATACGATTCAATCGATGCCATCTCAATCGAAACCATCGGCAAAGATGCGGTCGAGCATGGCGGATGGATCGCTCCACAATCCGTAGCCCTGCATGGTCGCGTTGACCACGACCGGATTGCCACTGACGAAATCGAAGCGGCTCAATTGCATCGGTCCCGGCGTAGTCGCGTCGCGAGTCAGGGCAAACAACGCGCGCGCCGCGCCGCTTCCATCGATCGCCGCAGGACCCGCGGCGGCATAGCAACAGGTCGCTGGGGCGCTGCCAATCGGGGACAGGCTCGCCGCCGTGCCGGGCGTTGACCAGGTGACCTTGGCCAGGAACGTGAAGCCGAGCACGCTGCGCGCCAGCGCGTACACGCTGGCGTCCTGCGGATCGACGGCGAGTGCGACAACCTGATCGCCGCCGGTAATCGGGTAGGCATCGGGCAGCGCCGTGCCCACGCCAAAATCGAAACGCAGCAACTGATCCTCGCTGTCGCCGCTGCGCCGACCGATCACCAGCAAGTCCTGCGTTGGCGCTCGCCATGCCGCGACACCGCTGTTGAAACGGCAACAACCCGTCAAGGTGTCGGTGTAGGACGGCGCGCCGAGCGAAGCGCCGCTATTGGTCACGACCGTGAACACTTGCGCCACAGCAATGTTGGTCGGATCGGCAACGATGCCGACGAGGCGCGACGCAGGTGCATCGAACGCCAACACGGCGAAGTAGCGCCCGACCGGCGCCTGCACACTGCCAAGCGGAACCGGCATGCTGCCATAGGCGTTGACGAGAAGCGCCGCTGGCGTGCCGGCCGCCGGTCCAGCCGGATCGGCATTCGCTGCGACATAAAGGAGATCGTGATCGGGATCGGCCGCCAGCACGCCTGCCTCCACCAGCAGTCGTCCTTGCGCACTGGTCAGCGTACTGGCAGCGACATTCCCGTCGAACGCATCCCGCACGATCGCAGTGGTGTCGCTCTGGTATGAAAGCGTGAGCACGCGCGCAGAGGCCGGTACGGCCAGCAACGCAATCACGAGACCCGCCGCGGCAACGCATGGGGGAGACAATCGCAACATGGCGTGCTCCTCCTTTATCGATCGCGATGGCGGACGAGATCCTCCAATTCGCTCAGGCGCGATTCCAGCGCCTCGATGCGCTGGTCACGCGCACGTACTTCCTGCTGCAATGCCTTGACCGAGGCCAGCGCAACACCGGCGACGTCGTTTGGCGCCACGAAATGATCGCTCGGACCCAAGCCAAACGCAGCGTGAAAATCTTCCGCCACCGGTCCCAGATGACGGTCTCCCGAATCGGCGCCGCGATAGTTCCAGGTGCTGATCGGCAACGCATCGAGTTTGGCCAGCACGAGCTTGCCATCGATCTCGGCGAAATGCTCCTTCGCCGTGCGGCTGGACAATTGCGAGATCGTGCCATGCACCAGCATGTCGCCCATCACATCAAGCTTGGCCGCGGGCGACGCGGTGCCGACGCCGACATTGCCGCTCGCCGCAATATCGATACTCGATGTCGGGGCGCCCGGACGAATGCGAAACGGCAGGCGCGAGCCGCCGGTCAGATCGCGCACAAAGAAGTTCGCCTCGTTGGCGCCAATGTCCCAACTCTGTGCCGTGAAGCCGCCACCGTTCTGGTCGAAGCGAATCGCGGGCGTGTCGCCGGTATAGATATGCAGATCGAGTTGTGGCGTGCCAGTACGCAAGCCAACGCGGCCACTGGCGTCGACGAACAAGGCATTGCTCGGGGCACTGCCAAGCACGGTAAACGGAACCGTGGCAGCGGTCAGGTCCTCGATGGAAAACTTTTCCAATCCGCCGCTGCCGCTGTCGTTGGCGGTGAGCTGCCAATTGTGATTGGCAAAACCGGCGGATGCCGACGTGTCCATGAACCGAATGCGCGTATTGTTTTCCTTCAAGCGTAAGGTGTCGAATCCGAACGACTCATTGTTGACGCAGTCCAGGCCGATGCACGCGGAGCCTTGCACGATGATGTCGTCGGCCGTCACCACATCGTTGGGTGACGGCGCATTGGGATTGTCGCGGCGCGAGACAGATGAGCTATCGGTCGCGTTGCGCACAACCACCTTGGCGGCGGCTGAAGCGGGCTGGGCATTCGCGGCGCGGCCGTCGGCGCCATCGGCGCCTGCTGCAAACGCGGCGCCGGAAATGAGCATAAAACCAAACAGACCGATGATCGTGTGGCGAGGAAATACTGGCGACATGGTGACTCCCCTAATGCAGACGATTGCAACAAAATGTGGCGGATACCAGACCCGGACGCGGGCCGAACACAGCGATCCCTTGGGTAGGAAGATACCCCAAGTGGAACGGGCAAGCGCGGACCCGAATTTTTCTTGAAATCGTCTCGCTGGCCAAGCGTGAGGAAATTGTCTCGCGCCCCGCAACGCATGGCGGGGCCGACTTGCACATCGTGAAATTCGGCACGCTGGAGACGACGTAGCGCCGGCTGGGTCTACGTCGCGGCAGCCACTGATCGGCATAGCTTGCGGATCTCGCGCTGCGATGGACGCAAGTCGCCGATGCGTCACTCGAAACCCAGTCACTTCTCCTGTGCTTTCGCAGGTGATGACGGAGTCCCCAGCATGTGTCCGTTGATTTCGGTGCCATACAGCGACATTGGCGTGTCGTGAAATTTTGCGCGGGTCGCGGCGACGTCGCCGGTGTAGCGCGGGTCTTGCGGGCGCTCGTGCGAATTCATGTACTTGGCCACGTCCACCGCGTCCTGGTCGCTCAGCGTGCCACCGCGGCTGAACGGCATGTTGGCCTTGATGAAGGCGGCCGCCTTGTCCAGCTCGTGCATGCCGGCGCCCCAGTTGAACGACTGCGCTCCCCACAACGGCGGAAACACATTGCGCCCGGCGACCTGCTGGCCTTGGCCGTCAGCGCCGTGACACAACGCACACTGCGCGGTGTAAACCTTTTCCCCGCGTCGGTAATCCGCCGGCTGCGGCGGCTGGACGCCCTGCATCGGATATCCGGCGCCCTTGAGCTTCACGCCCAGCGGGGCGCCCTTGCTTAGCCACCACGCGTAAGTTTCCAGCGCCACCATCTCGGCGCTGTCGAGCGGAGGCGCGGTGCCGTTCATGCTGTAGCGGAAGCAGCCCTGCACGCGTTCGCCGAAGGTGTTCACGTGACCATTCTTCTTGCGGTACTGCGGATACATCCCGTAGGCGCCCCAAAGCGGGGACGAGTTGGCCAGGCGCCCGGCGTCGATATGGCAATTGCTGCAACTGAGCCCGTTACCCACATACGCTTTCGCGTGATTGGGCGTGTCGACAAAAATGTCGCGGCCTTGGCGGATGACTTCCCCCTCGGGACCGCCGGGCATGTCCGCATCGGGCGGCGGTGTGAACGATGCTATGGGATTAGCGGGTTCCACGGCCGGGCCGGGGGAATGCGCGGGTGGCACAGCCACTGCGTTAGCGTTCGCGGAAGTAGCCCGGGGTGACAGCGGCACGTGCGCGGGATCCGACTTGCCGGTACCGCTGCCCGATCCGGACAGGGCGGCGCCCAACAGCGCGACAGGTAACCAGGACGTCGTATTCATGGCGTGCCCTTCGGTGTTGCCGTCAGCGGTTGCGCAGCGAACCAGTTGGCCACGGCTTCGATCTCGGGTGGCCTGAGCGCGCTGGAGAGGTGCTGCATCAGCTGCAGTGGATCGTTGTGCCGCGTGCCCTGCTGCCACGCCTTGATCTGCGCGGCGATGTACGCGGCGGGTTGCCCGGCCAGCGGTGGGAAACCCGCGCCGACACCGCTGCCTCCCGGGCCGTGGCACTGCGTGCAGCCGGGTACGTCGCGGCTCCAGTCACCGCGCGTGGCGAGCACGGCACCGATGCTGTCGGCGGCCGACGGCGGCGTGGCTGTCTTGGCCAGCGCGACGGGAATTGGCAGCTTCGCGTAATACTCGGCCAACCCCTGGCGCTCGCTCTCATCGAGCGCCGCGGCGACCGGCTGCATCACCGGATTAGCGCGGCTTCCGCTGGTGAAGTCATCGAGCTGCTTGCGCAGATAGCCGGCGTCGAGTCCGGCCAGACGAGGATAGCCAGCGGCTACCTGACCGCCGCCGTCGATGCCATGACAGGCCACGCACGGCGCGGCGCCCTTGCCATTGCCCTGCTGGACGATCGCAGCCACATCGGCTGCCGCCGCACGCGGCAGTCCGAGAAACACCAGGCCGGTGAGGAGGAACAGGTGGCGCAGGAACACTCGGCGGGTCATGACGATGCCTCACGCGGGCGGCTGGAAGCCGTATTTGCGGTAGATCGCCTGCGCAGTCGGACTTTGCATGAACGCCATGAAGTCCCTGCCGGCCTGGGCGTGGGGTGAATCCTTCAGGCGTGCGGCGGTGTAGGTGGCCGTCGCATTCTGCATTGCCGGGATTGCGATTGTCTCGACCGGGTGATGCAGAATCTGTTGCTGGAAATACGCCTCGGTGGACCACACCGGCGCGGCATCGGACTCGCCCTGCAGCACACGCAGCGGCGACTGGCGGTGGTGGATGCGGGTCAGAAAGGTGCTGCCGTCCTTGACCTTGCTGACCATGATGGTGTGATCGAGGGCTTCGCCACCAGCCTTGCGGTAACTTGCCTCGATCTGTTTCGCAATGCCTTCCCAGGCCGGGTTTGGCATGCTGACGCGCACGTCGGCACGGCCAAGATCCTTGAGACCTTCAACATGTTTCGGGTTGCCCCTGGCGACCAGGACCGCCAGTGGATTGCGCGCATAGTCATGGGTGTCGGCGAACCAATCATGCTGCTTCTGCAACTCGGCGATGGCGCCCTTGCCGGCCGTATAGACGTCCGGTTTCAACGTGATGCGCAGGTTGCCCATCACCAGCACGCCCCCCTCGATCTGTTTGGCCAGGATGCCCGGCGGCAACGTCTCGACGAACACGCGCTGGTAATCCGGATGCGCCTGCTTGAACGCCTCGATCAGGTCATGCACGACCATGAACTGGTTTCCGGCAAAGAACACCACCAGTTGCGGATCGACGATGTCGCCATGCAGATCGGCCACCGCATCGAACGGCGGCACGCTGAACTGCAGTCCGTCCGGCGGCGGATTCCACGGCGGCAGGTAATCGGTGCTGGAGGCCGCCGCGGCAACGCCGCAAGCGCTCAGGCTGGCAACGAGCAGCAGCGTCCATGATCGGTGCGTGGGCATGGAGTGGTCCTCCTTCTTGATCGGGAATATGGGCCTCTTACATCGGTATCAGCGCATAACCCTGTTGCTGCAATTCGATCATCGTGGTGAGAGCAGAGAGCGCCAGGGTGACGCGCGGATCGACCCAGTCGTTCTGGAAGTCGTGTTCGGCCAACGCCTGCCCGCAGACCGCAATATCGACACCTACCTTGCGCAGTTCTGCAATCACCGGCAGGTTCGGGTTGGCGACGCCGAATTTCTTGCGGTACTGCTCGTCGTTCAATGCGATCGGGGTTGCCGCGCCGGACGCGATCGCGACGAACTTCAAGTGGCTGAGCGGCACGCCGGCGTGGGTGTACAGGTTCACCGTACGTGCGACGCGCTCAAGGCCCGGGTTGATCTGGCTTGGCTGCTCGGCGCCCTTGGTCAGACCGAATATCGCCTTGTAGGTGGCGCCGCGAACCGGCTGATAGGCTGCGTGGGGCAGCGCATGGAATGCGCCGGCGCTGGCGATTGCGGGCGCTGGAGCGGCGGGCCCTGCTGCAAACGCGGTGGTGGACACGAGCAACAAAGAGGTCAGAAGAGAAGCTAGGACACGGATCATGGCGGGCTCCTGCAAACGTCGACGCCGCGCTGGCGTCGGCCCAATGCTACGCCCACGCCCGGGTTATCAGTCCAACCAATTCTCCTGTTGACTTTGATAACGGTTATTTATCGATCCTTTATTGGCAGCGAGCCGGCTGGCGGCTGGAGGTCCGGCCAGCACGCCGTCCGGCGCAGCCCCATCAGCCCCTACTTGAAAATCTCCTTGTTCTTCGCATAACCACTCGCCTGCTGGCGCGTGACCAGGCCGCGCTTGACCATGTCCTGCAGGCACTGGTCGAGGGTTTGCATGCCGTGCTGGCTACCGGTCTGGATGGCCGAGTACATCTGCGCAACCTTGTCCTCGCGGATGAGATTTCGGATTGCCGGAATGCCAACCATGATTTCGTGAGCAGCCACGCGCCCACCGCCGACTTTTTTCAACAGCGATTGCGAGATCACGGCGCGCAAGGATTCGGACAGCATGGAACGCACCATCGGTTTTTCACCCGCGGGAAACACGTCGATGATGCGGTCAATGGTCTTGGCGGCCGAACTCGTATGCACTGTTGCGAATACCAGGTGGCCGGTTTCCGCGGCGGTCAGGGCAAGGCGGATGGTTTCCAGATCGCGCAGCTCGCCGACCAGGATGTAGTCCGGGTCCTCGCGCAGCGCCGAGCGCAACGCCTCATTGAAGCCATGCGTGTCGCGATGCACTTCGCGCTGGTTGATCAGGCATTTCTGCGAAGTGTGCACAAATTCGATAGGATCCTCGACCGAGAGGATATGGCCGTATTCGTTCTTGTTGACGTGGTCGACCATTGCCGCCAGCGTGGTCGACTTGCCGGAACCCGTAGGCCCGGTAACGAGGATCAGGCCCTGCGGTTGCGAGATCAATTCCTTGAAGATGCGTGGACAGCCGAGATCTTCCAGCGTCAGCACTTCGGACGGAATCGTGCGGAAAACTGCGCCGGCGCCTCGGTTCTGGTTGAACGCGTTGACGCGGAAGCGCGCCAGACTCGGGATTTCGAAGGAAAAGTCGACCTCGAGGAATTCCTCGTAATCGCGACGTTGCTTGTCCGACATGATGTCGTAGATCAGCGTATGGATCTGCTTGTGATCAAAGGCCGGAATGTTGATCCGGCGCACGTCGCCATCGACGCGGATCATCGGAGGCAGACCGGCCGACAAGTGCAGATCAGACGCCTTGTTCTTGACCGAAAAGGCCAGCAGCTCGGCAATATCCATAGCTCTCCCCTGAGAATGCGGACGCCGCGGACGCGCCCGGTTGGGGCAGTATAGCCCCGTCAAATCCAGCCAGTGCGCGCCTTGCGATGAATTTCCGCGAACCTCCGATAGCTTCCATCAACGCGCGCATCGCCGCCAGCGCCGGCGCCACCGGGTACGCGCAAACGCCGATCCTGCTTGCGGTTTCCAAGACCCAGCCGCCCGCGGCAATACGTGCCTTGGCGCTGCTGGGGCAACGCGCGTTTGGCGAAAACTACGTACAGGAAGCGCTGGCCAAACAGCGCGAGTTGGCTGATCTGCCGTTGCAATGGCATTTCATCGGGCCGCTGCAATCGAACAAATGCCGCGACGTCGCGCTGCATTTCGAGTGGCTGCAGAGCCTTGATCGCGCCAAGCTGATTGCGCCGTTGTCGCGCGTTCGCGCTTCTGCCGCCACGCCGCTCAATGTGCTGATTCAGGTCAATATCGACGACGAAGGGAGCAAGTCCGGCTGCGCGCCGCAGGACGCCCAAGCGCTGGCGCGTCAAATTGATGCAGCGCCGGGCCTGCACCTGCGAGGCCTCATGGCCATCCCGGCGCCGGCACCGGACTTCGCGCAACGGCGCATCGCATTCCGGCGCATGCGTACCTTGTTCGAAAATCTGCGCGCGGCGCATGCAGGCATCGATACCCTGTCGATGGGCATGTCCGACGATTTCGAGCTGGCGATCGCCGAAGGCGCGACGATGGTGCGCGTGGGCACATTGCTGTTTGGATCGCGGGGGCGAAGGGATTCGGGATTGGCGAATCTGGAACCCTGATGGGCGATGCTCAATTGCCGCCGCGGTCGGACCGCTTGCTATGCTTGCGTGCTTCCAGCCAACATCTTCGCGCGATGTCGTCCAATCCCGAATCTTCCCGTGCGCATTGCCGCCGAATCGCCTTTGTCGGTGGCGGCACCATGGCGCGCAGCCTGATCGGCGCGTTGATCAATGGCGGTGCACGTGCGGACGCCATTGCGGTTGCGGAGCCGAACGCACAGGCGCGGCAAACGCTCGCGCACGACTTTGCGATCATCACGCACGACAACGCATGCGCAGCAGCGAGTGGGGCGGACGTGCTCGTTCTTGCGGTCAAGCCGCAACTACTCAGGAGCGTCTGCGCCGAGCTGGCCGAGATCGTCGCGCAAACGCGTCCGCTGGTGATCTCGATTGCCGCCGGTATCCGCATCGCGCAGTTACGCGATTGGTTCGCTACGCCGCTGGCGATCGTGCGCGCGATGCCAAACACGCCGACCCTGATCGGCGCTGGCGCGACCGGTCTGGTCGCCACGCCCGAGGTCGATGCCGCACAGCGCGCGCAGGCCGAAATGATTTTTGCCGGAGCTGGCTATGTCGTCTGGATCGAAGACGAACACCTGATGGATACAGTCACCGCGTTGTCCGGCTCTGGGCCGGCGTATTTTTTCGTGCTGGTCGAGGCGCTGGAAGATGCTGCCGTCGCGCAAGGCCTGCCCCGCGAAACCGCGCGGGCGCTGGCCACCCAAACGTGTCTCGGCGCCGGGCGCATGCTGGCCGAGGTCAAGGAGTCGCCGACGACGTTACGCGAGCGCGTGACATCTCCCGGCGGCACCACCGCCGCCGCCCTCGACGTGTTTGTCAAGGGCGGTCTGCATGAGCTTGCGGCGCAAGCGATGGAAGCGGCGACACGCCGCGGACGGGAATTGTCGGAGCAGTACGGGTGACGGCTTTCATGACAGCAGCGGCGGCCGCGAAACGGTTGGCCACGATAACCAGGGACATCGCGGCTGCCGCCGCTCCCGCAAGAACAGCCATGGTTGCTCCGTGACCTTGTTGCAATTCACATCACCATTGAGCCGTTTCGTCCCATGAACTATTTCGCCAACGCCGGCCAGCTTCTGATCAATTTCACATTTGGCGCGTTGATCGCGCTGGTCGTGTTGCGCGTGCTGCTGCAATGGACGCGGGCGAATTTCTACAATCCGATCTGCCAGTTTTTGTACAAGTTGACAAATCCCGTGCTGATACCGCTGCACAAGCTGATTCCAACGTGGCGCACGCTGGATATCGCGGCGATCCTGATCGCCTGGCTGTTGACCGCGCTCAAGCTGGCCTTGCTGTACGCGCTGGCGGATCAGAGTCTGGGCCTTGTCGGCCTTGGCGTGATGGCGCTGGCGGATCTGCTCGACTTTGTGCTCATGCTGTATCTGGGCGTGATTCTCGTCTACGTGCTGCTGAGTTTTGTCAGTGTCGAACGCACCAATCCGATCGTGCCGCTGATCGTGCAGCTCACCGAACCGGTGCTGCGTCCAATTCGGCGCGTGTTGCCCTCGATGGGCGGCCTGGATCTGTCACCGATGGTGGCGTGGCTGTTGATCCTGCTGGCACGCACGCTGCTGACCGCGCCGCTGCTTGATCTGGGCATGCGGCTGGCGCAAGCGGCGTAATGCGGCCGCTGTTGGAGCACCGGCAGGCGCGATGCTCGTGTCTAACGAAAGAAGAGCGTCGGGGCCACCGCCGCTGCGCATTGCCGTCGTCACCTGCGCGTTGCCCACTCGGAAATGATCCGGTGCAATTGAGCGACGCCGTCGAACAATGCGGCCGGACCCGGCTGCAGGATAAGCGGCGACTTGATCTCGTGCAGTTCTCCATCGCGCACAGCGGGAATGGTGTTCCAGCCTGGACGTGAAGCGACACGCTCGGGGCGGAATTTCTTGCCGCACCATGAGCCGAAAATAATATCGGGCGCGCGCCGCACAATCTCGGACGGATCAGCGAGGATGCGCTCGCGCGCAAGCGATTTTTCGGCACGCTCCGGAAAAATATCGTCTCCGCCAGCGATGCGGATAAGCTCGGCAACCCACAAGATGGCACTGATCGGTGGCACATCCCATTCCTCGAAATACACCTTCGGGCGGCGCGGCAACGCAGCGGCAGACTGCGCGATGGCAGTCAGATGTGCTTCGGCCTCGGCCGCATACGCGTCGGCCCGTTCGGCCGCGCCGACCAGCGCCCCGAGTCGGCGAATGTAGTCGAGAATGCCGGCGACGCTGCGGTGATTGCTGATCCACACCTCGACCCCGGCCTTGATCAGATCGCGTGCGATATCGGCCTGGATGTCGGAAAAACCCACCACGAAATCCGGTTGCAGCTTGAGGATTTCCTCGATGTTCGCACTGGTGAATGCGGAAACCTTCGGCTTCTCGCGTCGCGCGCGTGGCGGGCGGACGGTGAATCCGGAAATGCCGACGATGCGATCCTGTTCGCCGAGCGCATACAGCACTTCGGTCGGTTCCTCGGTCAGGCAGACAATGCGTTGCGGACCCTGATGGGACATGCGCGAGCTACGCCAGGGGAAGCTGCGATTCGTCGACGAAAATCGCCGGCGTCTGCCACGGATGATGCGCACGGATACCCTGTTCGATGACTCGCCGCAAGCGCGTTTCATCGCGTGCAATGCACAATTCGATCCGTACGCACGACACCTGCGTAACCTCACCGACTTTGCCGAGTGCAGGATGTGCGCCGGCAAGCGGTCGAAATTGTTCGGTTCCGATCGCCGATGTCCACAGCACGCGATCGTAATTGCCACAGCGAAGGTCATCCACCGCACAAATACCGTCAATCAGCCGTTGCGCGTACTCCGCTGGCACGAAAACGCTGATGCGATAGACCGGCATGACATTCATCGACACGAGGCTCATGGAAACAGCATTCCACGCGACCACACGCCGGCAGCATCGACGAAGTAGCGCATCCGCTCATGCAACCGGAACGCTGCGCCGTACCAGAATTCGATGCGATCAGGCGCGAGGACATAGCCGCCCCAGTGCGGCGGACGTGGCACGGGTACGCCCGCAAATCGCGTTTCGATCTGCGCAATGCGCGTGTCGAATTCATCGCGATTGCTCAATGGTTGCGACTGCAGTGATGCCCAGGCGCCAATCTGGCTGCCGCGCGAACGCGTCGCGAAATACGTGTCCGATTCCGCCGCTGGCAACCGTGTCGCAACGCCTTCGACGCGAACCTGGACGCCGTCGCGCAATGTCTTCCAGTGAAAACACAGGGCAGACTGCGCGTTTCTTTCAAGCTGTCGTCCCTTGTCACTGGTGTAGTTGCTGAAAAAATGCAACCCACGAGGATCAATCCCCTTGAGCAACACGATGCGCGCTGAAACACGGCCTTCGCCCGCAGTCGCCAGAGTCATTGCGGTGGGTTCCGGATCGCCCGCTGCGCGCGCTTCGTCGAGCAGCGCGCTCAGCGTCGCCAACGCCTGCTGATAGAGTGCGTCCGATTCACTCGAGGATGGGTTCGTCATGGCGCGCGATGCTAGCACGCAGCCTGGTTACCATCGCTGCGTGGTCGAGGCCACGCTGGATGCTCTACTGCCACGCTTGCGGCCCGCATCCGCGCGATGGATCGTTGGCTTGTCGGGCGTGCAGGGCAGCGGCAAGACCACCTTCGCGCATCAGCTCGCCACCTCGGCCCATGCGCGCGGCTTTCCCTGCGAAACGCTTTCGCTCGACGATTTCTATCGCGGCCGCCGCGAACGCCAACGGCTCGCGCGCGAGGTCCATCCGTTGCTCGCGACACGCGGCGTTCCGGGCACGCACGATCTGGATCTACTCGCGCGGACATTGGCCGCGCTCGCCCAGGCGAGTGACGAAAATCCAGCGCGCGTTCCACGTTTCGACAAGGGCCGCGACACGCGCCTGCCGCCTTCGCGCTGGCGCAGGGTCACGCGGCGGCCGCGCCTGGTCCTGCTCGAAGGTTGGTGCGTTGGCGTGCCGCCGCAACCGGCACGTGCGTTGCCGCGCCCGATCAACGCGCTGGAACGCGTCGAAGACGCCAATGGTGTCTGGCGGCGCTGGGTCAATGCCCAGCTGGCCGGCGCGTATGCGCGCTTGTGGGCACGCCTTGACGCACTGATTGTGCTTGCTGCGCCGGATTTCGCGATCGTCACGTATTGGCGTGCCGGGCAAGAACGCATGTTGCGCGAGCGGGATGCGCCGCGGGCAATGGATGCCGCGGCCCTAAAACGCTTCCTGATGCATTACGAACGCCTCAGCCGACACGCGCTGCGCACGCTGCCGGCTCGCGCCGACGTGTGCATCCTGCTGCGCGCCGATCGCAGCGCGCGCGCAATCATTGGCGCCCGACGCGATGCGCGACTCGATCAGCGATAGGCGTGTTCAGCGCAGCGGTTCGACCACCACGGCGGTGCCGTAGGCGAGCACTTCGGTGACGCCCTGCGCCACTTCATTGGCGTCGTAGCGCATGGCGATCACCGCGTTGGCACCGTGTTCGGCCGCGTGCTGCAGCATCAGGTCGAAGGCATCATTGCGCGCCCGTTCGCACAGTTGCGTGAACAGGGTGATGTTGCCACCAACGAGGGTCTGCAGGGCTGCACCGATGTTGCCGACCACGCTGCGCGAACGCACGATGATGCCGCGCACGATGCCCAGTTGGGCGCTGATGCGATAGCCAGCAAGTTCGTTGGCGGTGGTGACAAGTTTGCGATCGAGGGCTGGCATTTGATTCTCCGATTGAGGCTGGTTTTGCAACATGCTTCATCACGCCGACGAATTGTTCACTGCTGCGGGATTGGGTCAAGCAAGGACTGCGCGTCAAGGCGAGTGCAAACCCGCTCGTGCCCACCACGCGCGAACCGCCGCGATCCCCTGCGCGCCGGACATCTGCGCCGCATCCAGGTCTTCCTCATCGAGGCCCCCCAGCGCAAACACAGGCAGCGTCGCTTGCGCCGTCAGTTCGCCGAAGCGCTCCCAGCCGAGCGGCGCCGTGTGCGGGTGCGCGGGCGTTTCGTACACCGGCGACAAGGTCGCGAAATCGGCGCCGATGCGCGCCGCCTGGGCGAGTTCGGCGGCGTCGTGGCACGACACGCCGACCCAGCGGTCGCGCCCCAACGGGCGGTGCTGCAACGTTGCCGCGGTTCGCGCGGGCAGGTGCACGCCATCAAGGCCGAGAACTTGCGCGAGACGCCAGTCGTCGTTGAGCAGCAGGCGCGCATCGTGTTGGTGACATGAATTTCGCGCCGCGCGCGCCAATGTCGCGATGTCGTCGCGCGACCAGTGCGGCAGACGCAACTGGATCATGCGCAAGCCTTTGCGGCAGGCGCTTTCGATGCCGCGCAGCAAGGTTTCGGTCTGTTCGACCGGCAATGGCGGCGTGATGAGGTACCGATCCGGCAAGCGCAGCGCGCTGGCGACCGGACGGTCCGCGTGCGGCATCGCCATGCGGTCGAGGTCCGCGATTTCCACCCATGCCAGCGGCTGCCCCTCGCGCGCATGCGGCACGCCCGAATACGCCAGCACCTGCCACACGTCCAGCACGATGTTTTTTTCCGGATAGCGATGCGGAACGGCAATCAGCGGACGTGCGGATTCGACCGTGATGCCGATCTCCTCGCGCAGTTCGCGCGCAAGTGCGTCAACACCCGCCTCGTCCGATTCGCATTTTCCACCCGGAAATTCCCACAGGCCGGCCAGATGCTTGCCGGCCGGACGCTGCGCCAGCAGCACGCGGCCATGCGCATCACGCACGATACCGGCGACGACGTAGATGGCGCTTTCCATCAATGGCGACAGCCGTTATCGATTGCCGCCGCAGACGGTGGCGCCACCCGAAGAATGTCTCACGCCAGCTTGCCGTGGCATTGCTTGTATTTCTTGCCCGAGCCGCAGGGACAGGGATCATTGCGCCCGACCTTCGGCGCGTCGCGAAGGGCAGGCGACTGCGTGACGGCCATTTGCGCCCTCGGCATGTCGGGATCGGATGGCGCTTGGGCCGAAGCGAATCCCCCCGCTTCAGCATGCTGGAACTGCATCGCGCGAGCCTGGGTTTCAGCCTGCACGCGTTGCTGCTCTTCCATCGCTTCGACTTCCTCTTCACCGCGAATGCGCACGCGGGCGATGATCTGAACAATCTCGTGCTTGATGCGTCCGAGCATGCCCTCGAACAGCTCGAACGCTTCCCGCTTGAATTCCTGCTTGGGAGTTTTCTGTGCATACGCGCGCAGATAAATTCCCTGACGCAAGTAGTCCATGTTCGAGAGGTGCTCTTTCCAGCCGTTGTCGAGCACCGAAAGCATCACGTGTTTTTCCAGACCACGCATGACCTCCGATCCGATCATCGCTTCCTTTTCACGGAACATGCGATCGGCGCCGGCCAGCACATGGTCAAGCACGTCGTTCGCGTCGGCCTCGGTTTGTTCCTCCAGCCATTGCTGGAGATTGAGTTCGAGCCCGAACTCGGCATCGAGCTCACGCTGCAGTTCGCTGATCTTCCATTGTTCATCTATCGAATCGTGCGGCACGTAGCGCCGCGTCAGATCGGTGAATACATCCTGGCGGATGCTCGCGATCGTCTCGCCGATGTTGGCGCTGTCCAGCAACTCATTGCGCTGCTCGTAGATGACCTTGCGCTGATCGTTGGCGGTATCGTCGAACTCGAGCAGGTGTTTTCTGATGTCGAAGTTGTGCGCCTCGACCTTGCGCTGTGCCTTTTCAATCTGACGGCTGACCATCTTGTCCTGGATGGCATCATCTTCCTTCATGCCGAACATGCGCATCAGCTTGGCCACGCCTTCGCCCATGAAGATGCGGATAAGGCTGTCTTCGAGCGACAGGTAGAAGCGACTCGATCCCGGGTCTCCCTGGCGACCCGAGCGCCCGCGCAACTGGTTGTCGATGCGCCGCGATTCGTGCCGCTCGGTGCCGACGATGCGCAGGCCACCGAGGCGGATGACTTCGTCGTGGCGACGTTGCCATTCCATCTTGATGCGCTCGCGCTCAAATCCCGATGCATCCTCGGGCAACGCCGACAGCTCCGCTTCGAGGCTGCCGCCAAGCACGATGTCGGTACCGCGGCCGGCCATGTTGGTTGCAATCGTGATCGCATGGGGCTGGCCTGCCTGCGCGACGATATGCGCTTCGCGCTCGTGCTGTTTGGCATTGAGCACCTCATGCGGCACCTGCTGTTTCTTGAGCAACTCCGACAACAATTCCGACATCTCGATGGAGGCGGTGCCGACCAGCACCGGTTGGCCGCGCTCGCGGCTTTCCTTGATGTCCTCGACAATCGCATCGAACTTCGGCCCGGACTTGAGGAAGATGACGTCCGCTTCGTCCTTGCGCACCATCGGCCGATGGGTCGGTATGACCACGACTTCAAGGCCGTAGATCGACTGGAATTCGTAAGCTTCGGTATCCGCGGTGCCGGTCATGCCGGACAGCTTCTTGTACATGCGGAACAGGTTCTGGAACGTGATCGACGCGAGGGTCTGATTCTCGCGCTGGATCGGCACGCCTTCCTTCGCTTCGACCGCCTGATGCAAGCCGTCGGACCAGCGTCGGCCAGCCAGGGTGCGGCCGGTGAATTCGTCGACAATGATGATTTCGCCGTCGCGCACGATGTAATCCACATCGCGTTGATAAATCGCATTTGCCCGCAGCGCGGCATTCAAGTGATGCACGACCGCGATGTGCTGCGAATCATAGAGACCTTCGTTCTCGCCGATGATGTCTTCGCTGCGCAGCAAATCCTCGGCGTGCTGCATGCCCTCCTCGGACATGTGCACCTGTTTCTGCTTTTCATCGACCCAGTAATCGCCGGGGGCCGGCGCTTCACCGGGTTTGTCTTCGCTCGCCTGGCGCGTCATGCGCGGCACGATGCGGTTGACCTTGACGTAAAGTTGCGGCGATTCGTCGGACGGACCGGAAATGATCAACGGCGTGCGCGCTTCGTCGATCAGGATCGAATCGACCTCATCGACAATCGCGTAATGCAGACCGCGCTGATAGCGCTGCTCGCTCGCCTGCGCCATGTTGTCGCGCAGATAGTCGAAGCCAAATTCATTGTTGGTGCCGTAGGTGATGTCGGCCGCATAGGCTTCACGCTTGTCGCCATGGTCCATGCCCGGATACACGACGCCAACGCTCATGCCGAGGAAGTTGTAGACCTTGCCCATCCACGCCGCGTCGCGCTTGGCCAGATAATCGTTGACGGTAACGACGTGGACGCCCTTGCCTTCGAGCGCATTGAAATACACCGGCAGCGTTGCGACCAGGGTCTTGCCTTCGCCAGTGCGCATTTCGGCGATCTTGCCCGAGTGCAGGACCATGCCGCCGATCAACTGCACATCGTAAGGGCGCAGTCCCAAAACTCGGCTGGACGCTTCGCGCACGGTCGCAAACGCTTCTGGCAGCAGGCTGTCCAGAGTGGCTCCATCGGCGAGACGCTGACGGAATAGGCCCGTCATGGCGCGCAACTCGTCGTCGGAAAGTGCCTGGAACCGGGGCTCCAGCAGGTTGATCTGGGCAACGACTTTGCCCATTTGGCGCAGCACGCGCTCGTTGCGGCTGCCGAAAATGCGCGTCAGAAAACTGTTGAGCATGGATGATCTTCGATAGGGAGACGGATACGCGGCGGTGGCTCGGGTCAAGCAGCGCGCCGGTGAGACTTTGGGCTTTTAAGCGGCCAGTCACGGCCGCACGCACGACCGCCGATGATACGGTGACGCTGTTGCACAAGCCAGTTTTGTGGCGCAAAGGGCGCTTTCAAGGGCGGCGCAATCAGTTCGGGAGAGCCCTGATCGCTCGGGCTGGGTCAATTCGCGCGAGCGCCGACTGCGCCGCAGCGCCGTTGCGATCGACGCGCCTTGACGGCGCGGATGGCCGATTCCCGATTGTCCGCCTCTACCCGCGCGCGGCGCGTGTCGATTTCACGTAGACCATCGGATTCACCGGACGACCATTGAGCCACACTTCAAAATGGCAGTGCGGACCGGTCGAGCGGCCTGTCGAGCCGACCTTGGCAATCGTGTCGCCCGCATGCACGCGCGAGCCGATCGCGGCGACAATGACCGAATTGTGCGCATAACGCGTCATGTAGCCATTGCCGTGATCGATCTCGACAACGTTGCCGTAACCGCTGCGCTGCCCGGTAAACGTCACCATGCCATCTGCGACCGCCTGGACGGGCGTTCCGAACGGCGCCGAAAAATCCAGTCCCAGATGCAGCGCCTGATGACCGTTGAAGGGATCGGAGCGTTCGCCATACCCTGACGAGATGTAGCCCTGAGCGACCGGCATGCCGGTCGGCAGCAATTCGTTGTCCGTCTGGCGGTCGCGCAGCAGATTTTCGAGCACGTCCAGTTGCGCTTCCTGACGATCAAATTGCGCACGCAAGTCGTCGACGCCATTTTGCAGCGGCAAGGGATGGCCCGGATCGGTATCCGTCTCTTCCGGGCCGCCAACTGCTGGTTCGGACGCGAAATCGAATTCGCCGTCCGCGAGCTTGCCGACCTGGGTCAACCGATCCCCGAGTGCATTGAGCCGCGTCGCCTGCGCCTGCAACTGGCCAAGCTGCAGTGCCAAGGCATCCAGATTGCGGTGGGAATCCTGCTCCAGGCTGGCCAGTTGGCTGCGCTGCGCGTTCATCGTCGTGCGCAGGCTGGTCAGTTCGCGCAGATCGTGCGTGCGGGGATTTGCAATCAGCAGCGTCGCTGCGACACCGAGTGCAACAAAAAACAGCGCGCAACCAGCCAGTGTCGCCACAGCGAGGATGCGCGCGCGCCGGCGCGCGAGATCAAAGCGACGTGGCGCGCAATGCGCGTTGCGGACAATAATGATATTCATGCGTATGCAGCACCGAGTTCGTAATCGTCAATGTCGCCAAGCCGCAATCCGCTCCATGTCTCCACCACCGGCCCGCGAGCCGCTGCGCAGTGCATCGCACTCGGCGCGCTCGCCGATCGGGCGCGCGCGCTGGATGCGCTGGATGAAAGATTGCGCCATCTCTTGCCCGACGCGGTCGCGCGCGAGACCAGGCTCGCGGACGTCCGCAACGGACGGCTTGTCTTTCTGGCGTCGAGTCCGACATGGGCCAGCCGCGTAAGGCTTTATCAAGCTGCCTTGCTGGCCGAAGCCCGCACCGCTTTGGGCGGTAGCGTCGAACGTTTCACCGTGAAAGTGGCGCCCTTGTCGACCGTTCCCCCGAACCCGACAAAGCCCAAATCCCTTTCCGCCGCCAGCGCCCGACATTTGCGAGCGACGGCGACAGTTATCTCAGACCCGGAACTTCGAGCCTTGTATCTGCACCTGGCGTCCATCGCCACGGATGAGGGTTCCGCTTAGGCACCGGGGCGGCACCTATCCCCTGCACTCGGACGTCCACACGGACATCCGTTTTTTACCCGGGCCGCGCATGCTGCACGCCCGATTCAAGTACTGACGATCGACGCCGTCATTCTCTTGGTCGCGACGACCGCTCAGCCATCGCACCGGCTTGTTCTCAAAACGGTTCTTCTCCTGCCGTGCCCAGCAGCGGACTACATCGCCTGCGCCGGGTGGGCATAGGAAATGGGAGCCGCCTTTTCATCTTCGAAGCTGACTTCTTCCCAGGAGTCCGCTTCGGCAATCAAGGTACGCAACAGCTTGTTGTTGAGCTCGTGACCTGACTTGTAACCGTAAAACGCGCCAATCAGGCTGTGCCCGAGCAGGTACAGATCGCCGATCGCGTCGAGGATCTTGTGCTTGACGAACTCGTCCTCGTAACGCAGTCCATCCTCGTTCAGCACGCGATAGTCATCGAGCACGATTGCGTTGTCCATCGAGCCGCCGAGGGCGAGGTTCTTCTCGCGCAGCATTTCGATGTCACGCATGAAACCGAATGTGCGCGCGCGGCTGACTTCCTTGACGAACGAGGTGGTCGAGAAGTCGATTTCGCTGGTAGAGGTGCGCTTGGTGAACATCGGATGGTTGAAGTCGATGGAGAATCCGACCTTGAAACCATCGAAGGGTTCAAACCGCGCCCACTTGTCCCCATCGCGGACGGTGACCGATTTCTTGATGCGAATGAAGCGCTTGGCCTTGGCCTGCTCCTCGATTCCGGCAGATTGCAGCAGGAACACGAACGGGCCGGCGCTGCCGTCCATGATCGGCACCTCAGGCGCGGACAAATCGACATAGGCATTGTCGATGCCCAGCCCAGCCATGGCCGAGAGCAAATGCTCGATCGTGGCGACGCGGACATCGCCTTTGACCAAGGTGGTCGAAAGGCGCGTGTCGCCTACGTTTTCGCAACATGAGCGGATATCCACCGGGCTCGGCAGGTCGACTCGGCGGAATACAATGCCGGTATCAACTGCTGCCGGTCGCAAGGTCATATAGACCTTGTCGCCCGTGTGTAGACCCACGCCTGTCGCCCGAATGACATTCTTGAGCGTGCGCTGTCTGATCATTTTTATGGTTGGACCCCTGGGGCAGGAGCTGACAAAACATCGGCGAGGTTAGCACAGCGCAATTGTCGAGAAAAGTTAAACGATGTATGCACCCAACATGAATGTTGTGTTTTCGCAACAATACCTCGACGCTGTTGCTGTCACTGGATTTTGGGGTCGACCAGAATCGCCATCATGGCGCCGCATGATGGCGATCAGGGCCGACAGCGTGTTCGGGCGCTGCCGGCGCGGCCGTTGGCGCCGTCAGGACGACAAGGCGAACGGCCGGGATGGGAGCGACTGTTCTAGTCCGCCTGACGGCGCAGGAACGCCGGGATATCGAGGTAGTCTCCGGCAGCATCCGGCGCGGCAGCCCTGTCCACCGCGCGCATCGGTTGACCCGGAATGCCGAGATAGTCCTCGACTACCTGTCCGGTAGTCCCGTCACGCTTGATCACGCGCATCGGTGGCCGCGATGCGACCGCCGTTTCGCGCTCACGCACCTCGCGCAAGGGCTGCCGCGCGACCGCCCGGTTGAGGCCGGTTGCCACCACGGTCACGCGCACGTCGTCCTTGAGTTCCGGATCAAGCGCGGTGCCGACCACGACCGTCGCATCTTCGCTGGCGAATTCGTGAATGACCTGACCGATGTCGTCGAACTCGCGCATCGTGAGGTTGGTACCTGCTGTAACGTTGACGAGGATGCCACAGGCACCAGCGAGGTTGACATCGTCCAGCAGCGGGTTGTTGATCGCAGCTTCCGCTGCCGCGACCGCCCGGTCGTCGCCGCGCGCGGTGCCGGTACCCATCATCGCCATGCCCATCTCGCTCATCACGGTGCGCACGTCGGCGAAGTCGACGTTGATCAGACCCGGACGCGTGATCAGATCGGCAATGCCCTGGACCGCGCCGAGCAACACGTCGTTGGCCTGCTTGAACGCCGACAGCAAGGTCACATCGCGACCAAGGACAGTGAGGAGTTTTTCGTTGGGCACGATGATCAGGGAATCGCAGAACTGACCCAGTTCCTCGATCCCTTTCAACGCAACCTGCATGCGCCGGCGACCCTCAAACGGGAACGGTTTGGTCACCACCGCGACCGTGAGGATGCCCATTTCCTTGGCCAGTTGCGCCACAACGGGCGCCGCTCCGGTGCCGGTTCCGCCACCCATGCCGCAGGTGATGAACACCATGTCCGCACCGGTCAGGAGTTCGACGATACGCTCGCGATCCTCGAGCGCGGCCTGACGACCCACCTCCGGGTTGGCACCCGCACCAAGTCCCTTGGTCACATTCGCGCCGAGCTGCAGCGTAAACTTCGCGCCACTGCCTTTGAGCGCCTGCGCGTCGGTGTTGGCGCAGACGAAATCGACGCCCTCGACGCATGCTTGGACCATATGGCTGACTGCATTGCCGCCGCCGCCGCCCACACCAACGACCTTGATGATCGCATTGGGTGCCATTCTTTCTACGAGTTCGAACATTTTCCCATCCTCCGCAAAGTGATACCGCTTGCTGTGTTCGTTCGCGGGTCCGTGACCTCCGTGGTCCGTCCCGTCTGCAGCGGCTGGCGCGCCGATGCCTCGCGACCGTTTCGGTCGCCTCGCGGCGCTTCCTGCGCCGCGGTGTAGCTTTTTGTTCCTTTGCGCCGCTCTACAATCTCTGCCTCATCCGTTGCGTTAAAACTCACCCTTGAACCAGGTGGAAATGCGGTTCCATACGCCGCCGACGGCGGAAACACTGGCCGGCGCACTGCGCGCACCGTCGCGACGACTGCCATACAAAAGGAGTCCGACGCCAGTCGCCTGCAGCGGATTGGCGACGACGTCGGCAAGGCCGGTAACGTGCTGCGGCGTGCCGAGGCGGACCGGCATGTGAAAGAGTTCTTCGGCAAGTTCAAGGGCGCCTTCCATGCGCGCCGCGCCGCCGGTCAGCACGATGCCGGCCCGTACCAGTTCCTCGCGCCCACTGCGGCGAAGATCGGCTTGCACCATCTCGAAGATTTCCTCGTAGCGCGGCTGCACCGCTTCGGCAAGGTTCTGCCGCGCGAGCCTGCGTGGCGGACGATCGCCGACGCTCGGCACCTGAATCGTTTCCTCGGCATGCGCGAGCTGGGCCAGCGCGCAGGCGTAGCGCACCTTCAATTCCTCCGCATGCGCGGTCGGCGTGCGCATCAAGTGCGCGATGTCGGACGTCACCTGATCGCCGCCGATCGCCAGCGATGTCGTGTGGCGCAACGCGCCACCGGTGTAGATGGCGATATCGGTGGTGCCGGCGCCGATATCGACCAAACACACGCCAAGCTCCCGCTCGTCGTCGGTCAGCACCGCCCGCGCCGAGGCCACCGCTGCCGGCAGCAATTCATCGACCGCGAGCCCGCACCGGTTGATGCACTTGGTGATGTTCTGGATCGCGCTGGCGGCACCGGTAACCAGATGCACATTGGCTTCCAGGCGAACGCCGGACATGCCGATCGGATGGCGAATGCCTTCCTGACCATCGATCAGATATTCCTGCGGCTCGCGATATAGGACCGTGCGATCGGCGGGAATAGCGACCGCGCACGCTGAATTCAATACCGCATCGAGGTCGGCTGCCGTAACTTCACGATCGCGAATCGGCGCGGTGCCGTGCGAGTTTTCGTCCTTGATGTGGCTACCGGAAATCGAAGCGTAAACCGAACGTATCTGGCAACCTGCCATCAGTTCGGCTTCCTCGATCGCGCGCTGGATGGAATGCACGGTGGAGTCGATGTCGACGACCACGCCGCGCTTCAATCCATGCGCCGGATGCGAGCCGATACCGATGATCTCGACCGCCTCGCCAGGCGCATGTTCGCCCACTATGGCGACAATCTTCGAAGTGCCGACGTCGAGGCCGACGATGAGGTTTTTTTCGCTTTTGCTTTTCATGGGGCGGCGGCCATCAAGAATCGGGAGTGAATTGGCCGGGAATCGGTCTGCGCAGGCAGCATGCCGGCTGCGGGCGGCGGGGGCGGTGCTGCCGGCAGCGGCCAGCGCATCGCGAAACCGTTTTCGTAGCGCAGGTCGATATAGGCCGGTGGTCCGGGATGCGCGCTGGCCAGACGCGGCCACACGTCGAGGAAGCGTTGCAGGCGGCGCGCTGAATTTTCGCGCCCGATTTCGATCACCGCGCCCGATGCCAGGTCGATGCGCCAGCCACCGCGCGACGACAGGGTGACGGCTTCGATCACCAATCCGCTGCCGGAAAATTCGCGCAGGCAATCGGCGTAAAAGCGCAACACGTCGCCAAGCCGATCATCCGGTCCGCTCAATCGCGGCAGTTCCTGCAGACCGCGCGTGTCAGCCACGGTGAAGATTTTCCCGTGGCGATTGAGCAGACGATCGGTGCCCCAGCGCGCATACGGTTGTTGTTCGTAGACAACGAGATCGATTGTGTCCGGCCAGTGCTTGCGTGCCTCGGTGCGTTCCACCCATGGCAACCTCGCGACCGCATCGCGCACGCGTTCGAGCTTGATTGCAAAAAACCCTTGACCCAGCAAAGGTTGTGCGGCAGCACGGATCTGCTCTGCGCTGACGTGATCGAATTCCGCGCGCACATTGAGTTTGCTCACGGGCCAGCGATCACTGGCGAACCAGCCATTGAGCACACCGATGACCGGTAGCGCGACAAGGGTCAGCGCGATGGCCCAGGCGAGCAGCTTGAGCGGGAAATTTCCGCTCATGCCCCCTCCTTCGCAAACGACGTTTCGAGCACGCGCCAGCACAATTGTTCGAAATCGATGCCCACCATCGCCGCTGCCTTGGGCACCAGCGAATGACTGGTCATGCCCGGCGCGGTGTTTACTTCGAGCAGGAAATTGCGCCCTTGGGCGTCCCGCATCACGTCAACGCGGCCCCAGCCCGAGCAACCGACCGCGTCGAATGCGGCCAGTGCGAGTGAGCGCAGCTCGGTTTCCGCCGCGCCGTCGAGGCCCGGGCAGATGTACTGCGTATCCGCCGCAATGTATTTGGCGTTGTAGTCGTAAAACGCGCCCTTGGGCACGATGCGGATCGACGGCAACGCTGCGCAGCCAAGGATCGCGACGGTCAGCTCGTCGCCCTCGATCATCTCCTCGACCAGCAGATCGCCCGGGTAGCGCGCCGCAAGTTCTGCCGCGGCGAGCAGATCCTCGTTGCGATGCACGCGCGTCACACCGACGCTGGAGCCTTCGCAGGCGGGCTTCACGATCACCGGCAGGCCGATCTTCGCAGCCGCGGCGTGCACGTCGACACCACTGGCAGCGACGCCCCTGCGCAAGGCGACAAAGCGCGGCGTCGACAATCCTTCGGCGATCCAGACCTGCTTGGTGCGTACCTTGTCCATCGACAGTGCCGAGCCGAGCACGCCGGAGCCGGTGTACGGCACATGCAGTGAATCGAGCGCGCCTTGCAACACGCCATCCTCACCACCGCCGTGCTGACCGTGAAGGATGTTGAAAACGCGCGCGTAATGGCCGGCGCGCAGCGCATCAAGCAAGGCCGGGATACCGTCGACTGCGTGCGCATCGACGCCGCGCGCGCGCAAGGCCGCGAGCACGTTGCGACCGGAATCGAGCGACACCTCGCGCTCGGCTGACTGGCCGCCCATCACAACCGCGACGCGTCCGAAAGAGCCGGCATTGGAGATGCGCGAATCCGCAATGGGCAAGGCGACCATCAAGCCACTCCAGTGGTTTGCAAATGCCCGCGCCGCGCGAGTTCCGCGGCTGCGGCTCCAATATCTCCGGCACCGAGCAGCAGCAGCAGGTCGCCATCAGCGAGCAACGGTGTCAGCGCGTCGTCCAGGTCGCGTGGATGCTCCACCAGCACCGGATCAACCTTCCCGCGCGCACGTACTGCTCGCGCCAGGGCGCGACCATCGGCATTGGCGACCGGCAATTCACCGGCCGGATACACGTCAGTCAGCACGAGCACGTCCACTTCGGAAAGCACGTTGGCGAAATCGTCCAGCAGGTCGCGGGTGCGCGAATAGCGATGGGGCTGGAACGCGACGACGAGACGCCGGTCGGGCCATCCGGCGCGCGCAGCGGCAAACACTGCGGCCAATTCGCGCGGGTGATGACCGTAATCGTCGACGAGTAGTGCGTGACCGTGGTCGAGTGCAATCTTGCCGCGCATCTGGAAGCGCCGACCAACGCCTTCGAAATTCGCCAACGCCCGCTGCATCGCCTCAGGCTGTACATCGAGCTGCCAGCCGACGGCACATGCCGCCAGCGCGTTGAGCACGTTGTGGCGACCGGGCAGATTCAGCGTGATGTCCACGCCCGCACTGCGTTGCGGAAGATGCAGCGTGAATTGCGTGGAGGCCGCCTGCTGGCGCACGTTTGATGCGCGAACGTCGGCTTCGGCGTCGATGGCGTAGGTGAGCACGCGGCGACTCGTATTGCGCGCGAGCACCGCGACTTCCTCGTCATCGACGCACAACACCGCAACGCCATAAAACGGCAGTCGATGCAGAAAATCGGCGAATGCCTTCTTAACGCGTTCGAAGTCGCCGTCGTAATTTTCCAGATGATCCGCGTCGATGTTGGTGACGATCGCGATCACTGGCGACAACAGCAGGAACGAGCCATCCGACTCATCCGCTTCGGCGACCAGGTACTCACCCGTACCGAGTCGCGCATTGGCGCCGACGGCGATCAATTGGCCGCCGATCACGAACGTCGGATCGAGTCCGGCCTCGGCCAGCACGCTGGCGGTGAGGCTGGTGGTGGTGGTTTTGCCGTGCGTGCCAGCGACCGCAATTCCGCGCCGGAAGCGCATCAACTCACCGAGCATTTCTGCGCGCGGCACCACCGGAATACGGCGTGCGTGCGCAGCGACAAGCTCGGGATTGTCCGGGCTGATGGCGCTCGACACGACCACCACGTCGACCGCCGCGACGTTTTCGGCGGCATGGCCGCGGTCGATGCGTACGCCCAGAGTCGCCAACCGACGCGTGGTCGCGCTGTCCGTCTTGTCCGAGCCCGATACCGAATAGCCAAGGTTGCACAACACTTCGGCAATGCCGCTCATGCCGACGCCGCCAATGCCGACGAAATGCACGCGGCGGAAATTGCGGATCAGATCCGCCTGCATGTCGGCGCTGCGAGTGAGGCTCACCGGCGTCATGCCGCAACCTCCATGCAGATATCCGCAATCCGTTGCGCGGCATCGGGTTTTGCCAGCGTGCGTGCGGCGTCCGCCATCGCAAGCAGGCGCGTGCGATCACCGATTTGCTCGAACGCGGCGCCAAGACGCTTGACGAAATCATCGCCCTCTGCAACCAGGCATGCGGCGGCGGCGGCGACCATTGCCTCGGCATTTTTTGTCTGATGATCGTCAACCGCATGCGGATAGGGCACCAGGATCGCCGGCACGCCAGCAGCGGCCAGTTCGGCCAGGGTCAACGCGCCGGCTCTACAAATGACCAGATCGGCCCATCCGTACGCGGCGGCCATGTCGTCGGCAAACGGCACCACGTTGGCCTCTATTTCGGCCGCCATGTATGCCGCACGTGCCTTGTCGAAATGTTTCGCGCCGCATTGATGCAGCACCGCGACCGGAAGACGCGCGCCGCGCCGGCGCAACACTTCGGGCAACGCCGCATTGAGACTCTGCGCGCCCTGGCTGCCGCCGAGCACAAGCAGATGAAGCGGACCTTCGCGATCGGCGTAACGCTGTGCCGGCGGCGGTAGCGCGGCAATCGATGCACGCACGGGATTGCCAACCCATTCACCGCGGCGAAACACGCCGTCGAATCCGCTCAGCACACGCTGCGCGCGGCGCGCAAGCATGCGGTTGGTCACACCTGCAATGCGGTTCTGCTCGTGCACGACCAGGGCAATCCCAAGCCATCGCGCAGCGATGCCGCCGGGACCGGCTGCGTAGCCGCCCATGGAAAGCACGCTGCGCGGCGCATGTTCCTTGAGGATTCGCCGCGCTGCCATGATCGATCGCAACAGCCGCCACGGCGTCCGCAGCACGGTCAGCAATCCCTTGCCGCGCATGCCGCCAATGTCGATCGTTTCAATCGGCAAGCCGTGCTGTGGTACGAGGCGTGTTTCCAGACCGCCGTTTGCGCCCAGCCACACCACGGCGACATCGCGCGCGGCCAGTTCATCGGCGATCGCAAGCCCGGGAAAGATATGTCCGCCAGTGCCGCCGGCCATGATCAGCACGGGGCCCTCGCGCAGGGCGGCGATCGGGCTCATGCGCGCGTGTCCGCGAGCTGGCGCTCGGCGATCGTCTGCATCATCGCGTTGTCGGCGCGGCTCACTTCGTAGCTGACGCGAAGCAGCAAACCGATCATCGCGCAGGTCATCATCACACTCGATCCGCCGGAGCTGATCAGCGGCAGGGTCAAGCCTTTGGTCGGCAGCACGCCGAGGTTTACGCCAACCGAAACCAGTGCCTGCAATGCGATCATCAGGGACACACCAAACGCGCAGTAGCCGGCAAAACGCTGGTTCTGTTCGATTGCGCGCAAGCCGATCGCAAAACCGCGCCCGACCAACCACGCAAAAAGTCCGAGCACCAGCAGGATGCCGGCAAGTCCGAGTTCTTCGGCGATCACGGCGAGAATGAAATCGGTATGCGCCTCGGGCAGATAAAATAGTTTTTGCACCGATGCGCCCAGACCGACGCCAAACCATTCGCCGCGACCGATCGCGATCAGGGCCTGGGTCAACTGGAAACCGTCCTTGAATGGATCGGCCCACGGATCGAGGAATGACGTCATGCGCTTGACGCGATAGTCCTGGCTCATCGCCGCTGCACCGAGTAGCGGCACCGCAATCGCACCCAGCAGCGCCAGGTTGCGTATGCGCGCGCCGCCGAGCCAGACCATGCCGATCGTGACCGCCATCAGCAACGTGGCCGAACCGAAATCCGGCTGCACCAGCAGCATCACGACCAGGAGGCCGGCGATGCCAAGCGGTTTGATCACGCCGAACAATTTGGTCTGCACGTTTTCGCGATGGCGCACCAGATAGCTGGCCATGTAGATCACCACAATGAGCTTGACCGCCTCGACCGACTGAAAACCGATGAAGCCGAAACGGATCCAGCGACGTGCGCCGTTGATGCGGATGCCGAGCACGGGCACGAAGACCGCAAGCAGCAGCACGACGCCACCAAGCAGCAGCACTGACGCATGGCGTTCCAGCCATTTGAGTTCGATCCGCGCCATCAGGACCGCCGCGATCACGCCGAACGTCAGGAACAACAGGTGGCGCAGCAGGTAATAGAACGACCCCGCGTGCTGACCATCGGCCACAGCGATCGAGCTGGACGCAACCATGACCACGCCGAGGCTCGCCAGCATCAGCGCGGCAAGCACCAGGCTCGCGTCGTAACGCCCCGTCGCCTCGCTGCGCCGGACTGCCTGGGACTCGTTGCTGAAGTCGAACAGCAGCATCAGCGCACCTTCAAGGTCGCAAGACCGATCAACACCAGAACCACGGAGATGATCCAGAAACGCACGATCACGCGCGGTTCGGGCCAGCCCTTGAGTTCGAAGTGGTGATGGATTGGTGCCATGCGGAAAATGCGTTTACCCGTCAACTTGAAACTCGCGACCTGCAATATCACCGACACCGTTTCCATCACGAACACGCCACCCATGATCAGCAGCACGATCTCCTGACGCACGATCACTGCGACGCAACCAAGCGCCGCGCCGATTGCCAACGCGCCCATGTCTCCCATGAACACCTGTGCCGGATACGTGTTGAACCACAAAAAGCCGAGGCCCGCGCCACTGAGCGCGCTGCAGAAAATTGCCAGTTCGCCGGCGCCCGGAATCGCCGGAATACCGAGGTATTCGGAAAACACCTTGTTGCCGGCCAGGTAAGCGAATACGCCGAGCGCGGTGGAAACCAGCACGCTTGGCATGATCGCCAGGCCGTCGAGTCCGTCTGTCAGGTTCACCGCGTTGGAAAAACCGACGATGATGAAATACGCCAGAGCGATGAATACCGCAGCGCCCAGTCCGCTCAACCAAGGTGCGGCTGCGGCGATGTCGGCGGCATGGCCAAGTGGCACCTGCGCATGCTTTATGAGCGGCAGATAGAAAGTCGTTGCGGCGGGCGTATCAGCCGTAAAATACAGGTACAGCGCGACGCTGAGGCCGAATACCGATTGCCAGAAGTATTTCCAGCGCGCAGCGAGGCCGCGGCTGTCCTTGCGCACGAGCTTGGTGTAGTCGTCGTAGAAACCAATCGCGCCAAACGCGAGTGTCACGACAAGCACCAACCACACGTAACGGTTGCGCAGATCCGACCACAGCAAGGTCGACACGGCGACCGAGGCGATGATGAGTGCGCCACCCATCGTCGGTGTGCCGGCCTTGATCAGGTGCGACTGCGGGCCGTCGCTGCGAATGAACTGACCGGCGTTGACTGCGGCGAGCTTGCGGATGATTGCCGGACCAGCAAGCAGTGACACCGCCAGCGCGGTCAACGTGCTCATGATCGCGCGGAAAGTCAGGTACTGGAACAGGTGGAAGCCACTGATCCAGCCCTTGAGCAGTTCGGCAAGTTCAAGCAGCATCGTGCGCGCCTCCGTTGCCGTTCTCGCCATGCAAGGCCTCGACGACGCGATCCATCGCCGCCGAGCGCGAACCCTTGATCAGCAAAGTCACATTCGCGCGCAGTTCCGATCGCAGCGCATCGATCAACTGTGTTTGCGTTTCGTAGTGGAGTGCACCGCCGTTGAACACGTCGACCGCTGCTGCGCTGAGAGGCCCTACCGCGCGCAACCGCTGAATGCCGCTGCGCTTGGCCAGACCGCCTATGTCGGCGTGCAGACGCGCCGCGTCAGTGCCAAGCTCGGCCATGTCACCCATCACCAGTACGCGCTCTCCCGGCTCGGCAGCCAGCGTCGCGATTGCGGCGGCGAACGAACCGGGGTTGGCGTTGTAGCTGTCGTCGATCACCACCGCACCGGAGCTGTGGGTGCGCCGCAGCAGGCGGCCGGCCACGTTCGGCGCCGCTTCAAGGCCGGCCTTGATGGTTGCCTGCGGCACACCGAGCGCCATCGCGATCGCACTGGCCGCAAGTGCATTCATCACGTTGTGACGGCCGGGGAGCGGCAGCGCGATCTCGCAGGTGCCGCCCGGCGTGAGCAAGCGGAATCGCCCTTCTGCATTGACTTCCGGATCGACATTCGCACTCACATCGGCACGGCGCAACAAGCCGAAGCGAACGATGCGCCGCGTACCGGCGAGCACCGCAAAGTAGTCGGCGAACGCATCGTCCGCGTTGATGACCGCGATGCCGTCGGGCGGCAATACGCGATAGATCGCGCCTTTGGTTTCGGCCACGCCCTGCAGATTGCCCATGCGCTCCAGATGCGCTGCGGCGACGTTGTTGACCAGCGCAACGTTGGGCTGCGCAATGTGCGCCAGATACGCGATGTCGCCGGGCTTGCCGGCGCCCATCTCGATCACGGCGTATTCACTGTCGGCGGGCATTGCAAGCAAGCTCAGCGGCAGACCGATTTCGTTGTTGTAGTTGCCGGCGCTGACGTGGCTGCGGCCATGCTTCTCGAGGATCGACGCAAGCAAAGTCTTGACCGTCGTCTTGCCGTTCGAACCGGTGATGCCGATCACGCGGGCGCGACTGCGCGAACGTAGTACGCGTGCGATTTCACCGAGCGCAACCTCGGTGTCGGCGACGACCACCTGCGGCATTCCGAGCGCCAATTCGTGGTCGACGAGCAAGGCCGCAGCACCCCGCTTGCGCGCATCAGCGGCAAAATCGTGCGCGTCAAATCGGTCGCCCTTGAGCGCGACGAACAACGCGCGCCCTTCCAGCGTGCGCGTGTCGGTCGAAACTGCTTCGACCGTGATATCGGCGCCATGCAGGCGACCACCCGTCCATTTCGCAATATCTGCCAACTTCAGGCTCAACATGCGCGTTGCTCCAGCACGCTACGCGCAATTGTCAGATCGTCGAATGGCCGCTTGGCACCGCACACTTCCTGATAGGTTTCGTGTCCTTTGCCAGCAACCAGCACGATGTCGCCCGCTTGCGCGGAAGCAATGGCAAGCGCGATCGCCTCGGCGCGATCGCGCTCGATTGTTGCGCGTTCGGGCTGCGTGAGCCCGGCGACGATTTGCGCGACGATCAGGTCTCCCTCTTCGCCGCGCGGATTGTCGTCGGTGATGATGATGCGATCGGCCAGCGCTTCGGCAATCGCACCCATTTGCGGACGCTTGCCGGCGTCGCGCTCGCCACCGCAACCAAACACGCAGATCAGGCGACCGGCGCAATGGGCACGCAGGCTGGTGAGCGTCTGTTCGAGTGCATCGGGCGTGTGCGCATAGTCGATAACGACCAGCGGTTGCGCTGTGTCGCCGCCGAGGCGATTCATGCGGCCTGCGACTGGCTGCAAAGCGCCGAGCGCCTGCTCGATCAAGGCGAACGTAAAGCCCATCTGGCCGAGGCAGGCCGCCACCGCCAGCAGGTTGGAAACATTGAAGCGGCCGAGCAGATGCGTCTGGATGCGTCCGGCGCCCCACGGTGTGCGCAACGTGAAGACGATTCCCGCCGCGCTCGTTTCAATCGCCTGCGCGACCACATCGGCGGCGTCGCGCTCGATGCCATAGCGCAGCAGCGCGACCCCAACCGGCAGCGTCGCCGCAAGCGCACGTCCGAACGCATCATCGAAATTTATGATGGCAGCATCCAGTCCTGGCCATGCAAACAATCGTTGCTTGGCGGCGCCGTACGCCTGCATCGTGGCGTGGTAATCGAGATGATCCCGGGTCAAGTTGGTAAACACCGCAAGATCGAAGGCGACAGCATTCACACGGCCTTGGTCAAGCGCATGTGAGGACACTTCCATCGCAACATGGCTCACGCCGCCATCGCGAAATTGCGCCAGCAATTCGTGCACCTCGATTGCGTCCGGCGTTGTGCGCTCGCCGGCGCGCACCGCGCCGTGCAAACCCGCTCCGAGCGTACCGATGGTCGCTGCGCGTCGACCGAGGTGTTCAAGCGCCTGCGCCAGCAATTGCACGGTGGAAGTCTTGCCATTGGTACCGGTCACGCCGGTTACGTTCAACGCATTCGACGGGTCGCCGAAAAAGTGTGATGCAATCGCACCCAGCCGTTCGCGCAAGCCGTCGATCCATACGATCGGGGTGGCTGGTGTCGACTCGGTTGCAGACAGCAAAGCAGCGGTCGACGCGGACGCTTCAGTGGCCGGCTTTTCCGCCAGCACCACCGAAACGCCACGCGCCGACGCCGCCGGGGCAAACACGATGCCGTGGGTCTGCAATCCCTGCAGTGCAACAAACGCGTCGCCGGGCGCAACCCGGCGCGAATCGAGGGAAAGTCCGCGCACGACGATATCGCCGGCCGCGCCCGCGTCGCCGCGGCCTTGCAGCAGTTCGCGCACGCTCATGGCGCGGGAAGTGTTCATTCGGCCACGTCTTCGGAGAAATCCGGCTCGACCACCGGCTTCGCGGGGCCGGCTTGTTCTTTGTGCAGGGTGTGCCCGACATCGGGCGCTGCGGTGTACCAGTTCTGCACATTGTCGGGCGCGACATCGAGCAGACGCAGTGCGCCTTCCATCACCTTGCCGAACACGGGGGCGGAAACGAGCGCCCCGTAGAACGCGCCTTGCGGATCATGGATCACAACGACCCCGACCATGCGTGGCCGCGTAGCCGGCACCATGCCGACAAACAACGAGATGTATTTCTTCTGGTAACCGCCGCCGACCGCGGTGCGCGAGGTGCCCGTCTTGCCAGCCACCAGATAGTTGCGCACCGCCGCCTTGACCCCGCCGCCGGGCGGCACGATCACGGTTTCAAGCATGGTTTTGAGATTCGCCGCGATCTGCGGATCAATTACCGCGTGATCGGGATTGCCTGCGCCCTTGACGAACGTGGGCGAACGCAGGCGGCCCTCGTTGGCGAGCGTCGCATAGCCTTGCGCAAGCTGCAGCGGCGTCACGCTGACACCATAACCATAGGCGATCGTCGCCTGTTCGACCGGGCCCCATTTTGTGGCGATCGGCAGATTGCCAGACACTTCGCCGGGGAAACCCGAACCCGTAATTTCGCCGAAACCAAACCGATGAAACACGTCGTACATATGGTCGCGCGTCATCGTGCCGGCGATCTTCGCGGCGCCGACATTGCTCGAATAGGTGATCACGCCGGTGACGTCGATCAGACCCTTGTTGTGGATGTCGGTAATGGTGTGGCCATACAAGGTGTAGGTGCCCGGATTGGTATCGACCGGCGTGTGCGGTTTCCACTTGCCGCTTTCAAGCGCGGCTGAAATCGTGAACGCCTTCATTGTCGAACCCGGTTCGACCACATCGGTCACGGCGCGGTTGCGCTTGTAGGCCGGATCAATGCGCTCGCGCGAATTGGGATTGAACGAAGGCTGGTTGACCATCGCCAGAATCTCGCCGGTCGGCACGTCGAGAATGACCATCGATCCGGACGAGGCATGATGTTCGGCCAACGCCGATTTCAGTTCCCGATAGGCGAGGTACTGGATGCGCCGATCGATGGAGATCGTCAGATCCTTGCCGGGCTTTGCTTCCTGCACCAGTTCGACATTCTCGACTTCGTGGCCGAGGCGGTCGCGGATAACGCGTTTCAATCCCGCTTCACCGGCCAGCCAGCCATCGAAGGCAAGCTCAAGGCCTTCCTGGCCGTGGTCGTCGATGTTGGTCGTGCCAAGCACGTGCGCGATGACTTCCCCGCTCGGGTAGTAGCGGCGAAATTCGCGCCGGCTGGCGACGCCCGGAATGCCGAGTTTGAGCACCGCCTGCGCATCGTCGGGGTTCAAGTGCCGCTTGATGTAGAGAAATTCCTTGTCGGATTTCTCGATCAGGCGTTGCTTGAGCGCTTCTTCGTCGAGGCCGGTCGCGTTTGCCAGCTCGCCGATACGGTCGGCGTTTTCAAGCAATAGCGGTGGATTGGCCCAGATCGATTCAACCGGCGTCGACACCGCGAGCGGCTCGCCGTTACGATCGAAAATGGTGCCGCGGGACACCGGAATTTCAAGATCGCGAAGATACCGCGCGTCACCTTGTTCTTGATAGAAATCCTTGCGCACCACCTGCAAATCGACCGCACGCACAATTAGCGCGCTCGATGCCAGACCGAGCATACCCAGCACGACATACAGCCGCGTGCGCGCGTTGGCTGGTTTGCGGCGCTCGTTCATCGCCGGATCAACACCGTTTCGGCAGCGCTGGTCGACACCATGCCGAGTTTGCCGCGGGCAATCTGCTCGATGCGGTTGTTCTCGGCCCAGGTCGCCTGTTCAAGTTGCAGGCGACCGAACTCGAACTGGATGTTGTCGCGCTCGTTGCCCAGTTGGCTCAGTTCCACGAACTGGAGACGGCTTTGCTGGCGCGCGTAGACAACTGCGATCGAGGTGGCGATCACCGCCAGCAGCAGGACCAGGAAAGCGAAGCGCCCAACGATCACGCGCGCCCCTCCATGTTTGCAGCCGACGGGCGCGCCGATTTTCCTTCTCCTGCTTGCCGCAGAATCTGGCCGGCAGGGTCGGGCGCGGGCATCAGGGCGGACTTCTCCGCCACGCGCAACACCGCGCTGCGCGCACGTGGATTGGCTGCGATTTCGGCGGCGCTGGAAAACTGCGCCTTGCCGATCGCGACCAGTGCCGACGGCGCGGTTTGCGGCGGCGGCAATCCGCGCCGCACCGGACGCGCGACTTCGCCGCGAATGAACTGCTTGACCGCGCGGTCCTCGAGCGAATGAAAACTGATCACGGCCAGACGGCCACCGGGGTTGAGGCAGGCAAGGGCGCTGCGCAGGCCGCGATCGAGCGCGCCCAGTTCGTCGTTGATGTGAATGCGCAGCGCCTGGAAGGTGCGCGTCGCCGGATGTTTGTGTTTTTCGCGGTAACCGATCGCCTTCGCCACAAGCTCGGCCAGATCACGCGTGGTTGCCAGCGGACGCTCGTGTTGCTTGATCGTTTTCGCAATGCGCCGGCTCATTTTTTCCTCGCCATGACGCCACAACACATTGGCGATTTCCTTCTCGTCCACTTCGGCCAGCCATTGCGCAACACTCACTCCGCGGGTCGGATCCATGCGCATGTCCAGCGGCCCCTCGTTCTGGAAACTGAAACCGCGCGTCGGATCGTCGAGTTGCGGCGACGACACGCCAAGATCGAGCAACACCCCATCAAGTCCTGCCGCCGCGTCCGGCCAATCGGCCATCGCGGCGAAATTCGCATGGCGAATACGCACACGTGCATCGCCTGCGAACGTTTCCTGCGCACTCGCAATCGCCTCCGGATCACGATCCATTACCAACAAACGCCCTTGCGGACCCAGCTTTCCGAGCACTTCGCGCGCGTGTCCACCGCGTCCGAATGTGCCATCGAGATAGACTCCGTCCCGCTGTACGCGCAGGCCTTCCATGACCTGCGCCAACATCACCGGCACGTGCTGGCGCAGTGGCGCGCTCATCGACGAGCGTCGGTCACAACGCAAGCCCGAGCATGTCCTCCGTGAGCTGCGCCTCACCGATCGTTTCGCGGATCTTGGCCAGGTGCGCTTGTTCGCTCCACAATTCGAATTTGTTGTCCATGCCGAGCAGCACCGCGCGCTTCTCGATGCCCGCCGCAGCGCGCTGACTGGCCGGCACCGCAATGCGCCCGTTGCCATCGGTTTGCACATGCGCTGCGGCGCCAACCAGCTTCATCTGCATGTCGCGATGGACCTTCTTGGCTTTGCCCAGCGCGTTGACCTGATCGCGCACGCGTTCCCACTCGCCCTGCGGAAAAATCCACAGGCAACCGTGTTCAAAGGGGTTGTAAGTCACGACGAGGCGATTGGCGCAGGCGGCGAAGACAAGCTCGCGATGGACTGCGGGGATCGCAACCCGGCCCTTGTCATCCAGCGTGACGGCTGCTTCGCCCTGAAACATAAACCACGATCCACCACATAAAACCACCGAAGCCCACAATATGGCGCAAGTTACGGGGTGTCAAGGAAAATCCGGGCGATTTTTGATTCCCCTGCAACGGTCCCAGCCGCAGTCCGCGATCCTCGTTTCAGGAGGATTCTCACGAGTGTCTGGCAAGGTATTGAAACTAGGGACAGTGCGCGATTTCATCTGCTCGTGCACAGGCGCGATCTAACGCCCCAAGTTTCGACCGTGCGAAATTCCTGGGGGCTCCACGTGCGCGAAAGCGCGCGGGTTGGCGGAGGCCACGAGCACCTTGCAGGCGCAACGCGCGATCCGAACGAAAAAGGTGGGAGCCGGTCGTTAAGCCGGGTTCTGTCGTGAGCAGCCATTCCTCTAGACCCTGCGTCGCCGCAGGGTTCAAGCAACCAACCCGGGAACGACGCGGGCCACGTCATGGTTCCCCTATTTGGTCTTGCTCCAGGTGGGGTTTGCCGTGCCACGCGGCGTTAGCCCCGCGCGCGGTGCGCTCTTACCGCACCGTTTCACCCTTACCACGCATGTCTTGCGACACCGTTCGGCGGTTTGTTTTCTGTTGCACTTTCCGTCGGCTCGCGCCGCCCAGGCGTTACCTGGCACCCTGCCCTATGGAGCCCGGACTTTCCTCGGCGCGCGAACGCGACGCGGCTGCTTTGACCGACTCCCGTGACGAGTGTAGCAGTTGAGCTGCGCGCGCCGCGTCCGGGCTACGTTGTGTACAGTGCCTTGCGCGGCGCGCCGGTGATGGCTGCTGCAAGTTTCGCCGCGCGCGCCGGCGGCAACTCTTCGCGCAACAGCGCGAACACGCGGCGGCCTTCGGCAAGCTGCACGTCGGCCGTCTCGCCCTGGGCACCAGCGATGAGCAACACGAATTCTCCGCGCTGCTGATTCGCGTCGGAGCCGACGCGCGCCGCGATTTCTCCAAGCGATGCGGCAATGAAGGTTTCAAACAGCTTGGTCATTTCGCGCGCAAGCACGGCCTCGCGCGCCTGGCCAAACACCGCGATTGCATCATCCAGTGATTCGACAATGCGGTGACTCGATTCGTAGAAGATCAGTGTGCGCGGTTCGGCCACCAAAGCCTGCAGACGTTCGCGGCGCGCGCTGGATTTGGCTGGAAGAAAACCCTCGAACACGAAACGGTCGCTGGGCAAGCCGGCGGCGGACAACGCCGCAATTGCCGCGCACGGCCCCGGCACCGGCGACACTTCGCACCCTGCCGCGCGTGCCGCACGCACCAGGCGAAAGCCCGGATCGCTGACCAGCGGCGTCCCGGCATCGCATATCAGTGCGACGTCCTGACCGCCCAACAACTGCTCCACAATGCGCTCGCCCTGCTCGCGCTCGTTGTGCTCATGCAGTGCGAACGAACGTGCGCGACTACCCACCAACGCGAGCAGAGGCGCGCTGTGGCGGGTGTCTTCGGCAGCGATCAGCGCCGCATCGCGCAGGGTATCGCGCGCTCTCTGCGACAAATCCTGCAGATTGCCGATGGGTGTCGCCACCACCAGAAGCCGGCCAGGTTTCCCGTCCATCCCATACTCCGCATTCATTCAATTCAGGCTGTGACCATTCACGAACAGCCGCACGGAAGTGGGCTTGCCGTGATCGGCTATCATCGCAGTCCGGCGGCCGCGCGGCAGCAAACGCGGTCTGGAAACCTCGCACGGACGAAAACCGATGATGCAAGTTGCCCACTTCCACAGGATTTCGCACGCGCCGATCAAAGCCGTGTCAAGAAATATCGTGCAGTGGGCGTGCGCTTGGCGAATGGTACAAATCGGCCTGCTCTGCCTCGCCCTTGGCGCATGTGCGACATTTTCCGAGCAAGATCGCGAACCTGAGCCTGTGGATACGCAAGGCGCGACGCATGCCGAGCAGCTCTACGCGCACGGCGATCTGGATCAAGCGGCTGCGGAGTTCCTTGCGCTGGCGCAGGAAAGCGACGGCGACGCGCGCGCGCACTATCGCCTGCGCGCCGCCGAGGCGTTGCGCGAACGCGGCGATATCGAAGGCGCCGCCCGCGCGCTCGACGACATCAAGCGGCGCCGATTGCATGGCGACGAGCCGGTGCGACTGGATCTGCTGGATGCACAAATAGCGCTCAAACGCGGCGATCTCGCGCAAGCGCAAAGCCTGCTTGCGCTTGACGAAAAAACGCTTGCACCGAACTTGAATTTGCGTGTGCTCGAGTTGCGCGCGCGCGTGGCGCTCGCGGCCGGAGACGCGTTTGCTTCCGCCCGCGCACGCGCCGCGCTCGATCGCGACCTGCATGATCGCGACCGCGAGCAGAACCGCATGCAATTGACCAGCGCCCTCGCAAGCCTCGATGTCGGTACGTTGCGAAGCCGCATCGACACGCTGCAATCGGATGATCCCTTGCGGCCGTGGATCGAGCAGGTGCTGCGCGACAAGGGCCAGCCGCTGGCGCGGGTAACCCTGCGCCCGAGCCATCAGGTTGGCACGCTGCAGGCGGGCGTCGACGGCACGCTCGAAGCCGAAGGCTACAAGACGCTCAAGCATGTCGCCCTGTTGCTGCCCCTCAACGCCCAGCTCGCCAATGTGTCGCAATCGATCCGTGACGGCTTTCTCGCCGCGTATTTCGCCGATCGACCCGAACGCCGCCCTGATGTGCGCATCTATGACTCCGGCAAGACGCCGAGCGATGCGTTGGCCGCCTACAACACTGCCGTGGCCGACGGCGCCGATCACGTGGTCGGGCCGCTGCAGCGCGAAGCGGTTGGCGAACTTTTCCACCATTCGCTGAGCGCGCGCGTGCTCGCACTCAATCATCCGGACACCGGTGAAGTGCCGCCGCCGGGCAGCGCGGAATTTGGTTTGTTGCCGGACAGCGAAGGCGCGCAGGTCGCCGAGCACATGCGCGAGCGAGGCATCGCGCGCGCCGCGGTGATCGCCGCCGACACCGACTGGGCCGAACGCGCAGCACGCGCATTCCGCGCACAGTTTGAAGCGGCCGGCGGCAGTATCGTCGGGGAAACGCGGCTGAACGACAAGGAGGTCAATTTCGCCACGTCGATCGTGCAAGCAACAGCCAGTCTCGGTGCCGACGTCGACAACGGCATCTTCATCAGCATGCGTCCGCAACAGGCGCGCCTGCTGCTGCCGCAACTGAAGATTGCGCACGTGACCGCGCCGGTATTCGCGACCTCCCATGTGAATTCCGGCGACAACACGCCCGCGCTCGATCGCGATCTGGACGGCCTCGAATTCTGCGACGCGCCATGGCTGTTCGGCGCAGTGGCGGGCCGCCCCGAACGCAATCGTATCGCCGCGTACATCGCGAGCGCCAATGGCGTCGGCGCACGTTTGTTTGCGTTCGGCATGGACGCGTACGCGCTGTTGCCCTACCTCGACTGGTTGATTGCGCACCCGGATGCGTATCTCGCCGGCGCAACCGGCGAACTGATCGGCGACAGTTTTGGCCGCATCCATCGAATCGCCGGGTGGGCGCGCTTCAGCAACGGCGTGGCGGTGCCGATCGATGGCGCGCTCAACGCAGCACCAGCGTCGCCATGAGTGCGCATGACTGCTAGCCCACGTGTAGCCGGTGCAGGTTATGAAGCCATTGCACTTGCTTATCTGTTGCGCGCGGGACTGGTGTTGATCGTGCAGAATTTTTGTTGCCGCTACGGCGAAATCGATCTGGTGATGAGCGACGGCGATACCATCGTATTCGTTGAAGTGCGATATCGACGTGGCGCCCGCGGTGCTCTGTCCTTCGGCGACGGCGTCGACTCGGTGAGTGCGGCCAAGCGTGCGAAACTCGTGCGCGCGGCGCGCATGTTCCTGGCGACGCAGCCCCGCCTGGCCAACCGTCCTTGCCGCTTCGATGTCGTCGGCGTCGCAGGCGATGAGGCCGCGCCGGTGCTGGACTGGCGTCCCAATGCTTTTGATGCCTGCTGAGGATTTGTCGATGCGCTACCGTTCGTTGCTAGCTTGGCTCTCATTTGCGCTGATCCTGCCGCAATTGGGCGGCTGCTTTCTCGCCGTCGCCGGCGTTGCCGTCGGCGCAAGCGCCGCGCACGATCGCCGCGGCGTCGGCGCCTATCTCGACGACAAGCGCATCTACCTCGGCGCTTACGATTCGCTCAACAAGGATCACGAGCTGGCGCTCAAGAACAACGTCAGCATCGTCGTCTATGACGGCGTGATGCTGTTGACCGGCGAAGTGCGCACGCCCGAACTCAAAAAACGCGCGCAACAACGCGTAAGCGGTTTCGAGGGAACGCAACGCATCGTCAACGAACTGGAAATCGCCGAACCCGAAGGCTTCTGGTCGCGCCGCCGCGACAATACCATCACCGCACAGGTGAAGACTGCGCTGCTTGATCTGACCAGCATGCCGGACTTCGATCCAACCCGCGTCAACGTGACCACCGCGCACCGCGTGGTCTACCTGATGGGCAAGGTTTCGCACGCGGAAGACGATGCCGTCACCCATATCGTGCGCGATGTCGCGGGAGTGGAGCGGGTGGTGAAATTATTCGCGTACACGGACTGAGCGCCACGCATCGGGAATCGGGAAGCGCTGGAATATCTCGTCCCGGCCCCGTTTCATCGTCCCGGTGTCTTTGCACCAACCAGCCTATTGGCACTCACTTGATTGCGCATCGCATGCGCCTGTCGTGCACGTCGGTTGCGCCGGGAGCGCCAGCAAGCCCCTGCCCCTGAGCGTTACAACACGCGAGCGGAAATCACGATGACGATTGCCGCATAGATTCCGGCAAGCACGTCATCGATCATCACGCCGAGACCACCCTTGATCGAGCGGTCAGCCCACGACACCGGCCACGGTTTCCAGATATCGAACACGCGGAACAACACGAACGCGGCGATGATCCAGCGCGCGTCCGACGCGATCCACAGCAATGGTGCCAGCGCGATCCACTGGCCAACGAATTCATCCCACACGATCACGCTGGGATCCTCAATGCGAAGTTGCGCGACGACGACGTTCGAGGCCCATACGCCCAGCGCGAACGCGAGCACGATCGCCAGCGCAAACAGCGGCGCAGACAGCCCGCGCAATGCAAACCATGGAATCAATGCAACCGCTGATCCAGCCGTGCCGGGCGCAAACGGGCTCAGGCCTGCGCCGAAACCACAGGCAATCCAGCCCGCCGGCGAGCTGAGGATTGCGCGTCGTTGCGCGCTGTCGAGCTTCATGCGAAATGTTGCCAGCCACGCTGATGTACCGCGATTTCGCTCCCGTCTGCGTCGAGCAAGCGCACGCCCTCGCCTGCCATGACACGGCCGATCCGGGTCGCGCCGCCACCGATGCGTGCCAGATCACGCAGCATCGCGTCCGCGCGCTGGCGCGGCGCCGTGAACGCGAGTTCGTAATCGTCGCCGCCACCGGTTTGCAAGGCGAGTCGCTGCGGCGCATCGAACAACGCCAGCAACGCCGATGACGCCGGCAGATCGATTGCGTCGATCTCGATAGCAACGCCGCTGCGTGCTGCGACATGCTCAAGATCGGCGAGCAAGCCGTCGGACACATCGATGCACGCTGACGCCCTATCGCGCAGTGCCACCCCTGCCGCGATGCGTGGTGTCGGTCGATTGAGCCGTGCCAGCAACCATTCACGCGTATCCCCGGATGCATTGAACAATACGCCTGCGTGCGCATCGCGTGGGTCGAGGCAGCGCAATCCCGCCGCCGCATCGCCGAGGGTGCCGGTGACGAACACCTGATCGCCAACCTGTGCGCCGTCACGGCGCAACGCGCGCCCCGGCGGCGCAAACCCGTGCACGGCGACAGTGACGCTGAGCGGACCACGCGTCGTATCACCGCCGACCAGCGCGACATGATGCTGTGTCGCAAGCTCGGCAAACCCATCGCAGAACGCGGCAACGAATGTCCGATCCGCGTTGGGCAGGGTCAGCGCGAGTAACGCCCACGCCGGCGTTGCGCCCATCGCGGCGAGGTCGGAGAGATTGACCGCGAGCGCTTTCCAACCCAGATCACGAGCGCTGGTCGACTCGGGAAAATGCACGCCCGCAATCAGCGTATCGGTGCAGACGACAAGATCATGGCCGGCAGGCGGTGAGAGAATTGCCGCGTCATCGCCGATGCCCAGACGCACATCGACGCGCGTGACTGCGCAACGCTCGCGAATCAGGTCGATCAGTTCGAATTCCATGCCGACGTCCTAATCTTCTTCGCAGCCATGCGCGATTGTTCGCCTACGCCATGCCTGCGACGCGCTGGAACGACCCTTCAGCGGCGCGCGCTGCCGTATTCGGCGGCGCGCCAGATCGCAGCGAGCTTGTCCAGCACGCCGTTGACATACGTGTGTCCGTGGTCGGCACCAAAGCGTTTGGTCGTCTCGACCGCCTCGTTGATGACGACGCGGTACGGCACATCCATGCGCTCGCGCAGTTCGTATGCGGCAATGCGCAACGCGGCACGTTCGATCGGATCGACTCGATCGATTTCGCGGTCGAGGAATGGCAGCATCGCGGCGTCAAGTTCGGCGTAATGGCGTTCGACGCCGCGCACGAGATTCTCGAAATATTCAAGATCCGCAATCTGCATGTCCTGCTCGTGGCGAAACTGGTCGATAACGCTTTCGATCCGGTTGCCGCTGAGCTGCCAGGCATAAATTGCCTGCAGCGCACGCCGACGTGCGCGCGAACGCGCCGCCAGGTCGATGCCGGTCGGTCGCGGCGGATTCGTCACCATTGTCTCCACAGATCGGCCATTTCCAATGCGGCCAGCGCGACGTCCGCGCCCTTGTTGCCATGCGCGCCGCCCGCACGTGCCGCGGCATCGGCGTGCACTTCGACCGCCAGCACGCCGTTCAATATCGGCACGCGAAATTCCAGCGCGACGCGCATCAAACCGTCCGCGCAGCCGTCGGCAACCTGTTCGTAGTGGCGCGTATCGCCGCGCACGACGCAACCGAGCGCGAGGATTGCAGCATGACCGCCACGCGCGGCCAGTTGTGCCACGACCTGCGGAATTTCCCACGCACCCGGCACGCGCACCACATCGATCGCGCTCTCGGCCACCCCATGCGCACGCAATGTTTGCAGCGCGCCGTCAACCAACGCATCGACAATACGCGGATTCCAGCGGCTGGCGACGATTGCGTATTGTGCGCCGGCGACAGGGCGCAGTTCACCGCTAGATGTGGGCATCGGCTGCAAGAATCTTGATTCGCGACGCGCAGTTTACTCTGTGGGAGCGGCGGAAGCCGCGATGTTTGTGCGAGTGCGTGCGACGGCGCCGCCACTGGCACCGCGACGCAGCCGCCGCTTTGTGGCTTGATCCAGCCTAGCCCAGCAGAACAGTCATCCCGGAAAACACATCGCGGCTTCCGCCGCTCCCACAACAGCTCAGTCCGCGCTCTATCGGTCTACCGAATCCCGATTCCCGAATCCCGATTCTCGGCTTCTTCGTAACCAACCACTTCCAATCCGAAGCCCGCGAGTCCGACCAGCTTGCGCGGCGTACCCAGAACCCGTAGGCGGCGCACCCCGAGGTCGATGAGGATTTGCGCCCCTAGTCCGAGCCGGCGCCATTCGGAATTGGCCTTCGGCTCCTTGATCGGCACGCAACGCAGACGGTCAAGCAACGCGTCCGGCGCTTCATCACCGGCAAGCACGACCACGACACCACGGTTTTCTCCGGCGACCCGGCGCAAGGCTGCGGTGACGGTAAGACCGAGGTCGTCACGTTTCAAATGCAGCACATCTGAAAGCGTATTGCGCACATGCACGCGCGTCAGTACGGGGGCATCGCCGTCGATTTTTCCGCGCACCAGCGCGAAGTGCGATTCGCGCGCGAGCACATCGCGATACGCGACCAGGTGGAAGCGACCGAACTCGGTGTCCACCTCGCTTTCGTATACGCGTTCGACGGTCTTTTCGGTTTCGAGACGATAGCGGATCAAATCGGCAATCGTGCCGATCTTGAGCTCGTGTCTGGCCGCAAATGCTTCCAGTTCAGGGCGACGCGCCATCGTGCCGTCTTCGCTCAGCACTTCGACCAACACCCCGGCCGGCTCCAGTCCCGCCAATGCGGCCAGATCGCATGCGGCTTCGGTGTGTCCCGCGCGCGCAAGGACGCCACCGGGCTGCGCCGTCAGCGGGAACACGTGTCCGGGTTGCACGATATGTGCAGGCGCCGCAGCGGCGCGCACCGCGGTGCGGATTGTGTGCGCGCGATCATAGGCCGAGATGCCGGTGGTGACGCCTTCGGCGGCCTCGATCGACGCGGTAAAATTGGTGTGATGCGGCGAGGTATTCGTGTCGACCATCGGTTTGAGGCCGAGCTGACGACAGCGCGCGTGGGTCATTGACAGGCAGATCAAGCCGCGCCCTTCGCGCGCCATGAAATTGATGTCTTCGGGACGCACCTTCTCGGCCGCCATGATGAGGTCGCCCTCGTTTTCGCGATCTTCGTCATCGACGATCACGACCATGCGTCCGGCGCGGATGTCCACAAGTATTTGTTCAATAGTCGCAAACGGCATGGAACGCGCTCGATCAAGGGTGGAAGATAATCACCGTTTCCAGGCTGAAAGTCATGCGCGAGCGAGACGCTCGACGTAGCGCGCGATCAGATCGACTTCAAGGTTCACGCCATCGCCAGGTTTACGAGTGCCCAATGTGGTCACCTCGAGCGTGTGCGGAATCAAGGTGACGCCGAAGGTGTCGCCATGGACGGTGTTGACGGTCAGGCTGGTGCCGTCGATGCAGATTGAACCCTTGACCGCGATGTAACGCATGAGAGGACCCGGTGCGCTGAAAGTCCAGCGCTGCGATGCACCGTCATCGTCGAGTGAAACAACGTGACCGACGCCATCAACATGACCCGCAACCAGATGTCCGCCGAGGCGATCGGAAAGGCGTAACGCTTTTTCGAGGTTGAGCGTGTCGCCGACGCCGAGCGCACCCAAGGTCGTGCACGCCAGGGTTTCGGCGGACACATCGGCGCTGAAGCGCGCCCCATCGAGTGCCACGACGGTCAGACATACGCCCGCAACCGCAATGCTCTCTCCGAGCGCGACATCGCTCAGATCGAGCGCGCCGGCATCGATCGCAAGACGCACGTCGACGCCGCGCGCCCCACGCGAGGAAATTCGGCCAACAGCTTGGACGATTCCGGTAAACATCCGTCTTTCTCCTTCCCTTGAACCATGTCTCGCGGATGACAAAGATTTACGGCGCCAGTTTCATCCGCAACGACAAGCGAAGGTCATCGCCCACCTGACGCTGTTCAAACAGACGCAGCTTCCAGCGCGCGCTCATCTCCGACAAGGCTGGCACGGCGAACATCGGTCGCGCCGAATCACCCAACAGGACAGGAGCGATGTACAGCAAAAGTTCGTCCACGAATCCCGCCGCGAACAGCGCACCCGCCAGCGTCGACCCCGCCTCGACTTGCACCTCGTTCATGCCACGCGCCGCGAGCAGGCCCAACACGGCATCGAGATCCAGGCCGCCTGGGCCGCTCGCAACCGCGACGCGCTCGACCTGCGCGAAGCGGCCGTCATCGGACAGCGCATCGTGCGCGTGCAACAGCAACGTCGGCGCACTGCCATCCAGCACATGCGCGCCGCGCGGCGTGCGCAGCCTCGAATCGAGCACAACGCGCAGCGGCGTCACGCCCATCGCGGATGCAGCTTCCTGCGTTTCCAAGCTTCCTGCGTGCGGGGAAATCGCAGAGGGCGACTGAAGCCTTGCCGTTAGTCGAGGATCATCCGCGAGCACAGTGCCGACCCCGGTCAGGATCGCCGAGCTGCGCGCACGCCATTTCTGTACGTCGGCGCGTGCGGCTTCACCGGTTATCCATTTCGACGCGCCGTTGGCCAGAGCGATGCGCCCGTCGAGACTCGTCGCCAGCTTCACCCGTAACCACGGACGACCGCGTTCGATGCGGCTGAAAAAGCCGCGATTGAGGTCACGCGCCACCCCGCGCATCAAACCGGTTTCAACGACGATGCCGGCGGCACGCAGGCGATCGAGCGCACCGCCGCCATGCTGAAACGGATCCTCGCTGGCGATCACGATGCGCGCGACGTGCGCCGCGATCAACACATCCGCACAGGGCGGCGTGCGGCCATGCAGCCCGCACGGTTCCAGCGTCACATAGGCGGTCGCGCCGCGCGCGCGATCGCCGGCCGCGGCAAGCGCAAATACTTCCGCGTGCGGATGACCGGCGCATCGATGCCAACCTTCACCCACGACCTCCTCGCCGTGCGCGATCACGCAGCCAACGTGCGGATTGGGTTGGGTCGTGAACAGGCCGCGCCCAGCGAGCCGCAATGCGCGCGCCATCAACGCGTGATCGACCGCGGAAAACACGGCCCTCAACCCTTGCTCTTGCGTGGCGCGAGATCAGCGAGCAACGGCAACTGCATTCCCTCGGCCGAAGGCATGTCGCGTTCTAGGCGTTCGATCTCCTCGCGAAACGCTTGCACATCCTCGAAGCTGCGATACACCGAGGCGAAACGCACGTAGGCCACGTGATCGAGTTGCCGCAGCTCGCGCATGACCAGTTCGCCGATACGCAATGAAGGCACCTCGCGCTCGCTGCTGCGACGCAGATCCTCGATCACGGCACGCACCGCCGCATCCACCTGCTCGCTGCTGACAGGGCGCTTCTGCAAGGCGCGCATGAAACCGGTGCGCAGCTTGGACTCGTCAAACGTCTCGCGGCGACCGTCGCCCTTGACCACACTCGGCAACTTGATCTCGGCGGTCTCAAACGTATTGAAGCGCTCGCCGCACTTTTCGCACTCACGTCGGCGGCGGATCGTCGCGCCGTCTTCGGAAACGCGCGAATCGATCACGCGCGTGTCTTCGTGCTGGCAAAAGGGGCAGTGCATCAAAAGACCGGGAATTGTGAATCGACAATCGGCAATGAAAAAACCCCGAAATACCGCGCGAACGGGGCTCTTTCGATTCCCGCAGTTGAATTCGCGAATCCGGGCTTTTCAGCCATACACCGGAAACGCCTTGCATTGCGCCGTCACCTTGTCGCGCACGTGCCCGAGCACGGTCGCGTCGCCCGGCGCATCGAGCAGGTCACAAATCCAGTTGGCGAGGTCCGTGCAATCGTTTTCCAGATATCCGCGCGTGGTCACTGCGGGAGTTCCGATGCGCAAGCCCGAGGTCACGAAGGGCGAGCGCGGATCGTTCGGCACGGCGTTCTTGTTGACCGTGATATGCGCCTCGCCCAGCGCCGCTTCTGCGTCCTTGCCGGTTACGTCGCGGCCGATCATGTCGATCAGCATCAGATGATTCTCGGTGCCGCCCGAAACGATTCGATAGCCGCGCGCGATGAATGTCTTCGCCATCGCCTGTGCATTCTTCACGACCTGGGCCTGGTAAATCTTGAATTGCGGCTCCAGCGCTTCCTTGAACGCGACCGCCTTGGCCGCGATCACATGCATCAGCGGACCGCCCTGGATGCCGGGGAACACGATACTTTGCAATTTCTTGACCAAGTCTTCGGACGCATTTTTCGCGACAATAATGCCACCGCGCGGACCGCGCAGGGTCTTGTGCGTGGTCGACGTGACGACGTGCGCATGCGGCAGCGGACTCGGATACACACCGGCGGCGACGAGGCCGGCAACGTGCGCCATGTCGACGAAGAACAACGCTTTGACCGAGTCGGCAATTGCGCGCATGCGCGCCCAATCGACAACTTGCGAATACGCACTGAAGCCGCCAATCAACATCTTCGGCCTGTGCTCGTTGGCGAGGCGTTGGACTTCGTCGTAGTCGATCAGGCCGTTGACGTCCACACCATACTGCACCGCGTTGAACAGCTTGCCGCTCAAGTTGACCTTGGCGCCGTGGGTCAGATGCCCCCCATGCGCGAGGCTCATGCCGAGGATCGTGTCACCCGGCTTGAGCAGCGCAAAATAGACGGCTTGATTGGCCTGCGATCCCGAATGCGGTTGCACGTTTGCATAATCGCAATCGAACAGTTGCCTGCAGCGCTCGATCGCCAGTGTCTCCGCAATGTCGACATATTCGCAGCCACCGTAATAACGCTTGCCCGGATAGCCTTCGGCATATTTATTGGTCAGCACCGAGCCTTGTGCTTCGAGCACGCGCGGACTTGCGTAGTTTTCCGAGGCAATCAACTCGACGTGATCCTCCTGCCGCTGGCGCTCGGAAGCGATCGCCTGGGCGAGTTGGGGATCGTAACCTTCGATACGGGCATCCTTGGGGAACATGGTTCTGACGGACCTTGATCGGGAATTGCCGCGATGTTACAGGTTCACGACCGCCGATCCCAAGATGAGGACCTGGCGGCTCAGTGCATGTCACCTGGCTCCGGTGCCGATCCGCCGTCTTCATGGAGTGCTCCGGCGCACCAGAGCTTCCACGCTTGACGCAGCGCCGCCGACACCTGCGTGGCGTGCCGCCCGACTTCGACCGCCGCGTTGCGCGCGCGCGCCGGCAGCGTCGCCCGCAGTATGGCGCGGCGATCCGGATTATCGACGAGCGCCTGCACGCGCTCGACGTAATCTCCTGCGTCGACGGCGACGCAATCGGACAGGCCAAGCGCGACAAGCAGGCTCATGCTCTGCCGGCTCGCCATCGTGTCGCCGCACCACGCCACCACGGGAACCCCCATCGCCAGCGCGTCGCAACTGGTTGCGCAGCCTGAGAACGGAAATGGATCGAGCGCGATGTCGACGTCCGCGTAGGCCGCGAGCGTCTCCTCATGCGTACCGTAGCCCGCCAGTTCGAGGCGTGCTGCGTCGATGCCGCACGCGGCGCACCGCGCGAGAAAGCGCGAGCGCGTCTGCACGTCATCGAACGCCCCTGCTTTCAAGCGCAGCACCGCCGACGGATTCGCCTGAAGTATGTGCGACCACGCGGCGAGCACGGCGTCGTTGATCTTCGCGAGACGATTGAAACAGGCAAAGCGCAGGCCGGCGTCGACGCGTGGCCGCACCTGCGGGTAAACGAATGCCGGCGCATGGCAGAGACGACCGTCGCTCAGATACAGCAAGCGTTCGCTGTAGTGCCGAGCGAACTGCGGCGGGCTCAGCCGCTCATCGCTGAGCATGAAATCGATCGCATCGAGTCCGCTGCTGTGAAAGTAGTCGAGCCAGCTGATCTGCACGGGCGCCGGCCTCGCTGCCAGTGCGCGCAGTCGATTAGCGGGCCCGTGACCGCTGAGTTCGACCAACACGTCGATGCGGTCGGCACGGATCAGTTCGCATAGTTGCGCGTCGTCGAGTTCGTCGACCTGCCGCCACACCGCGGCAGCGGCGCGGAAGCGCGCGTTTGCGTCGTCCTCGATGCTGCCGTTGTCGTACAGGAAATGTTGCATGCCGTGCCGATCGAGCGCCGCGAATTCCGCCGCGAAAAAGGTCTCCACCACGCCGGCCGAGAAGCGCGGTGAGAGCCAGCCGATACGCAGAGGTCTTTCGGGATCGGCATGCGGTTGCGCGGGCACCCAGCGGGGCGACGCTGAGGCGAAGTCGGCGGCCCAGCGACGATGCGCCGCGGCCAATGCATTCGCGGACACCTGGGGCGCGTGCTGCAGGGCGATCAGCTGCGAACTCGCGGCGATGGCATCGCGCGGATGATCGGCGCGCAGCGTTGCATACTCGGCAAGCGCTGCCTCGATCTCACCGCGCTCTCGAAAAAGTTCCGCCCGCAATAGGCGCGCGCCGCGATGCTGCGGCGATCGCGCCAGGACCTGGGCAGCCATCGCGATCGCGTCGCCGGAGCAACGCTGGGACTCAAGCTCGCAGGCGCGCCGATAATGCATCTCGATATCGAAGCGCGCCGCCAGCACGGTGTCGCCCGGCAGGTCCGTGCGCAATCGTGCCAACAGTGCCAACGCGGCATTGGCGCGACCGGCGTGTTCGAGCAAGGTTGCAACCTCCAGCGCGAGCGATCGTTCGGCGGCGAGAGGCGGCAACGGTTTACGTAGCCGTGCGGCGATGCCCGCGCCCTGCGCGCTGATCGCGGCGCAGCGAAACCACTGCAGGAGTGCTCCGGCGTGCTGCGGGCGAAGGACGCTCGCCTGCCTCAGTGCGCGTGCCGCCTCGGCCTCGCGTCCTGCCGCGGCCAATGCCAGTCCGAGATTGATCCATCCTCCGAATCCACCCGGATCGCCGGCGATCGCCTGCCTTGCGTCGATTTCCGATGCTGCCGGATCTGCCAGCGCAAGGTGGATCGCTGCCCGGTTGGCCAGGATCGAGGACTTGTCGGCAGCCAGCGCCAGGGCCTTGTCGAGCCATTGGAGCGCCTGCGCGGATTGCCCCCGTTGATGCTGCAGCATCCCCAGCATATGCAGTGCATCGACATTGCCAAGGTCCTGCGCAAGCAGTTCCCTGTAGTACTTGTCAGCCGTAACAAGGTCGCCCGCACGATGGCAGGACAGCGCGGCGCGCAACAGGTCCTCGGTGGTCGGCATTGCGGCTGGCTGGAGTGGGTGGACAATGCCATGGTAGCCGACGGTGTGCAGGCCACCTCGGAATGGCGCCCCGCGGATGGTTCAGCGATAATCCGCGGCCTTCCGTACCACACGAGCGGCCGGGCTGTTGAGGCAGATGCCGCAGCGCTCCGGACACTGCGTACGAACCACCACGACTGCACACGTCGCGTCCGCAAGGCTCGCGCTGGAGGCAGACGCCCGTCGCGCAACGGGTTTTCATGGAGCCAAGTCATGCAATACATCTACACCATGATCGGCGTCAGCAAGGTCGTGCCACCAAAACGACAGATCATCAAGGACATTTCGCTGTCGTTTTATCCAGGCGCAAAAATCGGCCTGCTTGGTTTGAATGGCACCGGCAAGTCGACCGTGCTGCGCATCATGGCCGGCACCGATACCGAATTCCTCGGCGAGGCGCGGCCTGCGCCCGGCATCAAGATCGGCTTTCTCGAACAGGAACCCAAGCTCGATCCGACCAAATCCGTGCGCGAGGTCGTCGAGGAAGGCGTCGCTGACATCATCGGCGCGCAGCAGCGACTTGATGAAGTCTATGCGGCCTACGCCGAGGAAAGCGCCGATTTCGACAAACTCGCGGCCGAACAGCAGCGCCTCGAGAGCCTGCTTGCGGTGACCGACGCGCATGCGCTGGAACGTCAGCTCGAGGTCGCCGCCGATGCGTTACGGCTGCCGCCGTGGGAGGCCAATGTCGGCAAGCTGTCCGGTGGCGAGAAGCGCCGAGTGGCGCTGTGCCGCCTGTTGCTCTCCAAGCCCGACATGCTGTTGCTCGATGAACCCACCAACCATCTTGATGCCGAGTCGGTGGAGTGGCTGGAGCATTTCCTGGCCAGCTTCCCTGGCACTGTCGTCGCGGTCACGCACGATCGCTACTTTCTGGACAATGCCGCTGAGTGGATTCTGGAACTCGACCGCGGTCGTGGCATCCCGTGGAAGGGCAACTACTCCTCGTGGCTGGAACAGAAGGACGAACGCCTCAAGCAGGAAGAATCCGGCGAAAAAGCGCGCCAGAAGGCGATCCAGCGGGAGCTGGAGTGGGCGCGCAGCAACGCCAAGGGTGGCCGCAGCAAGGGCAAGGCGCGCCTGGCGCGAATCGAGGAACTGCAGGCGGTCGACTACCAGAAGCGCAACGAAACCAACGAGATTTTCATCCCACCCGGCGAGCGCCTCGGCAGTTCGGTGATCGAGTTCAAGGGCGTGACCAAATCGTTCGGTGATCGTCTGCTGATCGACGACCTGAGCTTCAGCGCACCACCCGGCGCGATCATCGGCATCATCGGACCGAACGGCGCGGGCAAGTCGACCTTGTTCAAGATGATCATCGGTCTCGAAAAACCCGACAGTGGCGAAATCGCCAAAGGCCAGACGGTCAACATCGCGTATGTCGATCAGAGCCGCGAAAAACTCGAAGGCAATCACAACGTCTTTCAGGAGATTTCCGGCGGCGCGGATATCCTCAACATCAACGGTATCGAAATCCAGTCGCGTGCCTATCTGGGCCGCTTCAACTTCCGCGGCCCGGATCAGCAGAAACTTGTCGGTACGCTATCCGGCGGCGAACGTGGTCGCCTGCATCTGGCCAAGACCTTGCTGCAAGGCGGCAATGTATTGCTGCTCGATGAACCGTCCAACGATCTGGATATCGAGACCTTGCGCGCGCTTGAGGATGCGCTGCTCGAATTCCCCGGCAACGTGTTCGTGATTTCGCATGACCGCTGGTTCCTCGATCGCATCGCAACGCATATCCTTGCCTTCGAGGGCGATTCGCATGTCGAATTCTTCCCCGGCAATTACAAGGAATACGAGGAAGACAAGAGGCGGCGTCTGGGTGAAGAAGCCGCGCAGCCGCATCGGATCAGGTACAAGAAGCTGGTTTGACGGGATCGTTGGCCGGTCGGTCGCACCCGTTCGGCGTGACGGCATGATGCCGGGCGCGCGTTGCGTCCGGCCTACGGAGTCGACATGAGTTTCATCACCACGCTCGCTGACGCCTGGCAGCGCAACCAGTCACTGGTCTGCGTGGGCCTCGATCCGGAACCGGCGCGTTTCCCGGCTGCAGTGCGCGAACACCCCGACGCGATATTCACGTTCTGTCGTGCGATCGTCGACGCAACGGCCGATCTCGTCTGCGCATTCAAGCCGCAGATCGCGCACTTTGCCGCCTGCGACGCCGACGATGCACTGACGCGCCTGATTGCGCATATCCACGCCGCGCATCCGGGTGTGCCGGTGATTCTCGATGCCAAGCGGGGTGATATCGGCTCGACCGCGCAAAACTATGCGGTCGAGGCATTCGAGCGCTACGCAGCCGACGCCGTGACCGTGAACCCCTATCTCGGGCGCGACTCGGTGCAGCCGTTTCTCGATCGTGCCGACAAGGGCGTGATCATCCTGTGCCGCACCTCCAATCCCGGCGCACGCGATTTTCAGGACCTGCCCGTCGGTGACCGCAAGTTGTATCAGCACGTCGCCGAAACTGTCGCGCGCGACTGGAATGCAAACGGCAATTGCGCGCTGGTTGTCGGTGCGACCTATCCGCAGGAAATCGCCGACGTGCGAAATCATGTCGGCGACATGCCGCTGCTCATTCCCGGTGTCGGTGCGCAGGGCGGCGACGTCGAAGCGGTCGTGCGCAGCGGCAAGACCGCTGACGGCGCCGGCTTGATGATCAGCTCCTCACGCGCCATCTTGTATGCGGGCAAGGACGATGATTTTGCGGATGCGGCGCGCGCAGCGACAAAGCGCCTGCGTGACGAGATCAATCGCTATCGCTGATGTGCCTTGCATCTGAGTCGGAGGCGGGGAAAATCATTCATCGGCCGCGGGATCCATACCCGGGAACAGCACGTCCGTGAAGCCGAAACGT
>CAJDTR010000009.1_pt1 | contig 69480 bp, 64 predicted proteins | sample 7389891 | NCBI WGS metagenome assembly CAJDTR01 (sample SAMEA7055657, study PRJEB34461) | soil metagenome | biome: terrestrial ecosystem; feature: Peninsula; material: soil | place: Antarctica | collected 2016 | reverse complement strand
CCTGCAACGCAGGATCATCCAGGCGACGATACGGCGCATCCACCAGGACGCGGCCGATACCGTTGCGAAAGGGTTCGCTGGCCGCACGCGCGGGCGGCAACTGGCGATCGAGGAATGCCAGCCAATCCTCATCGCGCAACGTCACTGCCATCGGTTCGATAACGCGCGCCACGCGTCGCAGCAACTGCGACAGTGTGGCTGCCAAGACGGCTGTTTGCGGTTGTGACGCGTGCGTGGCGGCGATGCGTTCGAGTTCGGCATGGATACGCAGGACAATCGCTACTGCGGCGAGAATCCACCAGCCCGGCGCCGGCGGCCACCATGCAGGCGCCGGTGGCAGGTGAATGTCGCGCAATTGGGGACCGGATGCAGGCGCGCTCATGCGACCACCCTCGAAGATCGACTGCGCGCGAGCAAGGGCGCCAGGGCGAGGCGCAAATCTGCGTGTCCATCAAGCTCGACGACCCGCACACCCAGTTTCGCGCACAGCGTGCGCAGACGCTCGCGCCCTGTGGCGAAACGACGTGTCCATTCGTCGCGCACATGGCTGTCGGAGAAATCGAGGATGCGCCGCGCGCTGCCGACATGCAGCGCATAACGCCCCGGTGGTGGCGCGTGAAGTTCGAGCGCATCGCGCAGCAGGACCACCGTGATCTCATGCCGACCGGCTATCTGAGGCAGGCGTTGCGCCGCTTCCTCGTCGCAGCTGAAGCCGTCGCTCAGCAGCACCAGGCGCATACCCGGACGCAATAGGCGACGTACGCGCTCGAGTGCACGCGACAGCGGCTCCTGCGTTGCGCTGTCCGCATTCGCATCCCAATCACGCAGCGCGCGCAATACCTGCAGCACGCCGCGGCGACCGCCGGCGGGTTTGACTTCACCCTCGACGCCGCCGCCAAAACCCAGCGCGCCGACGCGATCGCCCGCCGCCGACGCCATCCACGCCAGCAACGCGGCAGCGCGCGCGGCCTGCACACTCTTGAAGCGAACTCGCGTACCAAAGCGCATGCCTGGATTGAGATCCATCGCGAGCAGCAACCCCTGCTCGCGTTCTTCTTCGAACAACTTGGTGTGAGGCTTGCCGCTGCGCGCCGTGACGCGCCAATCCATGTGGCGGATTTCGTCACCGGCCTGGTAAATGCGCGACTCGCGAAAGTCCACCCCACGTCCGCGCCAGCGCGAACTGCTGACGCCCGATCGCAGCGCCGGACTGCGTTGCTTGCGCGCAAGACTCGCGCCTTGCGCGAGAGCGGCAAGCGCGATCAATTCATCGAGCGCAACGTGGGTCGGATTGGCTGGTGAAATGGACATTTGCGAATGAAGGCAGGGCGGCGAGTCGAGGGTGGATAAGCAAGAAAAAGTGACGCGTCAAACCAGATTTCAGCGATATCAACTCGAACCCTCGGCCTTCAGCACCACCCTCACGGCAGAGGCACGCGTTCGAGCAGCAGCGCAATGACCCGGTCGGAGCTGATTCCTTCGGCCTCGGCTTCATAACTGAGCAATACGCGATGGCGCAGCGCATCGGCGGCAATCGCGTGCACATCTTCGGGGGTCACGTAATCGCGACCGGCAAGCCAGGCATGCGCACGTGCACAACGGTCAAGCGCGATCGTGCCGCGCGGGCTGGCGCCATAAGCAATGTAGCGCTTGAGTTCGGCGCCGTAGGGCGTGGCATCGCGGGTCGCGAGCACCAGTTGGACCAGATAGTCCTCCAGCGCCGGTGCAAGATGCAGATCGAGCACCTCGCTGCGCGCCGCGAAAATCTGTTGCTGACTCAACACGCGCGTCGGCAACGGCTGCGCGCCCAGCGCCTCGCGCGCGCGGTCGCGTGCGAGCTTGAGGATCGCAGCTTCCGCGGCAGCCTTTGGATAATCGACGCGCACATGCAGCAGGAAACGGTCCAGCTGCGCTTCGGGCAGCGGATAAGTACCTTCCTGCTCGATCGGGTTCTGCGTTGCCATCACCAGGAACAAGGCCGGCAACGCATAGGTGTCGCACCCGACCGTGACCTGCCTCTCGCCCATCGCTTCCAGCAGCGCCGATTGAACTTTTGCCGGCGCGCGATTGATCTCGTCGGCGAGAATGATGTTGTGGAATATCGGGCCGCGCTGGAACTCGAATGTCGTGGTCTGCGGTCGGTAAATCTCGGTGCCGGTCAGATCGGCTGGCAGCAGATCCGGGGTGAATTGCACACGATGGAAATCCGCTTCGATACGCCCTGCCAGTTCCTTGATCGCGGTTGTCTTGGCAAGACCAGGGGCGCCTTCGACGAGCAAATGGCCATCTGCCAGCAAGGCGATCAGCAGGCGGTCGATCAGTGCGTCCTGGCCGATGATGCAGCGGCCAAGATCGGTGCGCAGTGCCGCAAACGCGGAGGCTGCCGTAACGGATTCGGGCATGTCCATGGGATTCCGGGTTGAAGTCAAGGGATCGCACCGGTGGCGCGCGTCTTGGGACAGCGTGGGGGCCAAATAGTTTTGCGCTGGCTGAACCGGGCGTTAGCCCGTTTCCTTTCTACTGCGTTTGTTTGGAAGCCAAACCCTATGGGTCAGCCTTTAAGGACGTCTGCGAGCGGAACGGGTTTGCCCACCAGCCAGCCTTGCGCGTACCGGCAACCGAGCCGGTGCAGGACTTCACGTTGTTCGCGCGTCTCGACACCTTCGGCAATGAGGTCGCAATCCAGAGCGCGCGCCATCGCGACGATTACACCAACCATCGCCACGCCGCGCGGCCGATCGAGCGCCTTGACGAAACTCTGGTCGAGCTTGATCTGATCGAAGCTCAAGGTCAGCAACGGCCCGAGATTGGAATAGCCGGTACCGAAATCATCCAGCGCCACATGCATGCCGGCGGCGTGGCAGCGCGCCAGAAGTTCGGTAATGTGGCCCGAATTGAGGACCAGGCTTTCTGTGATCTCAAGCTTCATTCGGTCCGGCGGAAGCTTGCGCTCGCGCAGATAGCCGAGAATGCGCTCGACCAGTTTTGGATCGTCAAGCTGTCGCGCGGACAAGTTGACGGCGATGAATGGCAACGGCTTGTGCCCGCGCGCCTGCAACTCGGCAAGCATGTCGCAGACGCGCGTGATGACGTAATCGCCAATTGGTACGATGAGCGACGTTTCCTCGGCCAGGCGGATGAACTCGGCCGGCGAAACTGCACCACGCTGTGGATGCTGCCAGCGCACGAGTGCCTCGTATCCCGCCGTGCGTCCACTGACGATCTCCTCGATCGGTTGCAGACGTACTTCCAGTTCCTTGCGCTCGAGCGCGGTGCGCAATTCGCTTTCAAGACGGATCTTGTCGTAGGCCCCGGCATTTTGGTGCTGTTCCTGCTCGACGCCACCGTGGCGATTGCCTTCCGCTGCGGCGGCACCGGTCAAGGTCGCGAGCGCGGAACGGTACCGCGTCAATTGGCTCATCAACAACGCACGCACCACCGGATCGGCGGCGGCGAGGCGTTCGGCAAACTGGTTGCGATCGATTGGAAGCAGGCGACAGGTGGTCAACGCGCGCGCCGTCGCGGTACGCGGCGACTCGTCGATGACCGCCATCTCGCCGAGCAGCATGCCAGGTCCGAGTTCGCCGAGTATCAGCCGTTGCCCGAGTTGCGTCGTCGTGATCTCGATGCGACCCGACTCGATCAGGAATGCGCCGGTCGGCGGATCCCCTTCGGCGAATATCACATCGCCGTTCTTGAACTGTTCGCTGTAGGGCTGCATCGCGCGATTTCCCTGGATCCGCTTACGCAGCGAGAGGTCATCGCGCGTGGTGGAATCGTACACAAAAAAAGGGCCGCATTGCTGCGGCCCTTGAATCATCGCTTTATTGCTGGATGCTCAGGGGCCACATACGGGCGCCGGGCTGGGGGCGCTGGCGTTGCCCTTGAACGGCACCGTTACTGTGCGCGTGGTGTCTCCGGTGGCGGAGAAAACGCACTGCCCCGATCCAACAGCCATTCCGCCGAGAAAGCCGGTCGCCGTGATGTTGAAGGTAAAACTGCCATCGGAGCCGGTAACTCCACTGGCCGGATCGGCGCTAAGAGATCCATTCGTGGCCGAGCACGTGGCATTGACCGTTACGCCCGGCAGCGCCGAACCGTCAACGCCCCTCGCGACGATGGTGACCTGCTGGGTTTGCGTGCCAGCACAACTGATAACGACCGAACTGGGAAACGCCTGCAGCGCTCCAAGCTGCACGATGATGTCGATCGGATTGCTGGTCGCACCCGCTCCGGTGAACACGATCTGGCCGCTGTTGCCGCCGGCCACCGTGACCGGCAAGCCCGAGGTGACCACGGTTGCAATCGCGCAGCCATCGATTCCCGTGAGGTGGGAGAGAAAGCCGGATCCGGCCGTTCCATCGACGCTACCGGTGCCGCTGGGCAGGGTCATCTGGAAACCGATCTGCACGCCGCGCAACGGGATACCGAGCGCATCCACGACACAGACCGTCACCTGCTGGGTTTTGTCGCCGAGGATCGGATTCGGGAACGCGGTGATAGTGGCCGGGGCGACGCCCGGATAAACCAGGGTACCCGCATCAGTGACACGACGAGGGCCGTTCGTGACGCGGTCAATGCCATCGCCCTGTGCCCAGACCGCTACCGCGTCGCCGACGGAATTGACTGTGTAAGTGAGTACCGCGTGCGCGATACCGAGCGCGTTGGTCGTTGACGAAGCCGTGATGTTGCCATGTTCGGAACGGCCGATCAGGTAGGGCAGCACCGGACCGTAATCGACACTGACGCCCGTGGTGTCGTTGAGATTGAAGTTCGGCGCGACCGTGAGGCTGGTCGCGCTGTTGACATGTTGCACCGTTACCGCGCTTTCCAGATCCGTATTCCCCTGCACGGCTTTTCCGAACACCACGAGCGCATCACCAGGTCCCGCGCCGCCACCGCCGGTGGTGAAGTGGCCGGTGGGTGCTGTAAAGAGCGAGCCGCCTTCTTGCGGATTGCCGTCGGTCCCGGAAAGCAGGAACTGATTGTCCAGCGCAGTGCCGGGAGCCCCGACGGGTTCATCGACAGAACCAAAACGAATCGCCGTACCCGGAATGACCGGGTTGCCCTGACGATCGGTCGCGAGCGCGCTGACGGTCAAGCTCAAGGTGGCATCCGGATCGGCCGGGATCGTGGTGACGGTAGTGGTCACGCCAGTGGATACGGGATTGATCGTGATGCTGCCCGGCAGACCCGGCGCAAACAACGGCGACGTCAATTCGATGCTGTAGAGCTTGCCGTCGGAAACGATCACCGAAATCGTTGAAGTGACCGGATCCTGGATGCCATTGCTGACGTTGTTATCGGCGCGGTCAACGGTAACCCGAATCTGCACCGGTCCTTGCGGGGTATTTGGACCTGCCTGGAACGTCGCGGTGGCCACACCGTGCACGGTGTGGGATGTGACGGACGTGCCGGAAACCGGGCCAGTAGTCGAGCTGGTGCTCAACGTCGCATCGCCAGCATTGCCGATAATCTCGAACTTGATGTTGTCCACTCCGCTGTTGCCGCTGACAGGATCGGCAACAAACTGCCCGCCGCCGTCCAGAACCGTTGCGCGGATCAAGGAGGTGCTTGAGCCACCGGAGCCCGGTAGATAAACGCCGGTCGGACTGGCCACGAGCGACACACTGGCCGGAGCTGCACCAACACCGGTGACAATATGGAACGTCAGGCTCGCGCTGATAGTGCGGTTGGTGGTGGGATCGACGGCCGAGGCTGTAAAGACTGCGGTGCCTGCAACGCTTCCCGCGTTGACCCACGCCGTGGCGACCCCGTTGGTGCCCTTGATCGGATAGGTTCCCCAAAGGTCATCGATATGCGCCGTGCCATCGTCAAGAACCGAAATGGCAGCTACTTGTACCGGTGAAATGGCCACTTGCACGTCGTGTCCGACCAGCAGTGTGCCATCCGCGTTACGCAAGGTGATCGTGACTTCAGCCTGATTGGGGCCGTGATCATGCGGCAGATAGCTGCCGGTATTGGTCGGCAATGTCGTCGTCGTCGCGTTCAGGGTGATGGTGCCGCTTGGCGGCGGCGAAAACGCGCCACCGTTGCTGCCGCTGCCACCACAACTGGCCAACGCGAGGCTTGCGAGCACCAGCCCCACGGTCTTGCCGAAAAATTTCATGTTCTGTCTCCAGGCCTGCATGTTCGTTGCGTTATCGCCATGACGGCATTGTGTGCGGTGATCGTTACACCGTGTTTCACTTGAGGCTGTCGCTCAGGATACGCGGGGTGACGAAGATCAGGAGTTCCGCCTTGGTGTCGTTGCGGCTGTTGTTCTTGAACAGGTTGCCGAGCACCGGCAGATCGCCGAGCAGGGGTACTTTGCGCACGATGTCGGATTTGCTGACTTCGTAGACGCCGCCAAGCACGACCGTCTGACCATTGTCGACCAACACCTCGGTGCTGATCTCGCGTTTGTCGATGGTCGGGGTCTGACCGCCGCCTGGACTGTTGACGTAGCCGGCGACATTGTCTTTCTTGACGTTCAGGTTGAGCACGACGCGGTCATCCGCAGTGATTGTCGGCGTGACTTTCAGCTCAAGCACGACATCCTTGAAGTTGACCGTGGGCGTACCGACGCCGCCGCCGCCGCCCGCCTGATACGTGACGTAACCAATTTCCTGGCCTTGCTTGATGTCCGCTTCCTGCTGGTTGGCAGTGATGACGCGCGGACTGGAGATGACCTCGCCGCGGCCTTCGGTCTGCGCCGCCGACAGCTCCAGATCGAGCAGATAGTCGGCGCCGAGGATCGCCAAACCGAAACTACCGGCAGGACTGACCGCAGGCATGTTGACGTTGAGCCGGTTGGCGAGTGAGGGCACCGTGATCGGGCCTCCAGCCGCGCCCGGAACCACGCTGGTCACGCCGCGGCTGGGGCCGCCGAAGCGGTTGGCCAGTACCGCGTTGGTCATCGCATCCGTGGCGGTTGCGCTGCCCGACGTGCTGACGACATTGCCGTTGCTGGTTTGGTAACCCCCGCTCACACCAAACTTGACCCCCAGTTCACGCGCGAAACTGTCGGTCGCGATCACGATGCGCGATTCGATCAGCACCTGTTGCACCGGGCGGTCAAGCACGGCGACAAGCTGGCGGATTTCAAGAATCTTCGACGGAATATCGCTGACCAGCAAGGTGTTTGTGCGGTCGTCGTAGGTCACGCTGCCGCGCGACGACAAGAATCCACGCTGCTGCTGCCCGCCAGCCTGCGCGCCGCCGGCGGTACTGGTTTTTGCTTCGGTGGTCATCAACGCGGCGATGTCCTTGGCCTTGCCGTAGCTGACCGGGATGTAATCGGTGACCAGTTGCTCCTTGTCCTCGATTTTCAGGCGCGCATCGGCAATCGCTTCCTCGCGATCGGCGATTTCCTTCTGCGGCGCAACCCAGATCACATTGCCGCGTTTGCGCTTGTCGAGCCCTTTGGCCTGCAGCACGATGTCCAGCGCCTGATCCCACGGTACATTGATCAGGCGCAGGGTGACATTCCCCTGCACGCTGTCGGACACGACGATATTGAGATCGGACACGTCGGCAATGAGCTGCAGCACCGAGCGCGTTGGAATGTCCTGGAAATTGAACGTGACGCGGCTGCCGTTGTATTCGGGCTGCGCATTCTTGCCCTTGAGCCTCTGGTCGTCCTTCTTGGGATTGACCTCGACCACGTATTCGTTACCGGTCTGGTAAGCCAGTTGCTCGAACGGCTGCTTGGCCATGATCTGCATCTGCACGCCGTTGCTGCGCGGACGCGTGTCGATCGATTCCACCGGCGTCGCAAAATCCATCACGTCCAGATGCTGCGCCTGGTTCGGCGGTGGCGGCGGCGCCGGGGCCGCTGAAGCTGACCACGACACGACCTCCGCCGTCCTTGCCACGGCGGAAATCGACATTGGAAATCGCCAGACCCTGGGCCACCACCACCGCCTTGGTCGGGTCGCCCTTTGCAGCGGCGGCTGCGGCGCTGGTGCCGCCGATCAACCCGTTATTGATGGTGAGAACCACCTTGTTGCCGTTGGTGCGCGTGTCATAACCGGTCACCCGGAACAAATCGACCACCACGCGCGTGCGCCCGGCCGCCTCGACCGCAGCAACGCCGGAGGTGGCGCCCGCGCTGACGTCCACGCGTCGTTTGGGGAATGCATTGCGGGTGTCGACAAAATCAAGCGCAATGCTTGGCGGGGACTCGGTCGAGAATACTTGCGGTGCGGCGACCGGATTCTGGAACTTCAGCGTCACCTCGACCTTGCCCCCTGGCAGCGCCGTGTAGCTGATGTCGTCAAGGACGTTTTCGGCATGTGCCGTGGCACTCGCCACGAAGGTGAGCAGGAGCAGCATCCCGAGGAGCCATGGTCGTTTCGCCATAATGGCGAACCTGCGCTCGGAAGGTGCAGTGAATGTCGTGGTCATGAGATTTGTCCCCAATGAATCGATCATTTCTTGGTGTCGCCCAGGGCAATCGTCGCTTGCCGTTCCATCCAGCCACCCGCACCGTTGGACACCAGCTCAACGAGTTCTATGTGGTCTTCGCTGATGGCAGTGACGCGGCCAAAATTCTGGCCGAGGTAATTTCCAACATGGACCCGATGCACAACGCCATCGGGGTCCCTGATCAAGCCTTCGATCTTGTTCGCAAGACCGAGCGTGCCGGACATCTTTAGACCGTCGAGTGGAAATGCCTCGAGCGGCTCCGGGCTGCGGTTTTGATCCGGATGCGGTCCCGTGTTCACGGTCAGCTCTTCCAGACCCGGTCCGAACGGATCGCGTAAATCCTGGTCCTTGTAGAGGAACGTTTCGAAGGTTTTGATCGTCGGCAGAGGTTGCAAAGGCGCGCCGCGTTTGGCTTTTTCCTGTGCCACCCACTGCTGCGGATCGTCGCCGATCGAACAGCCGCCGAGCGTGAGCAGGACCAGGGCAACGCCAAGGCGAAATACGAGGCGGGTATTCATGTCACTTCCCCCCCGGACGTTTTGCATTGGGCTTGGCTGCGCGCTGGATGGAAGCGGCTTCCTCATCATCGAGGTAGCGATAGGTCTTGACCGTGCCTTCGAGCAAGAGCTGTCCATTGCTGACCGCCGAGCCTTTCACCGCCACCGGATGCAATGACACGTCGTGCATGGTCAGGATGACCACCCGCGGAAGCGATGCGACAAGGCTGATGAACGCCCCGAACTGATGGTAGCTGCCGAGCATCTTCAACTGGATCGGCTTTTCCGCGTAGAAGTCCTTCATGACTTCCGGACCCGGCTGGAAAAGTTCGGTTTCGATGCCCGCACCAAGCGCGGCCTGAGTGATGTCGTTCAGCAGGTCCGGCATTTCCGTCTTGCTCGGCAGTTGCCGCAACATCGTCTGCAGCATCTCCTTCATGTCTTCGAGCTGCTTGCGATAAGCCTCAAGGTTGACGACTTTGGCTTGTTTGGCCGCAAAATCCTTTTTCAGCTCCTCTTCCTTGTGCTGCGCGGTTTTGAGCTCTTCCTGTTGCGTGCTGATCTTCAGATACCAGCCGAAAAAGAGAATCAGGACAACGATTAGTCCTGCAAAGAATATCTTGATCGACTTTGGCCAGCCGCCAATGTTGTTGCGGTCGAGATTGCGTAGATCGTCGAGGAAGCTCATTTCTTCTCCCCCGTAGCTGGAGTCGTCGCCGGTTTGGACGGCACGGCCGGTTTGGACGGCACGGGCGTGCTGCTTGCGGGAGCCATGGGCTTGGGCGGGGCTACTGGCGCCGCCGCCGACGCGACGGGTTTTACCTCGCCGGCAGCAGGCGTGCTCGCGTCCGCAGCGTCAGTCGCCGATCCTGGACCGTCACCATTGTCGGCATCGGTCGCCTCATGTTTGTGCAATTTCACATCGAGCGAGAACAGATACGGCATCTTCTTGTCAGCATCCGTCCCCTTGTTTTCGATCTTGCGCAGGTCGGTGTGGCCCATCCAGGGAGCCGCATCGATGGCACGCATATAGCTGGCTACGCGCGAGTTGGATTCGGCGACGCCTTCCAGTGTCAGGGTGTCGCCTGCCTGTTTCATCGAGGTAAGGCGCGCACCGTCGGGAATCGTTTTCACCATGTCGTCGAACAGATGCACCATTTGCGAGCGGTTCGATTGCAGTTGTTCGATGATTTCCTTGCGCGTCAGCAACTGCGACCGCGTCTTGTCCAGTTCCGCGATTTCGACGATCTTCGCGTCCAGACTCTTTATCTGCTCCTGCATGTAAGCGTTGCGGTCGTTCTGGGTGTTGATCAGGTAGCCCATCCACAGGATCACCAGCAACAAGGCAGCGCACGCCGCGACCGTCGCCCCCAGCAGGCTCATGTAGAACTCGCGCTGACGAAGCTTTCGCCGCTGGGCGCGCCACGGCAGCAGGTTGATATTGGCCATTAGTCGTAGCTCCTGAGCGCGAGCCCGCAGGCGATCATCAACGCCGGAGCGTCCAGCGCCAGCGCCTGGGCCTGAAGGCGGCTCGACAGCGTCATGTCGGCGAGCGGATTGGCGACGATGCACGGTACGCCCAGGTGCTCCTCGACCATTTCCGCAATGCCCGCAATCGATGCGCAGCCGCCGGCCAGCACGACCTGATCGACGCGGCTGAACTCGCTGCCGGCGAAAAAGAGCTGCAGCAGGCGGCTGATCTGCTGGACCATCGCCTCCTTGAAGGGCTCAAGTACTTCGGCCCCGTAAGAATCAGGCAGCCCGCCCTGACGCTTGGCCAGACCCGCTTCCTCGTAGCTGAGTCCGTAACGGCGCATCACCTCGTCGGTAAGCTGCTTGCCGCCGAAGACCTGCTCACGCGAGTAGATCGTGCGCTGGCTTTTCAGCACGATCAGGGTAGTCATCGTGGCGCCGATATCCATCACCGCTACGACGGCATCCTTGGGCACCGAAAGCTGATCGGAAATCAGCTTGAACGCGTTCTCCATCGCGAACGCCTCGACATCCATGACCCGGGTGCCGAGGCCGCCAAGGTCGAGCGCGGCGACACGCAAGTCGACATTCTCGGTACGCGATGCGGCCAACAGGACATTGACCATGTCCGGGTTGTCCTTGATCGGACCGAGGATTTCGAAGTCGAGGCTGACCTCCTCGATCGGATAAGGGATGTATTGGTTCGCCTCGACTTCGATCTGCGCTTCCATGTCCTCTTCGGACAGGTCGCCCGGCATCGGGATCACCTTGGTGATCACGGCGGAGCCGGCAACCGCGGCGGCGGCGAACTTGGTCTTGGCGCCCGATCGATTCAGCGCTCGCCGAATCGCTTCGCCAACGGCTTCGATCTGAACGATGTTCTTCTCGACGACGGCGTTAGGCGGCAATGGTTCGACCGCATAGTGTTCGACGCGGTAGCGACCGCCAACCTGCCCGAGCTGGAGCAGCTTGACTGCGGTCGAGCTGATGTCGACGCCGATCAACGGCGGCGCTTTAGGTGTGAACAGGCCCACACTTTTTCCCCTTGCCACGCGCCCTTACGAGCGAAAGATGCGCCGTTACATTAAATACAACTATTAACGGTTTTTCAACGGGTGTCCAGCAAAATTTCAATTTCGATTCCTGAAGGGCACCTGATCCCTGGTTTGGCGTCCACTCAACCCGATCCGCCGGCCCGGTTGCTGTTCCGACCAAGCGCATACGTTCTATACTCCGGGACTTGCCGCGCATACCTTGATTGGCATCACAACTCCCGCTGTAATGACCCTATTTCTCCGACTGCTGCGCTACGCGCTCTTTCTGGCGCTGGCCGGCATCCTTCTCGGCACGCTTGCGCTCGGCACTGCTTATTGGCTGATATCGCCTCGTCTGCCCTCGGTCGACGCGCTCAAGGACGTGCGCATGCAGGTGCCGTTGCGGGTCAGATCCGCCGACGACAAGTTGATCGAGACGTTCGGCGAAACAAAGCGCACCCCCGTGCGGATCGCCGACGTACCGGAGCGCGTCAAGAAGGCATTCCTGGCCGCCGAGGACTCGGATTTCTACACCCATCGCGGAATTGATCCGGGCGGCATCGCACGCGCGGTCTGGCTGACGGTGACGACGGGAAGCAAACACGTCGCTGGTGGCAGCACGATCACGCAGCAGGTCGCGCGCATGTTCTTCCTGAGCCCCGAGGTCAGTTATACGCGCAAGCTGTCGGAGATTTTCCTCGCGTTCCGCATCGAAGGCGCGTTGACCAAGGACGAGATCCTCGAGCTCTATCTCAACAAGAGTTTCTTCGGCCACCGTTCATACGGGATTGTCGCCGCAGCTGAGTTCTACTACGGCAAGACACTCGATCAGCTCAGCCTCGCCCAATGCGCGATGCTGGCCTCGATCCCGAAATTCCCATCCACTGGCAACCCCTTAAGCCGGCCGCAGCGCGCACTTGAACGTCGCGCCTACGTGCTCGGGCGCATGCTGGATAACCATTTCATCGATGCAGCGTCGTATGCCACGGCCATGCACGAACCCGATCACGCGCAAGCCCACGAGGCCCCGGTCGAAGTGGATGCGCCGTATTTCGCCGAGCTGGTGCGCCGCGAGGCCATCGATCGCCTCGGCAACAACGCATTGACCGATGGCTACGTGATCAAGACCACATTGAACTCGACCTTGCAGGAGGCGGCCAACCGCGCGCTGCACGACGGATTGATGATCTACGATCAGCGTCACGGCTATCGCGGCCCCGAAGCGCATGTCGCGATCGGCGTGAATGCGACGGAAGACGACTGGAACAGGGCGCTGGACGACTATCAGCCGCTCGCCGGTCTGCTGCCGGGCTTGGTGACCGCAAGCTCCAAGGAGAATGCGACGATCCGGCTGCCCGATGGCAAGGACGTGACTATCGATCTGGCGTCGATCGGCTGGGCGCGCCGCTATGTGGACGAAGACCGTCGCGGCGCCGCGCCGAAAAGCGTCGCCGACGTGCTCAAGCCCGGCGACATCGTGCGCGTGGCGCGCGATGACAAGGAGCATTGGGTGCTCTCGCAGATTCCGCTGGCCGAAGCGGGGCTGGTCGCGCTGAACCCCGAGGACGGCGCGATCGAGAGCCTGGTCGGCGGTTTCAGCTTCTTGCGCAGCAAGTTCAATCGTGTGACGCAAAGTGCGCGCCTGCCGGGCTCCGGCTTCAAGCCGTTCCTGTATTCAGCCGCGTTCGAACATGGTTTCACGCCCGCCTCGGTGCTGAACGATGCGCCGGTGCAATTCCCAGACCCGTCCAAACCCGATGGCGTGTGGACGCCGAAGAACGACGACGATACCTTCCAGGGGCCGATGCGCCTGCGCGAAGCGCTGGTGAAATCCGTGAACCTCGTTTCGGTGCGCCTGCTTGACGCAATTGGCGTGCACTACGCGCGCGAATACATCACCCGCTTCGGTTTCTCGCTTGATCAGATCCCGGAAAACCTGTCGATGGCGCTCGGCACGGCATCCGTATCACCGCTGGCGATGGCTCGGGGCTATGCCGTGTTTGCCAACGGCGGCTATCTGGTCGATCCGTATCTGGTCAGCGAAATCGACGACCGCGACGGACGCGTCGTGTATCGCGCCGAACCGGTTAGCGTTTGTCCAGCTTGCGCCGATCAGCCCGTTGCGGTCGCTGCATCAAAAGGATCCGCCGACAACAGCGCAAGCGCCCTCAACCCGATCGGGCGGGCCAGCGCAAGCAACCCGCCGGCTTCGACGGGGGAGCCGCACGCCGCACCGCGCGCGATCGATGCGCGCAACGCCTACCTCATCACCTCGATGATGCGCGATGTCGTTCGCCGTGGCACCGGCGCGGCGGCCATGTCGCTCAAACGCAATGATCTGGCTGGCAAGACCGGTTCAACCAACGATCACCTCGATGCCTGGTTCACCGGCTTCAATGCCAAGCTGGTGGCGAGCTGCTGGGTCGGTTTCGACAACTCCAGTTCGCTCGGACACGGCGAGTTCGGTGCCAAGGCTGCGTTGCCGATCTGGATCGATTTCATGCACTCCGCACTTGCCGGCATGCCTGAGCAGCCTTTCGACATGCCGCCCGGCATCACGCGCGTACGCATCGATCCGGCCAGCGGACTGCTTGCCGCCGCCGGCGAACCGGGCGCGATCCTCGAAGTGATGAAGACCGAGGACGCGACGCGACTTGCTTCACGGCCGCCGCCGGATGCCGAGAAAACCGAACAGCGCGAAGCCTACGACGTGTTTTGATGATGACCCGTCAGCGCGGACACAGCAGCACACCGACGCGCAGCCAGGAAATTCGCCGCCACATTGCCGTAGAAGCTGCACGCCTGATGTCGCAGAGCGGCTTGCGCGATTACCATTCTGCCAAGCTGAAGGCGGCCGAACGCCTGGGCGCAGTCGACGATGTCAGCCTGCCGACCAATCGGGAAATCGAAGATGCACTGCGCGAACACCAGCGCTTGTTCGGTGCCAGCACGCAACCGCAAACAGTGCGCAAATTGCGAGAAATCGCGCGCGAGGCGATGCGTTTCCTGGCAGCGCATGAACCGCGTCTCGTCGGTACGGTGCTTGATGGCAGCGCAGATGAACATTCACCCGTCTGCCTCCATCTGTATTCGGACCGGCCGCTCGACATCGTCGACCATTTGCGTGAACGCGGTGTGCCTTATGAAGAGCACAGCCGGACACTGCGGCTCGATCGGCAAAGCTCGGCCGATTTTCCGGTCTTCCTCTTCAGCGCCGACGGTACCGCAATCGACCTGACCGTGTTGCCGTATGACGTACTGCGCCAGGCACCGCTGGACCGTGTGCACGAAAAGCCGATGCAGCGCGCGTCTCTGGCGATGCTGGAGGCGCTATTGTCAGCGAACGAGCCGGAAGGGGACTAGCGCGGGCGGAGTCTGCGGGAACGGGAACGGTTTCGCGAATGAGCTTTCGTTCAGCGCTTGCCAAGCTCCACGTAATCGCGTTTCACCGAACCGGTATAGATCTGCCGCGGTCGGCCGATGCGGGTTTCCGGATCCAGATGTTGCTCGAGCCAGTGCGCAACCCAGCCCGCAGTGCGCGCGATCGCAAACATCACGGTGAACATCTCGGTCGGAATCTTCAACGCCTTGTAGATAAGACCGGAATAGAAATCGACATTCGGATACAACTTGCGCTCAATGAAATAGTCGTCCTTGAGGGCGGCCTGCTCGAGCTCGAGCGCGACGTCCAATAGCGGATCGTTGACATTGAGATCGGCCAGCACTGCATGGCACATCTCGCGGATGATCGTTGCGCGCGGATCGAAGTTCTTGTAGACGCGATGGCCAAAACCCATCAGGCGGAAACCTGAATTTTTTTCCTTGGCGCGTTCGACCGCCTTGCCCACGTTCTTTGCGTCGCCAATCTCGCCCAGCATCTTGAGCACCGCTTCATTGGCGCCCCCATGCGCCGGACCCCACAGCGCGGCTATGCCGGCGGCGACGCAGGCGTACGGATTCGCTCCGGTCGACCCGACGAGGCGAACGGTCGAGGTCGATGCGTTTTGTTCGTGGTCGGCGTGCAGGATGAACAACAGGTCGAGCGCGCGCGCCGCAACCGGGCTCAATTGCAACGGCTCGCTGGGAACCTCGAACATCATGTGCAGGAAACGCGTCACGTAATCGAGGTTGTTGCGCGGATAGCGCACCGGCCATCCAATCGAATAGCGGTAGGCGGCCGCGGCGATGGTGGGCATTTTCGCAATCAGGCGGATCGCCGCCAGGCGGCGCTGCTCGGGATCGTTGAGATCAAGCGTGTCGTGATAGAACGCCGACAACGACGCGACCGACGCGCACAGCATTGCCATCGGATGCGCGTCGTGATGGAAGCCGTGAAGAAAGTTCTTGAGCGATTCATGCATCATCGTGTGATGCGTAATCTCGTCCTCGAACGCGGTGAACGTGGTCTTGTCCGGCAACGTCCCATTGATCAGGAGGTAGGTGACCTCAAGAAAATTGGAGTGCTTGGCTAGCTGCTCGATCGGATAGCCGCGATAGAGCAGAACACCCTTGTCGCCATCGATGAACGTGACCGCGCTGCGCGTCGCGGCCGTTGCCCCGAAGCCGGGATCAAACGTGAAGAACCCGGTTTCCTTGTTGAGCTTGGCGATGTCGATCGCCGGATCGCCGAGCGTGCCGGTGACTACCGGAAACGAGCTGCTCTTGCTCGTGGCGGAATCGATGATCTTGACGGTGTTGTCGGACACGGCGGGACTCCTGTTGCGTACTTCCCGCGCGAGTGGCGCGGCGGACGCAGCGATTGGACGTTTCTCGAATGAACCGCCGCGCGAACTGCGCCGCAGTCAACGCACAATTATCGCATGGCAAAATGCGAATGAGGCGGCGCAAATCAATGACCGATCACGCAACAAGGTGACTGGAGCGTGTGCGGTCGGAGATTTCGACTGGCGGATTTTCGACCGGTGAAAACACGAACACCGGCCTTGGCCGGTGTCTGGGTGCGATTGTTCGGGTTCGGGTCCGCTCGCAGGCGCAACGACGCCCCAGGCTTTCTGTTATTTCGCGTAACGCTTGCGGAACTTGTCGACGCGGCCACCGGTGTCGATGACTTTCTGCTTGCCGGTGAAGAACGGGTGCGAATGGCTGGAAATTTCCACCTTGATCAGCGGATATTCCTGGCCATCTTCCCACTTGATCTTGTCCTTGCTGGACATGGTCGACTGGGTCAGAAAAGAGAAATCGCTGGAGATGTCCTGGAACACGACCGGCTTGTACTGGGGATGGATGTCGGTTTTCATGAGTCTGCTCAGCGGTTCGGCGAATAAAAGAGCGGCAGTTTAGCCCCGGACGCGCCAGTAGCGCAAGGTTTTGGCACGACTTTGCGAGCAACGCACTGCTCCAGCGCGAAGCCGCACGTGACGCGCACCGGGGAGCGGCGCGGATCATCGCTGTCCCGTGCCATCCCCAATTGCTCGCCTGAGGGCATTTATTCGCCTACGCACCCGCGTAACGCGCCGCGCCACCGATCCAGCGCACAATCAGCCGCTCGGCGCGATCAGGATGATCGCGCAACAAGGCCTCGCCTACACGCTGCACGGTCGGCAGCAAGTGCGCATCGCGGGCGAGATCGGCGACGCGAAATTGAAGTTGACCGGTCTGACGTGTGCCGAGCAATTCGCCCGGGCCGCGCAGTTCGAGATCCTTTTCCGCGATGCGAAACCCGTCGCCGGTTTCGCGCATGACTTGGAGCCGCGCGCGAGCCATGCGCGAAAGCGGCGTCTGGTACAGCAGCACGCAGCTCGATGCGACGAGGCCGCGACCCACACGTCCGCGCAACTGGTGCAATTGCGCAAGCCCGAGCCGTTCGGCGTTTTCGATCACCATCAGGCTCGCGTTGGGTACGTCGACACCGACTTCGATCACAGTCGTTGCGACCAACACGCGCGTGTCGCCGCTCTTGAATGCGTCCATCGCCGCCTGTTTTTCCTTCGTCTTCAGACGGCCATGCACGAGGCCGATGCGCAGGTCGGGCAGCGTAGCGTTCAATTGTGCATAGGCAACCTCGGCCGCCTGCGCTTCGAGCTGTTCGGATTCCTCGATCAAGGTGCACACCCAATAAACCTGGCGTCCTTCGGCACAAGCGACGCGAATGCGGTCGATGACGTCAGCACGGCGCGCAGAGGAAATCGCGACGGTCTGCACCGGAGTGCGACCGGGCGGCAGTTCGTCGATCACCGAAACATCGAGATCGGCATAAGCGGTCATCGCCAATGTGCGCGGAATCGGCGTCGCGGTCAGCACGAGTTGGTGCGGAACGTGATCGCCGCACAGGCCCTTGTCGCGCAGGCTCAGGCGCTGATGCACGCCGAAACGGTGCTGCTCGTCGATGATCGCCAGGCCGAGCTGCTTGAACGTCACATTCTGTTGCATCAGCGCATGCGTGCCGATCACGATCGGAGCGCCGAGCGCGACCGCGGCTAGAGCCGCCTCGCGTGCGCGACCAAGCACCTTGCCTGCAAGCCAGACCGGCTCGATCCCGAGCGGTTGCATCCACAATTGGAAGTTTCGCCAATGCTGCTCCGCGAGCAACTCGGTCGGGGCTACCAAAGCGACCTGTATGCCCGCTTCCGTCGCCGCGAGTGCGGCGAGTGCGGCGACAACGGTTTTCCCGCACCCGACATCGCCCTGGATGAGGCGCAACATTGGCGTCGGCTTGGCGAGATCACCTTCGATCTCGGCAATCACGCGCAGCTGCGCGCGCGTCAGTGCAAAGGGCAAGCTAGCTCGCAACGCGTTGCGAAAATGGCCATCCCCCCACAGGGGTGGCGCCGCGTGTTGTCGCATCTGCGCGCGCAGGCGTTTCAGGCTCAGATGATGGGCCAGCATTTCTTCGAATGCGAGGCGCTGCTGCGCCGGATGTCGGCCCAACACAAGGTCGCCGACATCGGCATCTGGCGGCGGCCGATGCACCGTAAGGAGCGCTTCGCGCAACGACGTCAGTTCGAGCGATTCGCGCAGAGGGGCGGGAATCAACTCCAGCGCGGCCTCGTCCGGCAGTCGCTGCAGTGCCCGGGCAATCACGCCGCCCACGCGTTTCTGGCCGAGGCCCTGCGTGGTCGGATAGATCGGCGTCAGGCATTTTTCAGTCAGCGCATCGCTTTTCGCGAGTACGCGCTTGTATTCCGGGTGAACCATTTCCACGCCGTTTGCGCCGTGGCGAACTTCGCCGTAGCACAGCACATGAGTTCCAGGCACAAGCTGTTCGGCTTGGGCGCGGTTAAAATGGAAGAAACGCAGCATCAGCGTCGCTTGCGAATCGTCGCCGATCGCCACCCGCAGCTGTGGTCGATACCGAAAACCGCGTTCGACTGCCTCGACTACACCCGCCACTTGCGCACTTGCGCCGACCTGCAATGCACGGATCGGGGTGATTCGCGTGCGATCCTCATAGCGTAATGGCAGGTGAAACCACAGATCCTGCACGCGTTCGAGACCCAGGCGCGCGAGCACTTGCGCCAGGGCGGGCCCGACACCGGCGAGGTCCGTCACCGGCGCAAGGCCAGCATCCTCGGTGGACGGACGGGAAATGCGGATGACGCGCGGCATGCGCGTAGCGTATCAAGTGAACGCGTGTTGCGACGGTGTCACTCGTCAGCTGCTAATCGAACGCTGCGACCATGTCGATTTCGACGGCAGCCGAGCGCGGCAATGCGGCGACGCCGATGGTCGAACGCGCCGGATACGGCTCGTGAAAGTAGCGTTTCATGACCTCGTTGACGGCGTTGAAATTGCCGAGGTCGGTCAGGTAAATGCCGACCCGCACAACCTGCTCGAATGATGCCCCCGCCGCTGACAACACCGCCTTGAGGTTCTCGAACACCTGTGTCGCCTGGACCGAGATATCGCCACTGACCAATTCGCCGGTGGCAGGATCGAGTGGCGTCTGTCCCGACAGATACAGCGTCGCACCGACTCGCACCGCTTGGGAATAGGGACCAATCGCCTGCGGCGCGTGATCGCTATGGATGATCTTGCGGGTCATGCAGAGGTCCGGATTGGGAATCGGGATGGAGGATAGCAAACCAAGGCGTTCCTGATCGGAGTCGGACGCACGCTCTCTCGGCCCGTCGACACGTCTGGGCGTAACTCCGGGTCGGCACCGGCAGCGCGATCCACGTCGCGCCCCGTCTCCCAAATGGGCGAGGCCGTCCACCCTTTTCGACGCCGATGCACAATGCGCGTAGTTGTCTGCTACGGATTTTCGATTACCGGCTCAAACGGGGTAGCGCCGCACCGCCGTCACCACCGCCAACCGACGCACGCGCCGCATCACGTCGGCCAGGTGCTTGCGCCCGCGCACCTCGATCGTGAACAGCATTGTCGCGTGCATGCCGTCGCGTTCCTTGTATTCGACATTTTCTATGTTGGAACTGGCTTCGGCGATTGCCGAGGCAACCTGCGCGAGAACGCCCGGCTTGTTGCTGACCTCGATGCACAGTTCGACCTTGTAGTCGCCCTGCACATGCGCGTCCCAGGCAATGCCGACGCCGCGTTCCGGCGACTTGCGCAGTTCCGGTACGTTCGGACATTCAATGCGATGCACGACGATACCCTTGCCGGCGGACAGGTAGCCCATGATGTCGTCGCCAGGCAACGGGTGGCAGCAATTGGCAAAACTCAGCACGCCCCGTTCGGCGCCGGTGATCATGATCTTCTCGTCGCTGCGCAGACGAGCGACTTGGGATGATTCGCCATGCCCTGAAAGCAACGCCTGCGCGACCGTATCGGCAACGCGATTGCCAAGCGCGATGTCGGCCAGCAATTCCTCCAGACGCTTGAATTTCTGCTCCGCAAGGTAACGGTCGAGCACCTTGTGCGGAATGTTTTCCAGCGACGAATCGAGCGCGTCAAGCGCGCGATCGAGCATTCGGTGACCGAAATCAACCGCATCCTCGTGCTGCAGGCGTTTCAAATGATGGCGGATCGCAGTGCGCGCGCGACCCGACACGACCCATTCGAGCCACTGCGGACTCGGATTCGCCGAGGGTGCGGTCACGATCTCGACGGTCTGGCCGCTGACCAGCGGCGTACGCAGCGGAACCAGTTTTCGATCCGCGCGCGCGGCAACCGCGTGGGCGCCGACATCGGTGTGCACCGCATAGGCGAAATCGAGCGCAGTCGCATTGCGGGGCAGCGCCAGGATCTGACCCTTCGGAGTGAACAAATATACTTCGTCGGGAAACAGGTCGATCTTGACGTTCTCGATGAATTCGAGCGACGAAGGCATGTCCGACTGGCGGTCAGCGAGATTGGAAACCCACTCGCGCGCGCGCGTATGCGCGCTGTTGGGCGGCGTCGAATCGGTCTTGTAGACCCAGTGCGCGGCCACGCCGCGCTCCGCAATCGCGTCCATGTCCTCGGTGCGAATCTGGATCTCGATCGGCGCGCCGAACGGTCCGAACAGCACTGTATGCAGCGATTGATAGCCATTCACCTTCGGGATCGCGATGAAATCGCGGAAGCGCCCGTCCAGCGGCTTGTACAGTCCGTGCACGGCACCCAGTGCGTGATAGCAGTTGGGCACGCTGTCGACCACGACGCGGAATCCGTACACGTCCATCACCTGCACAAACGATTTGTGTTCCCTGCGCATCTTCGAGTAGATGCTGTAGGGCGATTTGATCCTGCCAACCGCGCGGTGCCCGATTCCCTCACCATCCAGACGCGCGTTGAGCGCGTGTTCGATGCGCGTCATCGCTTCGCGACGATTGCCGAGCACAGCGCGGATGCGTTCGGCAATGACGCGATGGCGATCCGGATACAGCGAACGAAAACCCAAATCCTGCAGTTCCGACTTGAAGCGATTCATGCCAAGGCGCTGCGCGATCGGCGCGTAAATGTCGAGCGTCTCGCGGGCGATGCGCCGGCGTGCGTCCGGCTCCATCGAACTCAGCGTGCGCATGTTGTGCAAACGGTCCGCGAGTTTGATCAGGATCACACGCAGGTCGCGCGCCATCGCCAGCAACATCTTGCGGAAACTTTCCGCGGCTGCTTCCTGGCGGCTGCGGAAACGCACCTGGTCCAGTTTTGTCACGCCATCAACCAGTTCGATCACGGTCGAACCGAATTCGGCGGTGATCTGCTGCGAGGTCAGCTCGGTGTCTTCAAGCGTATCGTGCAGGATTGCCGCAATGATCGTTTCGGCGTCCATGCCCAGTTCTGCGAGGATGCTCGCGACCGCAACCGGATGGGTGATGTAGGGCTCGCCGCTTTTACGCGTCTGGCCCGCATGCGCAAGCGCGCCGATTTCGTAGGCCTTGCGAACCTTGGCTACATGCTCGACCGGGAGATACGCGTTGAGCTGGCGCTCAAGCGACCGCACGTCGGCGGGAGGCTGGCTCACCGCCGGCGCCCGTGCTTGGCGGGACGCGGTCGTGGCCATGTGGTCGGGGCAGCCGGTCAGGCCGCTCCGTCAGATCGACTTCGACAACTGCGCGGGTCCATCACAAATCGTCGCCGCCCTTGCCCAGATCGTCATCGACTTCCGCGGCGGCCCATTCGAGCGCCTCGCGCTCCGCCTTCTCCCGTTCCTGCTTGTCGATTGCGTCGATCATGTGCTGGTCGACCTTCCCCTCGGCAATCTCGCGCAACGCGAGCACGGTTGGCTTGTCGTTATGGCCCTCGAGCGCCGCCGTGGCGCCTTTGGCCAACTGACGCGCACGCTTGGTCGCCATCAATACCAGCTCGAAGCGGTTGTCGACGACTTCAAGGCAATCTTCCACAGTAATACGGGCCATGCAAAACTCTCCGGCAAAATTGAAGCCAATTCATGGCTTTAGCGATGCGTCATTGTAACGCGGCGCTTTTGTGCAGCGCAATCACGCATCCAGCGGCGCCTCGGCCGGCGATGACCGCGTGCATGCACACCCCGATTTCGCGTAGCCTTGGCGCCGCGAAACGAACACAAGCTGCCATCGGCGGGAACGCCTATGCGCCACGGACCTAAAGAACAAACCCATGCGATTCAAACCGATTCCATCCTCGCCCCGCGCGGGCCTGCTTGCGTTGTGCGTGGTCGCGCTTGCGGGCTGCGCCATCGCCAAACCGCGCACCGACGATCCGTGGCAGGGCTTCAACCGCAAGGTGTACGCATTCAACACCGCCGCAGACAAGGCTCTCATTCGCCCGGTCGCGCTGGGTTATCGCCGAATCACCACGCCGGACATGCGCCGCCTCGTAGCGAATTTCTTCGCCAACATTCGCATGCCGATCACGATCATCAACGATATCCTGCAAGCTGATCCCTTGTCGGCGGCGCACAACACTGGCCGTTTTGCGATCAATTCAACTGTGGGTTTCGCCGGTTTTTTCGACCCGGCGAGCGAATTGCGCCTGCCACCGGATGAAACCGATTTCGGCGTGACGCTGGCCAAATGGGGTCTGCCGGAGGGCCCGTTTGTGGTGGTTCCGCTGGTCGGACCCTCCAGTGTGCGCGATTTCTGGCGCTTGCCCGTCGACAGTTATTTCGATCCCCTGTCGTGGTACGCCAACGAACACGCGCTGAGTTTTCACGCCGAGCGCCTGCCAAACGTGTTGTATTTGGTAACTCTGCGCGCCCGCGGACTGGATGCCGAGGGTATGCTCGACGGCGTCTACGATCCGTATATCTTCTATCGCGATGCGTATCGCCAACGGCGTCTGTACGACATCTATAACGGCCAACCGCCCGCAGAGGTAATCGAGCAGTTGCAAGGGACCGGCGACGAAGACGTCGACAAGCTGCTTGATGAGCAGCACGCATATGAGAACAAGCAGCCGGCCAAGGAAGGCAAGAAACCCTGATGGGCGCCTGAATATTTTCTGCAGACGAGGGGTCGTTTTCCTGCATGCGCGGCGCGAGACTGTATCGAGGTCGGCCAGATCCCTATGCGCCGAGGGTTATCTCGCTTCGTGATCCGCGGGTCTCAATCGATGCCAAGCAACGGCTCGGCATCGCACAAGTGCGCGAGCGCCCGAAGCTCCGCAGGAACTTCCGTCAAGCGCACTAACGTGCCACGGATGCGCGCACGCGCTGACCACGCCAGCAGCACGGCCAACGTCGCGCTATCAATGCCTGCAAGGGCGCCGACATCCAGCGCGACCTCACTCGCGTTCCCCTCGAGCAACTCGTCGCTTCGCTCAAGCGCCGCTGCAGCATCGGCAAAACCCAGGCGGCCGGCAACGCGGACGTGGGCCGCGTCGACCCGTTCGATGCGCAAGGCATCGGCCATTACTGGGTGCCCTTCTGATCCTTTTCCATCGATTCGAGCGCCTTGTCGCCCTGCGTTTCAAGGCGTGTGATCAGCGCATCGATACTCGACTTCTGGATTTCCGCGCCAACTTGATTGCGGTAGTTGGTGATGTAGGAAATGCCTTCGATGATCACGTCGTAGGCCTTCCATTGGCCTTCCCTGGTTTTGCGGAATGCATAGTCGACGGCGAGCGTCTTGCCATCGTCAAGCACCACCTCGGTGCGCACGATGGTGCGCTTGTCGTTCATCTCGCCCTTGGTCGGCAAAACGCGCACGCGGCCGCGCGTGTAGTTGAGCAGGCCTTCGGCGTAGCGATGCGCAATCGAATTGTAGAAAGCCTTGGCGAACCGCGCGCGCTGTTCCGGCGTCGCGCTGCGCGCGTACTGGCCGAGCACGAGGATGGAGGCGTAATCGATATCGAAACGCGGCAGAAGGATGCCGTCGATCAGCTTGATCAATGTTTCGTGATCGTTCTTGAGTTCGGCTTGATGGCCCTCGATGGCCTTGCCAAGATCGTCGGAGATACCCTGTACGACTTGATCGGGCGTCGGCGTGTCCGCACGCGAGGTGGCGGCAACGCCGAGGAAAAGGACCAACGCAAAACCGATGCTGCGCAACAACATGAAGGAATCCTCTTCTCAATGCTTGGGGGTGGGGGTATCGCCGGGAACAGCGTCCGCGGGTTTGACCGTGGCCGCGTCTGGCGCAGGCTGGGCGTTCGCCGGTTTTGGCGGCGCACCGTTGACCATGAATTTTCCGATCAGATCTTCGAGTTGCATCGACGATTGCGTGAGCACGAATTCATCGCCTTCCTTGAACATGTCCGGCGAGCCACCGGGCTGGATGCCAACGTACTGATCGCCAAGTAAACCGCTGGTGAATATCGCCGCCGAGGAATCATCCGGAAGATCCTTGTAACGTTTGTCCACGCTCACGCGCACCAGCGCATCGAGCTTGTCCGGCTCCAGCACGATCGACTCGACCGAGCCGATGCGCACGCCGGCGACCTTGACCGGCGCACGCAACTTCAATTGGCCGATATTCGTGAAACGCGCTTTCAGCACGTAACTGTCGCCCTGGCTGAAATTGGCGATAGACGTCGTCTGTGTCGCCAGATACGCGAGCGCGGCAAACCCGAGCAGGATGAAAAGGCCGGTACCGACCTGATAGGAACGTCGTTGGGTCACGGAAAGTGCCTCACATCAAGAATGCGGTCATCACAAAATCGAGCGCCAGCACGACGATCGAGGAGAACACGACGGTACGCGTGGTCGCATACGCGACACCCTCGCTGGTCGGCGGCGTGGTATAGCCCTGGAATACCGCGATGAGGGAAACCACGGCGCCAAACGCGACGCTTTTCCACACCCCATTGACGACATCTTTCCAGACATCGACGCTGGAGGTCATGTTGGACCAGAACGTGCCGTTGTCGAGGCCGAGCCACGTCACCCCGACCAGATGTGCGCCGAGAATGCCGAGCGCGTTGAACACGCACGCCAGCAGCGGCATCGCGATGATGCCGGCAATAAAGCGCGGTGCAGCGACATAAGCAAGCGGATCGACCGCCATCATTTCCATCGCTGACAACTGATCGGTCGCACGCATCAGGCCGATCTCGGCGGTGATCGAGGTACCCGCACGTCCGGCAAACAGCAACGCGGTCACCACCGGCCCGAGTTCGCGGAACAGCGACAGCGCCACTACCGTGCCGAGCGCCGCCGTCCCGCCAAAAATCGACAGCACATAATAAAGTTGCAGGCCGAGCACCATGCCGACGAACAAGCCGCAAGTCATGATGATGACCAGGCTCATCGCGCCGACAAACCATATCTGGCGCAGCGTCTCGCGGTAATGGCGGAGACTTTTCGGAATTGCGGCAAGAACGGCGAGCAGGAACAAGCCGCATGCGCCGATCTGCGCGAGCGCGTCGCCGATCATCGAAGAGGCTCGCCTCGAGGGCTTATTGCGCACGTCGTTCATGCGGCGCCCGTCGCCGCGACCGGCACGAATCCAAGATCGCCCGCGTAGTCGCGTGCCGGATACTGGAAAGGCACCGGGCCGTCCGCTTCGCCGCCGAAAAACTGTTTCGTCCACGCCGATTCGCCGCGCGCCAGTTCCGCCGGCGTGCCGCGCGCAACGACCTTGCCCGAAGCGATCAGGTAAACCAGATCGGCCGCGCGCGCGACGGCCGCGAATTCATGCGCAACCAGCACGCTGGTCAGTCCCAACGTATCGTTCAATGTGCGGATCAATTTCAACACCTGGCTCAGCGCAACCGGATCGAGACCGACAAACGGCTCGTCGTAAAGGATCAGCATCGGGTCGCGGATCATCGCACGCGCCAGCGCGACGCGACGCGCCATGCCGCCGGAAAGCTCTTCGGGCATGAGATCGGCCGCACCACGCAAGCCGACCGCCTGCAATTTGGTCAGCACGATGTTGCGCACGAGCTCGTCAGGCAGCTTCAAATGCTGGCGCAGTGGAAACGCCACATTTTCGAACACGGTGAAATCAGTCAGCAATGCCGAGTTCTGGAACAGGAATCCGATGCGTTCACGCAAATCGAACAACGCATTGCGCGACAGTGTCGGCACGTTGATGCCATCGACGCGAATCGTGCCGGCGTCCGGCATCAATTGGCCGGTGATATGCCGCAGCAGTGTGGTCTTGCCGGTGCCGCTCGGCCCCATGATCGCAGTGATTCTGCCGCGCGGGATGTCCAGATCGATGCCGTCGAAGATGAGCTTGCCACCCAACGCCGTACGCAAGCCGCGTACTTCGACGAGGGCAGGTTCGGTCCGCGTGGCAGGAATAGGAACGTCAATCACGATAGACAGGGCTCACATGGAAATCGGGGCACCCAAGATCGGCCATCTCGCGACCGGGCCTTGCGGCGCGCTACCTTAGCCCAAGCGCAGCCTTTGTGGGAGGAGTTGCAGCTCCGATGCTGTCTCTTCACGTCCCGTCGGATCAAGTGCTTCGCGGCGCAAATCGCTTCTACGAACGGGGACCGACGCGATCAGTGTTGCTCAGATCCTCGATCAAGGCCGCGTAGCGGGCCAGTTGCGCTGCCCTGCGCAGTCGCTGGCAGGCGACAATCGCGCGCAGATCAGCCAGCGCATCGGCAAACTGATCGTTGACTACGATGAAATCGAAATCATCCGCGTGGGCGATCTCCTCACGCGAATCGGCGAGACGGCGCGCAATCGCCTCCGCTTGGTCAGACGCACGTGCCCGAAGACGCCGTTCCAGTTCCACCCGCGAAGGTGGCAGGATGAAGATGCTGATCAAATTGGCGCAGTCTGATTTCCCATCCGCCGCCAGCTTGGCGCGAATCTGACGCGCACCTTGCCAGTCGATTTCCAGCAGCACGTCCTGACCGCGCCTCAGCAACGGTTCCACCGCAGCGCGTGCGGTGCCTTTCAGATCGCCATGCACATTGGCGTATTCGTAGAACGCATCGGCCGCCGCCATGCGCTCGAACACGTCGCGCGAGACGAAGTGGTAATGCCGTCCGTCGACCTCGCCCGCACGCGGCAGTCGAGAGGTGTACGACACCGACAAGCTGATGCCCGCCTCGCGCTCAAGCAGTGCGTGCACCAGACTGGTCTTGCCCGCACCCGACGGTGCCGCGACGATGTATAGCGTTCCACTCATTCGCAGATTGTGTCCTTGGCGTTCATGCCGGTGAAATGCGCAGCCACGGGCCGATGCGCGCAGTCTCGTCGAAGTCGCATTCGTGACGCCGCGGCTGGCGCCAGGCAGGAAACAAGCGTACTGCGTCGGCGTGTTTGCGCTCCACGTTATTCATTCCAGATTCTGCACCTGCTCGCGCATCTGCTCGATCAGGACCTTCAGCTCGACCGCGGCATTGGTCGTGCGCGGGTCGGCGGATTTGGAACCGAGCGTGTTCGCTTCACGATTGAATTCCTGCATCAGGAAATCAAGTCGGCGACCAACCGCTTCGGTCAGGCCGAAAATGCGCCGCGCCTCGCCAATATGCGCGGTCAGGCGATCGAGTTCCTCGTCGACATCGATTCGCTGCACTTGCAGCACGACTTCCTGTTCGACGCGACCGGGTTCGAGCGGTAATTTTAGTTCGGCGATTCGGGCATCGAAACGAGCGCGCAATGCGGCGCGGATATCCGGCAGGAAACCGCGCACGTCGGCGACGATGCGTTCCATCGCATCCAGCCGCTCTCGCATGAAACCGCCAAGACGTTCGCCTTCACGGGCGCGCGCGGCGACCATTTCATCGAGCGCGCTGTCGATCAGATTGAGCGCCGCTTCACGCAAGGATTCCTGATCAGTCTGGCGATCGAGCAGCACGCCGGGCCAACTGAGCAAGGAGGCAAAATCCACATTGAGCTGCGGAAATTTGGCCGCCAGCATTTGCGCGGTATCGGCCAGCCGCGTGATGAGGGTTTCGTCAACCGTGATGGCCGCGGCATCGGCCACTGCGGGTTTGTAACGCAGACCGAGATCGACCTTGCCGCGCGAGAGCTTCGCCGCGACGTGTTCGCGCACCGTCGATTCCAGGCTGCGCAACTCTTCGGGCAAGCGCAGGCTCAGCTCCAGATAACGATGGTTGACCGAGCGCAGCTCGATCCCGAGCGTGCCATGGCCGGCGTCGGATTCGGCGCTGGCGAAAGCGGTCATGCTACGCAACATGGGCTGTCCAGTGAGATGGGCGGGAGGCAATGGTAAACTCCACGGCCCGTTTGCCATAGCGCCCCTTCGCATGAACCCAACGCGCCCATCCGGCCGCGCCGCCGATCAATTGCGCGCCGTGAACATCCAACGTCATTACACCCGTCACGCCGAAGGCTCGGTGCTGGTTGCGTTCGGCGACACGCAGGTGCTGTGCACCGCGAGCATCGAGGAAAAGGTACCCCCGTTCCTGCGCGGCAAGGGCGAGGGCTGGGTCACTGCCGAATACGGCATGCTGCCGCGCGCAACCGGCACGCGTACGCAGCGCGAGGCGGCGCGTGGAGGTCAGGGCGGGCGCACGATGGAAATCCAGCGCCTGATCGGGCGCTCCTTGCGTGCGTGCGTCGATCGCCAGGCACTGGGCGAACGCACGATCACGCTCGATTGCGACGTGCTGCAGGCCGATGGCGGCACGCGCACCGCCGCGATTACCGGCGCGTATGTCGCGTTGGTCGATGCAATCCGCTGGTTGACCGCACGCAAGCTGATCAAGCGCGATCCAGTTCATGGCGCGGTGGCAGCGATTTCGGTCGGCATATACCAGGGCGCGCCTGTACTCGACCTTGACTACGCCGAAGACTCCGCCTGCGATACCGACATGAACGTGGTGATGAACGATGGCGGCGGTTTCATCGAATTGCAGGGCACCGCCGAAGGCCACGCGTTTCGGCGCGAGGAGCTCGATGCATTGCTGATGCTTGCGACCCAAGGCGTGGCTGAACTGTGCGCGAAGCAGCGCGACGCGCTGGCCCATGGCTAAGGAAATCCGTTGCCTCATCCCGGCCGTCGCTTTTGTAGGAGCTTCGCAGCTGCGACCGGAATCGCGCAGGTGTGTATTCGGAGTCGCGCTTGCAGCGCTCTTACAAAAGCGAGCGTCGAGATGACGAGCAATTACTTCCGATTCCAGATTTCCCTTTCATGAACCGTGTCGTCCTCGCCAGCAGCAACCACGGAAAGCTCGTGGAGATACGCGAGATACTCATCGACCTCGACATCGAACTCATCGCGCAATCGGAACTTGGCATCGCGGACGCCGACGAGAGCGGCACGACCTTTGTCGAGAACGCCTTGATCAAGGCGCGCCATGCATCACGCGCGAGCGGCCTTCCAGCGCTTGGCGACGATTCGGGGATCTGCGTCGACGCGCTGGGCGGCGCTCCCGGCCTGCTCTCCGCACGCTACGCCGGCGAACACGGCAATGCCGCCGCGAATATCGCGAAGCTGCTCGACGCAATGCGCGACGTTCCAGCGCCGCAGCGAACCGCGCATTTCCATTGCACGATCGTATTGCTGCGCAGTGCCGATGACCCGGCACCGCTGATTGCCGAAGGCTGCTGGCGTGGACGCATCCTGGACGCACCGCGCGGCGAACACGGTTTCGGTTACGACCCGGTGTTTTTCGATCCGGCGCTCGGCCGCGGCGCGGCGGAACTCGATACGGCGACGAAGAACCGACTCAGTCATCGTGGTCAGGCGCTCTCGCGTTTGTGCAAACTGATGGGGTGACGCGCTGAAGGAAACACCGACGTCCTCAGCTACCATCTGCGTGCGCAAACCCTTGCGGACCGCACTCGATGAGCGATCGACCACGCGCATCTACCGCGCGCATCCGATGCTGGTGCGGCACGTGTTCGCCGAGAAACCGATCCGCTGACGCAGGAAAAATCCGTCAGCCCGGACAAGATTGCGAGCGAGCAGCGCCTGTTTCCGCGACCCGAATTTCTTTCCGACTCCGCAGTACTGGGTGTTAGCGGATGCGAAAGCACTGCACGATTATTCGGGCTGGGCCAGCTACCGCACCAAGGACCTCCTCGTGCCGGCTACATGAACGCGCTTGCGGCGGGCGACACCACGACCGTGCTGGCGTTATAGGCGGCCTCCGGTCACGTTTCGTTTATTTCGTTTATTGCGTTTGATTCGACTGAGCCGTATAGTCCTTGGCCGGCCAAACCCGCCTGCCGGAGATCGCCGCCATGAGCGCCTTGCGCAACGACCAACTGATCACGCCACCCGCTTCGCCCGCCGAAACCGAACTGGCCCGCAACAGCAGTCGCCTGCTCGCCGCGTGCATCGGCCGTGGCCCGACCGCGCGCTTGCGCGTGATCGACGGCGACGGCGAAATCGAAGTACCGGTGGCCGCACTCCGCATGCTGGTCGACATTCTCGCCAACATGGCCGCGGGCAACGCGATGAGCCTGGTACCGATCCACGCGGAGCTGACGACTCAGCAGGCGGCGGATTTTCTGAACGTCTCGCGCCCGTATCTGGTCGGCCTGCTCGACCGCGGGGCATTGCCACACCACAAAGTCGGTACGCATCGCCGCGTCTACTTTCGCGATCTGCAGGACTACAAGCGGGTCAGCCGCGAACAGGCATTGCAGGCCTTGGCCGAAATGACTGCCGAAGCCCAAAAGCTCGGCTTGTACGACTGAACATGTCGAACTTCGTTGCGCTGTACGACGCTTGCGTATTGCATCCGGCGCCGCTGCGCGACTTGTTGATGCACTTGGCCATCACCGGTTTGTATCGCGCCAAGTGGACGCAACGCATCGAGCAAGAATGGATGCGCAGCGTGATGGAGCGGCGGCCGGATTTGCCTTTGGAATGGCTGGAACGAACACGGGATCGGATGAATACTCATCTGCCGAACGCGATGGTGAGCGGCTACGAGTCTTTGGAAAACGGCTTGGATTTGCCTGATCCGGATGATCGGGATGTGCTGGCTGCCGCCATTCATTGCCATGCCGGCGCCATCGTCACGTTCAACCTGAAAGATTTTCCGGCTGAAGCCCTCGCATCCCACGCCATCAGCGCGCAACATCCGGACGAATTCATCGAGCACACGTTCGGCCTCGACTCTGCCACGGTGATTCGAGCCGTGCGCAACCATCGGGCCTCTTTGAAAAATCCCGCGAAGTCCGTCGAAGAGCTGTTCGACACGTATCTGAAACAAGGCCTGGCTACGACCGTCGCTCTTCTGCGCCTCCACGCCGACCTGCCTTGATCGACATCCAGATGAACTTGCCGCCCCTGTCGCTCTACATACACATCCCGTGGTGCGTGAAAAAGTGTCCGTATTGCGATTTCAATTCGCATGCGCAAAATGGTGCGTTGCCGGTTGATGCCTATGTCGATGCCCTGCTCGCGGATCTCGATCGCGACTTGCGCGAGTTCGGTGACGCCATCGCGAAGCGGCCGCTGCACAGCATCTTCTTCGGTGGCGGCACACCCAGCCTGTTTGCGCCGGATGCGATCGCACGTATCCTCGACGGCGTCGCGACGCGGATCACCATGCCGCGCGGGATCGAGATCACGCTGGAAACCAATCCCGGCACGGTCGAGCATGGCCGTTTTGACGGCTATCTCGCGGCGGGCGTTTCGCGCCTCAGTTTTGGCGTGCAGAGTTTCGACGACGACAAGCTGCGTCGGCTTGGCCGCATCCATTCCGCCGCGGACGCCGAGCGCGCGATGCGAGACGCGCGCGACGCGGGTTACGCAAATTTCAATCTGGACCTGATGTACGCGCTGCCGGAGCAGACGCTGGCCGGTGCGCTCGACGACATCGAGCGCGCGCTGGCGCTGCAACCGGCGCATATGTCGCACTACCAGCTCACGCTTGAACCGAACACCCTGTTCGCGGTCAGGCCACCGAAATTGCCCGACGAGGACAGCGCGTGGGACATGCAGGAAGCGTGTCAGCTACGCCTCGCCGACGCCGGCTACGCGCAATACGAAGTGTCGGCGTACGCACGTGACGGACTGCGATCCGTGCACAACCTCAATTACTGGACCTTCGGCGATTACCTCGGCATTGGTGCGGGCGCCCACGGCAAGCTCAGCAACGCAACCAGCGGCACGATCGTGCGCACGACCAAGCTGAAACTGCCGCGCAGTTATCTGGAACGCGCCGAATCCAGGGCGGCGTTCGGCAGCGTGGCCGATGTCGCGATGAGCGACCGGCCATTCGAATTCATGATGAACGCGTTGCGCCTCAATGACGGCGTGAGCTACGCCTTGATCGCCGAACGCACCGGGCTGGGCGCAGACGCAATCGACCCGCGCCTGCGCGCGGCGCGCGAGCGTGGCTGGCTGCACGACGATCCAGCCCGTATCGTCCCGACCGAACTGGGCCGGCGCTATCTCAACGACGTGATCGGCTTGTTCCTGCCGGACCGTTGAGCGACACGCGCGAACGTTCAGTCAATGCGACGCATCATGCTTTTCCCATCCGGTCATTGCCCGCCATGCTTGAAACGATCACCCTTGCCTGCCCTTACTGCGGCGAAAGCTTCGCAACCAGCGTCGATCTTTCGGGAGGATCGCAGCGCTATGTGGAAGATTGCGCGGTGTGCTGCCGTCCCATCGAAGTATCCCTGCGCGTCGACGAGGAAAACCAATTGCTTGGTGTCGACACGCGCACCGACCGCGATTGAGCTGCCCTTCGTTGAACTCACGGCGGACGCGTCGGAACCCGCGATGCCGGCTTCGACGATCTGGAGCAAGGCATCGCGGCGGCAGCCGCTCCACAAAGCTGCCGGCGCGCGTTTAGAATGGCGCCATGAAGATCGTCTTGAATGGTATCGAGCGCGACCTAGTCGCTGCCACGTCGCTGACCCAGTTGCTTGAATCGACCGGGTACGGTGAACGCCGGATTGCCGTTGAAATCAATCGCGAGATCGTGCCGCGCAGCCGCTACGATGAGTGTCTGATCGAAAACGGTGACCACATCGAGATTGTCCACGCCATCGGCGGCGGGTGAAACGGTGCGTTTAAGCGATGCCAGCCAATATCGCGTGAACCGATGAACGCGCGGCGCACGAGCAGAGAACCTGATTGCCTGCTGAGCGCCGGATGCGTGATGTCAACATCTGCGAACAGCGAGCGCAGGACAACGTGACAAACATCGAGCTCATCGCACAAGTCGACCACTCAAGACTGCGAACAAATCCATGACCGCGCTTTCAAAATCCAGGCTCGAAACCGGCTCCGACACGCTGGTCATTGCCGGAAAAACCTATCATTCGCGCTTGCTTACGGGCACCGGAAAGTTCAAGGACATGGATGAAACCGCGCGCGCCACGGCAGCGGCCGGCGCCGAGATCGTGACAGTCGCGATCCGGCGCATGAATATCGGCCAGCGCGCGGATGAGCCGAACCTGCTCGACGTGCTGCCACCGTCGCGCTACACGATCCTGCCCAACACGGCCGGTTGCTACACCGCGGGCGACGCCGTGCGCACCTGTCGCCTTGCGCGCGAGCTGCTCGACGGCCACACCTTGGTGAAACTTGAAGTACTCGGCGACGAGAAGACGCTGTTTCCGGACGTGATGGCAACCCTCAGTGCTGCCGAAACACTTGTCGCGGACGGGTTTGAGGTGATGGTCTACACCTCGGACGATCCGATTGTCGCCAGGCGTCTGGAAGAAATCGGCTGCGTCGCGGTAATGCCGCTGGCCGCGCCGATTGGCTCCGGCCTCGGCATCCAGAACAAGTACAACCTGCTTGAAATCATCGAGAACGCCAAGGTACCGATCATCGTCGATGCCGGCGTCGGCACCGCCTCGGATGCGGCGATCGCGATGGAGCTTGGCTGCGATGGGGTACTGATGAACAGCGCGATTGCTGGCGCGAAAGATCCGGTGTTGATGGCGCACGCGATGCGCTTTGCAGTCATGGCTGGACGCGCCGCGTTTCGCGCTGGACGCATTCCGCGCAAACGCTACGCGTCGGCGTCGAGCCCGATCGATGGTGTAGTCCAGTACGATCGTCCCTGATCCCAGGAACAAAAAGTGGCCATTCCTGGCCGCACTTCTCACGCAATCAGATAGTGCCGGCCGCATGGATGACCCCCAGATCCACCAGCGCGCAATTCGCAGTTTCGTTTTGCGCCAGGGCCGCTTCACCCCGGCGCAGCAACGCGCGTTCGATCAGCATTGGTCGCGCTATGGGCTCGACTGTCGCGCCATGCCGCGCGATTTCCCCGCCTTGTTCGGCCGCTCCGCGCCGCTGGTGCTTGAAATAGGCTTCGGCAACGGCGAGCAGTTGCTGCATTCGGCGCAAGCAGAACCAGCGCGCGATTTCATCGGCGTGGAAGTGCATCGGCCCGGGGTGGGACGGCTGATGAACGCACTCGCCGATGCCAGCATCGCCAACGTGCGTGTGTACAACCACGATGCCGTCGAGGTACTGCGCGACGAGATCGCGCCGGGGGCGCTGACCGAGGTGCGCATCTATTTTCCCGATCCGTGGCACAAGAAACGCCACAACAAGCGACGCCTGATACAGCCGGAATTTCTCGCCCTGCTCGCAACGCGTGTCGCGCGCGGCGGTCGCTTGCATTTGGCGACCGACTGGGCCGACTATGCCGAGCACATGCAGGGCGTGCTCGATGCGGCGCCGGCATGGCGCGCGGACCTGCGCCATGTCTCGTCCAGCGAGCGTCCATCGTGGCGCACGCAAACGCATTTCGAGCGTCGCGGCCTGCGCCTCGGCCACGGCGTGTGGGACTTTGTCCATGAAAGGATTTGAGTGCTGAATGAGCGATGAGGGTTGACGGATCACACCGGTGCATGGAGGCGCCATCGCAGCGGGCGAGAAAGGCCGAGCCGGGCTGAAGGCCGAGCCGCAGGACGCGGCGCGTCAATCGTGGCGCACGAGTCCTTGAACTGATCCGGTTTCCCGGTTTTGCAATCGACAGGAACCACTACCGCCCGAATGGACGCAGGTCTGACCCTTACCAACAACATGGCGCTCGTGTTCGCGTTGCTCGCGTTCACCATGCTGATGTTGTTGCTCGAATGGATCCGCGCCGATCTGGTGGCTCTGCTCGTGATCGTCGTAATCGGCATTACGCGGTTGTTGCCGGTCGAGCAGTTGTTCGAAGGTTTTGCCGGCAACGCGGTGATCTCGTTGATCGCGGTGATGATCATGGGTGCCGGACTCGATCGCACCGGCGTGCTCGGCAAGGCCGCGTCGTTCATCCTGCGTCTGGCAGGCGGCGTCGAAACACGTGTGTCGCTGTATATCAATGCAATGGTCGGCAGCCTGTCGTCTGTCATTCAGAGCCAGGCATTGTCCGCGCTGTTCCTGCCGGTGGTCAGCCGCATCAGTGCACGCACCGGTCTGCCGCTCAAACGCCTGTTGCTGCCGATGGCCTGCATGATCCTGTGCGGCACCAACATGACGATGATTTCCAATTCGCCGCTGATCCTGCTCAACGATCTCATCGCGAATGCAAATCGCAATCTGCCGCCGGGCGCGCAGACCATCCAGACGTTCACCTTGTTTGCGGTCGCGCCGATCGGCATTCCGCTGTTGCTCTCCGGACTTGGTTTTTTCGCGCTGTTCACGCGGCGGTTGCTACCCAACGACGAGGAACGCCAGAACGTCACGCCCGGGCGCACCGAAACCTACTTTGCCGAAACCTACGGCATCGATGGCGACGTGCTGGAACTCATCGTGACAACCGACAGTCCGCTGGTCGGAATGAGCGTCGGCGAGGTCGAGCAACTTCGCAATGCGCCGCTGATCCTGGCGCTCAAGAGCGGCAACGAGGCGCGACTTGCGCCGCCGGGCGACCAGATGATCTGGGTCGGCAGCGTGCTCGGCGTACTCGGCAAGCGTGAGGCGGTCAACGAGTTCGCCAACATCCAGCTCTGTGTGGTGCAGTCGCGCCTGCGCAATTTCGCCGATCTGTTCAATCCCACTCGCGCCGGAATTTCCGAGGCGGTCATTCCGCCCAGTTCGCCATGGATCAAGAAGAGCGTCGGCGAACTGCGCCTGCGCAAGAGTCACGGCATCTCGGTACTTGCGGTCAATCGCGGCGATCAGGTATTTCGCGAAGATGTGCGCTCGGTGAGCTTGCACGCCGGCGATACACTCGTGCTGCACAGCTTCTGGCGCGATCTGGCGCAAACTGCGGAATCGCGCGACATCGTCGTGGTCACCGACTATCCGAAGGAAGAGCAACGCCCAAGCAAGATCTGGCACGCCGTGACGTTCTTTGCGCTGGCGATGGGCTTGGGCCTTTTCACCGACATTCGCCTGTCGATCGCGATGCTCATTGGCGCAGTCGGCATGTTGCTGACCGGCGTGTTGAACATGGACGAGGCGTACGGCGCGATCAACTGGAAGACGATCTTCACCCTCGCCTGCCTGATTCCGCTCGGCTGGGCGATGGACTCGACCGGCGCCGCGGCGTGGATCGCCCAGGAAGTGCTGAAGTATCTCGGCGGGTGGCCACAATGGGGACTGCAAGCGGTTATCGCGGTGATCGCCCTGCTGGTTGCGCAGGTCGTGTCGAATGTAGGCGCGACGGTGATGATGGTGCCGATGGCGATCAACGTTGCGTTGGCGTCCGGTGGTAACCCGGCCGTGTATGCACTGGTGGTCGCGGTATCGACGTCGAACGTGTTCCTGATTCCGAGCGCAAATCCGGTGATCATGATCATCGCTGGCCCGGGCGGTTACCGCAATCGCGATTTCCTGCGCGTCGGTGTGCCGCTGACTCTGCTGATGCTGGTCGTCATGCTGCTCGCGGTGAATGTGGTGTTCGGCCGCAGCTAGTGATCGCGCCCGAGACGCACGACACCCTCCACGACCTCGACAGGCATGGCGACCAGACCGCTGCGCGCCGGTCCGCCGCAACAAGCGCCGCTGCTCACCGCGAAGGTCGCACCATGCACGGCACAAGTGATGCGGCCGTCGCTGACGAGGAAGCGTCCGGGCGCGAAATCAAGATTGCGCCCCGCATGCGGGCACTCATTGTGGTACGCAAAAACGCGATCGCCCTGGCGCAACAAGATCAATTCGAAACCACCCGTCGCGGTGTCGACCTGCGCTGCGATCGCACCACCATCGGGGATTTCATCGAGTCGGCAAAGTGGCGCGGGAGAGTTCATCCAATCCTGTCGATCCGGCAGCTAACGTCTGCGCCCGTTGCGACTCCGCTCTCCTGCGTCAGCGGGTGAGGACAACGGCGTGGGGATTGATTCGCTTGGTCTGATTCGGGCTTCATTCGTACCAACGGCACTTGTCAGCTCGTCGCGCTGTCCCAAAATAGGCCACTGCAGCGTCCCCGGCGGGCATGCATTTTCGCATACGGAGTAGAACCATGTTCCAGGATTCCTTTCGCGCAGGTGTTTTTCGCGGGTTGCGCTCGCGTCATCCGCTTGCGCGCCTCGTCGTCGGCATCATCGGTCTGCTCACACTCGCGCTGCTGGTTGCGCTCGGGATGTTCGCATTTGCGGCACTGGTGATTGGCGGCGGACTGTTCCTGCTGGTCGGTACCTTGCGTCGCCCACGCACGATCCGTGCGCAGGCAAACGCAGCGATGAATGCAACCCCCACACCTGCGGGCGTCATCGAAGGCGAGTTCACTGTTGTGCCAAGCACACCGGTAAATGCCGATGTGCGTCGAGAACGCTGAAGAAATGCCGTGCCCCGTTTCGCCAAAAACTGCATTGCGCGTGACGCGCGCCATCCTGGCGCTCCCACATGGGCCGTGAGCGCTTTCTTTCGTGAGTAGAGGTGTCAGCCGCGATGCTTGATGAATGGCGATGCGGATCAAGTCGGGCGCGGACAATTGGCACCGCACCGACCTGCTCAAGCGGACTCGTGTAACGCACCGATTTCACCTTATGCTGGGGGTCTCCTTCTCGCGCCCGATCGGTCGGCCTTGGATGACATGACTGATTCCCCGCAGCGCAAGCCGCTTGTTGTGGCCGCCTCGAACACGATCTTCAGCCAGCGCGCACTGGTCGCGATTGCGCTGCTGTCGCTGTATTTCGTGTGGGGCTCGACCTATCTGGCGATCCGCGTCGCCGTGGCGACTTATCCGCCGTTCTTGATGGCGGCTATTCGCTTCCTGTGCGCCGGCGCTGCGCTGTATGCATTTCTGCGTTGGCGCGGCATGCGCGCCCCGACCCGCGCGCAATGGATCAATTCGGCGCTGACAGGAATAATGTTGCTTGGTTTTGGCAACGGTTTGGTGTGTTACGCCGAACAAAGCGTTGCGTCCGGACTTGCCGCCGTAGCGGTCGCCAGCATGCCACTGTTTGCCGCGGTGTTTGGCGGCCTTTACGGCCATTGGCCGCGGCGCCTGGAATGGCTTGGCCTCGGCGTGGGATTCGCCGGGGTGATCTTGCTCAATCTCGGCGGCAGCATGGGCGGCGCTCCGCTCGGCGCGCTCGCGCTGGTCGTCGCGGCCGCTTCGTGGGCATTTGGGTCGGTGTGGAGCAAGCGTCGCGACATGCCCCCGGCGGCGATGAACACGGCGGCGCAAATGCTCACCGGTGGCGCTGCATTGCTGATCTTCGCGCTGATCTTCGGCGAGCGCCTGCCGGTGGCGCCACCGCTGTCGGCCACCCTCGCCATCGTCTATCTGGCGATTGCCGGCTCACTGGTCGGTTTCAGTGCCTACCTGTATCTGCTCAACACCGTGCGGCCCGCGCTCGCGACCAGCTATGCCTACGTGAACCCACCGGTGGCGGTGCTGGTCGGTGCGCTGTTCGGCGGTGAAATCGTGCACTCGTTCGATCTCGTCGCGATGATGGTGATCCTGGCCGGCGTCGCGTTGATTGCGCTTGCACACGAGCGCCACACGTAGCCGATCGGGCAACACGTGACGGTGTTCGCGGCATCTGGGCGACATCGCAACCCGCGAAGCGCCCGGCTACAGTTCGCGCAGTGCCGTCGTCACCGGCAAGCGTGCGGCGCGCAGCGCCGGAAACAGACCGCCGATGAAGCCGATTGCGAGCGCCCACTTGATGCCGTTCCAGATCAACGCGGGCGAAACCTTGAACGCGAACACGATCTGGCTGAAATTGTTGCCCAGGGTTGAAGCGGTGTAGTTGTCGAACACGATCCAAGCGACCGCTGCGCCGAGGATGCCTCCGGCAAGCGCGAGCAGCATGGTCTCCAACAACACCGATACGACTACTGGCAGCCCACGAAAGCCGATTGCACGCAAGGTCGCGATTTCCCGCGCACGCGTCGCCACCGCGGCATACATGGTGTTGAGCGCACCGAAGATCGCGCCAATGCCCATGATCACGCCGATCGAGGTGCCGAGGATGCGAATCAGCTTGGCCAGCCCTTGCGATTGTTCGGTGTAATACGCGCGCGTTGTTTTCACATCGACCTTCAGGCGGGGGTCGCTCGCCAGCAAGGCCTTGAACGCATCGAACGCGCTGGCGGATGTCAGGCGCACGGTGACCGAAGAAACGCTGCCGCTGCGCCGATAGGTCGAACCCACAACCTCGGCGTCACCGAGGAGTTCGGAGTTGTGCGCGTCGCCAGAATTGAATGCGCCGACGACATTCCAGGTTTGATTGTTGAGATTGAGAGTCGAGCCGACATCCAGATGCGCAAATTCCTCGCGCGCCCCCTTGCCGACGATCAATTCGCGCAGACCCGGCTTGAACGCGCGACCCTCGATGATTTTCATCTCCGGATGCAGGCTCCAGATCTGGTTGCCGACACCACGCAGCTCGACATTGGAATCGAGCCCGCTGCTCTTCTTCGGCAACGATGCAACCACCACGAGTTCGGGCGATGCGATCGGCTGACCATCCTTGTCCTTGAGCACGCCGACCGCCTGGGAGATCAGCGCCACACTGTCATGGTCGAGCACCGAATTGAGCTCCGCCTGCGAGCCGGCCCGCATCATGATCGCGGTGTCGTCGCTGCCGGTTTGCTTGAGTGTCGCCTGAAAGCCCTCACCCATCGCGAGCAACGCGACCAGTACGCCGACCACACCAGCGATGCCGATCACGACGACCGACGAGGAGCCCAGCCGTTGCGGCAAGGTCGAGATGCCAAGCCAGCTTACCGAGGCGGCCTGTCGCCCGCTGCGGGACAGCCTCATCCAGGCTGCCAGCGCGAGTACCGCAATCAGCAAGACCGGCCATGGCACAAGCATCAGTACAGCGACTCCCCCAATCAACGCGACAAGCACAGCGAGTCCGGAAAAAAATCGTTTGAGTGCGCGCATCGAAATCTCCCTATCGTCCAGCCAGCGCATCGACAATGCGCAAACGCATGCCGCGCAATGCGGGTAGCACCCCGATCACGACGCCAATGCCGAGCATCAACGCGATAGCGCGCGCCCACGTCCACAAGTCGACCGGCGACATCGGAATGCCGCTGCCGAGCGAAGCCTTGATCACGCTCACTACAATCGCTGCAATTGCGAGCCCCAGAACGCCGCCGAGCACGATCAGCAGGATCGATTCGGCCAACACCAGGCCCAGCACGCTCTTGTTCGAGAAACCAATCGTCTTCAAGACCGCCAACTCCGGAATGCGCTCGCGCACCGCCTGCGCCATCGTGTTGCCGGTCAGCAAGATCAGGGTGAAGAACACTGCAGCCATGATTGCGCCGACGATCAGGCCGATATCGGCAAACTGGCTGACGAAGGCGACGTTGAATGCATTCTCCGTCTGGGTCTTGGTTTCGTGATCCGAATTGGCCGATAGCGCATCAACGGATTTGGCCACCTGGTCGGCTGCGTTGCGATCGCCGAGACGCTCGATGTACCAACCAATACGGCCATTGCCAAACTGACGCGCCTCGTCGAAATAATCCCAGTTGAAGAACATCGCGCCTTCCTGTGCGCGTTGCTTGGGATCGGCAATGTGATAGATGCCAACCAGATCGAACGTCCACGTGTTCTGGCCGCCTTTTTGCGGAAAAATCGTGGCTTGCAGCGGAATCTTGTCGCCGATCTTCCAGCCGAATTTTTTTGCCAGTTCGGCACCGACCACCGCACCACTACGCGTCTTGCGAAACGCCTCGAGCTGCTCCGGTGGCAGCACGAATTCCGAAAACACATTGAAGAAATTATCGCTGACCGCCTCGTTGGGAAAGAAATTCTTCGGCTCCTGATAGATGCCGCCAAACCAGTTTGCATAGGCGACCTCTTTCACGTTCGGGATCGCCTGGATACGCGGCAACAGGCTTTTCGGCAGCGATACGGTGAAGCTTACCTTCGAGATCGTGACCAGCCGATCCACGCCGGCCACGGTATTGGCAGCACCCGAGAAGGCGCTGTGCACCGAATCGAGCAGACCAAACAACAAGAACGCGGCAAGCACCGAGATCAGGGTAAAGATTGTGCGGGTCTTGCGCCGGAACAGCGCAGCCCAAACCAGATGGAGATATTTCATGTGCGTGCGCTCATGATTGTTTGGCTGCAACCATCCCTGCTACGCCTGCGTTCGGCATCCTGCCTCACACTCGCTGATCGCGCGTGATATCGAGACATCACGCAAGCGCGCTCTGCTCGACCAGCGTGCCCTTGTCCAGATGCAAGGTATGCCGCGCATGTTCGGCCGCTTTCGGATCGTGCGTAACCATGATGATGGTTTTGCCGTGGTCGCGGTTGAGCATCTGCAACAAGCCCAGCACATCTTCGGCCGACTGGCGATCGAGATCGCCAGTCGGTTCGTCGCAGACCAGCAGCGTAGGATCGGAAACGATCGCGCGAGCGATCGCGACGCGTTGCTGCTGTCCGCCGGAAAGCTCGGTGGGCTTGTGCGAGGCGCGGTCGGCCAGACCAACCAGTTGCAACGCGATGCCGGCATTTTTCTTGCGCTGTGCAGCCGAAAGTTTGGTCAGCAGCAAGGGCAGCTCAACGTTTTTCTGAGCCGACAACATCGGCAGCAAATTGTAGAACTGGAAAATGAAACCGACATGGGTCGATCGCCATTTCGCCAGCGCGCCTTCGCCCAGATTGTCGATGCGTGCGCCACCGACCGCGATGCTGCCCTCGGTCGGCGAGTCGAGTCCGCCAATGAGGTTCAGCAACGTTGTCTTGCCCGAACCCGAGGGCCCCATCAGCGCAAGAAAATCGCCTTGCGCGATATCGAGATCGATGTGATGCAGCACCTCGACCTTCTGCTTCCCGCGCGCGTAGACCTTGCTGACGTTGCGGATTTCAACCAGTGTATTCATTGCTTGCAGCCTCCATGAAATTCGCTTCTTTCTTCACCGAGCGGAAGAAAGGGGCGCGCAAGGCCAGATGACGGATCGGTTCCGCCGTGACGTCACGCTTCGACATGCCTTTACTCCAGCCTTTCCGATGGAGAGGACGTTTTACTTCGCAGCAGTCTTGATTTCCACTCGCGCGCCATCCGTCATTTCTGCCGGCGGAGCGCGCACCACTCGCGCCCCGACCGCGATGCCTTCCACCAGACGCAGATCGCCGTAATTCTGTCCGGGCGTCACTACCTGCTGACGCGCCTTGTCGCCCTCGATGGCGAATACCGCGTTCTTGCCATCACGCTGCACAATACTTGTCGCCGGCACCAGCACGCCTGCAGGCGCCGGTTCCGGCACCGCGCCGGCCGCCTGCGCCGCCTCCAGAAACGATACGCGCACACCCATATCCGGGACGATGCGCGCATCTTTCTGGTCCAGCGCAACGCGCACTTTCACGGTCGCCTTGCTGCGATCGGCGGTCGGAATGATCGCGATCACATGACCTGGAATCTTCCAGTCCGGATAGGCATCGAGCACCGCTTCGGTCGGCTGTCTGGCGACGACGCGGTTGATGTACGACTCATTGACATCGACTTCGATCTCCAGCGAATCCATGTCGACGATCGTGCCGATTCCCGTGCGCGTGAAGCCGCCGCCAGCGGAGAATGGCGAGACAATTTCACCCACCTGCGCAGATTTGGCAATCACCACACCACCGAAAGGCGCGTGGATCGTGCAGTAATCCAGTTGCACTTGCGCGCCGCGCACGCCGGCCTGCGCGACTTCCACCAGCCGTCGCTGCGATTCAATCTGCGCCGCCTGTGTTTCGACCTGCGTGCGCGCAACTTCAACCGCCTGTTTGGATACCAGCTTGCGGCCGACCAGTTCCTCGGCCCGGACCAGGTCGCGGCGACTCTGCGAAATCTGCGCCTGCAACTGGGCCAGTTGCGCCTGACTTGCCTTGTGGCTCGCCTGCGCCTGTGCCAGTTGGGCCATTTGCGCCGTGTTCTCCAGGTGCGCAAGCACTTGACCGGCCTCCACGTGCTCTCCTTCCTCGATCAGTACGTCGGTCAGGGTGCCGGTGATTTGTGCAGAGACCGTGGCTTCGCGCCGGGCGGTCACATAACCGGTCGCCTGCAACACGGCGGCCGACGAGGCGTTGCCGCCGGCAGGCGCTGCCGCCGTCGCCGTCTCGACTTCGAACCTCGTCCCGCGGGCGAGCAGCCACCAGCCGCCGACACCAAGCGCGATCAACAGCAGCACACCCACAAAGATGGCGATCCAAGTGCTGGTGCCGATTGCGCGGGCGGCAGGTTCGCTGCGGTCGATGCGCAGTTGCTGCAACAAATCCGATTTTTCCACTTCGTGCTGTTCCTGCGTGGCCACCACAACTATTCAGTCTGCCATAGAATCGCAGATCGACGACGCTGGAGACAACGCGAAACATCAGACGATGCAGGTGATGGTTGTCACCCTGTCGCGGGCAGCACCCCAGCCATCGGTCCGCAGGTCACTGACCTGGAGTGGAACCGCGCGAGCTGCGTGTCACGATCGCGCCTTCTGGTATCTCGTATTTTTCGCCAAACCTTTCGTTCCCAAGGTGATGCCCATGTCAGCCCTGCCTACTGCGTTCCCGACCCCGAGCATTCCGATCAGCGGAACCGATGCGCGCTTCCCTGTCCACCGCATCTACTGCATCGGACGCAACTACGCCGATCATGCCAAGGAAATGGGGGCGACGATCGAGCGCACGCAACCGATGTTCTTCATGAAACCGGCTGATGCGGTGGTTACCGACGGTGGCGATATTGCATATCCCTCCGCAACGCAGGAGCTGCATCACGAAGTAGAGATGGTGGTCGCCCTGTCGAACGGCGGTCACGATATCGCAGTCGAGCGCGCACTCGATTGCGTGTTCGGGTATGCCGTCGGTCTCGACCTTACCCGGCGTGACCTGCAAGCGACGGCAAAGGCGAAAGGTCATCCGTGGGATGTGGCCAAAGGCTTCGACCACTCGGCGCCGGTGTCGGCGATCCATCCGGTAGCGGCAATCGGCCACCCGAGCCATGCCCGTTTGTGCCTCACAGTGAACGGAATTACTCGCCAGGAAACGGACATCGCGTCGATGATCTTTTCGGTGACGCAGATCATCCATGAGTTGTCGCGGCTGTGGGAGTTGCACCCCGGCGACCTGATTTTCACCGGCACGCCGGCTGGCGTCGCCGCGTTGCAACGTGGCGATCACGTACGCGCGCAGCTCGGGGATTTTGCGGTCCTTGAAGGCCGCATTGTCTGACGAGCCTGACACGGGTTCCGCTAGAGTATGCAGGCTGCCAGCTCCAGACCTTCCCGCAGCGCTGACCAGGAGGCTTCCATGAGTTTTGCTTCGGAGTTCAAATCGTTCGTGATGCGTGGACCCGTGATCGATCTCGCCGTGGGCGTGGTGATCGGCGCCGCGTTCGGCAAGATCGTCACCTCCCTCGTCGACAACATCATCATGCCGCCGATCGGTTACCTGATTGGCGGTATTGATTTTTCCAGCTTGGCGGCGTCGCTGGGCAATCCGGTCGTCGATGCAAAGGGACTCGTCACGGGCGGCGCCATCGTCAAGTACGGCGTGTTCCTGAATACGGTCATCCAGTTTCTTATCATCGCGGCGGCCATTTTCCTCGTCATCAAGCTGCTCAACCACTTCATGCCGAAGAAGCCGGACGTGCCTGCAGCCGCGACCGCCGAGGTGGTTCTGTTGACCGAAATCCGCGATTCCTTGAAAGCACGTTGAATCACCCAAACGGTCCAGCTGGCGAGTCATGCGCGTTGGGTCGTCTGGACGGCATCAGCGGGAGCGGACGCGAACAGCAACAAAACGGCAGGTGCCCGTTTTTCACAGCGAAGCCGGGCAAAGGGGGCAAGCGCAGGGATGCGCTGAATGCACCGGGGTCCGAAGCGGGAGCGCCAGGAAGACGCGAGTCACGCGTAATGTTCTTCACGACGTGCCAAATACCCTCCCAGACGTCGCCTGGGGAGGACTTCAGGGCATCGATACGCCGTGCTGGCGCCAATATTCCCCAAGTACGACGGCAGTACTTGCGGCTACGTTGAGACTGTCGATCACACCGCTGCCCGGTATGGTCAGACGCAAATCGGCGTGCTCAAGCATGGCGGCACTCATGCCTTCGCGTTCGGCGCCGAATATCAGCACGAGTCGCGGCGGCAATGCCGTCGCATACAACGAGACCCCGCCAGTCGGCACGGTCGCCACTAGCGTGAAGCCGTGCCCACGCAAGGCCGCGAGCGCGGTCGCGGCCTCCGCCTGCACGAACGGGACTGCCTCGGCCGCGCCTTCGGCAACGCGCGCGGCCGCGCCTGATACATCGAGTCCGGATGCCGCGGGCACGAGTACCCCTCCGGCTCCAAAGTGCGCCGCACTGCGGATGAGTGCGCCAAGGTTGTGCGGATTGCCGACGCCGTCGAGCCAAAGCAGCGCGCACGGCGCGGGTGCTTCGGAAATCGTCGCCAGCAACACATCAAGATCAAGCGGCGGCGCGCGCAGCAGGTCGAAGCACACACCCTCGTGATGGCGCGAAGCGGTCAACTTGTCCAGATCCGATTCCCCCACCACGCGGTAGCCCAAGCGCTGCTTGACGCACCAGGCAAGCACATTTTTCAGTTGTGGAATTCGGGCCTCGGTCAGATAGACCTTGCGCAATGCCTGCGGCCGTTTCGCGAAAGCGGCGATACAGGCATTGAGTCCATACAGGCGCGCTTCGGGCGCTTTTTGCATGCCTTCTCTGCGCGCCTCGGCCGCTTGTTTCCACGGCGACGGGGAAACGGGGCGGGATGGTCGCGAATCGCGATTCATGAACTTGCTTCCGGGTCGCGCCGTACGCGCGCGTAGATGAAAAGGTCGAGGCGTTCGCCGTGGCGCGCGGCCGCGCTGCGCTTGACAGATTCGCGCGCGAAGCCGGCTTTTTCAAGCACGCGTGCGGAAGCCGGATTGTTCGCGTAGACGGTCGCATGCAGTCGATGCACGTCGAACGCAATCATTGCGTGCTCGGCAAATACGCCCACGACCGCGGTCATGATGCCGCGCCCCCAATAGCGCCGCCCCAGCCAGTAGCCAAGCTCCGCGCAATCTCGCTGCGCGTCGCGACCCGGGTGCAGGCTGACGCCGCCGACGGCGGCGCCGTCAATCTCCACCGCCCATGCGCGATCCGCTTCGTCGACCGCGCGTGCCAGCCATGCGCGCCCATCGTCGCCAGTGTACGGATAGGGAAAGCGATCGGCCAAACCACGCGACACGCTTTCATCGCTCGCATTCGCAACCAGGCTGTCGAGGTCATCCGCGCGCCATGGGCGCAGGAGCGCGACGCCGCAATCAAGCTGTGGCAGCGGCAGCGATGATGGTTGCGCTTGCATGCGGTCGGGCGGGTCGGCGCACCGTTTGATGTAGCCAGCCTTTTCGAGGCGTTCGATCACGCGCCCGGCGAGCGCGGCTTTGGCCGCGCGTCCAGCCAGCGCCAAAGCGCTTACGCGGCCAGCGCGCGCGCAACCATGTCCTCGATAACATCGAGGTCGGGAATGATGGCGCGATCATCGCGCACCAGTACCTCGGCTCGAATGCCGGGTGCGTGCGGATGTTCATCGCTGGTCGGGATCAACAATTCCTGGGTGATCGTGGTCAGGCGCGGAAAACCTTGCGCCAACAGTGCCAGGAAAGGCATCCCGGCGTGACCGCCCAGCGCTTTCAACACCGCAACACGTGCGTTCGCGCGGGGCTCCTCATCAAGCTGGCCGGCCAGGATCGGAAAGGAGAACAGCGGCAGGCGCCAGCCACGCCAGGCGAGCCGGCCGAGCAGCCATGCCGGGGCATTGGCCACTTGTTCGGGTTGCGTGTAGCTGATGACCTCAGCCACGGTTGCGTTCGGCAGCAGTACGCGGCCGCCGGTGACCGGCACCATCACGCCACGGATTTCGCGTGGTAATTCGATCATTGCCCTTCCCCACCTGTGCGATCGCAGTGGATCGCCCTTGCATTGCTACCTAGGTTCGGCTCCGCAGCACGGAACCGGCATTTCCGATTCAAGCCGAATCGGCCACCAGCTTTTGCGCCAGTTCCTGCGGCGAACCGGAGAAACTCACCATGCCTTGTGCCATCACGCCATCGATCATGGTGCTGACGACGCAGGTATCCGGACGTTGCGTGTAGACCGAACCACCCTCGTCTACCAGATGCCGGCAACCTTCGGCCGCATCTGTGGACATACCCGAAAAAATGATCGCTCCGGCATCCGCCCCAAACCGATCGGCCACATCGCGCAACACGCGATCGATCGACGGATTGAACGGGGTTGTCGCGGTGTTGCGCTCAAGCACGACAACGCCCTGGCGATCGACCAGCAACCGCTGGTGCGTCGGCGCGATAAGCACGTCACCGTGGCCGGCGCGCTCGCCATGTGCAGGCACGCGCACGTTCAATGGCGTCGCTTGGGCCAGTTGTCGCGCCATCATCTCGACAAATTCCTCACCCAGATGTTGAGCAAGCACAAACAGCGCAGGATAGTCACGCGGCAACCCGGCAAGAAACTCGCGCACCGCCTCAGGGCCACCGATTGACGCGCCAAGCACCCAGACGCGACGGATCTTGGCTTTGGGTGCGCGCAGCGAATCGGGATCCAGCCAGTCTTCCTCCGCGACCGCTTCGATGGCAGTCGGCGCAACCGCCTCGTCGAGCGGCATCAGTTCAAGCGAGGATCGGGAAAACGGACCCAGTGCGTGTGCAGAGTCGGCGTCTGCTACCGGCGCAAGAAACTCCTCCGGACGCAGTTTTTCGATTCCAAATATCGTCGGATGCGCGATGGCCTCGGGCACCGACGGCAATGGGGAAGACGCGTTCTGCAGATCGTCGACCGACCATTCCAGCGGGGCAAGCTCCTCCACTGGCGGCAATTCGACGTGCGTACGGGCGACGTAAGGCGACGCCGGGATGGAAGGGGGCGGCGCAAATTCGGCTTGCTGTTCCTCGTCAAAGTCGAAATCATCGGCCGGCACGAGTTCAAGATCGAAGCCGCCAAAAACGGACGAATTGCCCGACATGTCGGTCGCGACCGCCTGCGGTGCGGTCACGGCAAACGCCTGCGCTGGCGAATCAACGGGATCGTGTTCGAGCCCAGTTGCAATGGACGCCGCGCCGACTGAAAAATCCAGATCGTCAAATTCGTCGATATCGAAAGAATCAAATGCACCCGACGGAACCGGCGGTATGCTCGCGAGCGGCGGCGGCCCCATCGCAGGCATGTCCATCAGGCTGTCGAAATCAATCAGGTCGGAGGCGTCGAACGCTTCGATTGCATCGGGCGCTACGGGCGCATCCACGGGATCCACCGATGCAGTGTCGACCGCGGCCTGCGGCATGACCACCGCCTCTTCCGGCACGGCCGCAAACGTCCATGCGTTTTCATCTTCGGGCGCACGGACTGCGACCTCTTCCACAGCCGCAATCGTAGGCATCGGCACGGGTTGCGCGCCAGTCGGTCGCGGCGGATCGATGTCGGCGCCATCGAAAATCTTGGTGCCCAGGTGGCGGACCCACCGAGCGTGATCCCAGCCGGTTAGCGCACTGGATACCTCGCCGTCGTTGAACACGACGCGATAGCGTTCATCGTCGAGTAGACTGTAGATGTTTTCCAGGTCTGCTTCGTCTTGTGCGTCAAGATTCACGAAGACGACGCTTGCGCCCGACTGTTCGAGTGCCGCGCGGTCGAACTCGTGGGCCGGCGCCTCGTACACGATCGAGGTACGGAGTGTGGCCAGCGCTTCGCGAACGTGATCGCTGAGATCGCGCGTTTCGTAGAGCAATGCGACGGGAAGCACATCAGACACGTTCGCGCCCCAGCACTTCATGCACATGCTTGAGCAAATCATCTTCCTGGTAAGGCTTGCCCAGGTAATGTTCGACGCCGATTTCCAGCGCGCGTTGGCGATGCTTCTCGCCGGTGCGCGAGGTGATCATGATAATTGGCACCTGGCGCAGGCGTGAATCGTTGCGCATGTAGGTGGCCAGTTCATAGCCGTCCATGCGCGGCATTTCGATGTCGAGCAGCATCAGATCGGGTACGTTTTCCTGCAGCTTTTCAAGCGCATCCAGGCCGTCCTTCGCGGTTACCACGTCGAAATCGGCGCGTTCGAGCACCCGTGTGGTGACCTTGCGCATGGTGATCGAATCATCCACCACCATGACCAGCGGCTTCTGTCGCGCTTGCGGCTCGTGCGTCGGCTCGGCGGCCATGTACGAGGGCACATCTTCGATGCTGCCTGCGTCGATGCGTGCACGCAGCGCGGCGATTCGACGCACCATTGGCGCCAGATCGAGAATGATGACGACCGCGCCATCGCCCATGATCGTCGCGCCGAAGATGCCGGGCACGGAACTGATTTGCGGACCCACCGACTTGACCACGATTTCACGTGAGCCCACTACGCCATCGATGCGCACCGCGGCGCGTTGGTCGCCGCTGCGGACCATCAGCAACGGCACCTGGGTATCGTCGCTGACACGCGCACGCGTCACGCCGAGCAACTGCGCCAGATCGTAGATATTGAACTCTTCGCCAGCATACGAATGCTTAGGATTGCCCAGCGCAAACCGGCGTTCCAGATCATCGCTGGCTATGCGCGCGACACCCTGCACGGACGACATCGGAATCGCGTAGCTCGATTCGCCGAGCTTGACAAGAATCGCCTGGGTCACCGCCAGCGTGAAGGGCAGACGGATGGTGAACCCGGCACCTTGGCCGGGCGTTGAATCGATGACCAGCGAGCCGCCCAACTGCTTGATCTCGGTGTGGACGACATCCATGCCGACACCGCGACCAGAAAGTTGAGTCAACTCTCGTGCGGTGGAGAATCCGGTTTCGAGTACAAACGCGTACAGATCGCGATCGGACAGCGACGCACCTTCGGCGAGCAGGCCGCGCTCGATCGCCTGGCGCCGGATCGCATCGCGATCCATTCCCCGGCCATCGTCGGTGACGCGCAACACCACTTCGGTCGATTCACGACTGACCGCGATGTTGACCGTGCCCTCCGCCGGCTTTCCCGCCGCGACGCGGTCATCGGGCGTCTCGATGCCGTGCGCGAGCGCGTTGCGCAACATGTGCTCGAACGGCGCTTTCATGCGTTCAAGCAGATTGCGATCCATTTCGCCATGCGCCCCTTCGACTTTCAGCTGCGCGCGCTTGCCCACTTCCTGCGCCGCCTGGCGCAAGGTGCGGCGCAAATTCGGCACCAGCGAATCGAAGGGCACCATGCGCGTGCGCATGAGTCCTTCTTGCAGATCGGAACTGACGCGCTGCTGCTGCAGCAGCAAGGTTTCGGACTGTCGCGTCTGGTCGTCGAGCAAGCCCTGGATGGAGACCAGATCCGAAACCGACTCGCCGAGTGCGCGTGATAGCTGTTGCAACTGCGAGAAGCGGTCGAGTTCGAGCGGATCGAATGCGCCGAGTCCGGTGTCCTGCTGCTCGCGCTGGAAACGCGCGATGATTTGTGCTTCGGTTTCGATTTCGAGCTTGCGCAACTGGTCGCGCAGGCGGCTGACGGTCTGGTCGAACTCGACCAGATTGAAACGGAACGTGGAGATCTGCTGTTCCAGACGCGAACGGTAGATCGAGACTTCGCCGGCGTAATTGACCAGCGAGTCGAGCAGATCCGAACGCACGCGTATCATTTCCTGCGGCGCGTGCGGCGTTTCCTCCTGATCCATCGCGGTCAAGTGGCGCGGTTTCGGCCGCGCAGCCGGCGGCTGCACCACGCCATCGCTCGCTGCCTTGTCGAGCATGGTTGCGGAAGCCGCCAATGGCGTCGTCGGTGTCGCGGCGGCGGCCGTAGACGTTGCGGCGGTTGCTCCATCATCGGCGTGGACAACTTCGCCGGATACCAAGCTCTCAAATCGCGCAATCGCATGCGTGGGCATCGCAATCGCACGGCGCTGGGCGACACGCTGCACCAGCACATGCAGTCGATCGAAGCCGCGTTCGAGCGATTCGACCGAAACGCGATCGATCGCGAGGCGTCCGTCGCTGATCGCATCCACCAGCGATTCCATCGCGTGGCTCAGATCGCCGATAGGTGCGAGCCCGGCCATGCGCGCGCCGCCCTTGAGCGTATGCAGATCGCGCTGCAGACCGACGACATGCAAACGTTCGTGGGGCGCTTCGCGCAAGCTGGCGACGAGCGAATCGGAATGATCGAGAATATCCGCGCCTTCCTGCACGAAAATGTCGAGCAGTTCGTCGTCGGTATCGATCAGTTCAAGCACGCCATCGGGCTGCGCGTCTTCGGCGATGGGCGCCGCCTCGGGCCCTGCCAATGGTTCGTGCGCGGACACCGCGCCGGAAGGCGTGGGCGCATCTGACGGCGCGAAAACACCAGCATCCTCGCCCGATTCGCTCGCCTGCAATGGGGTGCTATCGATCAGGTGCGAAATGTCGTCGTCGAGCGTCTGCGCGTCCGTCACATCGGGCGCTGCATCGGCGAGCACGATTTCCTCGTCGGCAAATGCGACCGATTCTTCGTGCATCGGCGGCGGCGTTTCATCGGCGCGCGCCGTCTCCACGAGATCGAGCGCCTCGTTCACGCTGTCCTCAAGCGTTGCAGGTTCGATCCACGGCTCGCTGCCGAGGAACGTTTCGGAAGCATTGTCAGGCACCATCACTTCCTGACGCGTGCCATCCGCTTCAGCAGACGGCATATCGAACGCCGTCAATGACGCCGCCAGGTCCTCCGGTACCGATGCGCGGAGCGCCGAAGCTGAGACGGCCTCTTTCGCCTCGGCATCCGCGTGCGCCTCTTGCATCCAGCTTTCGATCGAATCGACTTGATCGGCCTGCTCGGAGGCAGGTTCCGGCATGGACAAGGACTGCGCATCCGCTTCGTCGGTGGCCGTTTCGAGTGTCGTTTCGAAGCGCTGTTCCGCTTCCGGCTCCGTCGCGTATTCGATCGCCTCAGTTTCGGAAATCGCTTCCACGGGTTGATCCGCTTCCGGCGCGTGGTCGATTGCCTCAGCTTCGGACACCATTTCGACGTGTTGATCGGCGTCTGGTTCCGACACGAGTTCACTGTACAGCGGCCATGACGCTGCCGGCTCAGGCAAGCGTTCATTCAACGCGATTACTCGCTCGGCCAGCGTTGTCGAGTCGGGCATGTCGCGATTGCGCATCTCCAGCCGCTGCATGACATCCCGTGTCAGCGCGACCGTTTCCTCCAGTACAGCGATGCCATCCGGTCCGGGCGCCGCTTGTTCACCGCGCAGCCGCTTGATGTAGCTTTCGAGCGGCGCGAGCACACGGCCGATGACGGGGATGTCGACCATTGCGATCGCACCGTTCAATGTGTGTGCGGCACGCAGCAATTCCTCGCTGGCCGGCACCAACGCTACTGCGCTCCGCGCGATGTAGCTTTCGATCACACCCAAATGCGCCGCGACTTCGGTTTGCAGGATGTCGAACAACACCGGGTCGACGTTGGGCAATGGCCCGGCAACAAGCTCGGCCGCTTCGTCAGCACCCGCTTCGTTGACCAGACTGCCGGCATTTTGGATGTCGCCGCGAATCGCCGGCAACTCGCGTTGCGCTGCCGGAATCCGGCGGCGCACGGTGCGGCGCACGGTGCGCGTGCCGACCGCGTATTCGGGCAGCCACGCTTCCTCCCCCGCAGCCAGACGATCGGCGGTTTCCATGATGCCGGCGAGATTTGCCGAGCTGACCGTTTCACCGCGCAAGGCGCCCAGCAAACCGGGCAGCGCATCGATGGCGTGATCGACCAGGGCAACGACGGCCGGGCTCGCGGCAACACTGCCATCGAGCACGCGGTTGAGCAGGCCTTCGACTTTCCAGCTGAATTCGCCCAGAGCAAGCGCCCCGACCAGACGGCCCGAACCCTTCAGTGTGTGGAACGAACGCCTGATCGTTTTTAGCTCATCGAGATTTTCGACATCGCCTTTCCACAGCGGAACCTGGCGCCGCAAGCTGGCGATCTCATCGTCGACTTCCTCGATGAAGACTTCGCGGATATCGTCGTCGATTTCCTCGCCCGCAGCGCCCTGAAACCCGGCTGCCTGTGGTTCGTCGAGGGGGACTTCTTCCTCGATTTCTTCCTCTATTTCGATCCATTCGATATCGTCAGTGCCGGTTTCCGCCAAGCGCAGTCCGTCGAGATCTTGGCCGACCGGTTCCGGCGTGCTCGCTTCGCCGACGATCAGATCATGCAGATCATGACCGGGCAGGAGGTCGATGCTCGGCAGATAAGCCGCGGAGTCAAGCGCCGCAGTCTGCGCATATTCGTCGTCGGCCGGCTCGGCCGCAGTGAGTGACGGAGCCGGCATATCGCCGGGCGGTACGGGCAAATCGTCGAAATTGCCATAAGCCAGATCGGCGACGGATTGCAGATCGAGCTCGGCTGCCTTTTCTTGTTGCGCATCGGGGGCGGCCTTCACCGGCACGAAAGCCGTCGGTGTGTCGGTTGCCATCGATTCCCGTGCAGGCGGCAATGGCCAGTAACCGAGCGCTTGCATGCTTTCGCGCGCGACGTCGAGAATTTTTTCGCGATTACGGCGTTGCTCGCGGGTCGCTTCCAGGTAGTACTCGATGGCTGTCAGAGCGTCGGCGAGCTTGTCCATTTGCTCAGCGGTAGGAACGCGCCGTTGCGCGATCAACTCGATCTCGACAAATCGCACAATTGCCGTCATCAGTTGCGCCGCGTCGTCGAGCCCGAGCATGCGCAGCGCGCCGGCGATTTCCTCCAGCAGCCGCGGTATCTGCACGACACGTTCGTGATCCCAGGGCGACTCGATGAAGGCGATGACGTCGTGCTTGGCTTGCTGGATATTGATTGCCGCCTCACGCATCAAGGCGTCGACAACCTGGCGTGCCTCGGCCTTGGGCAAGTTCAGTTGCTCGGCTTCGGCTTCTTCGTTGTCGCTGCCCGCGCCCAGTTGTTCGATGTGGTCGTCGAGCGATGCCTCGACATAAAGCAATGCGCCGGCGACATCGAGCAGACCGTCTTCATCAACCGGGCGGCGCTGTTCGATCATTTCCTCGATCACGCCGTGTTGTTCGGTAACGACCCGACGTGGAACACCGAGACCCAGCATGCCGAGCGTATCGGCGACGCGGTCGAGCACATCAAGCTGGCCAGCCAGTTCGCTGGCATCCGATTGCCCGCTGCGCAGGAAGATATCCAGCGCTTCCTTGACGCGCAACAGGTCGTCCTTGATCGCAGCGGACACCGTGCCGAGCAGGTTCTTGTTGCGCCCGGCCATGGAGCCTTGCGCATGTTGCAGTTCGCTCGCACTCGGCAGCAGCGTGTCGAGCCGATAGGCACTGCGGACCGCATTGCCACGCGCTCCCAGTCCACTCGAATGAGCGCAGTAATACAGCAGATTCTTGATCAGTTCGCGCGAAGACGCCGCTGCGAACGCGACTTCGCCGAGCATCGCCAATCGATGGATTTCGCGATCGATCCTGCCGAGCAGCAGCTTGATTGCGACGCTCGCTTCGAGACCGCCATTCTCCACCGATTCAATCACGCCAGCGGCAACCCACCACAGGCGGCGCGCTTCGGGCGCGTATGAAATGGCACGCAGTCGATCGAGCACGTCGAGCAAACGACGCAGATGTTCCGAAGTGCCCTCGTCGCGGAACCATTTCAGCAAGGCGGCCTGAAACGCCAGACGCAGGCGCAGCGCCTGCGTGCGCAGGTCACCTGCCGCCAGCGGTTGCGCGCTGCCGTCGGCGCTTGCCGGCAAGGCAACGTCCAGATCCGGCGCGAACAAGGCGGATTCGCTGAGAAGATTTTCGCCGCGGCACGCCCGCAGGTCGTTTAGCAAGGGCAGCAGGACGATCGGAATGTCCTTGTGCCCGCTCTGCAGCCGCTCCAGATAATCGGGCAGTTGCACCATGCCGCGCATCAGCACCGAATAGCTTTCGTCGCGTTGCTTTACGGTATCGGCCAGCAGCGCTTCGGCGAGCCGCTCCATGTTTTCAACAACCATCGCCGCGCCGTACAACTCGACCATGCGCAGCGTGCCCTGCACCTGATGCAGATGCGCCGTGCACTCGCGCATGGGCTCGATCTGGCCGGGATGTTCGACATAGGTTTCCAGCGCTTCGCGCGCCTGCAGCAGCGTGGCGTCAAGCGCCGGCTTGACCCAGTTGAGGCCCGTAAAATCGCCGTCGTCGTGCAGTTTCATGCAGCCACTCCCGACCCTGGCGGTCGACGCAACCAGCGCGACGCGCCGTCAATGCCGGCGGATTGATGGATTGCGAGCATGACGCGATTCATCCAGGTAGCTTGAAGTCCGCAACCGAGCGGCGCAGATCCGAAGCGAGCTGGGCCAGGTTGCCGATCGATTCGGCCGTCTGGCTCGCACCAACCGAGGTTTGCGAGGTAATTTCCTGAATCACGTTCATCGTCGCGGAAATATTCGTGGCCGCTGCCGATTGCTGTTTCGCCGATTTGGAGATGCCCTGAATCAGGCCGGCGAGATTGTTCGACACGCTCTCGATCTCACCCAGCGCGTGACCCGCATCCTCGGCCAGGCGGGCACCGGACACGACTTCCGCGGTGGTCTGCTCCATCGAGGTAACCGCTTCGTTGGTATCGGACTGAATCGTCTGCACCAGGGTTTCGATTCGCTTGGTCGCGCCCGAAGCGCGTTCGGCAAGCCGCTGCACTTCGTCGGCGACGACCGCGAAACCGCGGCCCGCTTCGCCGGCTGACGCCGCCTGGATCGCGGCGTTCAGCGCAAGGATATTGGTCTGCTCAGCGATGTCGTTGATAAGCTCGACGATCGAGCCGATCTCCTGCGAGGATTCGCCCAGCCGCTTGATGCGTTTGGACGTTTCCTGGATCTGGTCGCGGATCGAGTCCATGCCCTGGATCGTCTGGCGCACAACCTGCGCGCCATTGGCGGCGATTTGCACCGAACGCTGCGCGACTTCGGCGCTGTCGGTCGAGTTCTTCGACACGTCATCGATCGAGTTGGCCATGTCCTTGATGGCCGCGGACGCAGAGGTAATCTGGCGAGCCTGATGCTGCGCCGCCTCCGCAAGGCTGGTCGCGGTGCCTTGCGTTTCCTGCGCGGCAGCGGAAACCTGCACGGCGGTTTCGTTGATGGTGGTGACGAGGCTGCGCAATGCCTCGACCGCGAAGTTGACCGAGTCCGCAATCGCGCCGGTGATGTCCTCGGTGACTGTCGCCTTCACCGTAAGGTCACCCTCGGCCAGCGATCCCATCTCGTCGAGCAGCCGCAAAATCGCGTCTTGATTGCGCTGATTGAGATCGTTGGTCTGCTGGTAGCGCCGTTGTTGGTCGCGAAACAGGTTGATGCCGAGGAATAGCAGCAACAGGATGGCGCCGCCGGCGGCAATCGCACCCATCAAGGGACTGGGAAACCGAAAATTGTTCGAAGAGCGCGCGTCGATGCGCTGCGCCGTACTCGCCGCGCGCAGCAGCACGTCCTGGCCATCGGTAAATGTCTTGTCGGCTGCGTCCTTGACGTCCTGCAGGCTGGTCGCTGCACCGAGAATGTTTTTGACCGGGTCGGTCACTGCCGTCCATTGCTGGGCCACGTCGCTGACGATCTGCTTGGCGTTGACGTTGTCGAGCGGCTTGATGTTGAGCTCGGGAGCGCCGTTGAGCAGGCCCGTGACGACGGTCTGGTAGAGACGCGAGTCGCGCTCAAGTCCGGCCGCCGAAGATTGCGTGTCAGCACCACCAGCAAGAATCTTCGTCACCCGACCGCCCATGCGGTCGGCAAGCTGCATCTGGCGCGAGGCGATGTAGACCTGCGAGCCACTGGCGTTTTTGTCGGTCAGGATGTTGACCACTTCGCTCATGCGCGAGTTGAGCCCGGAAAGCTTGTCGGTGAAGTCCTTGGCACTGGTTGCCGCGCCGAGCACGACATCCTTGTTACTGAGGATTTTCGTCGCATCGCTCTGCAACTGCGTCCACGCCTTGGTCAGCGCACCAAGCTCGGTCGCGAGCCCCGCATCCTTCGCGAAACCCGGCATGCCGGTCTTGTCGCCCTTGTTCAGGGCCTGCACGTAGGTGTCGATGTTGTCGCTCGTGCTCTTGAGCTCCTGGAACGCCAGATCATTGCCGCCGGCCGCTTCCGCTGCGTATTTCGCGAGCTGCTGCGACGAGACCTGGATCTGGTTCGTGTATGCGACAGCCTTGCGATCCTGCACGTTGTTGTAATACAGGAATCCAAAGTCAATGATTGCGAAAATGAACAGGAGTCCCAACAGCATGAACAGCACCGTATTGGCGCTGCCGCTGCGCTCACTCCTGAGTGCACCCGATGTAGTACTCACGCTTCACCCCCTCTTGCCCATTTCCGCCACCTGCCGGGGACGATCGGTCCAGACCATTTCATGCTGCGGCCTGCTGGAATTCCGCGCTACGCGTCAAGGCGGCCATGCTGAAGAGGCCCCATAACACGTCGCCCAATTGAATGTTTTCGCCGACGAACCGCCCATACCGCTCGTCGCTTTCGCCAATCGTGGTGCTGAGCTGCTGTTCCGAAAAGCTGCGTTGCCCGAGTACTTCGTCGACCAGCAAACCGGCACTGCCACCATGCTGGCGGATGAGGAGCAAGCGCGTGGTGTCGCCGGTTGGACTGCGTCCCCCTCCGGTGAAGTCGCGCAGGTCGATTGCCGGCACCAGGTTGCCGCGCACATTGGCGATGCCGAGGAGCCAACTGCGCGCGCCCGGCACGACAGTCACCGCCGGCATGGTCAGGATCTCGTTGACCTCGGCAATGGAGCTGACGAAGTAGCGATCGTCGATGCGAAACCCGATGCCACGCCACAGGCCGAGCGCTTCAATCTGCTCGGGCACGCCAGCGGCATGCGCCAGACTGCGCCGCTCGTATTCTGCGAGCACCTCGAACGGCGTCGCCGTGTCGATGGGAGCGACCCTTGCAGTCGGAGCGACCTTCTCGGCGGTTTCGACCGTTTCAGCCGTTTCCACCGTTTCAGCCGTTTCGACCGTTTCAGACGCCGGGTCCGCTGCGTGCGCGAGCACGGGCGACGCCGGTTCACTGCCACTGGCCGCTTGCCGTTGCGTCGCGCGATGTGTCCGATTCTTGCGATTCGCCATGTCTTCCCCTGCCGATCAAACGGCCAAACTATGCGTGTTTGCCGTCAACGTGTCGGCGAATCGCACCGAGCAGTTCATCGCGGGTAAACGGCTTGGTCAGATATTGTTCGGAACCGACGATGCGGCCACGCGCCTTGTCGAAAAGTCCATCCTTCGACGAAAGCATGATCACCGGCGTGCCCTTGAACATCTGGTTGTTCTTGATCAGTGCGCAGGTCTGATAGCCATCCAGCCGCGGCATCATGATGTCCACGAATATGATTTGCGGTTGCTGATCGGAAATTTTCGACAGCGCCTCGAATCCATCCGTGGCGGTGACGACTTCACAGCCTTCCTTGCGCAGCAGGGTCTCCGCCGTGCGTCGAATGGTCTTGGAGTCATCGATAACCATGACCTTGACACCGGCGAGGCTTCCTTCTTTTGCGTCGTCCACCATTTCCCCTCTCACTCAGCCAGCGCCGGCGGCCTGTTGCCGCAGAACCCGGGTCCGCCGCCATGACATGCAAACGGCGTGCCGAACCTGGTGCCTATCAAAACCGCGAAGTGCGCCATCGCGTGCGCGCATCTCTTATCCGACATAGCTGGCGAAGCTGTCAAGTTGTTGTCGTAAGTGCACGAATAAACGAAAAATCTGACAGGGAGCAAAAACCCAGCTAGGAAGAGGGAGTGTAAACCACGCGGGTACCCACAGGCGCGCCATCCATGGCGAGCTCAAATGGTCGGTCTTGCACGTGGGAAAACGTCAGCACGACCGTTGCACGGACACGGTTCCACTTCGCAGCTATGCTTCGCAGCCGTTGCCGCCGGACGACCGCATGAGCTTGAGTCTTGCCGTATTGATGGATCCGATTGGCGCGATCCAGCCAAAAAAAGACACCACCCTGGCGCTGCTGCTGGAAGCGCAGCACCGCGGCTACGCGTTGTTCTACATGACCCAGGGCGACCTCGCGGTACGCGATGGTGCCGCTTGGGCGCGCCTGGCGCCGGTTGATGTACGCGACGATGCGCACGACTGGTTCACCCTCGGCAATGCGGCCTGGCGGCCAATGGCCGGCCTCGACTTCGTATTCGCGCGCAAGGACCCCCCCGTCGATGCGCAATTCATCTACGACACCCTGGTGCTCGATCTGGCCCAGCGGGACGGCGTCAGCGTCGTCAATGATCCACGCGGCCTGCGTGATGCCAACGAAAAACTGTTTTCACTGCATTTCCCGCAGTGCTGCCCGCCGACGGCGATCGCGCGCGGTGCCGCCGAACTCAAGCGCTTTGTTGCCGAACACGGCGAGGTCGTGCTCAAACCGCTGGACGGTATGGGCGGGCGCAGCATTTTCCGCTCGCGCCACGGTGACCCCAACCTCAACGTCATCCTCGAAACCCTGACCGATAACGGCCGCGGCTTTGCCATCGCGCAGAAGTTCATTGCCGAGATCAGCGCCGGCGACAAACGCATCCTGATGATCGACGGCAAGCCGGTTCCGTATGCGCTGGCGCGCATTCCGCAAGGCGATGACTTTCGCGGCAACCTCGCTGCCGGCGGCAAAGGCGTCGGCGTACCGCTGTCGGAACGCGACCGCTGGATCGCCGCACAGGTGGGGCCCGAGCTCGTCCGTCGCGGCATGCGCTTCGTCGGCCTCGACGTGATCGGCGACTGGTTGACCGAAATCAACGTGACCTCGCCCACCTGCGTGCGCGAACTCGATGCCGCCTACGACCTCAACATCGCCGGTATGTTGTTCGATCGCCTCGAAGCGACACGCCCGGCATGAGCATCGATGCCACCGCTGGCGGTTTCGACCGCCTCGGCGTCACCTTGCTTTTTTCGGTGGTCGCGCACGCGGTGCTCGCCCTTGGCTTGACGTTTGAATTCGAGAAGGCGCCGCCGCGGCTGCCCTCGCTCGACGTAATCCTGGTGCAGTCGGCCAATAGCGAAAAACCGGACAAGGCCGATTTCATCGCCCAGGCAAACAACAGTGGAGGCGGACAATCGGACAAGGCGCACCGGCCGTCGCAGCCGCTGTCCAGTCCGCTGCCCAAACCCCTGTCGGGGGTCGCGCCGGTGCCGCTCGAAGATGCCGCACCGCGGCCGACGCCGCCGAGTCCGGCCGAATTATTGACGCGCAGGGCGTCTGATTTCAGTGTGGTCACGGCGCATCAGACGCGCGAATCGGAGCAGCCGGCACCGCTCGAAAGGCAGACCGCGCAACGCAAACTGGAGATGGCCAAACTGGCGCAGGAGATTCAGCGCGAAGCCGAGCAATACGCCAAGCGGCCCAAGCGCAAGTACATCTCCGCCAATACACGCGAATACGAATTTGCCGCCTACATGCGCGCCTGGGTTGCCCGCATCGAGCGCATCGGCAACCTCAACTACCCGGACGAGGCGCGCCGCCAGCAATTGCACGGCCAACTCGTGCTTACCGTCGGCCTGAAACGCGACGGCCACATCCGCAGCATCGATGTGATCCAGTCGAGTGGCCACAAGTTGCTTGACGACGCGGCTATCCGCATCGTGCGCCTGGCCGAACCGTTCCCGGCGCTGCCGGAGAGCAAGGAAAAGGTCGATGAGTTGTATATCAGCCGCACGTGGCAGTTCCTGCCGGGCGATATTCTGCGCAATCGGTGAACGAAGCCGGGATTGCCGATTCCCGGGTCTCACCGCTCCCGTACAATAGGCGCATGCCCGAATCGATTCCGTTTACGAACCAGCTCCTGATTGCAATGCCAGCCTTGCGCGATCCGAACTTCGCACGTGGCGTGGCGTTCCTGTGCCAGCACGGAGCGGACGGTGCAATGGGTCTGATGATCAACCGCTTGTCCGAATATCGGCTCGGTGACGTGCTCGCGCAGATGAACATGGAATCGCAAATTGCCGAGGTGATCGACGCGCCGGTATTGATCGGCGGTCCGGTGCAGCCGGAACGCGGCTTTGTGTTGCATGCGCCGTCCGGCGAATGGGAATCGTCTTTCCGCATTTCCGACCGCATCAGCGTGACGACTTCGCGCGATATCCTGCTCGCGATTGCGGCGGGCAATGGGCCACACCACGCGGTCGTCGCGCTGGGCTACTCCGGCTGGAGCCCCGGACAACTCGAACAGGAACTCATCGACAACCACTGGCTCACGGCACCGGCCGCAGAACGCGTGCTATTCGAGACACCGCTGGAGGAGCGGTGGGAAGCCGCCGCTCACCTGGTGGGCGTGAACATGATCCAGTTGGCCGGTTATGCCGGCCACGCCTGACGGGAAAGTTCCCGATTCGATGCGCGCCAGCGCCAATACAGACCCCTGCAATCCGGGCAGCGCACTCGCGTTCGATGTCGGCACGCGTTTGATCGGCACTGCGGTGGGCCATCGCACAAGCGCCAGTGCGCGCGCGTTGTCGACGATTGCGAATGGCGACTGGTTGCGGCTCGATGCGCTGGTCGCAGAGTGGCGGCCAGAGCATCTCGTCGTCGGGCTGCCGCTGGCGCTCGATGGCAGCGAGCAGGCGATGACGCGTACGGCGCGCACGTTCGCTGCCACATTGGAAAATCGCTATGCGTGCGTTGTGCATCTGGTCGACGAGCGCTACACCTCGGGTGAGGCGGCACGCCGCTTTGCCGAACAGCGCGCGCGCGGCATCGCACGACGCAAGGAAGCCGCCGCGATTGATTCACTGGCGGCGCAGATCATCCTTGAAGCGTGGCTTGCCGACTTCGGCGCGTCGACGCCGTAGCGTGCACACTCAGACAATCTTTGCGGAACGATTCGATGTCCGACCTGCAACTTGACGTCCACGGCAACCTGCGCCATCTGCTCACCCTCGAGGGCCTGGGTCGCGACCGCATAGAAGCCTTGCTCGATCGGGCAGCGCAGTTACGCGCATGCTTTCGCGACGGCGCGATAGCGCTGCCGCTGCTCGAAGGGCGCACCATCGTCAATCTTTTTTTCGAGGCTTCGACGCGCACCCGCACGAGCTTCGAGCTGGCCGCACGCCGGCTTGGCGCGATCGTGATGAACTTCGATATTGCCGCTTCCTCTACCGCCAAGGGCGAGAGTCTGGAAGACACGCTGGCGACGCTCGAAGCGATGCGCAGTGACGCATTCATCGTGCGCCACAGGGAAAACGGCACCCCGGCGCGACTCGCCGCGTACACGCGACAGGCGGCTGTGGTGAACGCCGGCGACGGCGATCATGCTCATCCGACGCAAGGACTGCTCGACCTGTTGACGATCCGCGACCACAAGGAGCGCATCGACGGCCTCACGGTCGCGATCTGCGGCGATGTCCGTCATTCGCGCGTTGCGCGTTCAGCCATCCACGGCCTGACCGCACTCGATGCAGCGCAGATCCGTCTGTGCGGACCACCCGCACTGCTGCCAGCACCCGGGGATGTTCCACAATGCTCGCTTGTGGACGATTTTGACGCCGCGCTTGATGGTGCTGACGTCATCATGATGTTGCGCGTGCAGAAGGAACGCATCGAGTGTCTGACCGGCTTCGATGAAGCCGACTACTTCGGCCACTACGGATTGACCCGTGCAAGACTCGCCCGCGCGCGCAACGACGCAATCGTGATGCATCCGGGTCCCATGAACCGCGGCATCGAGATCGCATCGGAGGTCGCCGACGGGCCGCAATCGGTGATCCTCGATCAAGTCGCGAACGGTATCTTCGTGCGCATGGCCGTGCTGGCGGAACTCTTGCGCGGCTGACCTCGGCGCGGAGCCGCTGCACCAGCAGCGTTTCAGGAGTCGAGTGTCAGTAGCAGGTCCAGGTGCAAGCGGCCCTCCATTGCGGTCGCCGCGTTAACTCGTTGCCAGACGTCCATCACCGCTTCGGGGTCGACGCAGCGCTCGTGCACGCCGTCGCGGTGCAGGATCGTGATAGCCGGATACAGGCGCCGCAGCCACCTCAGGTAATCGATCGGTAAGGTGCCCGACGCGCGCTCGATCGCCCACGGGTGAAATTCACTCAGCAGGATCGGCCGGAATCGCGTCAAATTGCGCTGCAACCCGCGCAGCGCCAGCGGCTCCATACCTGCGACATCGATCTTGACGAGATCGAGGCGATCCAGCATCGGCAACATCTCGTCCAGAACCACTGTCGGCACGCTGATCGTCGCGCCCTCCGCATCGCGCAGGCGTTCGCCGGCCGCGTCCGGTGAGGCGCTGTTCGAGGTGGTTGGATGCGTGCGCAGTTCGAGCGTGCCGCTGCGGTCCGCCGCAGCCGCGGCGATGATCTCGACCTGCGCAAACCCGCTGGCTTGGGCCGAACGCGCGATCAACGCCCGATTGCGCGGTATCGGTTCGACCGCAATCACCCGTCCTCGTGCGCCCACCCGCGATGCCGCCAGCATCGTCATGATGCCGATGTTTGCGCCAACGTCGAGTACGACATCGCCCGCGCGCAGTCGCTCACGCAGCACCGACTCGACATGCGGCTCGTGCGCACGCCCGGCGAGCAGCGGGGCGCCCATCTGGGCATCGCTCGCATACGCGTAGTGCACATAGCCAGCACGCTGCACCTTTTGCGGGATCTCATCGTCATTGACCACCACCCAGCGCCGTCCACGCCAGCCGACACCGGCCGCACCATCGTCGAGCGCGTGAAGCAGGCGCAATTGCGGCGTCCGGGCCAAGAGTGCGTGCAGATCGCGCTCGGGCAGTGCGTGCATCTCGAACACCGCACGTCGTCTCCACAGCACGCGCCGCAATGGGTTCAACCAGCCGTTCGAGGCGATGCCGAACAGGCGCCCGCGCAGGCTGTTGTCGGAGCCGTCGACAAACTGGAACACCGCAACTCCACCCGGCGCAAGCACCCGGAAAAATTCGGCGACATAGTCCAGCGCAAGCGCTTGCGGGATGTGTTGCAGCACGATGTGGGAGAAAATGAAATCGACACTGGCGTCTGCAATGCCATCGATGCTGGGCGATGCGTTTTCGCGAAATTCGACATTGGAGACGTCGGCATTCAGCTCGCGCGCGGCCGCGATCATGCTGGCCGAGACATCGACCCCGATGACCCGCGTGAAATGTCCCGCAAGCGCCCGCGACAGGCGCCCCGCCCCGCAACCGAAATCGAGCGCCAGCTCGGTTGCGCGCGGAAAGCCGTTCAGTGCCAACGCGGCAAGCTGCGCATCGACTTCGATCTGCCCGGTGGCGAAGAATTCGTCGTGCTGCCAGCGCCCACTGCGCTTGTCGGCGTGCGACAACACGGCCCACAACGGGTCTTCGCGCCCCAGCGTCTGCCAGACGCGGCGCAGGCGTTCGAGTTCGAATTCGCTCATGAACGGGAATCGGGAATCGGAAGTGGGGATTCCAGGACAGCAGAAATTGCCCGGCTATTGCCACACACAAAGATCAGGCGCACTCGGCTTTTCCCATCCCCGATTCCACTCCCGACTACGGGCTCAGGTCTCGACCAGCTCGACGCCATCCAGTCCCTGGCTCAGCGTATGTGCGTCGCCGCCTTGGGCGAGCTTGATCTTGAGGCGCACTTCGTTGGCCGAATCGGCATGGCGCAGTGCGTCTTCGTAGCTGATTTCGCCCGATTGATACAGCTCGAACAGGCTTTGGTCAAACGTGCGCATGCCCAGATTGGTCGATTCCTTCATCACGTCTTTCAGCTTGTGGATTTCGCCTTGGCGAATGTAGTCCTGCACCAGCGGCGTGCCGAGCATGACTTCCATCGCGACTCGGCGCGCCTTGCCATCCGGGGTCGGAATGAGCTGCTGCGCAACCACGCCCTTCAGATTCAGCGACAAATCCATGAACAGTTGTTCGCGTCGATCGGACGGGAAGAAATGGATGATGCGGTCCATGGCCTGATTGGCGTTGTTTGCGTGCAGCGTGCACAGGCACAGGTGGCCCGTCTCGGAAAAGTTGACCGCATGTTCCATCGTCTCGCGCGTGCGCACTTCGCCGATCATGATCACGTCCGGCGCCTGGCGCAGCGTGTTCTTCAGCGCATTTTCCCAGGAGTCCGTATCGATGCCGAGCTCGCGCTGGGTGATGATGCAGCCCTCGTGCTTGTGTACGTATTCAATCGGGTCTTCGATGGTGATGATATGGCCGGTCGAATTCTGGTTGCGGTAGCCGATCATCGCCGCCAGCGAGGTCGATTTGCCGGTGCCGGTCGCGCCGACGAAGATGATGATGCCGCGCTTGGTCATCGCCAGCGATTTGATCACCTGCGGCAGACTGAGCTCGTCTATGGTCGGGATCTTGGTTTCGATCCGGCGCAGAACCATGCCGACGCAGTTGCGCTGATAGAAACAGGAAACGCGGAAACGGCCCACGCCTGTCACGCTGATCGCGAACTGGCATTCGTGGGTTTTCTCGAACTCCTCGCGCTGCGAGGGCGTCATCACGTTGAGCACCAGATCGCGCGATTGCTGCGGGGTCAGCGCTTCCTGGGTAATCGGTGCGATGCGCCCGTTTACTTTCATCGATGGGGCGACGCCCGCAGTGATGAACAAGTCCGACGCTTTCTTGTGCGTCATCAGTTTCAGATACGAGGTGAAATCGACGGTGCTCATGGGCCCCCTCCGCGCCGGCCGCTGCCGGTCGCCGGCATCTTACACCGCTGTCCGGGCTCCAAAAGCTGCACGGAAGGATGGTCGATGGGTTTCGGCACCCTCGGTTGCGTTGCGCGCTACGCGTGGCGCCGGAAATACGCCAGTGCGGCGGCGATCAGGATCAGAGGTGGAATCAGGTTGGCGGCCGCCGGATGCAGGTTGTAGACCGCGCCGAAACTGACGATCGCCTTCTGCAGAAAATAGAACCCCAGAGCCAGCACGATGCCGAGAAACAAGCGCTTGGACAAACCGCCGCTGCGCAGCGCGCCAAACGCGAACGGCACCGCGCAGAACACCAGGATCAGCACGTTGAACGGGTAGAACACGCGTGCCCAGAAAGCCGCGCGGAAGCTGCTCGCATCCTGCTGATTGCGGTCGAGGTAGAAGATGTTGCGCGCCAAATCGCGCAACGTCATGTATTGCGGCTGCACGATGCTGAGCGCGAGGACGCGCGGATCGAGTCCGGATTTCCAGGTGCGTTGCGGTTGCTGGGTGCTGGCTGCGCTGGCGCTGCCAAAATCGGTGCGACGCACCTTGCGCAGGTTCCAGTCGCCTTGCACGTGTACTGCGTTGTCGGCGAGCGACAGCGACAACAAGCGCCCTTCGGCATCGAACTCAAATACGCGTACGCCGTTGAGATCGACTTCCGTGCTGGCGCCGTGCGCGTGTCCGCTGCGCGCGCTGATCACCGTGTTGCCGTCACGCGCCCACAGGGTGCCGCCCTTGGCCAGCGCGACATCCCTGGATTTCGCTGCCAGCGACAATGCCTGCGCCTTGCGTTCGCCGTAAGGGCCAATGCTTTCGCCCAGCAACACCACACCGAGAGTCAGCAACCCGAGGGTCAGCGCCACCGATGCGCAGATGCGCAACTTCGACAATCCAGCCGCGCGCAAGGCGGTCAGCTCGCCGCTGTTGGCGAGGCCACCGAGTCCGAGCAAGGCGCCGATCAGCGCGGCATAACCGAACATCTCGTAGAAACGCCGCGGCACCGTAAGCAACACATACGTGGCCGCCTTGGTCAGCGTGTACTGGCCCTGGCCGACATCGTTCAGTTCGACTATGAAAATGCGAAACGCATCCAGCCCGACAATCGTGATCCAGGTCATGGCGACGGCACCGAGAACCGCCATCGCGACCAGCCGGTCGACGCGTTTCAGTGTGAAGAGTCCGGCCAGAATGGGCGCTCTTTTTTTCAGGAACGAACTCCCGCGAGGCACCCTCCCCTCCATCACGGCCTCCTCGCGACGGCACGCGGACGTTTCAGGCGCTGCCCGTTCCACATCAGCCACAGGGCAATCGCCAGTGCCGGCACGTATACCCACCACAATCCAAAGCCGGGCGCGAGACGACCCTGGCTGATCCACGAACGTCCGAGCAACAGTGCGTTGTAATAGACCAGCCACACCAGCAAGGCGACCAGCAGGCGTGCGTAGCGCGGTTCGCGCGGACTCGATCGGGCCAGCGGCAACGCCAGCAGGGTCAGCACCAGCACCGACAGCGGCGCGGCGAGGCGCCAGTGCAACTCGGCGCGCATGACCGGGTCATCACTGGCGCGCAGCAGCACGGAGGTCGGCGCGGAGCGCTTGAGCGAGGTGGCGTTTTCGTCGCTGCTGCCGTCAGGCAGTTTTATGTCGTTGCGCGCAAAACGCATCAGGCGAAAATCGTCCTCGCCCAACTTGCCCTCGACGCGAAAGCCGTCCTGCAGCGCGATGTAGCGGCCTGCGCCATCGGCATCGTGATAAAGATACCCGTGCGTCGCGGTGATTACATCGATGTGCGTACTGCCATCGTGCTTGTCCGCGCGCTCGCTCTCGATGAACATGCGTTTGAACCGGGTACCGTCGGCGGTCATTTCGCCGACATAGATAACGCCATCGCGTCCCGGCAGATCGACGAATTTGCCCGGCTCCAGGCCAGCCACGATCAGCGACCGACTCGCTTCCTGCATCAATCGCTGCGCTAGACGATCGGAGGCGGGCGCCAGCCAGAATGACACCAGGGCTAGCAGCGCCATCATCGGTAGCACGAAAAAAACCAGCGGGCGCAGCAGCCCGATCGTGTCCAGACCCGATGATTGCAGCACGGCCATTTCGCTGTCGCGCCACAGGCGTCCGTAGGCCAGCAGCACGCCCAGCAGGATCGCCAGCGGCAGCAGGATCGTCAGCGCGCCGACCATGCGCAGACCGATGAGTGTGAACAACAAGTCCGCCGGGATGCGTCCGTGCGCGATCTTGCCAAGCAGGTCCGCAACCGCGCCGCCGACCATCACCAGCAACAGGATCACCGTCGCGGCGAACACGCTGGTGGCGACCTCGCGCAGCAGGTAGCGATCAATGATGCGCGCCCGCAAAGCATCAAAGACGCGGCGACCGACAGGGCTTTGGCTTAGAATAGGCGGCTTCATGCGTGGGTAGGCTGCAACGCCAGGTAACGGTCGCCAAAATGGAACATAGCTGCGGCGGCGTCCGCTCCCGAACCCATCCGGGTTGCTTGTCCACCAAACGCGAAGTGTAACCGCCACGCCGGAATCACCCCACTGCCGGAAGTTCTTTAAATGACTCTCGCCTTCACCACCACTGCCGAGGCCCCCGAACGCGCGGCCACGCCTTGCCTCGTTGTCGGCCTGTACGAGGAACGCATGCTGAGCGCTGCGGCCAAACGCGTCGACGATCATGCCAGCGGCGCAATCACCCGCCTGATCGAAAGCGGCGACGCCTGCGGCAAAGCCGGATCAACGACCTTGTTGTTCGGTCTGGCCGGGATCGCGGCGCCACGCGTGCTGCTGGTGGGTCTGGGCGAACAGAAGAAATTCGATGCCGCCGCTTTCATTCGCGCGGCCAACGATGCCGGGCGCGCGCTCAAGGGCCTGCCGATCGACGCTGCCCTGTCGACTCTCACCGAACTGGACGTTCCCGACCGCGACTTGGCCTGGAAACTGCGCGGTTCAGCACTCGCCGCCGATGCACAGGCCTATCGCTACTGCGCAACCTTCAAGCCCAAGGACGCGCCGAAAAAGCCGCGCATCCGCAGCCTCGCATTTGCCGTCCCCGCTGGAACTGCCACAGTTGCACACGCACTCGTCGAAGCGGCCGCAATCGCGAACGGGGTGCGCTTCGCGCGCGAGCTTGGCAACCTGCCGCCGAACATCTGCAATCCGGCGTGGGTGGCTGCGCAGGCGAAGAAGATCGCCGACGAACACGACGGCGTCGCCATCGACGTGCTTGAACGCGAGGACATGCAAAAACTGGGCATGGGGTCGCTGCTCGGCGTCGCGCAGGGCGCGGCGCATGCACCCAAACTCATCGTGCTGCGCTGGCAGGGCAAGGATGCGACCAGCAAACCCTACGCCCTGGTCGGCAAGGGCATCACGTTCGACAGCGGTGGC
>CAJDTR010000020.1_pt1 | contig 71404 bp, 60 predicted proteins | sample 7389891 | NCBI WGS metagenome assembly CAJDTR01 (sample SAMEA7055657, study PRJEB34461) | soil metagenome | biome: terrestrial ecosystem; feature: Peninsula; material: soil | place: Antarctica | collected 2016 | reverse complement strand
GAGGACGGCACCGATGACAGGTAACCAGATCAACAGGCTGAGAAGATGCGGAACGAGCATGAGTGACTAATGTCCCTGTCGATCAGGTCGGCATGTTGGCAACGACCCACCACAGACCGCCAAGGAGCGCGATCAAGCCGAGGATCATTGCAAACGCATAATGGTAGAGATAACCCGACTGCAACCAGCGCACGGTGGCCGACACGCGCTCGACGATGGCGCTGGAACCATTTACCGCCCCGTCAATAAGAACGGTATCGCCACCCTGCCATAGACCGCGGCCAATCTTTCGGCTGCCGCTGATGAACAACATGTCATAGAGCTCGTCGAAGCCATATTTCTTGTCCAGCACGGTGTAGATCGGGTGCAGCGCATTCTTCGCCTTCTCGGCGACACCTGGATTGAACAGCCAGATATACGTGGCGACCACGAAGCCGGCCAGCATGATCCAGAACGGCGCGCCAACGAATCCATGCAGGAACATCGCCAGCGGGCCGTGGAATTCACCGCCGAGTACCTTGAGTACGTCATTCGCTTCGTGCACGCGGATCGCACCACCGAACCAGTCGCCATAAAGCATTGGACCGATCGTGCTCCAACCGATCATCACCGATGGAATCGCGAGCATGATCAACGGCACCGTGATCACCCACGGCGACTCGTGCGGCGCGTGTGCGAGGTGGCCCGGCGCGTGATGGCCGTGGCTATCGTGCGCGTGGCCGTGCGGCGCATCGACGACGAAACGCTCCTTGCCGTGGAAGGTCATGTAGAGCAGGCGGAAACTGTACAACGCGGTCACGAACACGCCTGCCAGCACACAGAAATAGGCATACCCGGAGCCGAAGCGATGCGATTCACCCACCGCCTCGATGATCGCGTCCTTGGAATAGAAGCCGGAGAAACCGGGCACCGCAACGAGTGCCAGCGATCCCAGCCACATCGTGATGGCAGTGATCGGCATGCGTTTGGCCAGACCGCCCATGTAGCGCATGTCCTGTTCGTGGTGCATCGCGACGATGACCGAACCCGCGCCGAGGAACAGCAGTGCCTTGAAGAACGCATGCGTCATCAGGTGGTAGACGCCGCCCGCATAAGCGGACACGCCGAGCGCGACGGTCATATAGCCGAGCTGCGACAGCGTCGAGTAGGCAATGACGCGCTTGATGTCGTTCTGAACGATGCCGACCAGGCCCATGAACAGGGCGGTCGTCGCGCCAATGACCAGCACAAACGAGAGCGCAGCCGATGACAGCTCGAACAGCGGCGACATGCGTGCGACCATGAAGATACCCGCGGTGACCATCGTCGCCGCATGGATCAACGCGGAGATCGGGGTTGGGCCTTCCATCGAATCGGGCAGCCACACATGCAGCGGCACCTGGGCGGACTTGCCCATCGCGCCAACGAACAGACACATGCAGACGATCGTCGCAACATGCCACGGCTGGCCGGCGAATATCTCGACCGTGCGCGTACCCGCAGCGGGATCAAGCGCAGCCGCGAAGACCTGCGAATAGTCGAGCGAACCGAACCAGAACAGCGCACCGGCTATACCGAGAATGAAGCCCCAGTCGCCGACGCGGTTGACGACGAATGCCTTGAGGCTCGCGAAGATGGCCGTGGGCCGCTTGAACCAGAAGCCGATCAGCAGGTAGGACACCAGACCCACCAGCTCCCAGCCGATGAACAGTTGCAGAAAGTTGTTGCTCATCACCAGCACGAGCATCGAGAAGGTGAAAAGGGCGATGTAGCTGAAGAAACGCTGGAACCCATCGTCGTCGGCCATATAGCCGATCGTGTAGATGTGCACCATCAACGACACGAAGGTGACCGTCACCATCATCATCGCGGTCAGGCGATCGATGAGGAAACCGAGGTGTGCGCTGATGCCGCCCACCTCAAACCAGGCGTAGATGTCCTGGTTGAACGTTGGCGCACCGTTCCAGACCAGCTCGTAGAACACGTAGAACGACAGCACACAGGATAGGCCGACGCTGATGATCGCCGCCGCAGCCGCGCCGGCGCGACCGATCTGGTTGCGTAACAGGCCCGCGATGAGCGCGCCGAGAAGCGGCGCAAGCACGATCGCGAGCAGGATCGTTTTCGAAAGCAGCATCGGAATCAACCCTTCAGGCTATCGATCTCGGCCACGTTGATCGTGGCGCGATTGCGGAACAGGACGACCAGGATCGCAAGACCGATTGCAGACTCGGCCGCCGCAACGGTGAGGATGAAGAACACGAACACCTGTCCGGATGGATCGCCAAGGTAGCGCGAGAACGCGATGAAATTCGTGTTCACTGCAAGCAGCATCAACTCGATCGCCATCAGCAAGGTGATCACGTTCTTGCGGTTGATGAAAATACCGGCAACCGCGACGCAGAAGAGGATCGCACCGAGGGTAAGGAAATGCGCCAGGGTGATCATGATTTGGGTGCCTCCGGATTGGCCACGGCGGCGCTGCTTTCACCGCGCAGCGGACGTTCTGCCTGCATCTTGACGACGCGGACCCGCTCACGCGGACCGACGTTGACCTGGCGCGTGACGCTCTGCGACTTGACCCCGATGCGCGGGCGCAATGCGAGCGGAATCGCCGCCACAATCGCGACGGTCAGGATCAATGCCGCCACTTCGAACGGCAACTGGAAGCGCGTGAACAACGCGTGCGCAAGCCACGCGGTATTGGACAACCCCGCCGCCGCCGCAGGATCGGCCGATGGAGCAATCTGCATCGTGCGCACGCCGATCAGACTGAGCATCTCGGCCAGCATGATGATCGCGACCACCAAGCCGACCGGCATCGCACGCACGAAACCCTCACGCATCGGATCGAGATCAAGATCGAGCATCATTACCACGAACAGGAACAACACCATCACAGCGCCGACATAGACCAGCACCAAGGCGATCGCGAGGAACTCGGCATCGGCAAGGAGCCAGGTGCAGGCCGTCGAGAAGAATGTCAGCACCAGGAACAGCGCCGCATGAACCGGGCTGCGCACGCCAACCACCGCAATCGCCGCACCTACTGTGATTGCGGCAAAGGCGTAAAAGCAGATCAATTGAAATGTCATGTTGTCACCGCTCTCGCTGCTCGCGACATGGGCGTTTCTTTGTGCGCTGTCGTCATCATCGAAATGCCGCATCCTGCGCACGCGCCGCGGCAATCTCTTTCTCGAAGCGATCGCCGATCGCGAGCAACTGATGCTTGTCGACGATGTTCTCGCCGCGCTTTTCGAAGTGGTACTCGAGAATGCCCGTTTCGACAATCGAATCGACCGGGCAGCTTTCTTCGCAGAAACCGCAATAAATGCACTTGAACAGGTCGATGTCGTAACGCGTGGTGCGGCGAGTGCCATCTTCGCGCGGCGCCGAATCAATCGTGATCGCCAGCGCAGGGCATACCGCCTCGCACAGCTTGCACGCAATGCAGCGCTCTTCCCCGTTCGGGTAGCGGCGCAACGCGTGCAAGCCGCGGAACCGGTTGGATTTGGGAATGTGCTCCATCGGGTAGCGCACCGTGTATTTCGGGCGCCACAGATACTTGAACGTCAGCCACAGGCCGGCGAACAGCTCCAGCAGCAACAGGCTTTTGAAATAATTGGCGACTCGATTCATGTGATCTGCCTCAAGCGCCCGTCGTGACCCAGCCGAAATATTTCATGCAACCGGCCACGAAGACCCACACGATCGTGATCGGAATGAAGACCTTCCAGCCGAGTCGCATGATCTGGTCGTAGCGGTAGCGCGGGAATGTCGCACGGAACCAGATGAACGCGGTTGCGAAGAAGAACGCCTTCGCGCACAGCCACCACCAGCCCGGCGCGCCGAGCCATCCCCACGATTGCGGGAACGGCGACCACCAGCCACCGAGGAACAGGATCGGCGCGAGGAACGAAACCAGAATCATGTTCGCGTATTCGGTGAGAAAGAACACCGCGAACGGCGCGCCGGAATATTCCACATGGAAGCCGGCCACGATTTCCGATTCGCCCTCCGCCATGTCGAACGGCGCGCGGTTCGTCTCTGCAACGCCGGATACAAAGTAAATAATGAACATTGGCAGCAAGGGCAACCAGAACCAGTCGAACAAACCCTTGCTTCCCGCCTGCGCATTGACGATGTCGGACAGGTTCAGGCTGCCGGCGAGAATCAACACACTGACCAGCGCAAACCCCATCGCGATTTCGTAACTGATGATCTGAGCCGCCGAGCGCATCGCGCCGAGCATCGCGTAACGCGAGTTCGAGGCCCAGCCGGCGATAATGATGCCGTATACACCCATCGAGGTCATCGCGAGCAGGAACAACAAACCTGCGTTGGCGTCCGACCACGCCTTGTGATTGGCAAACGGAATGACCGACCACGCGGCGAACGCAGGTACCAGCGCCCACAATGGCGCGAGCAGGAACAGACCCTTGTTTGCATTCGTGGGATAGATGACTTCCTTGAGCAGCAATTTGAATACGTCGGCAAATGTCTGCAACAACCCGAGCGGCCCGATCTTGGTCGGTCCCAGACGCACATGCATCCAGCCGATGACCTTGCGCTCCCAGTACACGTACATCGCAACGGCAATGATCAGCGGAACGAGTGGAAACAGCAGGAGGCCAATCGCCATTGACAGCGTCGGAAAGGTCAGGACGAACCACTGGAAGGCGGTGCTGATCGAATCCATGTCGTGTTTACGCCTTCACGATGTCGAGGGTTGCGCCATGCGGCGGCAATAGCGCAGTCGCGGCATGGCCAGCTTCGATCCAGGCGCCGCCACGCGGTACGCGACGATTGATTTCGACAGGCAACACTATGTCATTGACGCGTGCCTGCGCAGCGTGCGCAAGTCCGAGCGCGAGTGCGTCTTCGGGATTGAGCGCGACGCAAGCGCCTCGAGCGAGTGGATGCGCCTGCAATGGCGGCGATCGACGCAACACGGCATCGCCGCTATAGATGCCGAGCGTCGCAATACGCGCAAGGGGCATTGTTCCGGTTGCAGCGTCCGCAGCCGGACGGCCGGGCTCCCGCAATGATTGCGCAAGCTCGGTCGCGAAGCGCAGCTCCAGTCGACCCATCGGATGCGGCGGCGATTGCTCGCCACTGGCGACAACCGAGACCTGCTCGAGCTGCGCGCGCACTTCGCCAATCTCGATGAATTCAAAGCCATCAAGCGCAAGAGCTGCGCCGAGTGCACGCAACACGCGCCAACCCGGGCGTGCATCGCCGGGTGGTTTCGATGCGGCCGCGACGGTTTGCGCCTTACCGTCGACGTTGACCAACGTCGCATCGATTTCCGGCAGCAGGCCAATCGGCAGAATAACGGTGGCAACGCTTTTCAATGCGGCGCTCGCGTAGGCGCCAAACGCGACCACGTTGTCGGCTTTGTCGAGTGCCGCCATCGCCGCGGCGCCGTCGGCAAAATCCTCGGGCGGTTCGCAGCCATAGAGGACATAGGTCTTGCGTGGTTGCGCGAGCATCGCCTGGGCATCCAGCGAGGCCTCGCCCGGCAACACACCCGTGCGTGCGAGCCCGAGCGCATTCGCGCCAAGCGGAATTTCGTTGCAAGAACTGTGCGTCGCCCGTGCAAGAAAGCGAGCCGTGGCGCGCAACTGAGCCGCTTGCGGATGCATCTGCGCTGATTCGCCAAAGATGATCACCGAGGACGCCGCAGCAGCCAGCGCCCTCGCCACGCTGCCCTCGAAATCGTCGTTGCCCGAGGTTGCAGGGTTGGCTGACGACGTCGCCGAATCGGTCGATTGCGCCGCTACCGCACTGGCGGCGCGCGCCACCGCGAGCAGCGCGTCCGGCATCGCAGCCGGCAAGACAATTTTGTAACCAGTCAGCGCAAATTCGAAATCGAAATCGAAGTCGAGCGGATTGATCGCGTAGATTTTCGCCCCGTTGCGCGCGGCCTTGCGAATGCGCGCGCCAAGCAGCGGCATTTCATGGCGCGGATTGCAGCCGACCAGCACGATGACGCCGGCTTTTTCCACATCTGCGACGGACAATGGAAACGCCAACACGTTCGCTTCGTCGCTGAAATCAAGTTGACGCAAGCGAAAGTCGATATGTTCACTGCCCAGCGCGCGCGTCAGCTTGGCCAGCAGATGGCCTTCTTCGTTCGATGTGGCGGGATGCAGCAGCGTGCCAAGTTCGCCTTTCGGCGTCGCTCGCAGTGCCTCGCTGGCGGCGCGGATCGCTTCATTCCACTCGACATTGACCCACACGCCGTTACGCTTGATCTGGGGCTTCACGGCTCGATCCGGCGCACGCAGGCCCTCACGACTGTAGCGATCGCGATCGGATAACCAGCACTCGTTGATCGCCTCGTTGTCGCGCGGCACGGCGCGCAATACCTCGCCACGGCGCGTATGCAGCCAGATATTGGAGCCAAGCGCGTCGTGATAACCGATCGATTCGCGCGCAAGCAATTCCCACGCACGCGCGCGAAATCGATAGGGCTTGTCGGTCAACGCACCCACTGGACACACGTCGATGACGTTGCCGGACAACTCGCTCATCAGCGGCTTGCCGACGTAGGTGCCAATCTGCAGCATCTCGCCACGTTCCATGCCACCCAGTTCATACGTGCCGGCGACCTCCGCCATCACGCGCACGCACCGCGTGCACTGAATGCAGCGGGTCATTTCGGTTTCCACCAGGGGCCCCAGATTCTCGTCCGCGATCACCCGCTTTTTTTCCACAAAACGCGAAACCGAGCGGCCATAGCCCATGGACAAATCCTGCAATTCGCACTCGCCGCCCTGATCGCAAATCGGGCAATCGAGCGGATGGTTGATGAGCAGGAATTCCATCACGTTGCGCTGCGCGGACAACGCCTTGGCCGATTGCGTGCGTACCTTCATGCCGTCGGCGACCGGTGTGGCGCAAGCCGGTTGCGGTTTGGGCATCGGTTTGCCGCCCATCTCGACCTCGACCATGCACATGCGACAGTTCGCGGCGATGGCGAGTTTCTCGTGATAGCAAAAGCGTGGAATCGCGATACCGGCCTTGTCCGCTGCCTGGATGATCATCGAGCCTTTCGGCACGACCTGCGGCCTTCCGTCGATCTCGATGGTGACGTGGTCAGGAGGAACCGCCGCGTCGGCGGGTTGCGCGCTCATGCGATCACCTCACCGTCATCACAGCGCAAGCGGCAATGGCGAACGCAAGAAAGGAGCGCGGCGCTCATGCGGCAGCCTCCATACGCGAATCCACAATCGACCGTCCGTACTTGATGAAGAACTCGAACTCGTTCCAGTAATGCCGCAGCATGCCCTGCACCGGCCATGCGGCCGCTTCGCCAAACGCGCAGATGGTGTGGCCTTCGATCTGTCCTGCGGCTTGCTTGAGAATATCGAGATCGCCAAGTTCAGCTTGCCCGTCGACAATGCGCGTCAACATCCGATACATCCAACCGGTGCCCTCGCGGCAAGGCGTGCACTGGCCACACGATTCAGCCATGTAGAAACGCGCGATACGCTGGCAGGCGCGCACCATGCAAGTAGTTTCATCCATCACGATGACTGCGCCGGAGCCGAGGCCCGAACCGGCTTTCTGGATTGCGTCGTAATCCATCGTGAGGCTCATCATCGTCGCGGCCGGGAGCACCGGCATCGACGATCCGCCCGGAATCACGGCTTTCAGGGTGTGACCTTTGCGCACGCCGCCAGCCATTTCGAGCAGTTCCGAAAAAGGCAGGCCGAGGCGGACTTCGTAGTTGCCCGGCTTGTTGACATGACCGGAGACCGAGAAAACCTTCGGGCCGCCGTTGTTCGGCTTGCCGACATTGAGAAACCAGTCCGCGCCCTTGTTGAGGATCGTCGGCACCGATGCATAGGTTTCCGTGTTGTTGATCGTCGTCGGCCGCCCGTACAGACCGAAATTCGCCGGAAACGGCGGCTTGAACCGAGGCAAGCCCTTCTTGCCTTCAAGCGATTCCATCATCGCGGTCTCTTCACCGCAGATGTAGGCGCCGGCGCCAAGCGCGTTGTGGATATCGACGTCGATACCGCTGCCCTGAATATTCTTTCCGAGCAATCCCGCCGCGTACACATCCTTCAACGCCAGCTCGATGTGCTCGAACGGCTCGTGATGAAATTCGCCGCGCAGGTAGTTGTAGGCTACGGTGGAACCCGTCGCATAGCACGCGATCGCCATGCCTTCGAGCACCGCATGAGGATTGAAGCGAAGTATGTCGCGGTCTTTGCAGGTGCCTGGTTCCGATTCATCCGAGTTGCACAGGATGTATTTCTGCATCGAACCTTTTGGCATGAACGACCACTTCAAACCGGTCGGAAAGCCGGCGCCGCCGCGGCCACGCAGCGAACTTTTCTTCAGCTCGTCGATGATCGTCGCCGGGTCGGGCTTCTCGGCGAGGATCTTCTTCCACGCTTTCCAGCCGTCGACCTTGAGATAATTCTCAAGCGTCCACGGCTGCTCGAAGTGCAACGTGGAGTAGACGACCTGGTGTTCCTTGGGCGGGGGACCGTATGACATTGTGTTCTTCGATGCTCGATCTTTTATATGTAGGAGCGGCGGAAGCCGCGATGCCTTCTTTCCCCGCAGTTGCAAGAGCCGGAGCATCGCGGCTTCCGCCGCTCCCACCGTACGGAGTTATTTCAAATTGTCGAGAATCTCGTCTACCTTGGCGATGTCGAGGTTCTCGTGATAGTGCCCGTTGACCACCATCATCGGTGCACCAACGCATGCGGCCAGGCATTCCTCTTCGCGCTTCAGGTAGATGCGACCATCCGCGCTGCTCTCGCCCAGTGCGATGCCGTATTTCTTTTCGCAATGTCGCACGATGTCCTCAGCGCCGTTCAACCAGCACGAGATATTGGTGCAGATGGCGACATTGTTGCGGGCGACCGGCTTGGTCTCGAACATCGAATAGAACGTGGCGACTTCGTAACCCCACACCTGCGGAAGCCCCAGGTACCGGGCGACGGCCGTGATCAGCTCGTCGGACAGATGGCCGCCGTTTTGTTCCTGCGCTGCCCACAAACCCTGGATCAGCGCCGAGCGCTTGCGGTCGGTCGGAAATTTTGCCGCCCAGTGATCGATGTGCTCACGCGTGGACGCGCTCAGCGCGACTTGCGGGTCGACGTCCTTGACCTCTTGCCAGCTACCTGTCGCCTTCATCGGTCGACTTCTCCAAACACGACGTCGTATGTGCCGATCATCGCAACCACATCGGCAAGCATGTAACCGCGCACGATTTCATCGATGGAAGACAGGTGCGCGAAGCTCGGTGCGCGGCACTTCAGACGGAACGGCTTGTTCGCTCCGTCCGAAATCAGATAGCAGCCAAATTCGCCCTTGGGCGCTTCCACCGCTGCATAGGTTTCGCCGGCGGGCACGCAGTAGCCTTCGGTGAACAATTTGAAATGATGAATCAGCGCTTCCATGTCGTCCTTCATTTCGACACGCGAAGGCGGCGCGATCTTGAAGTTCTTGATCATGACCGGGCCAGGATTGGCGCGCAGCCATGCGACGCATTGCTTGATGATGCGGTTGGACTGGCGCATCTCCTCGACGCGCACCAGATAGCGGTCGTAGCAATCGCCGGTAACACCAACGGGAATGTCGAAATCGATTTCCGCATATTTTGCGTACGGTTGTTTCTTGCGCAGGTCCCATTCGACGCCTGAGCCGCGCAACATCGGTCCGGACATGCCCCACGCCAATGCCTGATCCCGGTTGACGATGCCGATGTCGACAGTACGCTGCTTCCAGATTCGATTGCCGGTCAGCAGTTCCTCGTATTCGTCGACGCGACGCGGAAAATCCGCCGTGAACGCATCGAGAAAATCGAGCATCGAGCCTTCACGCCATTGGTTGATGCGTTCGAGATCCTTGCCCTTGTGCCACTTCGATTCGTTGTATCGAGGCATCTGCTCGGGCAGATCGCGATACACGCCACCGGGCCGGTAGTAGGTTGCATGCATGCGTGCGCCGCTTACGGCTTCGTAGCAATCCATCAGCTCTTCGCGTTCGCGGAACGCATACAGGAACACCGCCATCGCTCCGAGATCAAGAGCGCTGGTGCCGATCCACATCAGATGATTGAGGATGCGCGTGATCTCGTCGAACATCGTGCGGATCCACAACGCCCGATCGGGTACGTCGACGCCCAGCAATGTCTCGATCGAGCGCACGTACGCGTGTTCGTTGCACATCATCGAGACATAATCGAGTCGATCCATGTAACCGATCGACTGGTTGTACGGTTTGGATTCGGCGAGCTTTTCGGTCGCGCGATGCAGCAGACCGATATGCGGATCGGCGCGCAAGACGGTCTCGCCATCCATCTCGAGAATCAGGCGCAGCACGCCGTGGGCCGCCGGATGCTGTGGGCCGAAATTCATCGTGTAGCTGCGGATCTCCGGCGGATTCACCTGGGCGGCTCCAACGAACGTTCGGCACTTGCCTGCGCGTAACGCGAGTCGTCGCGGATCGTGCGCGGCACCAGCACTCGCGGCTCGACGCTGGTTACCGGTTCATACACGACGCGCATTTTCTCCGGGTCGTAGCGCACTTCGACGTTGCCGATCAGCGGGAAATCCTTGCGGAACGGATGTCCGACGAAACCGTAATCGGTCAGGATGCGGCGCAGGTCGGGATGGCCTTCAAACAGGATGCCGAACAGATCGAATGCCTCGCGCTCGAACCAGTTGACGCTTTTCCACACTTCGCACAGGGAAGGCAGGCTCGGCAGGTCATCATCTGCGCAGTACGCGCGCATGCGCAAGCGCCGGTTGTGCGTGATCGACAGCAGATGCACGACCGCTGCGAAACGATGCGGGACGTTCATGCTGCGCGGCCGCTCAGCCCAGTTGAACCTTCCAGGACCCTCGCCTTCAACGCCGCGCGAGAATCCTTCGGCGGACACGTCGGTCGTGTCCCATTCAACCTGACCCCAGGACAAATAGTCCACGCCGCACAGATCCATCAACTGTTCGAAACGCAGATCCGCGTCGTTGCGCAGGATCGCGGCGACGCTTAGCCAGTTTTCCGGCAGCACCTCGATTGTAGTTTCGCCGTTCGCCTCGCTCGCGTGGACGATTTTTTCGCCGATTCGCGCCTGCAGCAGACGCGCAAACGCGGAAGCTGAATCGTCGGAGTGGCGCGTGTCCGCGCTGGTGTCGGTCATGCCTTCCATATCAGCGCGCGATCGAGTTGGTGCGACGGATTTTTTTCTGCAACTGCAGAATGCCGTGAATCAGCGCTTCGGCCGTGGGCGGACATCCCGGTACGTAGATATCGACCGGCACGATGCGGTCGCAGCCGCGCACGACCGCATACGAATAGTGGTAGTAGCCGCCGCCGTTTGCGCAACTGCCCATCGAGATGACCCATTTGGGATCCGGCATCTGGTCGTAGACCTTGCGCAACGCCGGTGCCATCTTGTTGACCAGGGTGCCAGCGACGATCATCACGTCGGACTGGCGCGGACTTGGTCGAAAAATCACGCCAAAGCGATCGAGATCGAGTCGTGCCGCACCCGCATGCATCATCTCCACCGCACAGCAGGCAAGCCCGAACGTCATTGGCCACATCGAACCGGTGCGCGCCCAGTTCACCAGTTCATCGAGGCGCGCGGTCGCAAAGCCGCGCTGGATCAACGGATTGTCTTCGTCCGGGCGCAGGATATCGTCGACGACATCGTTCGGCGCCGGGTTGTGCATCGTGGCGCTGATGCGATCAACTATTCCCATTCGAGCGCACCTTTCTTCCACACGTAAACAAATCCCAGCACCAGCAAGCCGAGAAACATGCCCATTTCGACCAATCCGACGAGGCCGAGGGTGCCGAACACGGTCGCCCACGGAAACACGAAGGCGATTTCCAGATCGAAGATGATGAACAGGATCGCGATCAGGTAGTAGCGCACGTCAAAGCGCATTCGCGCATCCTCGAACGCATCGAAACCGCATTCGTAAGGCGCGGATTTTTCCGGCTGGGGGCGCCGTGGTCCGAGCAGGTTGCCGATGACCATCAGCGCGATGCCGATCACGGCGGAGACACCGAGGAACAACAACACTGGCAGATATTCGTCAAGCACAGACACCTCCGCGCCGATGGCACATCAGTGGTCGTTGCGGTCGCAACCGCACGACGACGGTAAGAAAGAGATCGGACGCAGAGTCCCGAATCGGCGTTCGGGGATCTTCGTCAAATCGGATGGTGCCCGGGAGAGGACTCGAACCTCCACGACTTTCGTCGCTACCACCTCAAGGTAGTGCGTCTACCAATTCCGCCACCTGGGCACTGCTACTTTCCGTTCTTCCCGCCATCCTTGGGGGTGCTCGCCGCCGGCTTGTCGGCAGCGGGCGCAGGCTTGTCCGTGGTGGTGGCGGATGCTGGCGCCGGCTTGTCGCCGGATGCCGCCGGTGCCACCACGGGCGCAACCACGCCGGTCGGTGAGGGCGTCGCGGACGGAGCTGGTTTCGTCGCAGGGGCGACGCCAGACATCACGCCCAGATCGTCCACCGGACGCACATCCGCGCCCGACCGAGCCAGGTACATGCCCATGCCGAGGCTGAGCAGGAAGAACAAACCCGCGAGTACCGCCGTGCTGCGCGAAAGGAAATTCGCCGAGCCGCGTGCACCGAAGACGGTCGCCGATGCACCGCCACCGAAACCCGATCCCGCATCGGCGCCCGCGCCGCGCTGCAAGAGAATCAGGACGGTCATCGCGATCGCGATCAGCACATAGAAAATGTTTGCAACGATAGACAACATAAGAAGCTCTTCACGATTGCGCAGCGGTGCAGATGGCGAGGAAATCCGACGCCACCAGGGAAGCCCCACCGATCAGTCCGCCATCCACATCGGGTTGGCCGAACAGCTCGGCCGCGTTGGCGGGTTTGACGCTGCCGCCATACAAGAGCCGCAGCGAGCTGGCAATTGTAGCATCGAGCCCCGCGAATTTGTCACGCATGAATGCATGAACCTCCTGCACCTGCTGCGAGGATGCGCAGCGACCGGTGCCGATCGCCCACACCGGCTCGTAGGCCACCACCGCATTGGAGAAAGCGCCAATTCCGGCACGCTCGATGACGGCATCGAGCTGACGGGCGATGACTTCATGCATCGCTCCCCCATCGCGTTCGGCCAGCGTTTCCCCGACACACAGGATGGGCGCCAGCCCGACCCCTCGCGCAGCGACAAACTTGGCCGCGACAAGTTGATCCGATTCATGCTGATAGTGGCGTCGCTCGGAATGGCCGACCAGCACAAAGATGCAGCCGATATCGCGCAGCATCGAAGCGGCTGTTTCCCCAGTGTATGCACCTTGCGCATGCGCGCTCACATCCTGCGCGCCGAAAGAAACGCCACTGTCAGCGTGGTGCCGGATCAGGTTCTGCAGATACGCAAGCGGCGGCAGCACAGCCACATCGACCTTTCCCGGCAGGCCCGCGACAACGGCTGCGACCAAATCGTTCGCCATATCGCGCGAACCGTGCATTTTCCAGTTGCCGGCAACCAATGGGCGTCGCATGTAAGTGCTCCCTGCGCAAGGAGCGGCAAGGATAACGATCACCCGCTAGCCGGACAACCACGCGCCAGAGTTCAGGCGCCGCGGCAGCCGAGCCGTCGCGCATCGATTAACCTGCACAAGTCCTTCGCATTGGATCGCTCATGCCGGCTTCAAATTTCGCACTGGTGACCGGCGCTTCCGCTGGCATCGGTGCCGCCTTCGCGCGCGAACTGGCGGCACGCGGCCATTCACTCGTGCTCACGGCGCGACGCGCCGATCGGCTCCAATGGCTTGCGTCACAACTGCGCGAACAGTACGACGTTGCCATTGAATGCATTGCCTGCGACCTCGCCGACCCGACCACACCACAGTTCCTGCACGATGAAATCGCACGGCGCCAATTGCCGATCGGCATATTGATCAACAACGCCGGCTGCGGCGTGACCGGTTCGTTCATGTCAAGGCCATGGCAGACCCACGCGCAATTCATTCAACTCATGCTGGTTGCGCCGACCGAACTGTGCCATCTGTTTTTGCCGGGCATGCGTGCGCGAGGTCGCGGCCGGATCATCAATGTCGCCTCGCTCGCCGGACTGGTTCCGGCGCCGGCCGGGCATACCCTGTATGCCGCGTCGAAGGCCTACTTGATCAAGTTTTCGCAAGCGTTGGCGCTGGAAAACCGCGCGCACGGAGTCAAGGTGTGCGCCTTGTGTCCGGGCTTTACCCGCAGCGAATTTCACGACGCCAATGGCACGCGCGAACACATGCAGCGCATGCCGCGCTGGATGTGGATGGCCGCCGAGCCGGTCGTGCGCGACGCGTTGGCTGCGCTCGAACGCGACGATGTGGTGCGCGTCAGCGGTCGCCTCAATCGCTGGATCAAGCGCGCGTTCGAACTTTTGCCCGATCGCTGGGCGCTGCAATTGATCAATCGCCGCGGCAGGAAATTTCGCGTCAGCGATACGAACGCGACGCGCAAACCGCCGGCGTAATCACGCGCTCGGGCACAAACATGCGTCATTGCAGACGCACCGACACGAGCCCTGCGGCGACATCCGCGCTTACATCGTCGAAGCGGCCGTTGCGATAACGCAGAAATTTCATTCGCGCAAATACGCCGGCGTTGGCAACCGGCGGCGGCCGCAGATAGGCGATCGTCAAGCCGCCGATGGTTCGCCAGCCGATGACTCTTCCGTCAGCGGTGAAGGGCGCATATGGCGCGGCATCGGCCATGGATGCCGGCGCAGCCTGCAACTGGAAATACGTCCGCACCTCAGTGTGGAACCAGCAATGCTCGACGCGCGCAAGCTCGGGGCTGAGTGCCTTGATGATCGAATCCATCGAAACGAATGAGCTCCATTCGGGTGCCGGCTCGATTCCAAGAAACACGACATGGCACCCTGATCCAGGCAGATCGAGTTTGGCCACCGCTGCGACTGCATCGCGCGCGACAGCGGAAATCGCGAGCGAGCGCTGGGCAAACGCCTGCGCCGCTTCGCGCGATGCCGACGCCAACGCAAGTACCGCGATCGTCAGGGACATGGCAATGACGCCGCGCAGTCTGGTCGTGGCCAGATTCCACAACATGGCCACCACCACGGCGAGCATGGCAACAGCCCCTGCAATACCGAGGTAGTACAGACGCGATTGCATGGCCGCCTCAATCGCCGAGACGCCCGCATCGAGCGGCGCCGCGTTCAGCGCCGCAACGGGCGCCTGCACCAGCGCGGGCAGCAGCAGCAGACACGCGCCGCACAGCGCAAGATCGGCATATTTCGGCGAAGACGACCGCGCCCGTCGACGCGTGAGCGTGGCGACCGTTGCTGCTGCCATCAGGGTCAAGGCGGCGCCGAGCGCGATGTGCTGCGCGGGAGCGAGACGCGTCCAAAATGAAAGATACCCCGGCGCCTGCTGTACCCAGTCGAACAAGCCCTTGGCAATCGCGCGGCCGAGCGGCAGTGCGCCGGTCAAGTCGCTGGCCGCAGTGCCGAGCACGAGCGCGCGCCAAGCCAGCCAGAACAGGGCACACGACCACGCCCATGCGACCGCCCGCAGTGCCCGCTTCCGATGCAAAGGCTCGCAGCACGCCCAGCGGACCCAGACCAAGGTAAGCGCCGCAACTGCGATCAACCCTGTTTCCTTGGACAGCATGGCCGCCAACGCCGCGGCGAGCGCACCGATCAGCGCCCCAACCCTTTGATGCTCGCGGTAGGCGCTTCCTGCGTGCAAGGCAAGCAGCACAAACAAGGTCGCCAACAGATCGAAACGCGCCGACCACCACAGCGCCGTGCCGAGCACCGCTGGATGCAGCGCGAACAACAGCGCGCAGGACAAGGCAACGGGATACGCAATTCGCGTTTGACGCAACAGGCAGAACAACGCCACGCTGACGCCTGCATGCAGAGCGAGATCGGCCATTGCGTTGGGCGCGTAAGCCGTGCCCAGCAGTACTTGGCAAAGCCACATCGATGCAAACCCGAGCGGGCGAAATACGGATCCAGGCACCACGAAATGATCGTGCGTGAACAGCGGCCATGGCGAGCCGATCAGGCGTGCCATTGCAAGCTGCATGAAATCGTCGCGACCCCAGAAAGCGTGCACGCCGGGCCAATAGACAAAGCTCACGATCGCCACGATCGCCAACGCGCACATAGCACTCTTGCGTCGGTCGGCATCAGCGCTTGCATTATCAGCAGACGAAGCTGCCAGGACGCGGCCAGGTGGCATCGTGCAGAATCCGGAGAATCGGAGACGCGATTATCGCGCGGAAGCGACCGCTTCGGTTTGCCCGAGCGCTGCGCGTTGCGCGACTCGCTGTCTCAAGCCAGCTTGATCTCGCGCAGCCGCTCCAGCAGATAGTCGTTCGCGCTGATCGGTTGCGGGTAACGGCTGGGATGCTGCGCGTCGATGCACGAAGGTAACACGTCGATCATGACGTCAGGATTCAGGTGCTGGAAGAACGGCACCGAATAGCGTGGCTGGCGCGCGATGTCTCCTGCAGGATTGACCACGCGATGCGTGGTCGACGGATACACGTGATTGGTTAGACGCTGCAGCATGTCGCCGATGTTTACCACGATGGTGTCCGCATCGGCAGTGAACGGCACCCATTCGCCGGCATTCGAGCACACTTCAAGGCCCTGCGCGCTGGCGCCTACCAGCAAGGTGATCAGGTTGATGTCTTCGTGCGCGCCGGCGCGGACATTGGGAACATCGCGCGCGGTCAGCGGCGGATAGTGGATCGGGCGCAGGATGGAATTGCCGTGATCGGTTTTGTCCGCAAAGTAGGTTTCGGGCAAATCAATGTGCAGCGCGAGTGCACTGAGTACGCGCGTGCCAAGGCCGTCCAGCGCTTCGTAGAGTCCGTAGGCCGCCTCGCGGAAACCGGGTACTTCAACGGGCCATAGATTGGGCGCCATCACCTGCGCATATTTTGAATCGCGCGGAATCTCGCGCCCGACGTGCCAGAACTCCTTCAGATCCGGATAGCGCGAATCCTTCGCGGTTTCCACGCCGAACGGTGTGTAGCCGCGCGCGCCGCCGCTGCCGGCAACGTGATACTTCATCTTCACCTCGGCCGGCAATGCGAAGAACTGCTTGAACGCGGCGTAGGCGTCATCGATCAGCGACTGCTCGATGCCATGCTGGCGGATGCCGGCAAAACCCCACTCGCGATACGCGGCGCCCAACTCGGCGACAAAGGCATCGCGATCGCTGTCGTAGCGGCGGATGTCGAAGGTCGGTATGCGCGCGGCCATGGCATCAAGCAGCGGTTTGCGACGCCGCCAGTCGGACCGCATCGGCAAGCTCTGCGGCGAGTTGCGCGACCAAGGTATGGTCGCCCGCCTCGACGGTCACGCGCACCAGCGGCTCGGTACCAGACGGACGCAACACGACGCGGCCCTGCCCTTCCAGTTGCTTACGCACGCGCTCGAAAACGCGTTGCACATTGGGGTCGGCAACCAGTTGCGCGGCGTCACCCACAACGCGGATATTCACCGTCGTCTGCGCCACCTTGCGCATGCCGGTGACGGCTTCATCAAGGCGCAGTTCGCGCCGCGCCAGCACATCGAGCACCTGCAGCGCATTGACGATCGCGTCACCGCTGGTCGCCCGGTCGAGACACAAAATGTGTCCGGAGGTCTCGCCGCCCAGCATGCCGCTGTTTTTCTTGAGCATGTGCAAAACGTGACGGTCGCCCACGTTGGCGCGCAGGAACGGCACGCCAAGTTCGCGCATTGCGCGTTCGAGGCCGTAATTGCTCATCAAGGTACCCACCAGCGGGCCATACAGGCGACCGCTTGCGTGCCAGTCCGCAGCCAGCAGATACAACAGTTGATCGCCATCTATGACTGCGCCGTGGCGGTCGATCATCTGCAGCCGATCGCCATCGCCGTCAAACGCGATACCCAGATCTGCACCGGCGGCGACGACGGCCTGGGAAAGCGCCTGCGGGCGCGTGGAACCGACATCGCGATTGATGTTGAGTCCGTCGGGCTGGTTGCCGATCGCGCTCACTTGGGCGCCAAGTTCGGCGAACACGGCCGGCGCAATCTGGTAGGTCGCACCATGCGCGCAGTCGAGCACAATGGACAGCCCGTGCAAATCGAGTGACGCCGGCACGGTCGATTTGCAGAACTCGGCATAGCGCGCCGCTGCGTCGGGAATGCGCACGACCTTGCCAATCGCCTCCGATGCGACGGTGACGAACGGCGCTTCGAGTTCCGCTTCGATCGCAAGCTCGACCGCGTCGGCAAGTTTCTCGCCGGACGCGGAGAAGAACTTCACGCCATTGTCCTGATGCGGATTGTGCGAGGCGCTGATCACAATGCCGGCACTCGCGCGCAGGCTGTGGGTGAGATAGGCGACGGCGGGCGTCGGCATCGGTCCGAGTAGACGCACATCGGCGCCGGCTGCGACCAGGCCGGCTTCCAGCGCGGATTCGAACATATAGCCCGACACGCGCGTGTCCTTGCCAATCACGACAGTGGCCTTGCCGCCCGGATCGGCCAGAACGCGACCGACTGCGCGACCGAGCTTCAACATGAATTCTGCGGTGATCGGCCACTCGCCGACGCGGCCGCGAATGCCATCGGTGCCGAAATAGCGGCGCGCGCTCATTGGGCTGAACTGACGGCTGAGGACTGCTTGAGGACGCAGGCTTGCAAGAACAGCGCGACACCCGTCAACCGTGATCGAGCGCGACAACAGGCATGTTTGCCAAGAGCGCGGCGGCCGTTCAGCCCTCGCCTCTCAGCCCTCAGCCCTGCTCTCATTCAGTCGCCCATTTGTTTCTGGCGATGTTCCCAACGTTCCTGCGCGTCCAGGCTGAGCGTTGCTATAGGGCGCGCGTCGAGGCGATCGATGCCGATGTCCTCGTCGGTTTCCTCGCAGAAACCGTAACGGCCATCCTCGATGCGCTTGAGCGCCTTGTCGATCTTCGCAATCAACTTGCGATAGCGATCGCGGGTGCGAAGCTCCAGCGAATTTTCGGTTTCACGCGTTGCGCGCTCAGCCTCATCGCCGACGTCGCGCACTTCGTCACGCAGGCTCTCGATCGTCTGCCGGCTTTCCTCGACGAGTTCCCCACGCCACTGGCTAAGCTTGTTGCGAAAATATTGCAGCTGGCGCGGCCCCATATAGGTTTCTTTGGCACTCGGCTTGTACCCATGCGGCAACGGAATCGTCACGGTTGCAGGCAGTACGTAGCGCCCATCCTGCATGGTTACGCCATTTTCCGATGGCGGCGGCTTCACCTTGCCGCTCTTTGCTGTCGGCCTGAATTCCGGTTTGCTGGTCGTCACGAATTTCCTGGAATTTTCCGCAGCAGGGCTCACGATCGGCTTGGCCTTGCGCGAACTTGCCGGTGGCGCTTTTTTCTGGGCGACAGACTTCACCGCAGGCGGCTTCCTGACAGGCTTGCCCGTCTTCGCCGAATGAGACTTGGCCGGTGTCTTGACTGATTTGGCTGCCGCTGCCTTCTTTACCGGCATTTTCTTCGACGCGGATTTCGAAGCGGACTTTGACGCAGCTTTGGACGGCTTGACTGACTTCGCCGGCTTCTTGACTACCGTCTTCTTTGCGGCAAGCGGTTTCTTCGCCGCGGGCTTGGTGCCGCTTTTGCGCGCAGCAGGCTTCGCAGCGCGCGTCACGGGCTTCGCACGCGCCGATTTTTTTGCCGCTTTCGCGGACTTCACTGGTTTGCGTTGGGTCTTCGCCATTTCCTTAGCCTATCTTGTGACGCGGCGGTCGCGTGTTATAGCCTAAGTGCCACCCCCGGGCAACCGCGAAACCCGGTGTGCGGACACACGCAGCGTCGCGCCAGTGCGCATTGGATGATGAATCGACTGCTGATTTTCCTGTTGCAGTGTTACAAGCGAGCCGTCAGTCCCCTGCTTGGCGCGCACTGTCGCTTCAATCCAAGTTGCTCCGAGTATGCGCGCATCGCGTTGGCGCGCTTCGGTACAGTACGCGGAAGCTGGCTGGGTCTTTGCCGCATTTTGCGCTGCCAACCGCTGTGCACCGGCGGCGCCGATCCGGTGCCGTTCCACTTTCATTTCTGGCCTGCCCGCACGCCAGACCCAGACAAAGACTAGAACCCATGACCAATTGGTTGATCACAAACGCCGAGATCGTCAACGAAGGTCGCCGCTTTCACGCCGACCTGCGGGTGAGCAAAGGTCGAATCGAGCGCATCGATGCCGAACTCGCCGCCCTACCGAACGAACGCGTACTCGATGCGAAAGGCCACTGGCTGCTGCCCGGGATGATCGACGACCAGGTGCATTTCCGTGAACCGGGGCTGACCCACAAGGCCGACATCGAGCACGAATCGCGCGCGTGCGTCGCTGGAGGCATCACCAGCTACATGGAAATGCCAAACACCAGGCCGCCCGCGACGAACCGCGAGGCGCTTGAGGCGAAGTACACGCGTGCAGCCCAGGTTTCCCGCGCGAACTACGGCTTCTACTTCGGCGCAACCAACGAAAACATCGCCGACATCCGCGCACTCGATCCGAAGGCCGCACCCGGCATCAAGGTTTTCATGGGATCTTCGACCGGCAACATGCTGGTCGACAATCCGGACACGCTCGACGCAATCTTTCGCGACGCACCAGTGCCGATCATCACCCACTGCGAGGACACGCCAATGATCCTCGTCAACGAGGAGAAGGCGCGCGCGCGCTGGGGCGATGACATCCCGATTGAACAGCACCCATTGATCCGTTCGCGCGAGGCGTGCATGAAGTCGACGCTGCTCGCGACCTCGCTGGCGCGCAAGCACGGCACGCGCCTGCATGTGCTGCACATATCGACTGCCGAGGAATGCGCGCTGTTCGAAGCCGGCCCGGTCGCCGGCAAGCGCATCACTGCGGAAACCTGCGTGCATTACCTGCATTTTTGCGATACCGACTATGCGCGGCTGGGCCATCTGATCAAGTGCAACCCGGCGATCAAGACCGCAGCCGATCGCGACGGCATCATCCGCGCGCTGGCGGAAGGCCGCATCGACGTGCTGGCGACCGATCACGCGCCGCATCTGGTTACCGAGAAATCCGCGAAATACGCACGCGCGCCGTCGGGCCTGCCGCTGGTGCAGTACGCATTGCAATGTGCGCTGGAGCGCGTATTCGATGGCGTGTTGACCCTGGAGCGTGTGGTTGAGGCTGTCACGCATGCGCCAGCGACACTGTTCAACGTGCACGAGCGCGGTTTCCTGCGCGAGGGCTATCACGCAGACCTGGTGCTGGTTGATCCGTCCACCCCGCATACGGTGAGCGCGAGCGAGGTGTTGTCCAAGTGCTCGTGGACTCCGTTCGAAGGCGCCACCTTCCGCTCGAGCATTGCAACCACATTTGTGAACGGCCATCTGGCATGGCACGAGGGGAAGCTCGACGATTCGGGGCGCGGCGCGCGGCTGGAATTCGCGCGGTGAGTGCGACGCAGATTGCGATCCTTCCGCGGGAATCGCTGCAGCCGCGATCCTCGCACGCTGACGTGGTCGAAAAGCCTCGCCGCTGCCACGGCTCCCACAAGGACTACAGTCACTCCAACACACTGGAACGGGACGGGCGCACTGTTGTGGGAGCGCCGGAAGGCGCGATGCGGTTTCAATCATCGTGCTAAGCGCACCGCGGCTGCCGCCGCCCCCACAACAATCGCGTCGTACCACCTGCGGGTTTGCACTCATCCTTGTCGGGCTGGTGTTCGCCAACGCCCCCGCATTTGGGAGCAGTGGGAAGCGAGACGGCTTTCCGTCCTTCGTGTCACAGGGCGCACTGGTCATCGGCAAGGTCGCGCCGGGCAGCAAGGTCCGCTTTGCGGATCGCGAACTGTTGGTCACACCCGATGGCGTGGTCGTATTCGGGATTGGCCGCGACGAAAAAGGCCCGGTGGCGCTCGATATCCGTCGCCCCGACGGTACGCACGTGCGCGATTCGATCGCTGTGACAGCGCGCGATTGGCCGATCGAGCGCGTCGATGGCGTACCACCAGCGACGGTTGAACCCCCGCCCGAGATTGCCGCCCGCATCCAGCGCGAGCAGGCCCGGGTGGTCGCGGCGCGCGCGCGCGGTGATGCGCGAGCCGATTTCAACGAGACCTTCATCTGGCCTGTTCAAGGACGCATCAGCGGACGCTTCGGTAATCAGCGCATCTACAACGGCATCCCGAAAGCGCCGCATTCGGGCATGGACATTGCGGTGCCGCAAGGCACCCCGGTCAAGGCGCCGGCAGGCGGCATCGTCACTTTCGCCGATCCCGATCTCTATCTCACCGGCGGCACCGTGCTGATCGACCACGGCCACGGCGTCAGTTCGAACTTCCTGCACATGTCGCGCATCGACGTAAAAGTCGGTGAGCGCATCGAACAAGGGCAAATCATCGGAGCGGTGGGCAAGACCGGCCGCGCGAGCGGGCCGCATCTGCACTGGGGATTGAACTGGTTCAACGTACGCCTCGACCCGTTGCTGCTGCGGGGAATCGGCGGCTGACGCAGCAGCGCACCGTCGCAAGTTTACGGGGCGCCGCCGGCAGGATGCCGGACGCGCAACCCGCCTACCGAATCGAGTCGGACGCAGCGTAGCCGCTGGCCACACCTTTGGTCACGATTGCCACCGCATTGTGTGGATGCAGACTTTCGTAGTGCGTCGCGCGCAGCCAGAAATCAACGATGCGTTCGTCCGCGTCGAGCGCACGCTGGATGCGCCGCGCGGCGTCCTCGCAGAACATCAGATTCTGGCCGTTGCGCAAGGCGAACGCCTGTTCGTCCTCGCGTTTCACTGCAGTCTGCACCGGCGTCTGCAACGCATCTTCTATCCGGTTGATGACGTCGGCAACGGGAAAACCAAATCCGGGCGCCAGTTTCATGCGCACACTGGCCGCACTGCGCTGGCTGTGCGGCGTCGCGACGATGCCCTGCTCGCTGCCGAGCCATGCCAGCACGCCGTCGCGATCGAGTGTTCTCCCCTTCGCGAAATCGCTGGCGAAACGTTCCTGGATCAATTGGCGTGAAAGCGCGGCCGAAGCTGGACAGGTACTCGAATATTGCACTTCGATGCCGAGTTCGACTTCGACCCGCGAGCCGTGCATGCAGGCGGCAATCTCGACCGGATACGCACGCCAGCCGCTGTGCCCACTGGCAAGCGCGGGCCGCCGCACGAGATGGTCGAAACGCAGGCGCAGCTTGGCCCGGTCGGACAACTCCGCGTGCGAATCAAGAAAATCGCGCAGCAAGTGGCGCAGCAACGCCGGCGTCAACGGTTCGGTCGAAAGCTGCTTGTCGATATGCAGGTACAGTCGCGACATGTGGATGCCGCGCGCATCGGCACGCTTGAGGTTGACGAACGCATCGACGCGAGCGCTAACCCGCTGGACCTGATCGCCGGCAGCGACCATCAGCACCGGCATTTCAATACCGTCCATGCCAACCCAATCGAGTGCGCCGGCATGATCGGTGTGCCCGTCGCTGGCGACGTCGGGCATGGCGCGCTGGGTGTTTTCGTTGATCGACATGAGGTGTGTGTTTGCAAGTAATTGGAGCAAAGTGCGGGCGCGACGCGCCTTCGTCAATGGTCCGCCCTTGAAGAACGCAGCGAGGAGCGACCTGCCCGCCAGGCGTCCCATGCCGTTTGCAGCGGCAACCGAGCAAGCAATCGAGCCAAAGCGACGGGCGGATCAACGGCAGCCGATGCCTTGCCTGCACGCCAGCGATCGGCGCAGACGGCAGCCGCATGCAAGGGACCCAATTGCGCGCCAGACTGCACCGGTGTGGCCATATCGGCTGCCAGCACGGACAGCCATTCGCGCACGGCCGCTATTTGGGCAGGCGAGTTGCACGCGATGTCGCCACGCGCGAGCCGATGACGCGCCAGCAGGTCAAGCGGTAATGGCAAGCGTCCGTCACGCAGTGCATCGCCCAGCAGCGCGGTTTCGCGCAGCGCGCGCGCCAGAGCATGCACCTGCGCAATCGCAGCGGCGTCGAGCGGGGCAAACAGCGTCGCTTCGATCTGCGCCAACGGTTGGTACAACGCCTGGTAACCTTCAAGCAATGCGCGACGATCCGCCGCAGGTTCGCTGTCGCGCTGCGTCAAGGCACCACCGATCGCCGCGTACCAGTCGCGCAATGCAACGCTAGCGAACGCACGATGCGTGGCCAGCGTCTGGGTCAATGGATGGCGAGCCTCGCCGCTGCCAGCGCGTGCAAACTCCTCGGCCCACCACTGCAATTTCGTGGCCGAAGGTTGCGCCTCGCGAATGCCGAACGCGGCGTGTTCTATCTCCAGACGCAGACACGCGAAAGCACTTTGTGCAGGTCGTTCGCTTGCGTCAACGAACTTCAGCGCAAGCGCCAATTCCGGTCGCGCCGCAATCCATTTCGTCTCGTAGCTTGCCAGCGGCGAATCCAACGGCACAGCCTTCATTCTGCAAGCCCGAGCACGAGCGGCAAATCCCGTGGTGAGGCGACGACATGATCCGCCTGCCAGGTTGCCGGATCGCTGCCATTGAGATAGCCCCATGCCGCGGCAATCGTGAGCACGCCAGCCGCGCGGCCGGCTTGCACATCGCGCACGTCGTCGCCGACAAATACGCATTCCGAAGCCGCGACGCCAGCCAGCTCGCACGCGCGCAGTACGGGCGCCGGATGTGGCTTGCGCACAGAAAGGCAATCGCCAGTGACGACGGCTGCGCAGCGCTGACGCAGTTGCAGAACATCGAGCAAGGGCCACGTCAGCCAGCCCGGTTTGTTGGTAACGATGCCCCATGCAATGGCGCGCGATTCCATGAGTTCCAGCAGTTCGCTCATGCCCTCGTAGAGACGCGTATGCACGGCCATGTTGACCGAGTAAATGTCGAGAAAACGGGGCAACCACTGATCGATCATCGTGTCATCTGCGCCAGGCAAGCCGGCCCGCAGCATCGCGCGACCGCCGCTCGATACGACCTTGCGCACCGCTTCGACATCGGGCGGTGGTGTGCCCAGTTCTGCGCACAGCGCCTGCACGGCGACGATCAAATCGGGTGCCGAATCAACCAGCGTTCCGTCCAGATCGCGGCAGCGCGATGATCATGCCGGTTTTGACGCGCAAACCAGGTAGTTCACTGCGACACTGGCAGTCAGCCACGCTTTGCGCGTGAACGGGTTGTAGGCAATCCCGCGCAGATCATCCAGCGCGAGACCGGCGGCGCGCAGATCCGTCGCAATCTCGCTCGGCTTCAGAAACTGCGCGTAGTGATGCGTGCCACGCGGCAGCAGGCGCAGCAGATGCTCGGCGCCGAGAATCGCGGCACCAAATGCGAGCGGCGTGCGGTTCAGGGTGGACAGAAACAACATGCCACCGGGTTTGAGCAAGGTCGCGCAAGCGCGGATCACGCTGGCCGGGTCCGGCACATGTTCGAGCATTTCCATGCAGGCGATGACATCGAAGGTGGCGGGCATTTCGGTCGCAAGCGCCTCGGCGCTGACCTCGCGGTAGTCGACGCTGACTCCACTTTCGTGGAGATGCAGGCGCGCGACATCGAGCACTGCCGGCGCCAGATCGATCGCGGTGACGCTCGCCCCGGCACGTGCGAGCGCTTCGCTGAGAAGACCGCCACCGCAGCCCACGTCGAGCGCGCGCACGCCCTTCAATGGCACACGGTCGGCGATATACCCCATGCGCAGTGGATTGAGATCGTGCAACGGGCGCGATTCGCCATCCGCATCCCACCAACGCGCGGCGAGGCGGTCGAACTTCGCGGTTTCGGCGGGGTGTACGTTTTGCGCGGGCTGCAACATCTCATCCAATCCTGTCGTAAGGCCGATGCCGCGACGCGGCAACCGTCACGGGTAACTCATGCAAGGCTGCCGCACGCGCGAGGCACCCCAGGCTACGCGATACGTTCGCGCCAACGCTGTGCCATCGCGCGCAATTGGACCACATCCTGACCGGGCAGCACGCCGTCGCGCAGCTTGCGCTTGCCTGCGATCCACACATCACTGACCTGATAGCGGCTGCCAGCGTAGACCAGTTGCGAAATCACGTTGTACATCGGCTGGGTTTCGATATCGCCCAGGCGTATCGCCGCGAGATCGGCCTGCTTGCCGACTTCGATCGAACCGATGCGCTCGCTCCAGCCCAGGGCTTTGGCACCACCGAATGTAGCTGCGCGCAGGGCGCTGGGCGCATCGAGTGCACTGGCGTCCTGCGCGACCGCCTTTGCCAGCAGCGCGGCCGTGCGCATCTCGCCGAGCATGTCCAGATCGTTGTTGCTGGCGCAGCCGTCGGTGCCGATGGCGAGGTTGACGCCCGCACGGCGCAGCTTTTCAGCCGCACAAAACCCCGATGCGAGTTTCAGATTCGATTCGGGACAATGCACGACCGAGACCCCGGCTTCGGCACATGCGGCTATCTCGGCATCGATCAACTGGGTCATGTGCACGGCAATCAGATGATCGTTGACCAAGCCCAGACTCTGCATGCGCGCGAACGGCCGTGCGCCATGCTGGCGCTTGGCTTCCTCCACTTCGTGCGCAGTCTCGTGCAGATGCAGATGCACCGGTACATCGAGCTGATCGGACAGCATGCGGATTCGCTCGAAACTCGCGTCGTCAACCGTGTAGGGCGCGTGCGGCGCAAAGCTGGTACCAAGCAAGGCCTCACCGCGAAATTCGTCGTGGACGGCCAGGCCCTTGTCAAAATATTCGTCGCGACTGGACGCCCATGCGGTTGGAAATTCGATGATCGGCAGGCCGACCATGGCGCGGAAACCAAGTCGGCGATAGGTCGCGGCCTGGATGTCCGGAAAGAAATAATTCTCGTTGCAGCAGGTGGTACCTCCACGCAGCATTTCGGCGACGGCCAGTTCGACGCCATCGCGAACGAACTCCGGGTCCACGAACGCAGCTTCGGTCGGCCAGATATGTTCCTTGAGCCAGCGCATCAGCGGCAGGTCATCGGCCAACCCGCGCATGAGGGTCATCGGGTTGTGCGTGTGCGCGTTGACGAAACCGGGAATCAGTGCGTGTTCGGCCAACTCGATGCGCTCGCGCGGCGCATAGCGCGCATTCAAATCGCTGCGCGGCGCGATGGCGACGACGCGGTCGCCTTCAATGGCAACCGCGTAGCCTTCGAGGACGATACCGTGCGGCTCAACCGGGATGAGCCAGCGCGGTTCGATCAGCAGATCGATGGGCTGCATGGAGAGGTGCAGTTGAGGGCTGAGGGTATAGGGCTGAAAAGCGGCAGGAGTGCGAGGTGGGTTCTTCAATCCGCGCTTTTATTTCACGCGCGACATGTACTCGCCGGAGCGCGTATCGACCTTGATCCTCTCGCCCTGACCGACAAACAACGGCACGCGCACGACCGCACCGGTTTCAAGCTTGGCCGGCTTGCCGCCGCCGCCCGAGGTGTCACCGCGCACGCCGGGATCGGTCTCGGTAATTTCCAGTTCGACAAATACCGGCGGCGTTACCAGCAAAGGCGCGCCGTTCCACAACGTTACGATGCACACTTCGTTGCCTTTGAGCCATTTTGCGGCTTCGGCGACTGCCTTCTCGTCGGCCGCGATCTGCTCGTGGGTGTCCGGATGCATGAAATGCCAGAACTCGCCGTCCGAATACAGGAACTCCATATCGGAGTCCATGACATCGGCGGCCTCCAGCGAGTCGGTCGCCTTCATCGTCATTTCGACGCTGCGCCCGTTCTTGAGATTGCGGTATTTGACGCGCGTAAACGCCTGGCCTTTGCCGGGCTTGACGTATTCGGTGTCGGTGATCGTGCAGGGGTGCCCGTCCACGATTATTTTCTGGCCGTTCTTGACGTCGTTCATGCCATAACTGGCCATGCGAAGCTCCTGTGTTCACTTGTCGGGCGCGCCGCGGGCATACGCCGGGCGTGAAAGCGGACCTGTGTCTTGAACTGTCAAAAAAGCCGCTCGATGAAAGCGGCTAAAATGATGTTCCTGCGCCCGAATGGATCGGACTGTCCCGCAATGATAACCGCTAAAGCGATTCCGGCGCAGCCCGTGCGCTGGCAGCAACTGTGGCGTGACGCGGTCACCGATCCGCTCGAATTGCTGCGCTTGCTCGATCTTTCGGCGATGGCGGCAGACCTGCTCCCCGCGACAGATAGCGGGTTTTCCCTGCGGGTGCCCCGTGGGTTCATCGCGCGCATGCGCCGCGGCGATCCGGCCGATCCGCTGCTGCGCCAGGTGCTGCCGCACGCGGCGGAACTGGACGACGTGGCCGGTTTCAGCGCAGATGCCGTCGGCGACATCGCTGCACGTGCCAGCCACGGCGTCCTGCACAAGTACCACGGCCGCGCCCTGTTGATTGCCACCGGCTCGTGCGCCATCAATTGCCGCTACTGCTTTCGGAGGCATTTTCCGTATGCCGAGGAAACCGCGGCGACCAACGGCTGGAAACAGGCCATAGCTTACCTGCGCGGCGAGCCGTCGATCAGCGAGGTAATTCTGTCCGGCGGCGATCCCTTGTCCTTGTCGACGCCGAAGCTGGCCGAACTGACGCAGGCGCTGACGGACATCGCGCATATCCGCCGTCTGCGCATCCACACGCGGCTACCGGTGGTGCTGCCTGAACGCGTTGACGCACATTTTCTCGATTGGCTCGGCGCCCTGTCGTTGCAACGCGTAGTGGTGCTGCACGCCAACCATCCCGACGAAATCGATGCCAAGGTGGTTGCCGCTTGCGCGGCCCTGCGTGGAGCCGGCGCGACGCTCCTAAACCAGACCGTGCTGCTGCGCGGCGTCAACGACAACGCCGATACGCTGGTGGGGCTGTCGGAGCGCCTGTTCGATGCCGGTGTGCTGCCGTATTATCTGCACCAGCTCGACCGCGTTGCCGGCGCTGCGCATTTCGAGGTTGACGACAGCCGCGCCCTGGCCTTGCATGATGCCTTGCGCGAGCGTCTGCCCGGTTACCTGGTGCCCCGCCTGGTGCGTGAAGTCGCCGGCGCGCCCTGCAAACTTCCGTTAGGAAACGAACAATCGATGGCAATGCGCGAGCGATTCCGGTAAATATCGAAGTTGCCGCGCGCGGCTGCGATGCTCGCCCCACCTGCGCCCCGCTGCGGCAAACCAAAACGACCGACTTTCGCAGCCGGCCTGAATCTCTTCCCGTACTCCTGAAATCACCCAACCGATGAGCCGACCCGACAACATCATCAAACTGCTGCTGGTCGACGATTCCGTCGATGAAGCCGAGCAGATCATCAGCGTCCTGCGCAACGGCGGCATCGCGGTAAGGCCGACCCGGGTGAGCACTGAAGCCGAACTCGACACGGCGCTCGAACAGCAAACGCCGGATGTGATCGTCGCCGATCTGTCCTGCAAGGAATTGAAACTGCGGCAGATCCACGAAGCCGCCGAGCGTGGCGGCCGCGACATCGCGCTGATCGCCTGCGGCCGCGGATTGTCCGAGGAAGCGATTGTCAATGCGTTTCGGGACGGCGCACGCGCGCTGCTGCTGCGCGATTCGCACGAACACGTGCAGATGATCGTTCGACGCGAATTCGAGGCGCTGACCATGCGCCGCGGGGTACGTCGGCTGGAAGTTTCCTTGCGCGAATCCGAACGGCGTTGCGATGCGCTGCTCGATTCCTCGCGCGATCCAATCGCGTTCGTACACGAGGGCATGCATGTGCGCGCGAACAAGGCGTATCTGGACATGTTCGGCTATGACGAGTTCGAAGATGTCGAAGGCATGTCGATTCTCGACATGATCGCAAGCGAAGATGCAGACGATTTCAAGACCCTGCTCAAGCGTCTGTCCAAGGGCGACAAGCCCCCGCAGCGACTGAACCTCAACGCCAAGCGCGGCGATGGCAGCACGTTTGGCGCGACGATGGAGTTTGCCGAGGCCAGCTACGAGGGCGAACCCTGCCAGCAGATCACGTTCCGTTTGCAGGCGTCCGATCCGAATATCGCGCAAGAACTGGATGCGCTGCGTTCGCGCGACTTGATCACCGATCTGTTCAACCGCCCGTATCTGATGAACCAGGTGGACCAGGCCGTTGCCGGCGCTGCCAACGGCAAGACCGACCAGGCGCTGATGTTGATCGAGCCGGACAATTTCCGCCAGATTCTCGAAAACGTTGGCCTTGGCAATGCCGATGTCCTGCTCGGCGATCTGGCGACGTTGTTGCGCGAGCACCTTGGCGAAACGGATGTGGCCGGCCGCGTTGGCGAACACACGTTTGGCGTGCTGGCGACCGCGCGCAGCAGCGAGGCGACCAGACAGCTTGCCGAAGCTTTGCGCAACGCCTTCAGCGAACGCATCTTTGAAGTCGGCACGCAGTCAATCAGTTTGACCGTCAGCATCGGCGCGGTCTTGATGGGCGAGAAAAACGCCAACGCGGCCACCGTACTCAATCTTGCGAGCACTTCGTTGCGCAGCGCGCAGACCGAGGGCGGCAACCGCCTCCATCTGATCGATCCGTCCGAGCAGGACAAGGCCGCGGCGGAAAGCACGCGTCATTGGCTGGACATGATCGACAACGCGTTGGAGCACAACGATTTCGTCCTGTATTACCAGCCGATAATCAGCCTGCACGGCGCCGAAGGCGATTTCTACGAAATCCTGCTGCGCATGACCGGGCCCAAGGGGGAGATTTCTCCCGCCCAGTTCATGCCGATTGCCGAACGCCACGGCAAAATGCCGGCCATCGACCGCTGGGTCATCGCCAATGCCATTCGCGCGATTGCCGAGCGCGAGCGCGCAGGGCACCGCACGACTTTTTTCGTCAAGCTGACGCCGCACTCGCTCGATGACCAGACTTTGCTGCCGTGGATCGCGCAGCAGCTCAAGACCTCGCGTCAGCGCGGCGATTCGCTGGTGTTCGAGATGCCCGAGAGCAAGGTGGTTACCAGTCTCAAACCCGCGCGCGCCTTCGCCAAGGGACTCGAACAAATCCATTGCGGCTTCGCGCTGGAGCAATTTGGTTCGGGCCTCAACTCATTCCAGTTGCTCAAGCACATTCCCGCGCATTATCTGAAGATCGATCGCACGTTCATGGCCGAGTTGCCCAAGCACAAGGAAAACCAGGAAAAGATCAAGGAGATCTGCGAGCAGGCGCACCATGCGGGCAAGTTGACTGTTGCCGAATTCGTCGAGGACGCGGCAAGTATGTCGATTCTTTTCAGTTGCGGCGTGAACTTCGTGCAGGGAAATTTCCTGCAGGAACCGGAGAAAATCCTGACCCACGCGGCATGAAAAAAAGCCGGATGCAGCGGGGTCGGGAAGGCACTCATCGACCGCTGCGCTGGACGCGCGCAGCCCGCAATGCAGTTACCAAATGGTGCGTTCTGGCAACAGCCCGCGCAATTCCGCATCGGTCAAATTGCGCCATTGGCCGACCTTCAATGCACCCAGCTTGATATTCACGATACGCACGCGACGCAACTCGGTCACCCGATAGCCAAATTCATTGGCCATCAGGCGGATTTGCCGGTTGAGGCCTTGCGTGAGGATAATGCGAAAGCCGAATTTGGCCAGCCGCGTTGCTTTGCACGGCTGGGTCATCTTGTGATGGAGGCGCACGCCGCGCGCCATGCCGCTGAGGAATTGTTGCGTGATCGGCTTGTTCACGCCCACCAGGTATTCCTTTTCGTGACGATTCTCCGATCGCAGGATCTCGTTGACGATGTCGCCATTACTGGTCAGCAGGATCAGGCCTTCCGATTCCTTGTCCAGGCGACCGACCGGAAAAATGCGCTCGCGATGATCGACGAAGTCGATGATGTTGCCGCCAATCGCGGTTTCGGTGGTGCAGGTGATGCCAACCGGCTTGTTCAGGGCGATATAGACATGATTGCGCGTTGCGCTTGCCGGGCGCCGCGCGAGTAGCGGTTGACCGTCTACGCGGACCTCGTCGCCCTCTATCACTTTGCTGCCGATGCCGGTGGGCAGGCCGTTGAGAGTGACGCGCTTTTCGGCGATCAGTCGATCCGCTTCACGGCGCGAGCAGAAACCGGTTTCGGCGATGTGTTTGTTGAGGCGCATGCACCATTCTAGCGGATGCGTGCGCAGCGACTGTCGCGCATACCATTCCCGGCAGGCATTGGTCACTCGCGCTCGCCGCTCCTGGTGAAGTGTCCATGTCGGCGACTACATCAGGACGAGTTCCTCGGCCGAGGTCGGATGTATCGCGACCGTGGCATCGAAATCAGCCTTGCACGCGCCCATCTTCAACGCGACGGCGAAGCCCTGGATGATCTCGTCCACACCCGAACCAGCGAGATGGATTCCGACAATGCGTTCTTCTGTACCGACACAGACAAGTTTCATCAGCGTCTTCTGTTCGCGCTGGGCAAGCGCGGCCAGCATCGGGCGAAAACTTGCGCGATGGACCGTCACGGTCTCGCCGTGCAGTGCGCGCGCCCTGTCTTCGGACAAGCCGACCGTTGCGATGGGCGGATGCGAAAACACGACAGTCGCGATGTTGTCGTAGTCGAGTTTGGCCTCCGCCTTGCCGCCGAAAACGCGATCGGCCAGCTTGCGCGAGGCGGCGATGGCGACTGGCGTCAATGCGACGCGTCCGGTCACATCGCCGACTGCATAGACATTTTCAGCACTCGTGTTCTGAGTCGCATCGGTGGCGATGAAACCGTTCGCATCGCACACGACGCCGATATGTTCAAGGCCGAGATCCTCGCTGTTCGCCTGGCGACCGGTGGCCCAGATCACGACCTCAAAGTGGTCGACTGACGGGCCATCCGAAAATTCCAGCGTATGACCCTGTTCTGCTTCTTTTGCGGCGGTCGGTGTGCGTCCAAACGCGAGCGTGATTCCCTGCGCCTGCATCGCCAGCGCGAGCGCATCGCCGAGCTCGCAATCGAATGAGCGCAGCAAGCGTTCGCCACGTGCGAAAAGGCTTACGTTTGCACCGAGCGCGCGCAACACGCCGGCAAGTTCAACAGCGATGTAGCCGCTGCCGACAATCGCGACGTTTTTCGGGCACGCGTGCAATCCGAAGAAGCCATCAGAGTCGATAGCCAGTTGGCCGCCCGGAATCTTGGGCCGTTGTGGACGCGCTCCGGTGGCGATCAAGACGTGCGCGGCATTGAGTACATGCGCGCCTGCGCCAACGCAATGTGGCGCGATGAAGCGACCACGCTCGCAAATCAGCCGGATGCCGCAATCGGCGAAGCGTCGGCGGTAGCTTGCGTGGATGTTCGCGATGTAGCTGGTGCGGCGAGCAATAAAGGTTTCCCAGTCGAGTGCTCCTGGCGTCACCTCGAAACCGATCTCGCGCGCGAGTTCCTGCGCATCGGCCAGTTCGGCGGCAAGCCACATCGCTTTTTTCGGCACGCAACCGACGTTGACACAGGTGCCGCCAAGTGCGCCTGGTTCGACCACAGCCACTTTCGCGCCCAAGCTCGCAGCGCGGATCGCCATCGCGACTCCACCGGAGCCAGCGCCGAGCACCACCAGATCGAAGTGTTCACTGACCATGAATTTCTCCGCAGACTGCCCGTGCTTTCGCGGCCGGCGAGCAGGTCCAACCGGCCGGTCGCCGACCAGCTTACGGCTTGGACGCAACCGAAGAGACAGCTGCGCGCGGCAGCGACAATGCGCTCGCGTGCGTCGCATCGTGATACAGCGTTACCGTGACCTTGCGCGCGTCCTTGCCTGATTCGTCGGTCACGACGCCGCCAGCGTTATAGTTTTTCTCGGCATACATCGAATTCATTGGTCCGATCACGAGGCGCAGACGGCTGCCCTTGGCGATGCGCCGTGCGACAAACGTGAAGTGATCGAAGTCGTAACGCTCGATCGCGCCCGGTTTGGCCAGGGTGGCGTCACGCAAGCTGTGCCGATAGCGCGCGCGAATTGCGTCGCTGGTGAGAAATACGCTGCTGCCATCGGGCTTGATCTCGAACACACTGACGGAAATATCGGTATCGGGCTGGTCCAGGGCAATCCATGCCGACAGCTTGAAGAAACCCGCCACGTCGGTATCGGCAGCGAACGCCGGGGAGTGATAGAACAACGCCTTTCCGGATGCCCCCAGCACACCACGCTGATCGGTTAGTCCGTTCGGCAAATCCTCCTCTTCCCATGCCGCCGAACTCGTATCGAGTGGATCGTAAATGTAACGATCGGGCTGGCTGCGGCCGGGATTCGCACGCAGATCGCCAGAGGCGAACACATCGTTCGCACGCGCGGCAGTCGAGTCCAGATACCACGTGTCCGTGCGCGTGGTCGCCGCATCCAGCGTCGGCGCGTAGCGCCATGCCTCCTCGCCGGTCACGTAGAACGCCACCCTGTCCTGCAGAAATTTCGGCTTCGCGCCGTCCTTCATCGTCCAGTCGTACCACTCCTTGTGCAGCGCATTCATGTCGAGCAGAGCGGCTGGCCCGAACTTGAGACCTCCCACGTCTGCCTTGGGGGTACGCGTGCCGGCGTGGTCCCAGGGACCGATGATGAGGTAGTGCTTTGCCTGGGCTTGCGCAGAACCGTCGCGCATTGCGTCACGGTAATAGGCGAGTGCGCCTGGCTGGTCGCCGTCATACTGTCCGCAGATGCTCAAGATCGGCAGGGACAGCTTCGCAAGCTGCTCGGGCGTCGGGCTGAAGCTGTCCCAATACGCATCCTGCGCAGGATGCGAGATCCAGGTCTGGAAAATCGGTGAAGGATTGCCGACATAACGATCGAGTTCATTGAAAGGCGCGTGCGCCTGGAACGCGCGCTTGAACTGCGCACTCCAGAACGCACTGTCGCCAAAGACGTTTTCCTGCGATGTGTGCCCGCTAACCAACGCCAGCCATTGCATGTCGTAGGAGTAAAACATGTTGTGCTGCATCGGATAATCGACGCCGGGCTTGGGCGATGCGACCGGCACAATGGTGGCCAGATGCGGAGGGAATTCCTTCGCGGTGGCCCACTGATCGTAGCCTGCGTACGAACCACCCCACATGGCGACCTTGCCGTTGCAATAGGGTTGCGTCGCAAGCCATTCGACCACGTCATGGCCATCTTTCGCTTCCTGCAAAAGCGGCGTGAACTCGCCCTCTGAGTTGCCGCGGCCACGTACGTCCACGGTCAGGAACACATACTCGTGCGCTGCGAAATACATGCCGCGCTCGTGATAGGTTTGCGCAATGTACGGTGTCAGGGTGAACACACACGGCAACGGCTGTGGCTGATCGCGGGGCTGGTACAGCGTCGCGTTGAGTTTGACGCCATCGCGCAGCGGAATCTTCACGCCCCACTGGAACTTGATCGGTGCGGGCGCGGCATCCTTCGCCAATGCGCTGCAAGGGAAGCACGCGCCGAGCGCGAGCGCGATACCGAAAACACAACCACAATTGAACATGAATTTCCTTTTTCTTGAATCAGGCAAAGCGCGCCGCGCTGAACGGCGCGAGATCGAACGAGGACATGCGCGCTGTCGCAACTTCGCTAACCAGCAAGCCGGTCACAGCCGACAGCGTCACCCCCAGCATGCCATGCCCGGTCGCAAGGATCAGATTATCGATGCCTGGGGCCCGCCCGAGCACGGGTAGATCGTCAGGGGTCATCGGGCGCCAGCCGTACCATTCCTCGACCACGGCTGGGCCTTGGGGGTCGTGCAGAAACTGCGCCGCACCTCGTTTGAGCGCATCCAACCGCGTTCGGTTGAGCGACGTGTCGTAGCCGGCAAATTCCATCGTGCTGCCGAGCCGGAAGCCCGATTTCCACGTCGTCACGCATACGCTCGGTTCCTTCAAGGTCAGCGGAATACGCGGACACAGCGTGGGTCGCGTATAGGTGATCGAATAACCCTTGCCTGGCTGGATCGGAATGCGCAGGCCGAGCTGGCGCGCGAACGTCGGCGACCACGCCCCGAGCGCGAGTACCACCTCGCGTCCGCTGAAGTCGCCATTGGACGTGGCGACTTTCGTGATGCGCGCCCCGTCGCGCACGATGCCATCGATACGCGTGCGTTCGGCGATGATGCCGCCCTTCGCGCGCACTGCACGTGCGAGCTCGGCGACATAGGTGTCCGGGCGCAGTTGCGCGTCGCCCGGATTGAAAAACGCACCAACGACGCCGGATTTGAGCGCCGGTTCGCGCGCCAGCGTCGTCGCCGCATCGAGTATGTCGACCTGCATGCCAAGATCAGCGAAACGCGCAAGCAGCGCCTGCGCTTGAGCAAAATTCGCTGCGTCGCGATACACGTTGAGGGTCCCGGAAGCTTCGAATTCGCAGACAAGCTTATGCTCGCGCACCAGCGTCTCGATCAACTCGCGCGAACGCCGCAACAACGGCGCCTTGATCGCGGTCACGCGCGCAACTTCCTTCCAGTTGCAGTGACCGGCAAACTCGAACAGCCAACGCAGTAGCGCGGGGTCACGGCGCAGCTTGATCCGCAGGGGTGCGTCCGCCTTGAACAACCAGCCGATCGCGCTGCGCAGGTTGTCCGGGGTCGCCAGCGGAGCTGCGTGGCTTGGAGTCAAGGTGCCGCAGTTGCCGTGCGAAGCAGCGCAGCCTGCCGATTGTTGTTCGAGCACGGTCACGCCGCGTCCGGCATCGAGCAGATAGACCGCGCAGGCAAGTCCGATCACTCCCCCGCCCAGAATCAAAACGTCCGATGGTTGCGCTGTCATCAGCGCGATTGTACGTTTCTGCGGCCGTTAAACTGAAGCCTGTCGCCACGCGAGCCAATCGCTTCGACACGAATCGAGCCCGAGCCGCCTCTGCTTCGATCGGCGCCGAGGCAATGTTCACCTGGCGGCATGAAAAATCCGCAGTTCGGAACTGGCATCAAACATGCAGCGTCCAGACTCGGATTTCACGGACTTGCCAGGCGCCCTGATGAAGGTATCGACGAACGAACTCCTGCTGGCGTTGCGCGCGCCCAACTCCGGTTGGCTGGCGGCGCTGGTATGTGCCCTTGACGAGGCGCTGCAGGATCCCGATTTCGGCGAACCCCAGCGCGAATTGGTGCGCAACTTGCTCGACAACGGTCATGTGCCGCACACCATCGCACTGGCCGCCAACGAACGCCTTACGCGTTTCGAGGAAACTGTCAAAGATCTGCACTCGTTGTTCGTCACCGTTGGGGAAGAGCCTCTGCGCGAGGCCGTGGCGCGTCCGAAACTGACACTTTGCGGCGGAACTACCTGAGTCGCCTGGCAAACGCCCCGCAAGCGAACCAGGCTTGACACCCCGCCGCCGCTCAGCGAACGTGGCGGTGATGATGTTTCGGCTGATCTACGTGTTGTTGTTGCCACTCGTCGTGGCCGCTTGCTCGATCACTCCGCGGCGCGCCTCCCATACTGCGCCCGCACCCGTCGCCACCGAGCGCACGGATGCAGCCAACGCAGTCTTGTTTCGCGCCATTGCGCTGGTCGGCACACCCTACCATTACGGTGGCAATACGCCGCAAGGCGGTTTCGACTGCAGCGGCCTGGTGGACTACGTGTTCCGCGACGCCGCCGGCTTGGCGCTGCCACGCACTTCAGCGCAGATGAGCGAACTGGGCGCACGCAAGCTCGCGATCGATTCGCTGCAATCGGGTGATCTGGTGTTTTTCGCCGACGGCAGACAGGTCAGCCATGTTGGCGTGTACGTCGGCGCTCGCCGTTTCGTGCACGCACCCAACAGCGGGGGCACCGTGCGTCTGGATAGTCTCGACGGCTCGTGGTGGCGCGAGCATTTCGTGTACGGCAAACGCGTGTTGTAAAGCTGCGGCGGAGATTTCCAGAAGGGTGGGGCTCGGCGAATATCCAATCTCCGAGCCCGATTACCGATCCCTCAGTGCTCGTGCCCACCCGCACCATGGGCGTGCTTGTGCTCGACTTCCTCTGGCGTCGCGTCGCGGACATCCACGATCTCGATATCGAAGACCAGCGACTTGCCGGCGAGTGGATGATTGAGATCGACGTCGATCACGCTGGAGCCGATCTTGTGGACCACCACCATGCGCGAGCCCGCTTCCTGCGTCTGCAACACCGTGCTCATGCCCGGACGCAGACTTTCGGCGTCGTCAAAATACTTCTTCGGTACGCGCTGGGTGAAATTCGCGCGGCGTTCGCCGTAGGCGTCGGCCGGTGCAAGCGCGACCTTGAAGCAATCACCGACGGCATGACCCTTCAAGGCCGTTTCCAGCCCGGCAATGATATTGCCTTGACCGATCAGCACAGTGAGCGGCTCGCCGCGCTCGCGCGACGAATCGATCGGCCCGGCGCCGCCGTCATTGACGGTGTAATGAAACGAAACGACCTTGTTGGCTTCGATTTTCACGCAGCACTCCGCAACCAAAAAAGCGCGCGAGCCTAGCAGATCGCTGGCACGCCGTCATTCGGGGACCGGCGTTTCCGCTGTTCCAAAGGGTGCGCCGTGCGCTTCGGGCCCCAACCAGGTCACGATCGCCAGCAGCACCGCGACGGCTGCTATGAACGTCGCCATCGCGAACGCGTAATCTCCGCCACGTTGCCCCGCGAACCACGCCAGGAAGGGCGCGGTGAACGAGGCGAGCAGGTTGCCTCCCTGGTAGGCAAATCCCGGCAAGGTTGCGCGCACCGTGTCCGGCGCCAGTTCGTTCAAATGCACCGGCACCACGCCCCACGCGCCCTGCACCATGATCTGCAGCAGAAACACGCCGACGCCGAGCAGCACGACAGAACCGCCGTACGCCCACAACGGCACCATCGGCAAGGCAAGCAGGGCCGCGACGATGATGGCGCGGCGGCGACCGACTTTTTCCGACCACGCGCCGAAGAACAGGCCGCCGACAATCGCGCCGATGTTCAACGTGATCGTCAGCCACGCGACTGTCTGTGTGTCGAAATGATGCTGTGCCTTGAGGAAAGTCGGATACAGATCCTGCGAGCCATGACTGAACATGTTGAACGCCATCATCAGCACGACCAGATACGCGAACAGGCGCCAGCGACCGCGCATCGCCACGAAAAAACCCAGGCGCGGCGTTGCCGATTTGCGCGCCGATAACCACACCGGAGATTCGGGTACATGTCGGCGCACATAAAGCACCAGCAACGCCGGCAGCACACCGAGCGCGAACATGCCGCGCCAGCCAATGTGATCGAACAGCAGCAGATAGCACAGACCGCCGAGTAGATAGCCGACTGCATAGCCTTCCTGCAACAGGCCCGACACCGCGCCGCGCGCCTTGGCCGGGATCGATTCCATCGCCAGCGACGCGCCAATACCCCACTCCCCGCCCATCGCGATGCCGAACAACGCACGCACCACCAGCAGCACGGCCAGCGAAGGCGCCAGTGCGGACGCAGCCTCGAAAACCGCGAACAACGCGATGTCGACCATCAACACAGGGCGGCGCCCGTACCGATCGGCGAGGCGCCCGAAGATATAGGCGCCGAGCGGACGCATGGCGAGGGTCAGCATCAAGGAAAACGCGACTTCGGTCGTGCTGACGTGGAAATCGCGCGCAACTTCGGGTATCACGAACACCAGCAGAAAATAGTCGAATGCATCCAGCGTCCAGCCGAGAAAGCTGGCGAAGACGACTTTGCGCTGGGTTGTATCAAGCTCGCGCAAAACAGCGAGAAATACCATTTGCTGCGCCCCCTGCCTGACTGAACTGCTGCACCTGCCGCGTTGCTGCAAGCACCCTCCCTCAGGCTAGCACAGGCTCGCGCGCAGTCTGACGCCGGGGAAACGTGGTGAGACGATCAGACGGCGAGGCGCTGTTTGCGTCAGCGAAGAGCCATCTCACCGACGCGTGCCAGGGGTTGGGTTTTCGTCCCGCGACCACGGGTCGGCGGGCAATTCAGCAAAAATCGCGTACGCTCGCTGCACCCCGCCACGCGATGGCCCACGACGCCCAAGCCAATGGATCCAGCTGAGCACCGCGCCATTTCACGCCGCATCGCCAGACGCTTCCGCCGGCACTGGCATCGGGCTTATGCGGATCGCAAACTGCGTTACGATCCCGCCTACCGCGCCGCGGCTTCACTGGTCATCGACAGCGGCGAAAGCCTGCTGGATATCGGCTGCGGCCTTGGTCTGCTCGGTTTCTACCTGCGCGAACGCGGCTTTCGCGGCGCTTATCGTGGCGTCGATTTCGATGCGCACAAGATCGCCGAAGCACAACACGTTGCACGCAGCGACGCCGGACTCGCGTTCGATGGCGGAAGTGCGACGTCATTGCCGACGTTTTCAGGTCATGTGGCATTGCTCGACGTGCTGCATTACCTGAGCGCCGCCAGCCAGCAGGAATTGCTGCGCGATGCGGCAGCACGTGTGGCCCCCGGTGCGGTCCTGATCATCCGCAACGTCCTGCGTGAACGCAATTGGCGCTTTCACGCAACCGTGATCGAGGAGCACGTCTTGTACGCAACGCGCTGGATGCGCAGTCCGGCCCTGCACTATCCCGCGCGCGACGAAATTCTGACCCCATTGCGCGAGGCGGGCCTGGTTGTGGAGGTAAGCCCGCTGTGGGGATTTACGCCATTCAACAGTTTCGTCATCGTGGCGCGGCGGCCGCCCGCCACGACGGTCATGCCGGAGCCGACGCCGCCATAAAGAGAATGGTAATTGGAGCCCATGCGTGCGCGCGTCGTAAACTGTGCGCGCTCTCGACATTGGCTGCCGTATGTCCACCCTCACTCATCTGCAACAGCTCGAAGCTGAAAGTATCGACATCCTGCGCGAGGCGGTGGCTGAGTCCGAACGGCCGGTTATGCTGTATTCGATCGGCAAGGACAGCTCGGTCATGTTGCATCTGGCGCGCAAGGCGTTCTTTCCTTCGCGACCACCGTTTCCGCTGCTGCACGTCGACACCACCTGGAAATTTCAGGCGATGTACGCATTTCGGGAACGCATGGCTGCCGAATCAGGCATGTCGCTGCTTGTCCACTTGAATCCCGAAGCAGTGCGTCTGGGTATCAATCCATTCGAGCACGGATCGGCGGTGCATACGGACATGTGGAAGACGCAGGGGCTCAGGCAGGCGCTCGATCAACACGGCTTCGATATCGCGTTTGGCGGTGCGCGCCGCGACGAGGAGAAATCGCGCGCCAAGGAACGCGTATTTTCGTTCCGCTCCGCACAGCACCGCTGGGATCCGAAAAACCAACGACCGGAGCTGTGGCGGTTGTACAACGCGCGCCGCAATCCTGGCGAAAGTATTCGTGTTTTTCCGTTGTCCAACTGGACCGAACTCGACGTGTGGCAATACATCCGTGCCGAGAACATTCCTGTCGTACCGCTGTACTTCGCCGCCCCGCGCCCGGTGGTGACGCGCGATGACCAGCTTGTGATGGTGGACGATGCGCGGTTCCCGTTGCGCGCGGGCGAAGTCCCGCATTTGCGCGATGTGAGGTTCCGCACACTCGGCTGTTATCCGCTGACCGGCGCGGTCGAATCGACTGCCGACACGCTCGACGCGATCATTCTCGAAATGCAGCAGGCGCGAAACACCGAGCGTCAGGGCCGGCTGATCGATCACGATTCGAGTGCGTCGATGGAGAAGAAGAAATCCGAGGGCTATTTCTGATGCCTGCGCAGATCTCGCCGATTGACGCCGCAGCAAACGCCGGCATCCCGCAACCAACCCGCAGCCTGCTGCGTTTCATCACCTGCGGCAGCGTCGATGACGGCAAAAGCACCCTGATCGGCCGCCTGCTGCACGAATCCAAGGCACTGTTCGACGATCAGTTGAGCGCGCTCGCGGGCGACTCGAAAAAATTCGGTACGCAGGGCGACGCCCTCGATTTCGCACTCCTCGTCGATGGCCTCAGTGCCGAGCGAGAGCAAGGCATCACCATCGATGTCGCATACCGTTTCTTCGCCACCGAAAGGCGCAAGTTCATCGTCGCCGACACGCCCGGCCACGAACAGTACACGCGCAACATGGTGACCGGCGCATCGACCGCGGATCTGGCCGTGATCCTCATCGACGCACGCAAAGGTGTGTTGACGCAGACACGCCGGCACAGCTATCTGGTTTCGCTGCTCGGCATCCGCGACGTGGTGCTCGCGGTCAACAAGCTCGATCTCGTCGGCTGGTCTCGCGAAACGTTCGATGCGATCGACCACGACTATCGCGAGTTTGCGGCAAAGCTCGGCATTCAACGCATCACCAGCATTCCGCTTTCCGCGCTGGGTGGCGACAATATGGTGGCGCCCAGCGAAAACACGTCGTGGTACACCGGTCCGACCCTCTTGCACTATCTGGAAAATGTGGACATCGAGGGTGTCGGCGACAAAGGACCGTTGCGAATGCCGGTGCAATGGGTTAATCGGCCCAATCTCGATTTCCGCGGTTTTTCCGGCCGCATTCTGGGCGGTCGTGTGAAACCGGGCGACGCGATCCGCGTGTTGCCCTCGGGAAAACAATCGACGGTCGAGCGCATCGTCACCTTCGACGGCGATCTTGCGCAAGCGAGTTGCGGCCAGTCTGTCACCTTGACGCTTGCTGACGAAATCGACATAAGCCGTGGCGACGTGATCTGTGCGGCGGGCAATCCCGCGGAACTTGCCGATCAATTCGAGGCGAGCGTCGTATGGATGGCCGACAGCGCGATGCTGCCGGGACGGCCTTATCGGGTAAAACTCGGTGCTACAACGCTGGGCGCATCGTTCGGTCAGCCAAAATATGTGGTTGACGTAAATACGCTCGAGCACCTCGCCGCGAAGACGCTGGAACTCAACGAGATTGGCGTCGCCAACCTGACTCTCGATCGTGCGGTCGCGTTTGATGCCTACGCCGACAATCGTGACATGGGCGGTTTCATCGTCATCGACCGATTCAACAACCAGACCGTCGGCGCGGGCTTGCTGCATTTCGCGCTGCGCCGCTCGCACAACATCCATTGGCAGGCGGTCGAGGTCGACAAGCAGGCGCGCATTCGCCAGAACGGACACAAACCCTGCGTGTTATGGCTGACCGGTCTTTCGGGCAGCGGCAAGTCGACCATCGCCAATATCGTCGAACGTCAATTGCATGCGCTTGGCGCGCGAACCTACCTGCTCGATGGCGACAACGTGCGCCACGGCTTGAGCCGCGATCTGGGCTTCACTGACGCCGACCGTGTCGAGAACATCCGCCGCGTCAGTGAGGTCGCACGGCTGATGGTCGACGCTGGCATAATTGTGATCACTGCCTTCATCTCGCCGTTCCGCTCCGAGCGCCGCCTCGCGCGCAGCATGCTCGAGCAAGGCGAGTTCATCGAGATCTTTGTCGACGCGCCGCTCAGCGTGGTCGAACAGCGCGATTCGAAAGGTTTGTATCGCAAAGCGCGCAAAGGCGAACTGTCGAACTTCACCGGGATCGATTCACCTTACGAGACGCCCGAGAGACCCGAGCTGCATATCGACACGCAGCGCACCGATCCGGAAGAGGCGGCCACGCTGATCGTCGACTATCTGGCTCGACATGCCTGGCTGGGCGTGGCGGGGCAAGGATGAGCGGAGGCTGAGGTTCAGGCCACCGGTCGCTTCCCGTCTTCAGCGGGAAGGTAATCGCCTCTAGCCTCGGCCACTATAATTCCTTATAATCCCCGGTTTTCCGCATTCCAGACCCGTTGCGAGGCGTTCCATGAAAGTGCTGTCGTCCCTCAAGTCCGCAAAGAAGCGTCATCGCGATTGCAAGATCGTGCGTCGCCGCGGCAAGGTGTTCGTGATCTGCAAGAGCAACCCGCGCTTCAAGGCGCGTCAGCGCTGAGTGGAATAGCGTCACCGGATTTCGTCGAAAAGGGCCGCGTTGCGGCCCTTTTCGTTGGCTTCATCGCGTGGTCGGAAGGCGCATCTGCAAAGGCGGTCATGGAACCGTTCACATGCATCTGCTACAAAGGCAGTCGTTGATCCGCACAACCCAGAGTTCTTCCTTTCGGAACAGGGATTTGAACCATGAACGTGAAGTCCATTCTCGCCACAGCGACCCTCCTTGCCGCGATCTCTTCAATTGCTGCGGGCGCGCACGCCGATACGCTGGTGGTGGAGCACACGCATGCCCGTCACCACCGCGCCGCGCATTACGCCGAAACTGGCAATACGCCAAGCCGCGGCATGAGCATGGCCCAGGTCGAACGTCGTTATGGCACCCCGCTCAGCAAGCTCAATCCGGCCGGCGGGGACACTCGCAGGCATCCGACGATCAATCGCTGGCGCTACAACGGTTTCACCGTGTACTTCGAGCGCAATCGCGTGATCCACAGCGTACTCGACAACGTAGCCTACGCACCGCAATCCTGAGCCGATGAGCGTGGATTTCCGCCTGCCTGCTGAATGGGAGGCGCAGGCCGGGATCGTTATCGCGTGGCCGCATGCCGACACCGATTGGGCGCCGCGTCTGGCGAAAGTCGAAACGGCTTACGTCAGCCTGGTCGCTGCGATCGCTCGCTTCGAAAAAGTAGTGATCTGTGTCGGCGACAAGGACGTCCACGTACGCGCGGCGCAATTGCTGGCAGCTGCCGCCCTTGATCACGAGCGAGTGCGTTTCGTCGAAGTCGCCTACGACGATACCTGGCTGCGCGACTCGGGGCCGTTGACCTTGAGCAACGGGGCGACCTTCCGTCTGATCGATTTCCGCTTTACCGGCTGGGGCGGAAAATTCGAGGGCGGCCGCGACGATCGCCTGATAGAAGCGCTGTTCGCCTGCGGCGTCTTCGGTGCGGCCGAATATCGGCGCATTGACTGGGCGCTCGAAGGCGGTGCAATCGAATCAGACGGCAAGGGTACCCTCCTAATTGCTCGACGTGTTCGCTGCCGAGCGCGTACTTGTTCTCGACCACGGTTACCTGCAAGGCGACGACACCGACGCGCATATCGACACGCTCGCGCGCTTTGCGCCGGACGACGCGATCGTGTTCCAGGCGTGCGATGATCCCACTGATCCGCATTACGACGAGCTTTCGCAGATGGGCGAAGAGCTCGCAAATCTGCGCACTGCCGATGGGCGCCTCTATCGCCTGCATGCATTGCCGTGGCCGCGCCCGATTTTCGACGAAGGCCGCCGCCTGGCGGCCTCGTATGCCAATTATCTGATCGTCAATGGCGCTGTGGTGATGCCAGCCTACGGCGATCCAGCGGACGCGGCGGCGGCGGCCGTCATTGCAGCCGCCCATCCGGGACGCGCCGTCGTCACTGTCGATGCACGCGCGCTGATCTGGCAAAACGGCAGCGTGCATTGCCTGACGATGCAGATGCCGGCGGGTGCGCTCGCGGCGTAGCGAGCGTTCCCTGTACGTCGCGTCACACGTCTCCTTGCCATCCCGAATCAAGCGCGTCCAGCTTGGCCGTCCACACCGATCGTCTCGATGCGCCAGGTGCCGCGTCCGGCCTGTTTGGCTTCGTAGAGCATGGCATCCGCGCGCGCCACCAGCGAGGACGCATCGAGTGCGCCGCCATGACAGGCGGCGATGCCGATGCTGTTGCCAACCGACACGGTTACCCCCTCGCTCTCAAGCTGGAACGGCACACTCATCGCCGCGACGAGTTTCTCCGTGATGGTGCGCACGCGTTCGATGTCCGGAACGCCCTCCATCACCACGGTGAACTCGTCCCCACCCAAGCGCGCGACCGCATCCGAGGCGCGCACCTTGTCGCGCAGCCGCGCGGCGAATGCCCGGATCAATGCGTCGCCGATTGCGTGGCCCCAGGTATCGTTGACCTGCTTGAAGCGGTCAATGTCGACATAGAAGACGGCCAGCAGCGATTCCAGATTGCGCGCACGCTCGATCGCGCCATCGAGGCGCTCGTAGAACGCGGCGCGATTCATCAGACCCGTCAGCGGATCAATTCGCGCGAGGTGAATCAGGCGTTTTTCCTCACGTTTCTTCGAGGTGATGTCCTGAACCATCGCATGCACGCCGATCACGCTGGCGTCTTTCTCGGTGGTTTCCGGGATAAACGTGACTTCGACGCACTGATACTCCTCACCCTCACCCTCCCCTTCCTCGTCCTCGAATACAACGCGCTCGCCGGCCAGTGCGCGTTCGAGAAACGGCACGCGCCGAGCGTAAAGCGACGCGCCGAGCAGGTCGCGAACATTTTTCCCGGTAACGTCGTCGCCAGGGCTCGCATAGGCACGAACGAATGCCTCGTTGGCGAACACGAAGCGCTGCTGGGCGTCGAAATACGCGATCTTGAGCGGCAGGGTGTCGGCGATCGTGCGCAGGCGCCGCTCGCTGAGCTGGAACGCGCGCTCGACTGCGCGCATCGCGGTGATGTCCTGCGCATAACCCATCACATACGATGATCCATCGGTATCGACATAGACGCGGTTTCGATACTGCCACACCAGTTCCGCGCCACTTGCGTCGAGGACGCGCATCTGGCCAGCATCCTCGCCATTGTGCACGACGCGCTGCAGATAGTTGTCGACGAGAAAGCGCAGCTCCGGCGCCGACAAGTCTCGCAACGGCGTGCCGAGCAATTGCGCCACACTGCGCCCGAGAGCGTTCGCGATCGCTGGATTGACGGACAGCAAAGTGCCATCGAGATCATGGATGCAGATGAAGCCAGTGCTGTGCTGGAAGAAATCACGAAAACGCCGTTCACTGGCTTCAAGCGTCCGCATGGCGCGACGTTCGGCGGTGACATCGCGCGCGTATGCCAGATAGGCGCTGGCGCCCCATTGTGGCGCGGCCTGCGCAATAACTTCCACATCCATTTCGACGCCATTCTTCTTGCGGTGACGCCGGATGCGCATGCCGGACAGAATCAGATCGCCATTGGCGCGTTCGTCCGCACCTCCAATGTTGATAGGTACGCGCACATCGGCCAGGGTCATTGCGAGAAACTCTTTCTCGCTGAAACCATACGTCGCGATTGCGACGTGATTGACGGCCAGGAATTTCAAAGTGGTCGCATCGAACATCCACATCGGGTGCGGATTGAACGCGAATAACCGGCGCAGTTCCTCCGTGTTCTCGCGTGCCCCCCGTTCGCGACTGGCGCGCGCCACCGCGTGGCGCAGTGCGTAGCCGAGCAAATCTGGGCGACATTCCTGCGCACGCAGGCAGTCGTGTGCGCCGAATGCCAGCGCTTGTTCGCACATGCCAACGACATCACTGCGGTTGCAGGCGATAACAGCCGTGGTAGGCGCATTTTCGTGTAGACGCGCGATTGCATCGAGGCTCGTCGCGTCCACGACATCGACCACCAATGCATCGCACGGTGCGTCGCCGAGATGCGCGAGCGCCGCCGCCAAGCCATTGCACGCCGTCACGGAAATCGCCACGCCGGCATCGATCACGAGCCGACGCAACAGCGCGGCTTCTGTGGGTGCCGCGACAATCCCGATCCGCAGCGCTGCCGGCACCGATTCTCCGCCTGCGTTCATGTACCCATTCCCGCAAGGAGATGGCGATCACGATCGCGACAATACGCGTTATGGGAACGCGGTGTCGGCTTGATGCGCACGATCCGCGCTACCATATTCGATTCAGAAGGCTTACCGACAACGACATGAAATCCGCCCTCCTCAAGGTTGCGCTGCTGCAGGAAGCCGATCGCGGCAGCCGCGAGGCTAATCTTGCAGCAATCGAAGCCGGCTTGCGCGACGCCGCTGCGGCCGGCGCTGCCTTGGTCCTCCTGCAGGAACTGCACAACGGGCCGTATTTCTGCCAGGTCGAAAGCGCCGAGGAATTCGACCGCGCTGAACCAATCCCGGGACCCAGTACCGAGCGCATTGGCGCGCTGGCAGAACAATTGAAACTCGTCGTCGTCGCCTCGCTGTTCGAGCGTCGCGCGACCGGGCTGTACCACAACACCGCCGTCGTGTTCGACCGCTCACGCGCGATCGCCGGCAAGTATCGCAAAATGCACATCCCGGACGATCCGGCGTTCCACGAGAAGTTCTATTTCACCCCAGGCGATCTCGGCTTCGAACCCATCGACACCTCCGTGGGCCGGCTCGGCGTTCTGGTGTGCTGGGATCAGTGGTACCCGGAGGCCGCGCGTCTCATGGCCCTGGCGGGTGCCGACTTGTTGCTGTATCCGACCGCGATTGGCTGGGATCCATCCGACACACAAGCCGAGAAGGATCGTCAACGCGACGCCTGGATTACCGTCCAGCGCGGCCACGCGATCGCCAACGGCTTGCCGCTGCTCGCCTGCAACCGTACCGGTTTTGAAGCAGCGCCCAATGGTGGCAATGGCGTCGCATTCTGGGGCTCAAGCTTCGTCGCCGGTGCGCAAGGCGAATTTCTCGCGCACGCAGGCAATGACGGTCGCGAACTGCTGTTCGCCGACATTGATCTGGCGCGCAGCGAACAGGTGCGCCGCATCTGGCCGTTCCTGCGCGATCGACGCATCGACGCGTATGCTGATTTGACCCGGCGGTTCCGCGATTGAACGCTCACGATCCGGCGGCGGTGCCGATGCCCGAAAGCGTCCCAGCATCGATTGATGCGCTCGCCGAGCAACCGATTGCGCGCATGCGCCGCGGCAACGTGGAGTACGTCCTGCTCGGCACGGCACATGTCTCGCGCGTCAGCGCCGACGCGGTGCGCGCGATCCTCGAGCGCGAATCGTTCGATGCGGTGGCGGTGGAACTGTGCGAACCACGCTATCAGGCAATGCGCGATCCGGACGCGCTGCGCAAGCTCGATCTGTTCCAGGTCATCCGCCAGGGCAAGGTCGGTCTCATTGCCGCCAATCTCGCCTTGAGTGCGTTCCAGCGCCGACTCGCCGAACAGTTCGGCATTGAGCCGGGTGCGGAGATGAAAGCTGCAATCGATGGCGCCGATGCGCGGCAGTTGCCGGTCTGGCTGATCGACCGCGAGATTGGCGTGACCTTGAAACGCGCCTATCGCAGTGTCGGTTTTTTCGATCGCCTGTCGATCGTCGGCGGCCTCGGCGCGAGTCTCTTGACCCGTGAAGAAGTCAGTGAGGACGAGATCGAGAAACTCAAGCAGGGCGATCTCCTCGGCAGCATGTTCAACGAATTCGCACGCGAATCGCCGCCGCTGTACGACGCGCTGATTGGCGAACGCGACCGCTACATGACTGCGCGACTGCGCGAACAAGCCGCGGACAGCACGGCAAAGCGTGTGCTGGTCGTCATCGGCGCGGGACATCTGGCCGGGATCGAGCGTGAGCTGGCAGCGCAGAACGAGATTCCCCGACCGCTGCTGGAAAAATTGTCCACTGTGCCGCCGCCATCGCGCTGGCCGAAGTGGTTTGCGCTCGGCGTGTTCGCGGTGATTGCCGCTGCGATTGGTTTTGCGTTCACGCGGGGCGTGCGGGCCGGAACCGATGCATTGCTGGCCTGGACCCTGTTCACCGGTGGCTTCGCCGCGCTCGGTGCTGTCGCGGCAGCGGCGCATCCGCTCAGCGTACTTGCCGCGTTCATTGCCGCCCCCCTGAAACCGTTTCGCCCGGGCATTCCAGCCTCGGCGATCAGCGCTGGTGTGGAGGCGTGGCTGCGCAAGCCGCGCGTCGCAGATTTCGACAGCTTGCGCGATGACGTCGCCCACTGGACCGGCTGGTGGAAAAATCGCATCGCGCGCACGTTGCTGAACTTCATGTTCGTCACTCTCGGCACGATCATCGGCGAATACGCTGCCGGGTTCCATATCATCAAGAACCTGTTTTGAGAATCCAATGAAGTTCGCGCACGTTTTTCGCAAACCCCGCTGGCTGTCCAGGGACGCCGCCACCCGATTGCTCGCTATCACGCACGATAACGACAGCGACCTCGTCGCCAGTCTCGGACGGCTCGCGCGCGAGGATGTCGATCCGCGCGTGCGCGTCGCCGCGATGAAGCGCATTGCCGATGCCGGCATCGCGCAAGGAATTGCGCATGACGATGTGGATGCCGGCGTGCGCGCACAGGCACGTGCGCTATGGCTGGATTTGCTGACCGGCACGCACACGCATGCCCCCTCACTGGTCGAACGCCTGCGCCTGTTGCGCGCGCAGGACGAGCCCGAGTTGATCGAACACATCGCCCGGCGTGCGCGTGAACCGGAGTTGCGTCAGGCCGCACTGGAACGCGTGACCCGTACGGCTACCCTGCTCGAACGCGCGCTCGAAGACAGCGATGCGGATATTCGTCTACGTCTTGTCGATCGCATCGATGACGAGGCACAGCTTGCGCGTCTCGCCGAACGCGCCCGCAAGACCGACAAACAGGTCAGCCGGCGCGCACGCGAACGCATTGAATTGGCGCGCACTACGCGGGGCGATGGCGCAACCCTGGAACAACGCGCGCGATTGCTGTGCGAGCAGGCCGAGCACCTGATCCGCGAGCCGCGACCCGCCGCCATCGAGACAGCCATCGCGCTACGCTGGGCGGACATTGAAGCCACCGCGCCGGAATCCTTGCGTGCACGTTTCCAGTCAGCCCAAACCTTGCTGGCGGCAAGTCGGAGCGCGCCATCGCGGGCGGCAGCGTCCGAAGCGATCGTTGATTCGCCAATCCTCGATCAGGCCGCGCCGACGTCCGCACCGGAGAATGGCGTCGACGCGTCGACTGGCGATCACGCTGTCGAGGCATTCGAAGGCGCAGACAGCAACACCCATGTCGACGCGATCGTCGCGCCATTGCTGGCGCAAGCGCGTTTCGCCGCCTCGCTCGATGAAGCCAATGTGGAAAAACGCCAACAGCGCGAACGCCAGCAGGCGTTGCTCGATCAGCTTGCGCAAACCTTGACCGCCGTCGACGCGGCCATCGAAGCGGGCGCGAGCACACAAGCGCATACGGCCAAAGCGCGCGCCGACGAGTTGCGACGTCGCCTCCGCACGCCACTGTCAGGCGCGCTTGCGCAGCAGGTGGCAGCGACCGACGCGCGCTACGCCGAGCTCAGCCGCTGGCAGCACTGGGCGGACAACCAGCGCCGGCGTCAGCTGTGCGACGAAATCGAAGCGCTCGCATCGGCAGGGATCCATCCGGATGCAGTCGCCTCGCGCGTGCGCGAAGCGCAAACCGAATGGACGCGGCTCGACGCGATAGAAGCCCGCGACGCATCGAAACCGGGTGGTCTGACGCGGCAATTTCATGCCGCATGCCGCGCAGCCCTGGCGCCGACGCAGGCATATTTCAAGAAGCGCCACGAGTTGCGCCAATCGCATGCGCAAACCGTAGCCGCGTTGCTTGATCGTGTGGCCGCGCTTGATGAAGACAGCGGTGAACCGGCTGCAAAAACAGTTTGGACAGCATTGGCTGCCCTGCGCGGCGAGATCGTCGAGGCATTGCGCGGACTCGACAGCGTCGAGCCGCGAGAACGCAAGCTGCTCGCACAGCGATTAAAAGCCAGCGTCACCGACATTGACGCGCGCGTCGCGCGCCGAGACCAGGACGTAGAGCGCGTGAAATCCGGATTGATTGCTCAAGCGCACGCGCTCGGCGAAGGGACGCCGCAACGCGGCGCCGTTGCGGCTGCACGCGATTTGCAACAACGCTGGCAAGCCGCGGGAAACGGGCGTCACGCGTGCGATCAGGCGCAGTGGAAAATGTTCCGTGCGGCGATCGATGCGGTGTTCGCCAGGCTCGACACCGAACGCAGCGAACGCCAAAGCCGTGATGCGCAAGACCGCGCGCAGATCGAAGCGTTGTGCGCGGAACTGGAAACGCTCGCCGACGCATCAACGCCGCCCGAGCGCGGCGCTGTCGCGCGAGTGCAATCGGCCTGGGATGCGCTGCCCGTTCGCGATGCATCCGTCGAGCGCCGCTTTGCCGACGCACAATCGCGTCTGCGCGATGCAGCCGGCACGCGTGAACGTGCGCGCCGACACGCGCGTTTTGATGCATGGCTGGCGCGCTACCGCCTTTGTCGCGCTGCGGAACAACAAACCGAACCTGCGGTGAGCGCGAGCGAGCGCTGGAGCGCTGCCGCTGCGACCGATATTGCACCCACGCTGCTCGCGCAGAGATTCGATGCCGCGCTGGGCGGCGTGCCGGCCATAACTGCCGACACCGGGTTATTTTGCGACATCCTGCTCGAACTCGAATTCCTTGCCGGCATCGAGCCGGCCAAAGGCGATCGCGAGCAACGGCGCTTGTTGCAGGTGAGGCGGCTGTCGGCGCGTTTGAGTGGCGACAAGACGACGACTCCGGCCGATCAACTGGCGGCCCTGCTGGCGCGCTGGACGGAACTGGGTGCCACAGCGGATACGACCCTCGACGCACGCCTCGAACGCAGCCTCGCCGTCGCGATCGAAACATTGCCGTGACGGCCGAGCAACCCGCGACGATTGAATCAAATTTCAACGGCGCATCTACGCCCAGTTCTGGTCACCCGCTGGCGGATACGTTTGCTGCGATGCGTGCCGCGCAAGCACGCGAGCTAACGCCGGACTGGCCGCAGCGGGCACGCCGCCTGCACCAACTCGATGCCTTGATCGGCGACAACCTTGAAGCGATCGTTGCTGCGATCGCCGCCGATTTCGGCCGTCGTCCAGCCGAGGAAACCAAGCTGCTGGAGATCTTCCCGAGCCGTTCCGCTATCCGCTACGCGCTGAGCCACGGGCACCGCTGGATGCGGTCGCGCCGACGCTGGGCCGGTTTCCTGTTCTTGCCAGCGCGTACCGAGATTCTGCCGCAGCCGCTGGGTGTAGTCGGCATCATCGTGCCGTGGAATTATCCGCTGTATCTGGCCGTCGGGCCGCTGACCGATGCGCTCGTGGCCGGCAATCGCGTGCTGGTAAAGATGCCCGAAGGCACACCGCGCTTTTCGGCGCTGTTCGCGAATCTGGTCACGAATTATTTTGCCGCTGATGAAGTCACGGTCGTCAATGGCGACGCCGATGTCGCGCGCGCGTTTGCCGCACTGCCGTTCGATCACCTGTTGTTTACCGGCTCGACTGCAATCGGCCGCGAGGTGATGCGCGCGGCAGCGGCGAACCTCACCCCGGTCACGCTTGAACTGGGCGGCAAGTCACCGGCGATCATCGGTCCCGACGCGCGCTTTGAGCATGCGGTGGAACGCATCGTGCTGGGCAAATTGCTGAATGCCGGTCAGACCTGCATCGCGCCCGATTACGTGTTGCTGCCGCGTTCGCAAGTGCCTGCTTTCATCGATCACGCACGCTCAGTGACAGCGCGCCTGTATCCGCAACTGGCCTCGAATGGGCAATACGCAAGCATCGCCTCGGATCGCCAACATGCACGGCTCGTTGCGCTGCGCGACGATGCGCTGGCGGCCGGCGCGGTGGCGCACGCACTCAGCGAATCGGCAGCGAGCGCAGACGCGCGAATTTTTGCTCCAACCGTGTTGAGCAATGTCGACGACCGCATGCAGGTCATGCAGCAGGAAATCTTCGGCCCGCTGTTGCCCGTGGTGCCCTACGACACCCTCGACGAAGCCATCAACTACGTCAACGCACACGCCCACCCGCTCGCGCTGTATGTATTTGACGAAAACCGTGCAACGATTGACAAGGTGCTGTCGCAAACTCAAGCCGGCGGTGTCAGCGTCAACGATACGATCCTGCATATCGCGCAGCACCACCTGCCGTTCGGCGGGGTCGGCGCGTCGGGCATGGGCGCGTATCACGGCGAAGAGGGATTCCGCACGTTCTCACGCATGAAACCGGTGTTTCGTCAGGCGCGCTGGAATACGGTTGGCTTGTTGAATCCGCCCTATGGCGCGAACTTCCAGCGCATGTTGAAATTTTTGCTCGGGCGTTGACGAGCGGCGTGCGCAACGGAACAAATGAACTGATTGGCATCGAAACTCAACCAGTTTTTTCTTTCTCCCAGCGGCTACGCAACGCCACAAGTGCAAACCCAAGGAGGAGCAGCATCAGTGCCAGCAGTCCGAGCAAACTCAGGCTTGGTGTGGGTACCGCTGCTTGAGCGCTACCCATGACGGTGAAAGGAACGACACCGAGATGCAGGATCTGGGGTTGACTGAAGAAATCTATGTAGAGAAGATCAAATGTGACGGTGTAGGCCCCAGGTGGGAAGGCGCCAATTGGATAGGTCCCCGTTCCTGTAGGTGAACTGCATAATTCGCTGCCAGGTTCCCAGTGAACACCGTAGACCACGATGCGCAGTGCGTTACCCTCTTGAGTGATCCGCGGGAAGCCGGGCTGGTTAAAAATTCCATCGCACACACCCATGCGCACATTTACCGACACCGGTTCGCCCGCCGTAGGAGTGGTTGGCGTAACGTAGGGCGGTTCCCAGAATGCGTGTGCGGTCGATGAAAGCAATGCGAGCGACAACACCAGCATCGGCGTCAAGAATTTCTTCAACATGTCCCCATTCCCGATGCCCAGCGTCGTCTGCGACGCCAGGGACTATACATGTCCTGTGTGTCGATCCGAACGCGCGTGGTGACGGCCTTCGTGTGGTCGGCGCCGCGTGGCCGTTGGTTACAAAGCTTTCCATCACGCACACGTTCGGATCAAACGGACGCCTCGGCGGCCGGACGGCTGCGACGGCGCACGTGTCCGGCGCGTCCGTCCGCAATCACGTGGCGCATCCACAAGCGCGCATCGTCGAGCAGCGAATAAACACATGGCAGTGCAAGCAGGGTGACGATCGTCGAGAACGTGAGACCACCGGCGATTGCGCGCGCCATGGGCGAATAAGGTGGTCCGTTGCTCCACGCCTCTGCGCCGCCGATCGCCAGCGGCAGCATGCCGAGAATGGCCGTGGCCATCGTCATCAGCACCGGGCGCAGGCGCTCTTTTGCACCAAGAATCAAGGCTTCGCTGCGCAAATGCCCGTCGTGGCGCAAGCTGTTGATGTGCACGATCATCACGATACCGTTGTTGACGACGACACCCATCAGGATCAGCACGCCGATCGCCGCCATGATCGAGAAGGCGGTACCGCTCAGCCAGAACAACCAGAACACGCCGAAGATCGAGTAGACAAACGTGCCGATGATCGCGGCGGGAAACAGCAGCGATTCAAACATGGCGCACATCACGACATACACCAGCACCAGCGCGATCAGCGTATTGAACAGCATCTGCTGACCGGCCTGATCGTCGCGATCAAAGCCCTGGCCGAAGCTCCAGCGATAGCCCGGCGGCAGCGCGAGTGCATTCATCGAATCGGTGATCTCCTTGCGCGCATCCGGCATCGTCTTGCCGTCGGCAAGATTGGCGGTGATCTTGAGCGCCGTCATGCGATCGATGCGCTGCACCGCCGAGGGCGTTTCGCGCGTGCCGGTGCGCAGCATCGACAGCAGTGGAATCTGTGTATTGTCCGGCGCGCGCAACTTGAAATCGGAAAGTCCCGCCAGGCTCTGCGTGTCGGCGCCCTGGAAGCGCAGCCATACGGGCAACTGGCGATCATCGACGTGGAAATCCTTGAGCGGCATGCCGCGCAAGGCTATCTGAATGTAGTTGGCGACCGTTTGCGCGTCGAAGCCGTATTGCTTGGCGCGGAGTCGATCCACTTGCGCGGTTACCTCGCGGTCGCCATTTCCCTTCTCGGTGCGGACATCGCGCAAGGTCGACAGTCGCGACAGCACGCCGATCACGCTGCCGGACAATTCGTTGAGCTGATCCACCGAGTCGCCGATCAATGAGATATCGACCCGTCCGCTGAAGTCGTTGTTGTCGCCGCGCTCGAAACCCACGGTTCCGACCGCAAGCTTCGGCAAGCCCTTGCGGATTTCCTCTTCGATGTCAGATGCATCGCGCTTGGCCACGCTCGCATCCGTCAGCATGATGCGCGTCTGCGCCTGGCCCTGTTCGGCATACCAGGTATAGACGGACTTGATCTCGAAGCGCGCGCGGTTCTCGTCGAGATACTTCTCGATCGACATGACCGCCGGCTTGAGATCCTGCAATCGATAGTTGGCATTGAGCACGTAAGAAAGGAATAGCTGGCGTGACGCACCGCTGTGGAACATGTCGAACTTGGTGCGGGTTATCGGCACGACGCTGAGCGCGGCCAGCGCGAAGATCGCGAACACGGTCCAGCGCCGATGCGCTAGCGTCCAGGCGACGATACGTCCATAACGCTCGCGCAAACGCGTGATTGCATTTTCGCGACCGAGAAATTTCGGCGCCTTCAGCTTCGAGGCCAGCATCGGCACCAGACTTACCGCGACCAGCCACGAGGCGAGGTGCGCAATCGACATGGTGATCGCAACCTGGGCGAGGAAAATCGAAATGTTGTTGGTTTCGCCAAAAATGTTCGGCAGGAACACCACGACGCTCGACAGCGTTCCAGCCGCGATCGCAATGCCGACCACCTGGGTCCCCTGTACCGCGCAATACCACGGACGATCCGGATACTTCTCGCGGTACTGATAGATGCTCTCGACCACCACAACCGCGTTGTCGACCAGCATGCCGACCGCGAGCAGCAAGCCCATCATGGATAAGACATTGAGCGTGACGCCGAAGAAATACATGCAGCCAAGCGTCATCACGAAGCAGATCGGAATCGCCAGCGAAACCATCAACGTCGATGGCCAATCGCGCAGGAAGAAAAACAGCACCAGCACGGACAACAACGTGCCCTCAAGCCCCGCCTTGCCGAGCTGACTCAGCGAACTGACCACGCTGTCGGCCTGGTTCTGCATCGCGTAGACGTGGATACCGCTCAGTTCATGTGAACCCTGGATGCGCTTGACCTCGGTCATGACGGCGGTGCCGACGTCGACCAGGTTCGCGTTGCGTTCGCGGTAGATGTCGATGCCAACCGCCGGCTTGCCATCGAGACGACGAGCGAAATCGACGCGCGCGGGGCGCAACTCGATGGTCGCGATATCACCGAGCTTGAGGCCTTTGTCGTCGAGTGCAATGGCGCGGATATCGTCGAGGCTGCTCCACTGTCCCTGCGGCTGCACGCGGTAGCGCATGCCGCCCGTGCTGATCTGCCCTGCCGACAACGAGAAATTCGCCTTCGACAGTTTCTGGTACAGATCATTGAGATTGATGTTGTGCGCGCTCAAGCGATCGGACGACAGCTCGATCTGGACCTCGGGTTTGCCGATGCCGTTGATGTCGACGCGCGCGACTCCCGGGATGCGTTCGAGTGGGCGCTTGATCTCTCGTTCGATCAGCTCGTATGCGTTCGAGAGATCGCCACTTTCGTTGGCAACGCGCAACTGCAGCACGGGCTCGTCCGAAGTGGAGAACTTCTGCACGAAATAGCGTTGCAGATCCGAGGGCAAATCCGCGCGGATCGCATCGATTTTCTCGCGTGCCTGCACGGCCTTGATCGCAACGCTTTCGCCCCACTTGAATTCGAGGAAGATCTGCGCCGATTCGGCGTCCGACGTCGATTGCATGCGTTTGATACCCGGCAGGGTCGCCAGCGCCTCCTCCACCGGACGCGCAATCGTTCGCTCGATTTCGGAAGGCGTCGAACCCGGATACGGGATGTTCACGAACAGGAACGGCGCATCGATGCTCGGAAATTGTTCGAGCGGCAAGCGGAAGGCGGCGATCAGACCCACCGCGACCATTGACACGAAAAACATGATCACGGTGACCGGCCGCTTCAGGCTGAGCTCGGCCAGCGTCATGCCGGTTCTCCCGTAGCTCCTGTGACGATGTCGTCTTCGTGCACCTCGTGTTTTGCGCGGTGACGTGCTGCACGCGCGACGTACCATGCGTCGCCGCGTCGATCGAGCAAGTCATACACCACCGGAATCACGATCAGCGTCAGCAGCGTGGACACGGCCAGACCGCCGATGACCGTCAGCGCCATCGGCGCGCGTACCTCGGCGCCTTCGCCCACCCCGATCGCCAGCGGCGCGAATCCAATCAAGGTACACAATGTCGTCATCACGATCGGGCGCAGGCGCGATTCGGCGCCTTGCGCCAGTGCATCGCGTTTTGGCACGCCCGCCTCGCGCAACTGGTTCACCCGATCGATCAGGACGATCGCGTTCTTGACCACGATGCCGACCAGCATGATGAGGCCGATGAAGACCACCACCGAGATTGCCGAGCCGGAAAGTTTCAACGCCAGCACCGCGCCGACCGCCGCCAGCGGAATCGAAAACATGATGACGAAGGGATGCAGCAGCGATTCAAACTGCGACGCCATCACCAGATAGACCAGGAAGATTGCCAGTCCAAGCGCAAACAGCAGTGACTTCACAGAAGCATCCAGTTCCTCACTCTGGCCACCGATGCGCACTTTGACGCCGGCCGCGAGCGGATGCGTCGCGACGATGTGGCGCACTTCGGCCACCGCGCTGGCAAGGTCGCCGTAACGAAGGTCCGACGAAACGATCGCCACGCGTTCCTGGCTGACGCGATGGATTTCGCTCGGTCCCTCGCTGGCGAGCACTTCGGCCACCGAGGCGAGGCGAATGGGTGTATCCGCGCCCGATTGCGGCGTGTCACTAACGGACGCTGCACTGCTGCCCGATATCGATGGCGTGGCAGCATTCGCGCTGTTGGTCGAGCCGGTCGCGCCCGCGCCTGCCGCACCTTTCGCGCTGACGTAGCCGATGATCAGGTTGCGGATATCGTCGACGCTGCCGCGATCGGATTGACGCGCGCGAACGAGCACGTCGATCTTGCGATCGCGGTAGTCATAACGCGTCGCAACCTCGCCCTTGACCTTGCGCACAACCCGGTCGGCGATATCACGCGTGGTGAGCCCGAGCGCCGCGGCGCGATCCTGGTCGAAGCGGATCTGGATTTCCGGATAACCGCCTTCAACCGTGGATTTGATGTCGGCAAAGCGCGGCGACGCCTTCATCAGTTCGGCCAAACGCTGGCCGCCCTTGGTCAGCGCATCCAGATCGTAGCCGCGAATCTCGACTTCGAGCGGTGCCGCAAAACTGAAAAGTTGCGGCCGCGCGAACTTGACGTTTGCGTCCGCGCGCGTCATGCCAGCGCGCAGGCGCTCGATTTCTGCCGCCTCGATTGCCTTGCTGCCGCCGTTCTTGAGCGCAATCGACAGGCGCGCAATGTTTTCACCCGACTCGGTTGGATTGGCATCGAGTCGCGTGCCGGCGCCGGCCACGCCGTAGATCGATTCGACGCCGGGATCCTTCGCGTGGCGTTCGGAAATGCGGCTGACCAGCTGGTCGGTTTCCGACAACGGCGTGCCGGCCGGCAACGTCACCGTCATGTCGAAGCGGCCTTGCGCAAGCTGTGGAATCAGATCGAGTCCGAGCGTTGGCACCAGCGCGAGCGCGCCCGCCAAGGCGAGCGCCGCGAAGCCCAACACGCGCCAAGGATGCTCGAATGCCTTGGGCAATGTGCGGTGATAGAACGCGGCGGCGCGATCGTACGGGCCGGTTACGCCGCGACCGATGAAGCGCAGTCCGCGACCGGACACGCGTCCGACCATGCGCGAACCGCCCGCGATCAGCCATGCACTGGCGCGGGGGAAAACATGGAACACGCCGTGCCCGAGCGCACGTGCTCCAACGACGAGACGGCGTCCCGCGTGGTTGCTCGGCAACGCGCGCGACTCGCGCACCGGTTCATCGCGATAGGCAAGCGGCGACCGCCCCTTGAGCGAGGCGAGCATCGGAATCAAGGTCATCGCGACGACCAGCGAAATCAACATCGCGAATGTGATTGTCAATGCCTGGTCGCGGAACAACTGGCCGGCAACACCTTGCACGAACACCAGCGGAAAGAACACCGCCACCGTGGTCAGCGTTGATGCCGTCACCGCCATGCCGACTTCGGCGGTGCCGCGCACCGCGGCATCAAGGATCGATGCACCTTTGGCGCGCAAGCGCGCGATGTTCTCCAGCACGACGATCGAATCGTCGACGACCATGCCGGTGGCCAGCGCAAGTCCGCCGAGCGACATCACGTTGAGCGAAAGATGCAGTTCGCCCATGAAGAAGAATGTTGCGATCAGCGACACCGGCAGCGACAGCGAAATGATAAACGTGCTCCACGCATCGCCGAGGAAGAAAAAGATGATCAGGATCGCGAGCACGCCGCCGAGCAGCGCATCGAACTCGACTTCGCTCAATGCGTGCTGGATGAAGACCGACTGGTCCTCGATCGTGATCAGCGAAGCGCCCGTCGGCAGCGTGTCCTTGAGCTTGTCGAGTTGCGCCTTGACTGCCTGCGCCACATTGACGGTGTTGCCGTCACCTTCCTTGTAGATTGCAAGTTCGATCGCCTCGCGGCCGTCAATGCGCACGATGCCTTCGCGCTCCTTGTAGCCCTGGCGCACCTCGGCGATGTCTTTCAGACGGATCGGCACGCTGCCGTCGACCTTGATCAGCAATTCGCGCATCTCGTCGAGCGTCTTGAACTGGTTGATCGTGCGCACCAGGAAACGCTGGTTCCCTTCCTCGATGCGTCCGCCAGACGCATTGACGTTTTCGTTCTTCAGACGCGTGATCACATCGTTGATGTCGATGCCCAGGCGCGCGAGCTTGTGTTGATCGATGGCGACGTCGATCTCGTCTTCAAGACCACCGCCCACCTTGACTGCGGCGACGCCGGCCACCGGCTCGATCCGTTTCTTCAGATCATCGTCGGCAAAGCGGCGCAACTGCTTGAGCTGTGCCTCGTTGGGTGCGCTTGGTGTGCATGCAGCAACGCTTGCCGAAGCAGCATTTTTTATGGGGGTGGCGGCAGTCCCTTGGGCACACGAACTGGCCGCGACAAGCCCCAGCCGGATGATCGGATCGGTCGACGGATTGAAGCGCAGCAGCAGCGGCTTCTTTGCTTCCAGCGGCAATTGCAAGGTGTCGAGCTTGTCGCGCACCTCAAGGCTGGCCATGTCCATGTCGGTGCCCCAGGAAAACTCGAGCACCACATCCGACTGCCCGGTGCGCGACACCGAATGCACCTTGCGCACGTTCTTGACCACGCCGACCGCTTCCTCGACCGGCTGACTGATCAGGTTCTCGATTTCAAGCGGCGCCGCGCCCTCGTATTCGGTGCGCACGGTGAGGGTCGGATAGGAAAGATCCGGCAGCAGATTGACTTTCAGACCCGACAGGCCGATCAGGCCGAACAAGACCAACGTCAAGGTGAGCATGCCGACGGTCACGCGTCGACGCGTGGCCCATTCGGGCAAGCTCATTTGCCTTTCTCGGTCGCCGGCGCAACGACGACGGCAGCGACCGGCGCCGCATCGATGATCTGCACCTCGGTGCCGTCGCGCACGGCGTTGCGACCAATCGTGATGACGCGGTCACCGTCGGCGAGGCCGTCGCGAATCTCGATGCGATTGCCGTCGGCATAACCGGTCTTGACCAGACGACGACGCGCAACGAAGTGGGCAGCCTTGGCCGGCTCGGCGGCGACCGCCTCGCCGGACTTGCCTTTGCCTACGGCAGGCGTAGCCGGTTTTGCCGCCACCGGCTCGATCACGAACACCGAACTTTCGCCATCCTCTTCGGTGATCGCCGCGCGCGGCACCACCAGCGCATCGTGACGCTGGTCGTAGGCGACATCGATGCGGCCGAACATGCCTGGCTTGAGTGTCTTGCTCGCATCGCGGAATTCGCAGGTTGCGCGAAACGTGCCACTTGCCGCATCGACGACCGGCGCGATACGGGCAATCGTGCCCTCGAATGTCTGACCCGGCAGCGCGTCCACGCTCATGCGTACGACCTGCGCCGGCTTGAGCGTACCCAGATCGCGTTCCGGCACATTCAGTACTGCTTGCAGCGGTTCCATGTCGACAATCTGGAACAGCGCCTGATTGGTCTGGATCAGGTTGCCGAGCTTCACCGAACGCTTGGCGATGACGCCGGAGATCGGTGCGGTGATGCGCGTGTAGGAAAGATCGATCTGAGCGCCTTCGACAATTGCACGCTGCGTTTCCAGATCGTATTTGTCGCGGTCGTAATCGGCGCGCGGCGTGATTTTGAGCGCAACACCTTTTTCCGACTTGTCGAATGCCGCTTGCGTCTTGCGCAAGGTCCCTGTCGCCTGCGCAAGCTTGTTGCGCTGCGCAGCGTCATCGAGCAAGGCAAGCAACTGGCCCTTGTGCACATGCATGCCTTCCTCGACATCGAGCTTCTGAACGATGCCGCTGGTCTTGGCCACGACCTGGGCTTCGGCTACTGCTTCGAGGGTCGCGGTTCCTGAATAGTTGGCCGTCACCGATTGGTGCGATGCCGCGGCCACTTCCACCGGAAGAGCAGTCTGCGTGTTGGCGTCCTTGGCGGGCGTCGCGGGGCCTCCTTTGCAGGCGCCAACCAACGCGACAGCACACAGCAGAATCGAAAAACGCACGTGACGTAGCGCACCGCATTGAAGGGAGTCAGCAGAATGAGTAAGCATGCAGGCGGCCTGAGGAAGAACGATATGGTGTTATACTAAACTACATCACTACGATAGCGCAATGAGGCGAGAGGGCCTACCTGCAATTTCGGAAAAAACTGCAGCCACGAAAAGCTGGGTGCATGGCAAGCGTGACGTGATTCGCTTGCAACGTCGTGAGCCGGTAGTCACGCTCGCGCCGGTTTTCTCACGCCTGAGGAGCTGATGGATGTGGATGCGCGAAGAGCTGAAAAGGTTGCATCGACATCGCCTGCACCGCGCGCATAATCGGAAAGCGCGCCCTCGACGCACCCGTTGACCCGCGCGCCGCATAGACCATGCGCCGACGTGAACGCTATACTCCGCAGGCTCGGTTGCCGAGCAGCTCAACTTTTCGACGCACCGGAATCGACAATGACCCGAGCGCTTTCGCTTGCCTTTGCCTTGCTGTTCGCCCTGCCTTGTTTCGCCGCGGAAAAAGGCGATGCCGCTGCCGGCAAGACCAAGGTGTATACCTGCGCCGGTTGCCACGGTATTCCCGGCTGGAAGAACGCCTACCCCAACTATCACGTTCCAAAGATCGCAGGGCAGAACTACGATTATTTGGTCGCGGCATTGAACGAATACAAGAAAGGTGAACGCGCCCATCCGACGATGCGCGCGCAAGGCGAAAGTCTGTCAGACGCGGACATCCGCGACATCGCCACCTACCTCACCAGCATCGCGCCTTGAATCTTGCGCGCCTAATCGACCAGGATCGTTTTACGATGAAGCGTTTCTTTGTACCGTTGTTGATCTCGACATTTGCGTGCGCCTGCAGCGTCGCGTCCGCTGAAGGCGATCTGGATGCGGCCAAGTTGAAGGCTGCCACGTGTCAGGCTTGCCACGGCATTGATGGCAACGCCGACACCGACCCGCAGTACCCGCGATTGGCGGGTCAATACCGCGACTACCTTGCGCGCGCGCTGCACGAGTACAAGTCCGGCGATCGCAAGAATCCGATCATGGCCGCGTTTGCAGCGACGTTGTCGGATGCGGACATCGACAACCTTGCCGCCTACTTTGCGAGTCTGCCTGGCAGCAAGCTGACCGACCTGCACGATCATATACAGGGCGATTGACGCAGGCCGGGAATCGCGAGCCCGTAATGGTGAATCGGTACGCGAATAAAGTTTCGTCGGGTCGGTTCATCAACCGAGAAGCTCGTGCAAGCCAATGCCGGATTGGTGTCAGCCTGGCGATTGCCGATTCATGATTCCCGCTTCGCGCTTCATGTAGGGCGCCGCGCCCGTCGCATGGTCGGTCGCGTCAGCGACGCCAGTGACTTCAGAAATGCGATCTTTCAACGTGCGTTCGACGCCGCCTCGCAAGGTTGCATCCACCATGCCGCAGCCGTGGCAACCGCCGCCGAATTGCAACACCACTATGCCTTCGGCTGTCACTTCGCGCAGGCTCACGCGGCCGCCATGCGAAGCCAGTTGCGGGTTGATTTCCGATTCGATCACGTAACGCACGCGCTCGACCACACTCGCACTCTCGTCTGGCGCTGCACCACGCAGCGCGGGTGCACGGATGGTCAATTCGGTGCCGGTCGCCGAACTCACCAGGTCTACTGTCGCGCCATCGAGAAACGGCACGCTGATCGCATCCACGTAAAGCGAAAATCCGTCGCACTCGATTTCCCATTCGCTGCCGTTGCGATCGGAGGCCTCGCTGAATTCAAGCTGGCAATCGCCTTTGGGCGTACCGGCATCCACCGCATGCACACGGATGCCAAGTCCCGGCAACGCCTGCTGCTCGATGAGTTTGCGAAAATGGTCCTGGGCTGAAGCGGACAGTGAGATCATGGATGCGCAAAGCTTCGTTCAAATCAGGACTAGTTTAGTCCTGAATCGTCGCCGCGTCATCCGCAACTATACTTTGCGCAACCGCGTGGAGCGGTTCCTGAAACTTCGAGGCAAGCCTTCCCATGACGGATACGACGATTCAATCCCTGCGCGCACAGCATTGCGTGCCGCGCAAGGGCAAGGACGCAGGTCTTTCACACAGTGAGGTGGCCGCATTGCTCGCCCTGTTGCCCGACTGGCATCTGGCAGCGGACAGCAGCGAAATTCGCAGGGAATTGCGCTTCCCCGATTATTTCCACACGATGGGCTTCGTCAACGCGGTCGCCTCGATCGCGCATCGCGAAGATCACCATCCGGATCTGGAGGTGGGCTACAACCGCTGCCTGGCGCGCTACTCCACCCATGATGTGGGCGGCTTGTCGCTCAACGACTTCATCTGTGCGGCAAAGATCGAGGATTTGGTAACCGGAAGCCGGTAGTTGCGGGTCCGTTTCCACATGGTGTAGAGCCCATCAAGGCGCAAAGCAGTTTTATTGCCTACTTTGAGCCATCCCGCAGGCGCTTGGTCAACGCTGCCAGTTCGGCCCCCAATGGCGCTGCGAACCGATAGCTGCGTTCGCCGAGATCGAATTCAAAGCGCGTCGCATGCAGGAACAATCTTTTCAAGCCTTGATCGCGCATTCGTCGATTGAATTCCCGATCGCCGTACTTCTCGTCGCCGGCCAGCGGATGACCCATGTGCTGGGCGTGCACGCGAATCTGATGGGTGCGCCCGGTTTCCAGCAGGACCTCGACCAGGCTGGTGTCGGCATGACGCTCCAACTCGGTGAAATGCGAGCGCGATTCCTTGCCTTCCGGATCCACCCGAACCATGCGCTCGCCGCTTTGCAACACGGATTTGCGCAGCGGCGCATCGACTGTGACACAGCTTCGCGGTAGCGCGCCTTCGATCATCGCCAGATAGCTTTTTTTGACGCGACCCTCGCGAATCTCGGTTTGCAACCCAGTCAGCGCAGATCGCTTGCGCGTCAGCACCAATATGCCGCTGGTATCGCGATCGAGTCGATGGGCGAGCTCCAGCGTGTCGCGCGGGCGTGCCGTGCGCAATAGCTCAATCGCGCCGAAACTGACTCCACTGCCGCCATGGCTGGCCACGCCGGAGGGTTTGTCGATGACCAGAAATTCGCGGTCTTCGTGGATGATCGCAGCCTCGATCCGAGCCAACTGGCCGCCCGACGGCGGCTCCGACTCGCCCCGCTCGGCAACCCGTACCGGCGGAATGCGCACCGCGTCGCCAGCATTCAGATGGTGGGCCGGCTTGGCCCGACCGCCGTTTACACGCACCTCGCCAGTGCGGCAGATGCGATAGATAAGGCTCCGCGGCACGCCCTTGAGCTGCCCGGTCAGGAAATTGTCGAGGCGTTGGCCCTCGCGATCCTCCGGGACCGTCACGATGACCACGCGTGGGGACGAGTCCGGGTCTCGGTTTGTCGCCGAAGTCTGTGTCTTCATTGAAAAAATCTGCCCGGAACTGATATGCTCGACTGGCGTGTCGCGTCGTTTCGGACCCCATCCGCGGGAGTCGAAACACCCATGGCGCACCCGTCCATCGCGTCCTTTCGCGTGTTGCGCAGCCGATTTCTCCATAGGAGCGCTGCGCAGCAACGACAGTGCATCGTAATGGCTCGGGACGCGGATTGCTCGCCTTCACAATGTCGGCGCGGGTTCGCGGATACGTGGCAACCCCATTGATGCCGGCGCGCGGAAGCGCCGGTTGGAATCCCAAGGCGCACCTGCCGCCGTCGGCCCGCGAAATGCGGGCATCGCGCAGCGCGAACTTTTCGCGCAGCGCCGACGACAGTCGAGCGCCGCAACAGGAAAACGACAATGAAACGCATGTTGATCAACGCAACTCAGCGCGAAGAGTTGCGCGTGGCAATCGTGGACGGCCAGAACCTTTACGACCTCGATATCGAGATCCCGTCCAAGGAACAGAAAAAATCCAATATCTACAAGGCGCGCATCACCCGCGTCGAACAATCGCTCGAAGCGTGTTTTGTCGAATACGGCGCCGATCGCCACGGCTTCCTGCCGCTGAAGGAAATCAACGAGCAGTACTTCACGCCGGGCGTCAATCCAAACAAGGCGACCATCCGCGAGTTGCTCAAGGAAGGCCAGGAGATTGTTGTCCAGGTCGAGAAGGAAGAGCGCGGCAACAAGGGCGCGGCCCTGACGACGTTCATCAGTCTTGCCGGCCGCTACATGGTGCTGATGCCGAACAACCCCAAGGCGGGTGGCGTGTCGCGCCGCATCGAGGGCGAGGATCGGGCCAACATCAAGGAAGCGCTCGATCACCTGCAGGTGCCCGACGAGATGGGCCTGATCGTGCGCACCGCCGGACTTGGGCGCGATGCCGAAGAGCTGCAATGGGATCTGGATTACCTGCTGCAACTGTGGAAGGCGATTTCCGAGGCGGCACAGTCGCGTCACGCGCCATTCCTGATTTACCAGGAATCCAAGCTCATCATCCGCGCACTGCGCGACTACCTGCGCAATGACATCGGTGAGATCCTCATCGATCACGAGGAGTTGTACAACGATGCGCGAGAGTTCGTGCAGCAGGTGATGCCGCATAGCCTGCGCAAACTCAAGTTTTACCAGGACACCACCCCGCTGTTTTCGCGCTTCCAGATCGAGTCACAGATCGAGAACGCGTTCGAGCGCACCGTGCGTCTTCCTTCCGGCGGTTCGATCGTGATCGATCAGACCGAAGCCTTGACCGCGATCGATATCAACTCGTCGAAGGCGACCAAAGGCAGCGACATCGAAGACACTGCGTTCAACACCAACTGCGAGGCGTCAGTCGAAATCGCGCGCCAGTTGCGCATCCGCGACGCGGGTGGATTGATCGTGATCGACTTCATCGACATGGATTCGCCGCGTCATCAGCGCGATGTCGAAGAAAAACTCAAAGACGCGCTCAAGCTCGATCGCGCACGCGTGCAGATCGGGCGCATCTCGCGCTTCGGATTGCTCGAAATGTCGCGCCAGCGCCTGCGCCCGAGTCTGGGCGAAGCAACCCAGATCGTGTGTCCGCGTTGCGAGGGCCACGGCCGCATTCGCGGTATCGAGTCATTGGCGCTGTCCGCATTGCGCCTGATCGAAGAACACGCAATGAAGGAAAGCACCGGCCAGGTTCTGGTACAGGCCCCGCCGAGCGTTGCCAACTTCCTGCTCAACGAAAAACGCCGCCAGTTGAGCGAAATCGAGGCGCGCCACAACGTCAACGTAATCGTTGTCGCTGACGAAAAACTTGAAACGCCGCATCTGGAAATCCAGCGTCTGCGGGGACCGGAAATTGGTGAGGAAGTACGTCCGAGCTACCAGCGCACCACGCCGGTAGCACCCAACCTGCTGCCAACAATGCTGCGCCCGAGCGAAGAACCCGAGCAGCCCGCCGTGTCTGGCGTAGTGCGTGCGACGCCGGCGCCCGAACGCCCCGAGCCTGTGCAAGCGCAATCCGCAGCGCCCGTGGCGCGTGCGGCACCCGCCTCCAACGGTGGATTGCTGGCACGCTTTGTCGGCTGGTTTCGCAGTGGCGCACCGGCGCCCGCAGCGGCTGTACGGGCTCCTTCAGCGCGGCCCCAACCTGCGCGTGGATCATCGCCACAACGCACCTCGGCAAGCACGCGCCCCGGCCAGACGCAACGCCCGCGCCAGGATGGCGTCGGAGCCGCGCAAGGTTCGCGCGAACCGCGTCGCGATGGTCGCCAAGGCGGCGAGCAACGCAACGGGCAAGGTCAGAAGCAACCGGGCCGCGGCAGCCGCCGCGACGAACGTCCGAGTCGTTCCAGCGGTGAGCAGGCTGTCGTCGCGGAGTCGCGCGCGAATGCACTACCGCGTGGCACTGCGGGAACGCGTGCCGGAGCCGAACCGCGTGTAAGCGCCATACCGAAAAGCACCGTTGATCCAGCCAGCCAGCCCATCAGTGCACCTGCCAAGGCGCCCGCAACACCGATTGAAAATTCGGCCACCGCATCGGATAGTCATGCGGACAAACCCGAGGGCGAGGCGTCGCGAGAGGAAATGCGTTCGCGCCGTCGCGGCCGCCGCGGCGGACGTCGCCGGCGCAAGGACGGACCAGCCGACGCCAGCAACGGTGCGACGCAAACGCACGCTATGGATATCGATGACGAGGATACCGGCGTCGAGGCGAAACCCGCGCGCGAACCACGCTTGAAACCGGACGCCATGCCTGCCGCGCCAGCGCCGAGCGCGGCCGCTGCAGCAACTCCTGCACGGGAAGCAACCCCTTCTGCTGCGTCCGCGGCGCCGGCGCCTGCCGCACGCCCCAGCGAATCGGTACCACACATTGCGGTATCGACCCCAGGCAACGAACAGCCATGGTGGGCGCCGCCCTCGACTGGCGCACAACACGCGGCGGAGCAATCCATGCAACCGCGCGCACCCGCGCCGGTCGCTTCCGCACCAGCGCGTGAAGTGGCGCTGTCTCCAGCGGAAGTATCGACCGCACGTCCGCAACCGGCTTCGACCTTTGTTCCATCCGCGCCGAGCGAAATGCATGCTGCACCGATTGCCCGCCCGCCTGCCGTCGAAGCACCATCCGCGATACCCATCTCTGCGCCGCCTTTGACGGTTGCCTCGCCGCCGACGCCAGCACCGGTTCCGATGACTCCAGCTGCGACGATACGGCCTGCGAGTGCTCCGGCTTCTGTTGCTCCGGCTCCCGCGCAGGCTGCCCCAACGGCTGCTGTTGTTCCTGCGTCGACTGCGCCTGCTGCTCCGGCTCCAGCGCGCCCTGCCCCGATATCGGCACCCGCGGTTGCGCCATTGAGCCCCGTTGGCCAACCCGCGCCCGTCCGCCCGACGCCGCTCCCGACGTTGGCGATTCCTGCTTCAACGGATCAAGGCCGCACGCTGGACTTGCCGCTGTCGCGTCCTCCGGCACCAGAAAATGGTGCGCCGGGGAATGCTTCGCTGCTGCCGATGCGACCGATCACCTCGTCACCTGTCGCGCCGGCTCAAAACGAAGGGCCTAATCCATCGCGTAGTGATGTGAAAAGCGAAGATTGAAGAAAACCGGCTGAATCGCGAGAAACCTGCGCGCAATGTGCGCAGGTTTTCCTCAAGCCAACGCGCGGGCGCGATCGTCGAGCAAGCCGTGCAACTGCGCCAGATGCGCAAGCGCGACCGCATTGTCGATGTGGAGCTTGTCGAACAAGCGGTATTTGTAGGTCGCAACCGTCTTCGCACTGAGATTCAATTGCTTGGCGATATGTTGCATGTCCTGTCCTTGCGCAAGCATCAAGGCGACATCAAGTTCGCGAGCAGACAACGCTTCGAATGGCGACTTGGAATGTCCGTCGAGCACCCCGAGCGCCAGCATCTCGGCAATATCCGGCGCGAGATACCGGCGCCCATCGGCAACCTGTCGCACTGCGCGCACGAGTTCCTCCGCTGCGCAAGCCTTGGTCAGATAGCCGCTTGCGCCCGCTTCTATGAGGCGGCGGGGGAAGGGTGCCTCGCTGACCACCGTTAGAATGACGATACGTGTCGCCAGCTTGTGCTTTCGCACCCGATCGGTCAGCTCGATGCCGCTCAAGCCTGGCATGTGCACATCGACCAACGCCACATTCGGCTGGACACGGCGGATCAACGCAAGACCCTGTTCGCCGTCGGCGGCTTCGCCGATAACCTCGATGCCCGGCTGATCCGCAAGGATCATGCGAAAGCCGGTGCGTACCAATTCGTGATCGTCGACCAGAACGATGCTGATCATTGGATTTCCCCTGTGCGTTCCGATGTGCACGACGACGATAGCGCAGTTTGCAGATTCGCGCCGCCGCGAGTGTAGTAAAATTCAAGGGCGTGCTGGACGCACATTGTTACCGGCTCCAGCGCTTGGATAAAATTGGAGAGATGGCCGAGCGGTTTAAGGCAGCAGTCTTGAAAACTGCCGCAGGTGCAAGCCTGCCGTGGGTTCGAATCCCACTCTCTCCGCCAATTACGTACACACCCCGCTGGTTCAAGAAGCTTATTTTTGCGCCTTGTGTTCGAGTCCTGCCATGTGTCCCGCAACGTGGTGCCGCTTTAGTTTCCGCATTATCGCCCACAAAAAAGCCTCGGGACTGAAATACCGAGGCAAGGTTCCCGCGACAACGATCAGCTACCCCGACGTGCGATCTCGGCATCCCGTGCTGCATTCGTCTGTTGCTCGCAAGTGGCAGTTGCACGCGCTAGTGCACCGCTAGCTTGCTCGACTTCACTAGCTTGCGCGACTTCAATTGCCAGCCAACAATCGTTGCGCTGAAGCGCAGCGCCGCTCGGCGCAGACGCGCACGGCGTCGCTGATTCAGCGTCCTCAGCCCCATTATTTACCCGCATCTGGCGGTCCAGTTTACGTTCGGATAGGCTTTGTGATCCAATCAATCAGAAAGCACAAATCACGTTCTCCACTGATCTTCAATCAGGAGTCGGCAATGACGAAACAATCTTTCGCTGTGGGCTGTGCTTGCTTGGTAGCATCGATGCAATGCCTCGCGGGCGTGAGCGGCGTTTACGATGCCAACAACGTCCTGGTCGGCGAGTACGCCGAGGGTGTGTCGATCTTTCACAGTATTCACGGATTCCGTTTTTCGTTGGACGGCTCCACCGGCGTCGTCATTCCGGTGAGTGTTGATATTGGCGGTGCGACCTATGATTCAGCATTGATTTACTCGACGTCCAATTGCACTGGGCAGGCCTATGTGACCACGAGTGGCGAAGGCAATCAGTCCGGTGGCATCATGGTAAACGCCGGGAACAAGGGCCTCTACTACATACCGAAGACGCCTTCCGTCACGACCGTTGCCATAGGATCGGCATTCAACGGCACGGCTTGCAACCCGATAACTCTCGCGCTTTTTGTGGTTGTGCCTGCGCTTTTAAACGATCCAGCCACGACTGGCGTGCCTAATTCGCCGTACGTTCCGCCACTACATTTGGAAATGGTGCCCTTGTCCCAGTTCTTCCAGATCTTCAAGGATGGTTTCGGATCTTCCTTCGGACCGCAGGCGATGACGGCACTGGCCAATCGGAACGAAGCGTTTACCGCTGCACAAAGCTGAATCCAAAAAGCGCGCGCACCATTTAGGTTTCAAAGGGCGGATGATGGGAGCATAGACGCAGCGGAGCTGTGGTCACGAACTACTGCAAGGGGCACCCGGTTGACCTTTTCGCACTGGCGGGGTAGCCCTTGACGCGGAATTGGCCAAGCGCGCCCAGCGGTCGTAGCGCCGCGTGGTGGCAACATCGGATCGGTCCTCGACACGATTACCCCAAACTCTTCGCGTGCTCGATGCGTGTGCATACGGGGGTCAGCAGGAAAGGGCCTCTGCCCTAGCGACTGCTATCCAGCGCAATCGCTGAAATTCCTCCCAATTCGACAGCACGCCGGGAAACACGACAAAACCTGCCGAGAATTCGAAGGACGGATACTCTCACCGCCAAAAAATAAACGGCCCCTTTCGGGGCCGC